>Ga0187893_10010546_pt1 | contig 13709 bp, 14 predicted proteins | sample MA1701074metaG_FD_139574 | JGI IMG/M metagenome (GOLD analysis project Ga0187893, IMG submission 139574) | White microbial mat communities from a basaltic lava cave in the Kipuka Kanohina Cave System on the Island of Hawaii, USA - MA170107-4 metaG ...
GACGTCGAGTGCCACAGATATCGCCCAAGGAACTCTCCGATCATCACCGTCAGGATTGCCACGTAGAAGAACCCGGTCGCGGCCTGGACATTCGGTATGCGCAGCGTATCCCAGATGAGGCAGGCGAACACGAACGAGCCGAGGGTCCCGACGATCAGGCGACCGAGAAGGACCGGCCCGTAGGAGGTCGAGAGGACCCCGATCCGCGCGGCCGCCTCCGGCCCTCCAAAGAGATACAGGCTACCCATTTTCGCCGCCAGGAAGAGCCCCTGAACGACCGTCGCCAGGAGAAAGAGATTCCCCAATCGACGCATCAGCGCAACCGGCAGATCGGGATCTCTGAGATACGAATGGCCGAGGAGCATGCCGACGAGGGCCGAGCCCAGGAGCAGGCTCGAGGTCATCGCATCGACGATCAGCGCCACGGAGTCGAGCGAGAGCGAGAGCGAGCGCATCTGTGCCGCCCCGAGGATCGGGACGAGCACCACCGCCGCGCCAACCGCAACGCCCAGCCTCAGGACCAGCGGAGGCCATCGATCGGACGGGAGCCAGAGCGAGCCGCCGTACAGCAGGAGGGACAGGAACAGGATCATCGAGGCCGGCGTCGCGCTCACCCACACTTCGAGACCCAGCGCCGCGCCCAGGACGAGCACGCAGGTCCGAAAGAAGCCTCGCCGGATCTGGCCGAATGGGAGGAGCGCCAGGCACACGAGGCTTCCGGTCGTCAATTCGTGCACGGCATCGAAGATGAGGCGAGTGAGCGGCATCATGAAGGGCAGGCTCACTCGATCTCGAGTTCCGCGAGACCCTTCGGGAATCGCGTGAGATTCCGGCACCCGGCGGGAGTCACGACCACGAGGTCCTCGATCCTGACGCCTCCCGCGTCTAGATAGTAGAGCCCCGGCTCGACGGTCACGACATGCCCGCTTCTGAGGATGGCGCCCCCCTTGCTGACTCGCGGCGGTTCGTGGATATCCAGCCCAACGCCGTGGCCGGTGCCGTGGAAGAACCCCTGCATCCGCCCGCCGACCATGCCGGTGGTAAACCCGTCCGTCTCCAACACGCGGTTCACCTCGGCGTGGATCGCCCTGCCGTCAGCCCCGTCCCGGATCAACTCGATCCCTCGCTCCTGTGCGTTCAAGACCGCCCGGTACATCGCCTTGAGCCTGGGCGACGCCTTGCCCTTCACCACCGTCCGCGTCATGTCGGCGAAATAGCGCGTCCGGCCGGACCTCGGAAAGACATCCATCACGATCGATTCGTTCGCTCGAATAGGGCCGGTCCCCTGATCGTGAGGGTCCACGCCGTGCACGCCGGCAGCCACGATCGTGTGCTGGGCGACGCAGTCCGACTCCATCAGTTTCACATTGATGATCTTCTTCAGCAGCTCCGACGTGAGCAACTCGCCATCGAGGTGCAGGAGTCCACCGTTGCCGACCTTGGCGGCTCGAACGGCCGCGATCGCGACCTCGACCGCCTCTTCGGTGGCACGCTGGGTGGCCGCGATGTGTTCGACCTCCTCCTCGCTTTTCGCCGTCCGCTGCTCGAAAAACGGCTCTCGCTTCACGGTCAGTGTATAGCCTCGCTGGCGAAGGGGATCGGCGTACTCGATCGGGAAATTGCCGGGGACCAGGAGACGACGCGCCCCTCGCTCCTCGAACACGCGGTCGATGACGTCCAGAAGGGTCGGCGACGCCGTGCCCATCTGCCTGAGACCTGCCTCGTAGGCGCTGTATGACAGCACGGTATCCACCCGTGCCTGGCTCCTGGCTCGATCGACTTCCAGGTCGCTCATCACCAGGATCTTCTCCTCGCCCGCCTGAATGAAGATAAACGGGTCGGGCGCCAGAAACCTGGTCGCGTAGTACAGGTTCGAATCGATCTCGCTGGCCGCGATCATCAGGATCGCGTCGCAGCCGTTCAGGTGTCCCATCGATGAAGCCCTCTCCCGCGACTCAGTCGGACATGATCACCCTGCCCATCCCGACCGCGGCCACCAGGCCGAGCGTCCACAGCCAGGGAAAGGCACCGGTATAGTACCATGAGACGATCGGGTAGGCCGGCGCGGAGATCGGCAGCAGCGCGGTGGCGACGAACATCCCCCGCATCCCCCAGACGGCGTTGTAGCCCGCCAGCATGAATCCGAACAGGGCCAGCATCAACACCACCCAGGAGAAGCCGTAACAGACGCCCCAGATGGCGGGCCCTCGCGGGGCGGCCTTCGTCGCCATTGACATCCTTTCGCGTTCCCGGGCCGTCAAGACGCCCCGGGGGTGATCGTCAATTCTCCCAGGTGCCGTGAGATCTTCATCGAGCAGAACTTGGGTCCGCACATCGAGCAGAACTCGGCATGCTTGAATGCCTCGTGAGGCAGGGTCTCGTCGTGCATGGCGCGCGCGGTCTCCGGATCGAGCGCGAGGGCGAACTGCCGCTCCCAGTCGAAATTGAACCTGGCATGCGAGAGCGCGTCGTCCCGATCGCGCGCGCCCTTTCGGCCGCGAGCGACATCAGCCGCGTGCGCCGCAATCTTATACGCGATGCAGCCCTGTTTCACGTCCTCTGCGTTCGGCAGGCCGAGGTGCTCCTTCGGCGTCACGTAGCAGAGCATCGAGGCACCGTGCCAGCCGATCATCGCCGCCCCGATCGCCGAGGTGATGTGATCGTAGCCCGGGGCGACGTCGGTCACCAGGGGGCCCAGCGTGTAGAACGGCGCCCGTTGGCAAATCTCCTGCTGCAGCTTCACGTTCATTTCGATCTGATCCATCGGGACGTGCCCCGGTCCTTCGATCATCACCTGGACATCCTGCGCCCACGCGATCCTCGTCAGCTCCCCGAGGGTACGAAGCTCGGCGAACTGAGCGGCGTCGGATGCGTCAGCCGTGCAGCCGGGCCGAAGCCCATCGCCGAGGCTGAAACTCACGTCGTACTGTCGGAAGATCCGGCAGATCTTGTCGAAGTGGGTGTAGAGCGGGTTTTGTTTCTTGTGGGCGAGCATCCACTGCGCCATCAGTGCGCCGCCCCGACTCACAATCCCGGTGATCCGGTGCTGCACCAGCGGCAGGTGCTCAAGCAGTACGCCGGCGTGGATCGTCATGTAGTCCACACCCTGCTTCGCCTGCCGCTCGATCATCCCGAGCATGTCGTCGGGGGTCAGGTCTTCGACCTGGTTGACCGTCGTGATCGCCTGATAGATCGGGACCGTGCCGATCGGCACGGGGCTGGCCTCGATGATCGCCTGGCGGATCTCGTCGATGTTGCCGCCGGTGCTCAGGTCCATGACCGTGTCGGCCCCATACTTCAGGGCGATCCCGAGTTTCTCAAGCTCTCCTTGGATGTCAGAGGTGACCGCGGAGTTGCCGATATTCGCGTTGATCTTGACGCGCGCGACGGTCCCGATCCCCATCGGCTCCAGGCCGGTGTGTTTAACGTTGCACGGGATGATGAGACGCCCGCGCGCCACCTCGGCCCGAATCACCTCTGGCTCAAGTCCTTCCCGCTCGGCCACGTAGGCCATCTCTGGGGTGATAGCCCCTTTGCGGGCATAGTACATCTGGGTCACGCACTCCCCGTTCGCGTGGATAGTCCGTGCAACCATCCGAGACCCCTCCTGAAAAAATTGGAAACGCTGGCAACGTGCTGCCAACGTCGGCATTCGGCCCTCGGCTGAGGTTCCCTACGCTGGCATGATCCAGATCAGGTCAACGGTCGGCGACGGGAACGGTCGCCCTCTCAGCCTGCCCCCGCAGACTCCCGTAGCCGCGTCTCTCTTGGGCTGAGTCCAGCCAGATTCACCGGAGGTGCCAGAACTCTGAATCCCGGCGCGCCCCTCACGGGACCCTGGCGTATCCAGGCAGACTCCGTTGGAGACGCGCGAGCTTAATCGGCCAAATAGACTGTGCCTTACCGAGCCTTCCTTGTCAAGCAGGTTGCGCGCCGGCCTGCGGGCGTCGTGCTCGTAGCCCGCGGCGCGGCGATCTTCGTGCCGATCTCACCCAATCAGCGGCCTGCCCTCGACGTCCGGGACGCTCCGAAACCGCATGTCGTCTCATGCCCGACGATGCAACCTCCGATAACGGGGCGTCCAGCGCATCGAGTCCACGAGGCCTTCGAGATCCCCCGCGGCGGTCGGATCTGCCAGCCCGTTCCGTTGCGCCTCGGCCGCCACAGCGAGCGCAACGTGTCGCGACACGTCCCGGATGTCGTCAAGTGGTGGAAAGAGCGGCGAGTCGGGATCGCGGCGCATGGGCGACCGTTCGCTGAGTGCGCGGGCCGCGGCCAGAAACATCTCATCGCTGATCCGCCGGGCCCGGACGGCGATGGCCCCCAGACCGATGCCGGGGAACGCGTAGGCGTTGTTGCACTGCCCGATCCTGATCGTTCGGTTTCGATGTCGCGCGTCGCCAGAGGGGCTGCCGGTGGCAACGATCGCTCGGCCGTCGGTCCAGGCGATCAGATCCGCCGGGTCGGCCTCCTGATTGGACGTCGGGTTCGACAGCGGGAAGATGATCGGTCGCTCGACCTGCCGGGCGATCTCTCGGACGATGATTTCAGTGAACATGCCGGGCTGTCCCGACGTGCCGATCAAAATCGTGGGAGCAACGTGTCGAGCCACACGCAGCAGCGTGATCGGCCCCGAGCCGATTCCCTGCCAACCTGCCAGGCGATCCCTCGGCTGGGCGTACACCTGCTGAAACACGGCGAGGCCCCCCAAACCGCTGTGAATGAGGCCCTGCCGATCGATGAGCCAGAGCCGGGATCGCGCCTCGGCCTCGGAGATCCCATCCTGAACCATGGCCCGGACCAGCGCATCGCTGATCCCGGTGCCCGCGGAGCCTGCACCGAAAAAAGCCACGCGCTGGTCGATGAGGCGGCTCCCCGTGACTCTCAGGGCCGCCAGCACGCCTGCCAGGGTCACCGCGGCGGTTCCTTGGATGTCATCGTTGAAGGTACACATCCTGTCCCGATAGCGGTCGAGCAGCCGTCGCGCGTTCTGAATGCCGAAATCCTCCCACTGCAACAGGACATTGGGGAGTTTGCGGGTCACGGCCGCGATGAACGCCTCGATGAAGTCGTCGTACTGTTCACCCCGGACCCGCCTGTCGCGCCATCCCAGATAGAGCGGATCGTTGAGCCTCTCCTCGTTGTCGGTCCCCGCATCGAGCAGGATGGGGAGCGTGCGGGCCGGATGGATGCCGGCACAGAGGGTGTAGAGCGAGAGTTTGCCGAGCGGAATCCCCATGCCTCCGGCCCCCTGGTCGCCCAAACCCAGGATGCGCTCCCCGTCCGTCACCACGATGATGTCGATGTCTCGAAAGAGCCGGTTGTCGAGAATACGGTCGATTTCGTGCATCTCGGGGTACGAGATGAAGAGTCCCCGGGGCCGCTCGTAGATGTGGCTGAAACGCTGGCACGCCAGGCCGACGATCGGCGTGTAGATGATGGGAAGCATCTCGGCGATGTGATCGTGGACCAGGCGGTAGAAGAGTGTTTCGTTCTCATCCTGTAGCTCGCGAAGGAACACATGCCGGTCGAGGTCGGTCGGCCGTCGTTGGAATTCCTCGTACGCCCGTCCCAACTGCTCCTCGATCGTGTCGATGTGCGGCGGCAAGAGGCCGAGCAGACCCAGCTCGCGGCGCTCCTCTGCCGTGAACGCAGTCCCTTTGTTCCAGATCGGATCCTCGAGGAGGTCGTGACCGATGAATGGGACCTCCAGCGCCCCGTCCCCGTACCAGTCGAACTCGAACGCCGGCACGATCCAACCCCCTCTCAGTCAAGTCGGCATGATGGATGTGTGTTTCGTGGGTGCGGTGTCGGCTCAGGAGTGCACTGTTGGAGACGTGGCGCCACGGGTACAGCGATGAGAGCAATCATTCCGGATTTGCCGGTGAGGATCAGTCCAATCGTTAGCCCTTGATGACGCCCATGGGGCGGAGGCGGGCGACCATCTTGGAGAGGCCGGCGCGGTGGACGACGGTGACCACCTGCGTCGCGTCCTTATAGGCGTCTGGCATCTCCTCGGCCAGCGACTCGCGGCCGGACGCCTTGACGATGATCCCCCGGTCCTCGAGCTCGCGGTGGATGGCCCGGCCCTTGGCCGCCTTGATCGCCGCGTGGCGGCTCATGACCCGGCCGGCACCGTGGCAGGTGCTCCCGAAGGTCTGCTCCATCGCGCCGGTCCCGACCAGGACGAATGAGGCTCGACCCATGTCACCGGGGATGAGGACAGGCTGGCCGATCTGCCGGTACGCGGCCGGAAGCTCCGGATGGCCCGCCGGGAAGGCCCGCGTGGCGCCCTTTCGATGGACCGCAAGCTTCATGCGTCTGCCGTCCACGTCATGCTCCTCGACCTTGACGATGTTGTGTGCGACGTCGTAGACCGTGGCGAGGCCGAGGGTCTTTGGCGAGACGGCCAGGCTCTTGAGCAGGACCTCCCGGGTCCAGTGTGCCAGGCAGGTTCGGTTGGCCCACGCGAAGTTCGCGGCGGCCCTCATCGCGCCGAGATACTGCTTGGCCTCCGAGGTGTTCCAAGGCGTGCACGCAAGCTGCCGGTCAGGAAGATCGATCTGGTACTTCGCGACGGCACGCTCCATCTCCACCAAGGCGTCGGTACAGACCTGGTGGCCCAGCCCCCGCGAGCCGGTGTGGATCATCACAGTCACCTGGCCCTCGAACAGCCCGAGGGTCGCCGCCGCCTGCGGGTCATAGATCTCCGCGACTGACTGGACCTCCAGGAAGTGATTCCCCGATCCGAGGGTCCCGAGCTGGCCGCTCCCCCGCTCCATCGCCTTGCCGCTGACCGCATCCGGGTCGGCGCCGGGCAGGCACCCCCCCGACTCCATGAACGCGAGGTCCTCCGGCTGCCCGTATCCCCGCTCCACGGCCCAGGCCGCCCCCTTGAGCAGTGGTCCGGCCACCTCGTTCTTGCTGAGCCGGATCTTGCCCCGCGTGCCGACGCCGGTCGGCACATCGCGAAAGAGGACCAGGATCAGCTCCTTGAGCTTCGGCTGGACCTCCTCCCGGGTCAGGTCGGTCCGGAGCAACCGGACACCGCAGTTGATGTCGTATCCCACCGCCCCGGGCGAGACGACCCCGTCGGTGATGTCGGTCGCCACGACGCCGCCGACCGGCAATCCGTACCCCTGGTGGATATCAGGCATCGCAAAGGAGGCCTTGACGATCCCGGGCAGCGTGGCGCCGTTCGCCACCTGCTCCAGCGAGGCATCCTTCATGATCCCCTCCATCAACGTGTCGTCGGCGTAGATGATCCCCGGGACCCGCATGCCGGGTTTGTAATCCTGCGGAACCAGCCATCGGTAGTCGTCCAGTTTCCGTACGCCTTTGCTCATGGCCTGAACCCCACTTTCACGGTGTTACGTTTTTCGCTCGCTCGCGCCCGTCTCGGCCAGCTCACCGTACGACAGGACAGGCAGTGATGCCAGCCACGCATGGGCGCCCTCGTCCTCCTTGAGCTTCTGCGCGACATGACGCTCGGCGTCCTCCTTGGAGCGGAACAGCCGCCAGAGGTAGTAGTGCTTCGCCCCTGGCCTGCTCAGGAAGAACAGCGCGTCTCTCGGGTGCGTCGGCTCTTCCGGCGGCATCGCCTTGCCGTCACCGACGAAGACGAGGACCGCGGCGATCCCGTGCCCCGCCAGCACCCGCGCCCGAACCGAGTCCTCGCTGGGTAGGCTCTCCGGGTCCGTGTTGAGATGAGATGCATGGTAGACCTTGACGCGCGCGGCCGGGATCTGACGCACGATCTCGAACGGGATCTTCACCTCCTCCAGCGCTGCTCGCGCCTCATCGCCCACCCAGAAGATCCCTTCCTCGAACACATCCGACCAGATCTCGACATACCGGCCCTTCAACCGCTCGCGGAGTTGCCGCCACAGCTCACCGAGGCCCAAACCGTGACCGAGCGCGATCTGGGAGATCACGGCCATCGCACCCCTCGCAGTTCGCAGTCTCCATCACCCGTCATCCCACTCTGCGAATCCGGAACCGCGTCACGGCAGGACGTCACGCGGTAGTGGATGCACGGCCCATCGAGTCCTTTCATGGTACACCACTGGAGAGGGTAACGCCAGATCGAGCAGGATGATTCTTGGAGAGGGAATTACTCCAGGAACTGATACCGGGTATTGCGCCGCCTGGGAACGAATCCCGCATCCTGGATGTTGCGCCGGATCTCGTCCAGCGTCATGAGATGTCGCGTCGTCTCGGTCGTGACGACGTTTTCCTCAAGCACGGTGCTGCCGAAATCGTTGACGCCGTACTGGAGGGAAAGCTGGCCGATCTTCGCGCCCATCGTCAGCCAGGACGCCTGGATATTCTTGATATTGTCGAGCATGATTCGGGAGACGGCGACCGTCCGGAGATAGCCGTATCCCGTCCCCGCCTCACCTCTCAGGTCATCGCCGTTCGGCTGGTAGCTCCACGGGATAAATGCGGTGAAGCCACCCGTTTGATCCTGGAGGTCGCGCACCTTCACGAGGTGCTCTACACGCTGGGCCAGGGTCTCCCCCATCCCGTACATCATGGTGGCCGTGCTCGGGATGCCCAGCTCGTGGGCGGTCTGCATCAGGTGGAGCCACTCCGCCGGGGTGTCCTTCAGCGGCGAGACCCGATCGCGCACTTCATCGACTAGTAGCTCCGCACCAGCGCCAGGAATCGAATCGAGCCCGGCCGCCCTCAGACGCCTCAACGTTTCCTTTAAGGAGAGTGCGGAAATCTTTGCAATATATATGATTTCTGCTGCTGACAGCGCGTGCATGTGTACGGGGAACCTGCTCTTGATCGACGCCAGCAGGTCCTCGTAGTAGTCGATCTTGAGTCCGGGGTTCAACCCACCCTGCATCAGGACCTCGGTCCCACCGAGATCGAGCAGCTCCTGGATCTTTTGGAAGATCTTCTCCTTCGAAAGGACGTAGCCCTCCTTCGATCCGGGCAGCCGATAGAAGGCGCAGAACGAACACTTGACCCAGCAGACATTCGTGTAGTTGATATTCCGGCCGATCACGAAGGTCACGACCGGCTCGGGATGCAGGCGCCAGCGGACCCTGTCGGCCATGGCCGACAGTTCGAGCAGGGTCGCCCGCTCGAACAGCTCGACCCCCTCTTCGAAGCTCAGCCGCTCGCCCGCCTCGACCTTGTCAGCAATCTTCTCGATCCTGCCGTTCGACTCAGACATGCCTCAAATTCCTCGGTCCGACCACTCGCACGGTACTACGGCGGCCCGCCAGCGCAAGGCGTTTTCATCATTCGTCCAGGTAGCGCGTTGACTTCACCAGGTTCAGGATAACGAAGGGACCTTTCATGAGACCGTAAATTTCAGATCAGCATGTGCTACCGTGTACTCTGTACGTACCGGAGGCGACGTGAATGCTACACTCTGATCCTTCAGTTTCTGCAAAGTACCTTGCAACGCTGCTGACGATTCGTAGGCATCAGCGTCGGCCTTGCTCTCCCAGAATCCCATCCCGATACTCTTGCCGGTCTCCCGGTTGATCAACAGGATAGCACCCTTTAGGCCGCCTGTCTTCGCGGCCGCGGGTATGACCACCTCGTTGTACCATTTCGTCACTGCGTCTCCGTGCTCCGGCCTGATGGAGAACTCGACCACCCCAGCGACCATACGCCACCTCCCCTTACGGACTCAAGCAGAATCTTTCCAGCACGACGCTATGAAACTTCCCGCCCCACCGATTGCCGGCTCGTCACCGCCCAGTCCAGATGCCCAAAAACCAAGCCCTCCATGGGCACAGAATGCATCTACCGGCCGCAGGCATCGCTGTTGGCGCGTCCCGTGAAGCGCGGAGTTAGGATATTCTCAGTCGCACGTCCGGGGAATAAATTGAGACACCCCCATCTGAACATGGAGGCCTATTTCATTTACGCAATCTCGCGAAGGCCATGGCATGGGCCGTCAGAGATGTGGCAAAATTGCGAAAGCCGACTTCTCCTGACGGCTCACTGTAAACGCCGCGCAACCCGCCTTTCTTGTCGGAGAGGAGAAGACATGCGGCATCGTAGAGCCGTTCTCGTACCAGTTTCTCACACAGGATGCGGTATCGATCCGCGTAAGACGAGTTCCGAAACTCGGGGAATACCTGGTAATGCGGTTCTTTCACCTCCACACGCGTTCTCGATCCCGGGGAATCCTCAAGCAACATGAAGTAACCGCACCACGGACGAGGCGAGCCCCGAAAAGCCCCCTCTCTGTATGCAATTTGGATGTCAGTCGCGTTCCCGATGGCTTCCTCCGTGCGATTGTTAAAATTGTTTCCGAAGGAACCGACCTGTGACTTGAACTCCACGGTCGCTAATAGCACTCCATCGACAACAGCGATGAGGTCCCACTCCTTCGTGGGTCGGAACCAACCAGGAAGCACCACTCGCCTCTTCTCGAGGTGAATGGTGCCGCCTGGAAGTCCGCTTTCCTGGAGCAATTCCGACATGAGCCGAGTGAAGCCATCAATCTGCTTTCCGCCGGTAACAGCTCCACGGCTCCCGTAGTCCTTTCGACCGCTCGCGCGGCCCTGGTTCTCAGCCTGGCGCTGTCTCGTTCGCCAGAAGTGCCGCACCGCCTGTTCAACGCGCTGCTCAAGGTCCTTCATAGGGGCGCCTAACCTCGGTGCTCTTCAACCTTCACACGGCTGAAGAGGTCCTGGGTGGCCTCCGTAATGGACGTTGACGCCATCTGAAAATAGTGCGGATCAACCTCAACGCCGATACTGTTACGGCCAGTGCGCGCCGCTGCGATCACCGTACTCCCCGTGCCGAGAAAGGGATCAAGAACCGTATCACCCGCGAAACTAAACATGCGGATCAACCTATCAGCTAGTTCGACAGGGTATGGTGCGGGATGCCGCTTGGTCGATGCTCCCGGCAAGTCGTCCCAGACGAGCCGGAACCACCTCTGATAATTCTCTTCCGAAATCACGCTCATGATGCGCTTCGAAATAGAGGGGCTGCGGTAGCCTCCAGGTTTGCGCTGCATGAGGATGTATTCGACATCGTTCTTGATGACGGCGTTGGGCTCGTAGGGCTTCCCAAGAAAACCTGAGCCGCCTTCCACTTCGTACGCGGCATTTGTAATCTTACTCCAGAAGATCCCTTGAACGTTGTCGAATCCAATCCGGCGGCAATGCTCCTGGATGGAGGCGTGGAGGGGCACCACGGTGTGCCGGCCCTGGTTCTTTCTCCGCGAGAGACACACATCACCTACGACGATAATGAGGCGACCGCCCGGGACCAGAACCCGGTAGCAATGAGTCCACACCCGGTCAAGCTCGACAAGAAACCTCTCGTAGTCCTCAATGTAGCCGAGTTGGCCGTCGAACCGCCGGTATTCTTTCAGCGTCCAGTAGGGTGGAGAACAAAGGACAAGGTGTATAGTTTCACGCTTGAGGAACGTCATGTGTCGGGCATCCCACAGGTACAGATCGTGTTTGGTTGGAATGCGCCGAAGCTGCTCCTCGATGAGGCGCGTGAGCCTTGCATCACGCGCGATGCGAGGCAGCTCAGTCTGGTGCTTGCTCCCGATCGCTCCGATTTCTGCGGGGACGTATTCGGAGAGATCGGAGTCATCAGATATAAAAAGAGCTGTATGGTCAGCGCAAATGGGCGCCAATTTCACCCTGGCTGCCTTCTTATAGGTATGCCCTCTCACCTTACGCATTTGCGGTTCTCCTGCTCAAGCGACTGACCGGACTCGCAAGACAGGGGTCCTGGCCTCAGAGCTGAGAATTCGCTTCGTTGACGTTCATTCTATCTACCTGATTGCTGATGAGCTATCTAAAGCGGCGTTTCACCCGCCGCCACCACGTCAAAACGCTGAATCGCGATCTATCCGAACGGCTCCGTGGTGGCGGTCGCAGTGCAAGCGTTGGTTAGCCATCTCATTCACCGGAGATTGGCTAGAGCAAATGCCGCCAGCAAGGACATACCTGCGGTGAAACCAGCCATCATCAGGAATCGCGGAAGGACTACGATGACGCGTCTGCGGGCATTCAGTTGCAAGTTCTTCGTTTGTAGCACGTCAACCCAAAGCCACGCCTTCGCGATCAGATTCGCGATGTACGCGAGAACGGAGAGTAATAGCGAAATCCACGCGCCCTTCAGGACCCATAACGCGACTGCGTGCTCGGGGGCAATGGATGAACGGAACGTTATCGACAGAGCCAGCGCCCCGGTTGCCAAAGAAAATACATGCTTGTCCGCTTCTCGCTGCAATTGCTTGATCTCGCTGACGATTTCTTCCTGTGGGTCCATATTCTTAATTCTCACAGCAGGCTAACGATTGCGGTGACCGGCGGCCAGCGAAGCGTGCCGACCGGTCCAGCGCGGGGTTAGACAAGGCCTCCCTCTTTGACCTTACGCCGCCCACAAGGGAGCGAGGTCGTCCCGCGTCACCGTGGGCATTCCCAATTGGCGAAGCACCCGGTTGAGCGCGGCGACCGACACTTTGCCAGGGGCAGTAATCTCAATTCCGATCGGTTTTCCGCTCCGGCTGAAGTCGATCACAAGCCCCGGTTCCACGCGCGAGGTCCGGTAGCTCTTCTGCCCGGGACGGCGAGGTAGGTACAGATACGCCGCCAAGGGTCGCCCGTGGCGGAAGGTCACCTCCAAGTACGCGTTATTCATTCTCATGGCTCCCAAATCGGATACGCGGTGATGACCACGAGGCGCTGTGCCTCGTGGTCGGGTTCGACGATCACCTCCCAGCGCCGCCTCCGGTGCCGCGTGCCGACGACCCAACGCTCCGGGACGATGTCCCGCCGGAGGGAGACGGCCCGCTCCAGCATATCCCGCAACTCAACCTCTGTAAACCCACGATCCACCATGCGCTTGAGGAGGTGGGGGCTCAGCTCCAAGTCCCACTCCCACCAGGGCGGCCACTTCGTCCGGGCCAGAACTCACCTCCCTCTGCTGTCTAACGCCACGCATCAGGCGTGGTGAACACCCGGAGCGACGTAGGAGCGGACGCTGTTCACGGTCGTCTGCACGCGATTGTTCGGCTCAGAATCGCAGCAGGACTGCGCGCCGCCTTCCTCTACCCCTACGGCTCCGCACGCTTCCAGCCGCCTGAGAAGTTGACCGCAATATCGACCAAAGTCCCTGAGCGGTAGCCTTCCGACTGGACTACATGGCGGGCGCCAGGAGCTTGATAAGCAGCCCCTCCACGATGTTCTCGTCGGGCAGGCCCTTCCGACCAGTAACGGCGTGCATTATGCCCGCCTGCTCTGGCGTGACACCCGGCGAGCGGAACCAGAAATACTCGAAGGCTTTTGCCTCATTGAGGTCGCTCATCTTCCTGAGTTCCGTTAGCTCATCTGTGGTGAGCGTAATCCGGTACACGTCGAGAATCGACGAGTCGCATGCCTTCACCAGGTCGTGTCCGAGCTTGCGCAGGTCGGCGTCGCGCTCGCCTTGATGCACACGCAGGCTCTTCGCGGCAAGTTCGACCGCCTGTGCCAGCAGCGTCAACCGGGCGGGCGAAAAGTGTGTCTCCCCCTTGACCTTCTTATATGCCTCGAAAAAGTCCTTCGCGTACCACTGGAACGCGAATGGTGAGAGGTTTATGTGAAACTGGACTTGACCCGGTTTCGTGGATACCCCATCCTTGGGGCAGAAAGGAGAGTCCACGATGCCGAAGAGTCATCGGCCGTACCCGCCGGCGTTCCGGCGGCAGATGATCGAGTTGGTCCGGC
>Ga0187893_10010547_pt1 | contig 13709 bp, 14 predicted proteins | sample MA1701074metaG_FD_139574 | JGI IMG/M metagenome (GOLD analysis project Ga0187893, IMG submission 139574) | White microbial mat communities from a basaltic lava cave in the Kipuka Kanohina Cave System on the Island of Hawaii, USA - MA170107-4 metaG ...
GATCACCGGCCTGATCGCCTCCTCCCGCGACGTCACCGAGTTCCAGCGCCTCGAACAGCAGGTGATCCAGTCTGAAAAACTCGCCGCCATGGGCCAGATGATTGCCGGCGTGGCCCATGAGCTCAACAATCCCCTCACCGCCATCGTGGGCATCTCTGACCTGCTGCGCGATTCCGCCCCGCCCGGCTCCCCGCACCGCCGCCAGCTGGACCTGGTCAACCAGCAGGCCCGCCGCGCCGCGGAAATCGTCTCCAACCTGCTGGCCTTCTCCCGCCCCACCACCGCGCAAAAACTCCCCGTCTCGCTCAACGACCTGGTCCGCCGCACCCTGCAGCTCCACGAATACACCCTGCGCGTCAACAACATCTCGGTCGACTTCCGCCCCGCCCCAGACCTGCCCCCCGTCCTCGCGGACCCCAACCAGCTCATGCAGGTCTTCCTCAACCTCATCGTCAACGCCGAGCAGGCCTTGCGCTCCTCCCGAGACGCGTCCGCCGCTGCGCTCGAGTCGAAGAGCGACTCTCGAGACGCGGCCGCCGCGGCGGGCAAGCTCACCGTTCGCCTCGGCTGCGAGCCCGCTCCCCCCGCTCTGCCTCCGGCGGACGCGCCCGCCAGCGATTCTGTTTGGATCACTTTTGCCGACAACGGCCCCGGCATCCCCCCCGATGTCCTCCCTAAAATCTTCGACCCCTTCTTCACCACCAAGCGCCCCGGCCGTGGCACCGGCCTCGGCCTGAGTATCTGTATGGCCCTGGTCCGCGAACACGGCGGCAACATCGAAGCGTCGGACGCGCCCGCCGCGGCGGGTGGCGGCGCGCTGTTCCGCATCACTCTGCCACGCGCCGCGCGAACCGCCGTGTCCGCCGTGCTGACTTCGCTGCCTGCGGCTTCCGAGGGCGCTGCGCAGGCCATCGCCGGCGACGCGGCTGCTCCCGCTGCATCCGCGGCAGGCGACGCGGGCGTTGCCGCTCCCGCCGCCGCTACCGCCTCCGCCGCGTCGAATTCCAACGCTGCTGCCGCGTCCGCGCTCGCCGGTCACCGCGTGCTGGTGGTGGACGATGAAGAATCGATTCGCGAGCTGGTCGAAGCCGGCCTGACCGCGCGCGGCATGAAGGTGGACTGCGCTGCCTCCGGAGAGGACGCTTTGCAAATGTTTGACTCAAACTCCGGCCAGCCATTCGACATTGTGCTTTGCGACGTGAAGATGCCGGGACTCAGCGGGGATCAGGTGTTCATGCGACTGCAGGCGCTGCTGGAGAAAGAGCCGCGACCGGCTTGGCCGCCGGAATTTGTCTTTATGACTGGCGACGTTCTGGATCCCACTGTCGAAAAAATTGTGCAGCAGTTCGGAACCCGCTTTGTCCACAAGCCATTCCGGGTTTCCGATTTGATTCCGGTCTTGACGGAAGTGCTGGCAGGGAAGAACCGGCTGAAGCCGGCCTGAGCGCTATCGACGGACAGATTTGGACGGCGCGCCCGAGTCCAGGCCGAAATCCCACACATAGAGGTTCATGCCTTCGCCCGGCAGGATTTCCGCCAACACATACTCGCCGGGCTCGAGCGACTGGCTCATCGTCAGGCGAAAGACGCCCCGAGCCACCGGCCAGCGCTGGACGGAAACCGTCTGACGCTTCTCGCGGTTTTCTCCGGTGAACCAGGTTTCCAGCACTTCCACCTCGCGCTTGTTTCCTTTCACCTTTACCTTGATGAGCTCCACTTCCGGTTCGCGCTTGTCGTCGGTGCGGATGTAGAACTCCGGGTTGGAGTTGGTGAGGCGCAAGATGGCCTGCTTGCCAGCCAGTTCGACGCGGTGCCTGCCCGGGATAATCGGAATGGGGACGAAAATCTTTGTCAGCAGGCGGCCCTTGTCCACCTTGGACTCCGCGCCTACTTGCGTCAGCGGCAGCAGCAGGTGCCGTTGCGGGTTCGCGCCGTCGGCCACCAGCGCCCACAGACCGGCCTCTCCGTCCGGCAAGAACACTCCCGGCGAGACCTCGACGCTGGAATCGACGTCAATTTCGCCGGCCATTCTCTCAATGCGGCCAGATGCAATCTCCCCCCGGAGGGCGGCATCGCGCTCGGCCAGCTCTTTTTCGGCGGCTCGGGTAGCGGGGAAATCCACCAGCGACGCGGGCAGCTCCTCGAACCGTGAGCGCTCCACGCTGTAGTAGCGAATCCGCCCGCTGGTTTCGGCATCGTCCTTGGCCGATGGGTCGGGGACCAGTTCCCACTCGCGCACCATCTGATAACTGCCGTCCTTGAGGACCAGCTTCTTGCCGCGCGCGATCCCTTGGGCAGTCAGCTCCGCACCGGCCACGAACACCGGCGCCAGCGAAAGGGCGAAGACCAGCAGAAAGGTCATGCCCGGCTTCGCGGTCAGCAGCGCACGCAGGGAAGGGCTACTGCCTCCCCCTTCTTGATTGCCGAACTGGAAAAGAAAGTCGCGCATGACAGTGGGCCCAAAGGCTTGGATGCATCCGCCACTTTACAGGATAGCCTCGCGCGCCGTTGCGGGCAACGTGCTCGCGCCGCGGAAGTCGCCTCAAAACAGCAACGCTCCGGCCGGAACCGGAGCGTCGTTGTGGTACCCCGCCGCGCGGGGAGAGCATTAGTGATGGCAGCGCGTGTACAGCACGTTCAAGATCATCAAGTCCGAGCTGGTGAAGAACCACTTGCCGGCCTGCTCGCCGGCGCGGTCAATGAAGCCGAGATGCTTCGACAGCGCGAGATTGTGCAGGTGGTCGAGGCAAATCCCCGTCAGCCGGGAGACTTCATCCTCGGTGAAGAGCTTCTGACTGGAACGAACCACAACCATCGTCAGCCTCGCAAACCGTAAGATGCTGCGTGCATCATAGGAGATGCATAAAAACGCTAGCAATAGTCGTTCCGTTCCAATGTGCCATGGCCCATTATGACTAGTACGGCGCAGAAAACCCCTGAAAATTGCGCTTTTTTTTGAGCACAGGCCCGCGACGTGCTTGTGGTACCGTCAGGCGCCGAGTCGCTCGCAAGGAAAGCAGTCCACTACTTTCGGAAGGAATCTACGATTTCGCGGATTTGTTTCGAGTGCCGCAGGTCGTGATACCCCATCACGTGGAACCACTGGTAGTAGCTCAACGCGCCAAAAAAGGGGTGCTTCCAGCGCCACTGATGCAGGTCGCGGTTGAGGTTCTCTTCCACTAGCGCCAGCGTCCGCGCGCGGCACTCCGCCAGGTTGGCCAGCATGGTTTCGCGGGTGTCGATCAGGGCGCGGTTCAGCGGAATGGGGCTCTCCCGTTTGACCCCGCGCCATGCCGCCAGTCGCAGTGGCGGATGCAGGCGGTCGCGCAGCGAAAATCGCCGCGGCTCCACCGATATCAGTTTGCGCGCACCTTCCGTGATGGCCTGCTCCACCATCGTCACGTGCGCCACCACCTCCGCGGCCGACCAGCCGCCCACTGCGGGCTGCTTCTGCCAGAGGCCTTCGGGCACCGACCGGGCTACAGCCTCCAGCTCTGCCCGGCAGCGTTCGATGTGCGCGCGAATAGACGCGGTGGTTGGCACGGAATCAAGCCTCGTTAGCCCTTTCGAATGCATTTGCCAGGCGCAAGATCTTCTCCTCGCCAAAGTGCGGGCCGAAAATCTGCAAGCCCACCGGCAAACCCGCCGAAGTGCGTCCGCAAGGAACCGAAATGCCCGGCACCCCAGCCAGCGAGCCGGTCACAGTGTAGATGTCGGCCAAGTACATCTGCAACGGGTCGGCGGTGCGCTCGCCCAGCCGGAAGGCCGGCACCGGCGAGGTGGGCGTGACGATGCAGTCCACCTTGGCGAAGGCTTCGATAAAGTCGCGCGCAATCAGCGCCCGCACCCTCTGCGCCTTGAGGTAGTAGGCGTCGTAATAGCCCGCCGACAGCGCATAGGTGCCCAGCATGATGCGCCGCTTGACCTCGGCGCCGAACCCCGCGCCGCGCGTTTTCTTGTACATGTCGCGCAGATCGAGTGAATCCACGCGCAGGCCGTAGCGCACCCCGTCGAACCGGGCGAGGTTCGCGCTGGCCTCGGCCGTCGCCACCAGGTAATAAGTCGCGATGGCGTAGTCGGTGTGGGGCATGCGCAACTCCACCGGCTGGCAGCCCAGCGACTTGAGGCGCTCAATGGCCGCTTCCACGTGCCGGCGCACTTCCGGGTCGCTGCCTTCGGCGAAGTACTCCTTGGCGATGCCAATGCGCATGCCGGCTACCGGCTTGTCTATTTCCGCCGCGTAATCAGGCACGGGGATTGGGGCTGAGGTGGAGTCGTTCGGGTCGCGCCCGGCCATCACGCCTAGCACCGTTGCGGCGTCGGCCACGGTGGTGGCAAACGGGCCGATGCGGTCGAGCGATGACGCGAACGCGATTAAGCCGTACCGCGAAACGCGGCCATACGTCGGCATCATGCCCGGCACGCCCACCAGCGATGCAGGCTGGCGGATCGAGCCGCCGGTGTCCGTGCCCAGCGCGGCAACGGCCAGGCCAGCCGCCACGGCCGCTGCGGAGCCGCCGCTCGATCCGCCCGGCACACGGTCCGGCGCCACCGGGTTGCGCACTGGCCCATAGGCGGAGTTCTCGTTCGAGCTGCCCATGGCAAATTCGTCGCAATTGGTCTTGCCCAGGATTACTGCGCCGGCGGCTTCAAGTCGCAGAACTGCTGTGGCGTCGTAGGCGGGCCGATAGCATTCCAGGATGCGCGAGCCGCAGGTTGTGGGCACGCCACGGGTGGAGATGACGTCCTTCACTGCAATCGGGACGCCGGCCAGCGGAGGCAAGTCTTCCCCGCGGGCGATCATCGCGTCCACCCGGTCACCCTGCGCGTAGGCGCGCTCCGGGCACAGCGCAAGAAAGGCATTCAATTCCGGGTTGCGCTTCTCAATGCGCGCGTAGAACTCCCCCGCCAGTTCGCGCGCCGAAATCTTCTTGGAGCGCAACGCCTCGCGCACGGATGGAATTGTCCTGGCGGTTGTGGCGCTCATCGGTCAATCACCTTGGGGACGCGGAAGAACCCCGGGCCGCCCGCTGCGGTGGGGGGAGCCGCGTCTGGCGCAGCCCGAAGTGCTTCGGGATGATCGATAGGAGCCACAGGCCAAGGTACGTCGTCCCGCAACGCGGACGACGGGTCATCGGCTACGCCTGCCGGCCGTCCCCCAGCCATCGGCTCGACATTCGCGGTATCGAGCTGGTTCAGCTTCTCGACGTACTCCAGAATCGAATCGAGCTGCCCGCGGAACAACCCCACCTCGGCCTCGCTCAATTCCAGGTGCGCCAGCTCCGCTACCCGCACTACATCCTCTCGCGTAATCTTCATCGCCCGCTCATTCTAGCATCCTGTAGGGGATCACTTGGACTGTGGGAGCACTGCTCCCGCCTTGCTTTTGCATCGTCCGCAATTTTGCTTTCCATTCTTTTTTTATGCGTGACAACATTACCGCATGCTAAGTAAGGCGAAGCCGGTTCGTCAGCGGGAAGCCGAGGCTGTTCCCTGCAAGCCCAAATCGGTGGCCGAGGCGCGCATGGCTTCGAGGCAGAAGGCGATGTGCTCCTCGAGCGGGACGGCCAATTCCTCCGCGCCGCGGCGCACGTCGTCGCGGTTCACGCCTTTGGCGAAGGCCTTGTCTTTGAGTTTTTTCTTCACCGATTCGACCTTCACGTCGTGGATGGACTTCGAGGGCTGCACCAGTGCGCAGGCCGTGAGGAAGCCGGCCAGTTCGTCGCAGGCATAGAGCGTATGTTCGAGGGGAGTTGTGCGCGCCACGCCGGAGTAGTCGGCGTGGCTGAGAATCGCGCGGATCATTTCTTCAGGGTAGCCGCGCTCGCGCAGGATTCGCGAGCCCTCGAAAGGGTGGCCTTCCGTGGGGCTGTGCTCGGTGTTGGGCCAGCGTTCGTAATCGAAGTCGTGCAGCAGCGCGGTGAGCGACCACAGCTCTTCGGTATCGCCGGCATCTTGCCGGCCTTGAGTCGGGGCCACCGGGACGGCGGCGATACCGGACACGTACTTGCGGGCGTAGGCGCGCACGCAGGCTTCTACAGCCAGCGCGTGCTTGCGCAGGCTCTCGCTGGCGGTGAATTCGCACAGCAGCTTCCAGGCGTCGTCACGGGTCGGCATGGTCCCTCGCTGTGAGATGAAGACTATAACGCAACAAAGTGAAAATAACTCTTGACGCGGGAGGGCGAAACACAGACAATTTGGCTCGCGCCAGACTCAATCCCGCGGTTGGCTTGAGTCTAAATGTTTCTGCCTTCCCCGCTAACGTAGACCTCCACAAAATCGAGTCATCGTCTTTCTGCGCGCCGGTTGGAGGACCGGTGACAGAGACAAGCAAGAGCCACAGTGCGAATGACGTCTTGCAGACTGACCGCGAAGTGATCCGCTGCAAAATGTGCGGCCTGGTGCAATACCGTACGCGCACCGACCAGTGCCGCCGTTGCCTGCGCCTGCTTCCGGCCAAGCTGGACATGCTCATCGCCCAAACGCAGCCGCAGGAAATGCCCGGCGACGACCGGCAGTTGTTCGAAGCGTGGCCTAACCGCGCCACGGTGGAGAACATCGGCCAGCGCATCCGGCAATTGCGCGAGTCGCGCGGCATGACCCAGTCGCAGTTGCAGGCACGGTCGCGTGTTTCGCGGTCGTACCTCTCGCGCATCGAGAGCGGGCAAATGACCCCGAGCCTGGGCACTCTGGAGAAAATCTCCGAAGCGCTCAGCGTGGGGTTGAACCGCTTCTTTGTGCCGGAGTCAAACGGCGAAGCGCTGATGGAAGACCCGTTCATCCAGGGTCTGCGGCCGTACCTGAAGCAGCTTGACTGGATGCAGTGGCAAGGCATTCTGAAGCGGCTGCAGGCCATCAGCGACCACGTGACCAGCAATGAGGCGGCGATGGCGCCGCGCAGCAACGGAGCACTGGGAAATGGATCCGGCGCCGGTCGTGACTACCCAGCCAGCGGCCGGCGCATTCGGCACGACGCTCCGGGGCACGCGCACCATCTGCACCGGTAGAGATTCGCGCGCGTCGCACACAGACGATGCGCAAACAGTTTGACGCGGGATTTGCTTGGCGCACGCTCCGCAGGTTTCCTTGCCTCAGAGGTAAGGCGAGGGCGACTGAGGGGTTGAAGCCCGGCTCTCTCTGAGGGGGCCGGGCTTCTTTCTTTCGGCTATTGCACTTCTTGTTTGCCGAGGCGGGCGAGCACGACTTCGGTTTCGCGTCCCTGGCGGCGGATGACGACGAAGCGTATGACGTCGTCTTTCTCTTCGATGTAAGCCAAATCGTCGGAGCGAACCTCGGTGCCGAAGATGCGACGCTTGCGGATCATCGTGCCCGCGGGCTCGCGTTCGAAGGATGAGGCCAGTTGGCCGCGGTACCACTCGTCAACTGTAGCCAGCGCGTCGGCCGTGCGGTACTTGGCAGCGGTCACGATGAAGCCTTCGTCGCTTGGGCCGGCGATTTCCACGGTGCCTGGGGTTTCCGTCAAGCGCGCACCGGGATATTCAGGCAGGCCGGTTTCCGCTTTGCCCTGATCGGCGCGGATGGTGCCCAGTGGAGTGCGCACTTCGACGCCATCCGGGCCGGTGCGCACGACCTCGACTTGGCGAGCGATGTAGAACGCAATCAGGGCTCCGCCAAGGCCGAGGATGACAATCGCGGCGACGATGAGGCCAATCACCCACGCCAGCAAGGTGCGCCCGCTTTGTGGGGCGGGCGACGGGGATGCGGGAGTGGCGGACATGTTGGCGACTCCTTGCAACCGCTGTGGAGAGCGGCGTGCTTGCGCTACATGAAGCGTACTTTGACGTCCGGCCGCTTCTCGAGGTGCACGGTGTCGATGAATCGCACCTGGCGCTGGTCGAGCGTCATGATCAGCGACTGGGTGCGGATGCCCTCGCCAAAGAAGCGCACGCCCTTAAGCAAGCTGCCTTCGGTGACCCCGGTGCAAGCGAAAATGATGTGCTTGCCGGGCGCAAGGTCTTCCGTATCGTAAATCTTTTCTCCGTCCTTGATTCCCATTTTGGCGATACGTTCCTGATGCTCAGGCTTGCTGACCACCAAGCGAGCGATAATCTGGCCGTTGAGGCAGCGCATAGCAGCAGCAGTCAGCACGCCTTCGGGCGCCCCACCAGTGCCCATCACGGCATGCACGCCGGAGCCGATCACGGCGGAAGAGATGCCGGCGGAAAGATCGCCGTCGCCAATGAGCTTGATGCGAGCGCCCGCCGCGCGAATATCATTAATGAGCTTCTCGTGGCGCGGCCGGTCGAGCACGATTACCACCAGGTCGTCAATATCGCGGTCCAGCCGCTTGGCGATGGCCTTCAGGTTGTCCTTCACCGGGGCATCGAGCTCCACAGCGCCTTTGCACGATGGCCCGACAATGATCTTCTCCATATAGAGATCGGGCGCGTGCAGCAGTCCCCCTTTTTCGCTGGCGGCCAGCACCGCGATGGCATTGGGCGCGCCGGTGGCGCAGAGATTCGTGCCTTCCAGCGGGTCCACCGCGATATCCACTTGCGTGACGCCGGTTCCGCCGGCGCCGACCTTCTCGCCAATGTAGAGCATGGGGGCTTCGTCGCGTTCGCCTTCGCCGATGACGATCGTGCCATCCATAGGCACGGTGTCCATCACCTTGCGCATGGCTTCGACGGCGACTTCGTCGGCGCGGTGGCGGTCGCCCTGCCCCATCGTACGTGCCGCGGCGACCGCGGCTTCTTCGACCACGCGAAGGAACTCAAGGCTAAGTTGGACTTCCATTCGCTCTCCCAAAGTGGAACCGCAGATGAATGCAGATTAACGCCGATCAAGACGAAAGCAGAATGGTTTCTAACACAAGCGGGCGACTCAGGGCAACGGTTGCAGAACCGCGTTGACGAGAAACGGGCTGTCGAACTCCGTGCGCTCACCTGCCTTCTTGCCGGCCACCGGCAGCAGGCGCACGGAGAGCGGCTTGCGCAGTCTGACGGCCAGCGTGGCCACGTCGCCAATGATGCGTTCAAGTTGCTGCACCGTGACGTCGCCGGGAAGAGGCACCACGTCGAGTCCAGTGCCGCAGACGGCGGAGTAAGCGAGCAGGTCGTCGAGCTTGAGTGCGCCTTCACTCCAGCGCTCGGCGAGGCGGGAATCCTCCAGCACGGGGAGCATCAGGCCGCCGTAACCAGCCTGCTTGACTGGGATATCGCGCAGCGCCTGCGTGAGCATTGCGGCCGCGGTGAGCGAACCGGGTGAGCCGATGCGCGAGCCGGTGAATCGCTCGAATGCCGCGGCGATGGATGCATCTTTCAACGGCGCGGGCGAGAGATCGAGGCCGAGATACTGCCAGCCGGTTTCGACGACGATGGCGCGGGCAATGCGTTCAACGGCGCGCGCGTGATTGCCGAGCGCTGTAGCGACAGCTTGCTTTGCAGGCTCGGCGTCGCGCTGATGGAGGAGCGCTTCGGCAACGACGTTGGCCGATTCGAGTCCGATAGCGAACTGCTTGCCCGGACCGAGGTGATAAGCGGCGGGAAAGAAGGGCGTGTCTGTGGAGAGCATGGCCGTCGCGGCAAAACTGAAATTGCCCTGGCTGCGCGGCGTGCTTTCCGACAGATGTTTCATCAGCGCCGCAGAAGCGCGCACGGCGTTCCAATAAACGCCGTCTTCGCCACCAACCACCACGCTGCCACTGAGGGAAGTGGTTGCCGTGAGAATCTCGCCGAGAAAAGCCACCAGGCGCGTGTCGTTTTCGTCGCGCAGCATGGCCGGGCCGATGGCGACGGAAAGATTCTCCTGCCGCGCGAGGCGATCCAACGCACGGAAGAAGTTGAGCGCTTCCTCCGGCTGCAGCTCGCGGATATATTCCGGGAACGGCTGTGTGGCCATGCGGACGGTCTGAACTTCGTAGCCTGCGGCTTCGAAGGCGGCCTTGGCTTTGCGCAGTATGTCCAACGCTTCGCGGATCTGCGCCTGATAGCGTGGCCGCTCGATTCGTACAAACGCGGTGATGGCGCGAACCTTGGGCTTCTCAGCGGCTAGGGCAGGAAGAAAAGCACCAAAGCAGGCAAACACGATGAGAGCCGGCCCTAGCTTCCTCATCTTGCTACCCGTTTTCTTGAAAGGTAATCGACTTGATCTTGTAGGTAGTAAGTCTGCCGGTCTGAAAGGAGCTTGCACGCGCCAGCCAAGCCCTGCGCCTCGGGCTTTCTTACATCGAGTGCGATAACAGTCATGCGTTTCAAGTCTAGAATCGTCTGTGAAGTTATGCAAATGGGCGAGTCATCGGTCGCAATAATCTGATTCTCAGTCCACTCGATAACCTTCAGCCAAGTCGTGTTTATATGCAGTAGCCCACTTGCGTCGTCCATCAGCATTGCTGTTGCATCCAAGCAGAATGCCTCGGTTCCCACTAGAGATTCTCCGCCATTCCGGAAACAAGACAGTTTCGAAACCGATTCAACCGGCTTGTTTCTCTCAGATGGGTTGTCGGGTTGCCAAACGCCGGTAACCGTAACGAAATCTTTATCAACAGACAGGAGTTTCGCCAGCTTGGGCTTTTCCTGTGTCCTAGGTTGCTTCGGTGTGACAGATTGTGTCTGGCTCATGGCAAGTCCCGGCGACAAGCAGAACAAGACAGCGACCAAGGTAAGTCGGCGCATGGGAAGCCTCCTACAAGCTCCTTCGGCGTGGGCCCCTCCCCCAATAATTGCTATGTGCCAGCTCTAGAACCAAATTACGCGAAAGCCTGGATGCCAGTGATCTTTTCGCCGATGACCAGCTTGTGGATGTCGTGCGTGCCCTCGTAGGTGTACACAGACTCGAGATTGGTCATGTGGCGCATGATGCAGTAGTCGTCCACGATGCCGTTGGCGCCGAGGATGTCGCGGGCCTTGCGAGCAGTTTCCAGCGCAACCCACACGTTGTTCATCTTCAGCATGGAGATATGCGTGTGGTCAGCGCGGCCTTTATCTTTCAGGCGGCCGACCTGAAGCGCGAGCAACTGCGCTTTGGTGATCTCGGTAATCATCCATGCAAGCTTGTCCTGCACGAGTTGGTGCGAGGCGATAGGCTGATTGTTGAACTGCTTGCGGGTCTTGGCGTATTGCAGCGCGGTGTCGTAGCAGGCCATGGCCGCGCCGATGCCGCCCCAGCCGATTCCGTAGCGTGCCTGATTGAGGCACCTCAGCGGACCTTTCAGGCCCTCGGCTTTCGACAGTTGGTTCTCTGCGGGGATTTCGCAGTCGTTCATGGCCAGCCCGGAGGTGATTGAAGCACGCAGCGACCACTTGCCGTGCACATCCCAGGCCTTGAAGCCGGGCGTGCCTTTTTCAACCAGGAAGCCGCGCACAACATCATCCTCTGTCTTGGCCCAAACCACAGCCACATCAGCGATGGAGCCATTGGTGATCCACATCTTTTCGCCATTGAGGATGAACTTGTTGCCTTTGCGGACGGCGCGAGTGAGCATGCCGCCGGGGTTGGAACCAAACTGCGGCTCGGTGAGGCCGAAGCAGCCGATCGCTTTGCCGGATTGCAGTGCGGGCAGCCACTGGTCCTTTTGTGCGTCGCTGCCGAAGGCGTGGATGGGATACATCACCAGTGCGCTTTGCACTGAGATAAAGCTGCGGAGTCCGGAATCGCCGCGCTCGAGCTCCTGAAGCACGAGGCCATATTCCACGTTGGACATACCCGCGCAGCCATAGCCTTGAATGCTGGCGCCAAGAAAGCCCAGCTCGGCAATCTGCGGCAGCAGGTGCATGGGAAACTTGCCATCGCGATTGTGCGCCTCGATGATGGGCAGGACTTCGTTGTCCACGAACTGGCGGGCCGTTTGTCGCGCAAGCTTTTCCTCGTCGGTAAGCAGCGAGTCGAAATCGATGTAATCCACTCCGGGGAATGCGGGCATAGGAGCGTTCTCCTTGTTTTGGGGCGCGTGATTTCGAAGGAATCGCCAGCCCGGGAATCAGATGCCTGCCGGCGGGAGGCGCGCGCCGGAGCCTCCTCAAGGGCCGCGGACAGCGCGCCAAAACAATGATTTTAGCAAGCGGGCCAGCGGGCGGCAAGCTGCGGCCGCGTTGACGGAAGCCGCACTGGATGCTATAAATCCAAGTTTGCCCGTCGGGATTTGGGGGCCGCTGTGGGCTTCCCCGGCTTGCGGCCCGGGGCCGGATCTCCTTCACTATGGAAATACTGCAACAGGTTGGCTCGCTTATCCTGCAAGCTGTGCCCACCATGGTTTTCGTCCTTATCTTCTTTTTTTTCCTGAAAAGCCAGTTCTTTGGGCCGCTGCAAAAAGTGATGGAAGAACGCGCCAAACGGATTGAAGGGGCGCGGCAAGAAGCGGAAGCAGCTCGGGCGGCCGCTGAAGATAAGAAGAAGGCGTACCAGGAAGCACTGCGAAAGGCGCGCGCGGAAGTGTATGCGGAGCAAGACGCAGCGCGACGTGTGGTGCTGGATGAGCGCGCAAAGCTGGTGCGCGAGGCGCGCGGGCGCGCGAACGGGCGGGTGCGCGCGGCCAAAGAGCAGCTGGGGGCGGAGTTGGCCGCGGCCCGCGCGCAGGTGGAAGCCGAGAGCCAGGTTCTTGGAGCAGAAATCGCTCGGACCATCCTTGCCGGGCGCTCGTCCCCGGGTGCGCCGAAGGGGGCCCGGTGAGCGCGGCACCACCGCGGTTGGGATGGCTCGTGCTCGCCCTCATAGCGAGTCCATCGCCTGCGCTGGCCGCGGAGAGCGGGGATCCCGCTTTCTCCCCGATTGGCTGGGTCTTTCGCGTCATCAATTTTGCGATTCTGGTCGGTTTGGGTTGGTGGATGCTGCGCAAGGCCCCGCAATGGTTCCGCGGGCGGGCAGCGAAGATTGTGGCGGCGATTGAAGATTCGCGGCTGGTGAAGGCGGAAGCGGATCAATTGTTGGGCGACTCCGCGCGCCGGCTGGCGGGGCTGGACCAGGAAGTCGCGCAATTACGCGCCGCGGCCCAGCAGGACGCCGTGGCCGAAACTGCCCGCATTCGCGCTACGGCCAAAGAGGAAGAAGCGAAAGTGGAACGCGCAGCCGACGCGGAAATCGTGGCAGCGGAGCGTGCCGCGAGGATGGAATTGAAGGCGCTGGTGGCGCAAATGGCGGTGCAGCGCGCGGAAGCCTTGCTTAAGGATCAGGTGACACCGGAGCGGCAGGCGGCTTTGGTGCGTGGGTTTGTTCAGAACCTGGGGAGCGTGAATTGAAGGCGCTGGCACAACGCTACGCTCGAGCGCTGGTGGATGTGGCTGTCGAGCAGAAGAAATCTGAGGACATTCGCAAGGAACTGGCCGCCTTCGTAGAGTTGACGCGCGAGTCGGCCGACCTGCGGAACATGCTGGCCAGTCCCGCCGTGCCGCGAGAAAAAAAGCACGCGGTGATTGATGCGCTGGCCAAGCGAATGAACGGCAGCAAGGCATTTCGCAATTTCCTGTGCGTGCTGGTGGATAACCGGCGCACAGCGATTCTGGGGCAGATTCGTGACGCGTTCGAGGCGCAGTTGCTGGAGCGGCTCGGAGTGACACACGCGCAGGTGATAACGGCGCGCGAACTGGGCACGAGCGAGAAAGGCGAGCTCAACAAAGCGCTGGAGCAGCTGACGGGTAAACGCATCGAAGCGGAGTACAAGCTTGACGCCAAGTTGATCGGCGGCGCCGTGGTGCGAATCGGTTCGACGGTATATGACGGCTCGGTCCGCGAGCAATTGAACCGGCTGCGGGCCA
>Ga0187893_10010549_pt1 | contig 13708 bp, 11 predicted proteins | sample MA1701074metaG_FD_139574 | JGI IMG/M metagenome (GOLD analysis project Ga0187893, IMG submission 139574) | White microbial mat communities from a basaltic lava cave in the Kipuka Kanohina Cave System on the Island of Hawaii, USA - MA170107-4 metaG ...
CGCCCGGGTGAAGCTCATCGCCGGCAATCTCGCCCGCGCCGGGCGTGACATGCCGCGCCCCGACATGAAGGTGCTCGCGATGTCCGCCGAGGGCGTGCCCGGCGACGCCCCGACCGAGCAGGCGTTCGCCGACTACCATCTGTACACACTGCCGGGGACGGTCACGTTGCGGGATCGCGAGAACCAGACGCTGGTGCTGCTGGAGCCGAAGGACGTGACCGTGAAGCCGCTCTACGTGTACCGGGGCGGCGACTTCAACGGGGTGCGCTCGAGGCTGGAGATGGTCAACTCGGACAAAGCCGGCACTGGCGCGCCGCTGCCTGCCGGCCGGGTGCGCACTTACGCCCCCGACGCCGACCAGGACCTGCAGCTCACCGGCGAGAGCGCCGTGAAGCACACGGCCGTGGACGAGAGGCTGACCGTGGACCTGGGCTACGCGTTCGACCTGGCCGCCGAGCGAAAGCAGGTCTCCGACCGCCGCGTCAGCGACCGCGAGCGCGAGTACTCGGTCGAGATCAAGCTTCGCAATCGCAAGAAACTCGACGCCACGATCCAGGTGGAAGAGCCCGTCGGCGGCGACGTCGAGGTGATCAAGTCTTCGTCGCCCGTCTCCCGCTCGGAAGCCGGCGTGCTGAAGTTCACGCTGGCCGTGCCCGCAGGGAAGGAGACCGTGCTCACGTACACCGCGCGGCAGCGCTGGTAGGGGCCCGCCCGTTCACCGGGTGGCGGGAGAGCGTGGCAGCGCGCGCAGGTACGGCAGGACCCCGCGCGTGAGACACGGCTCCCCGCTGCCCCAGAACACGTAGTCCGGTCGCAGCGAGTCGCGTGCGCACGCGGGCAGCGCGACGCTCTCACCCATACTTCACCACCAGCTTCTGGATCGTCGAGAGCTGGCGCAGCGTCATCGGCTGGCCGAGGAGCTTCTCGAGCTTCGCGCCCGAGAGCGGGTTCCGGCCCATGCCCAGAGTGCTCCTCCAGAGAAGCTCGCGGTCATGCAACGCGAACTCGTTGCCGCCGCCGGTGAGGGCTCTCACCTGGCGCGCGACAGCCGCCGTGGGCTGCACCGCCATGAATCCTACGTACGTGGTGGCGCCTGTCAGTGGCTTCGCGAACGCCCGTTGCGAAGCCACCGCGCCCAGCTCGGCCGGCGTGCGCAGGAACGTCGCGACGTCGTAGCCCAGCGAGTCCTCGAGATGCGCCGCGATCCGCTTCTCCAGGGCCTGCGCCGTGCCTCGGGTCACGTCGAAGACCACGTTGCCGCTGGCGATGAACGTGCTGACGCCGCCGAAGCCCAGCGCTTCGAAGAGCCGCTTGAGCTGCTTCATCTGGACCGTGTGGCCACCCACGTTGATGGCGCGGAGCAGCGCGACGTACCGGGGCATGGCGCGCAGCATGCGGCCGGCGGCGTGGCGCGCTCAAGCGCTCCGCTCGACCCCCGGCCGGCGCCTCGATTACCCTCGCCCGGCCATGGGCTTTCAACTCACTTCCAGCTACAGGCCCGCGGGCGACCAGCCGCAGGCGATCGCCGACCTGGTCGCCGGGCTGCGCGCCGGGGAGGGCAGCCAGACGCTGCTCGGCGTCACCGGCTCGGGCAAGACCTACACCATGGCCAACGTGGTGGCGCAGTGGGGCCGCCCGGCGCTCGTCATCTCCCACAACAAGACGCTGGCCGCGCAGCTCTACGGCGAGTTCAAGCAGTTCTTCCCCGAGAACGCCGTGGGCTACTTCATCAGCTACTACGACTACTATCAGCCCGAGGCCTACGTTCCATCCACGAACACGTACATCGCGAAGGACGCGAGCATCAACGACGACATCGACCGGCTGCGGCTGCAGGCCACGTCGATGCTGCTGGAGCGCGAGGACGTGATCATCGTGGCCAGCGTCTCGTGCCTGTACGGCCTCGGCACGCCCGAGGACTGGCGCGGCATGCGCGTGGACATGCGCTCGGGCGCGCCGCTCCGCCGCCGCGCGCTGCTCGACCAGCTCGTCGCGATCCAGTACCAGCGCACCGACCTCGACCTGGCGCGCGGCCAGTTCCGGGTGCGCGGCGACGTGGTCGAGGTGCGACCCGCGTACGAGGACTTCCACGTGCGCATCGAGCTGGACGACGATGTCGTATCGCGACTCGCCACCGTGGATCCGGTGACGGGCAGGACGCTGCGCGTCATGGACCGGCTCGCGCTCTACCCGGCCAAGCACTTCGTGACGCCCGAGGCACGGATCCAGGCCGCGCTCGGCTCGATCCGCGACGAGCTGCGCGAGCGGCTGGCCCTGCTGCGCGCCGAGGGCAGGCTGCTCGAGGCGCAACGGCTCCAGCAGCGCACCGAGTACGACCTCGAGCTGCTCGGCGCGCACGGCACCTGCCCCGGTGTCGAGAACTACTCGCGGCACCTCTCCGGCCGGGCGCCCGGCGAGCGCCCCGGATGCCTGCTGGATTACTTCCCTCGTGACGCGCAGGGCCGCGCGGACTTTCTCACCATCATCGACGAGTCACACGTGACGGTGCCGCAGATCGGCGGGATGTACGAGGGCGATCGCTCGCGGAAGCAGACTCTGGTGGACTTCGGCTTCCGACTGCCGAGCGCGCTCGACAACCGGCCGCTCAAGTTCCCCGAGTTCGAGTCCCTCGTCGGGCCGGTCGTGTTCGTCTCGGCCACGCCCGGCGAGTACGAGCTCCGGCGCTCGAAGGGCGTCGTCGTCGAGCAGATCATCCGGCCCACCGGCCTCGTGGACCCCGAGCTGGTCGTGAAGCCCGTGGACGGTCAGGTGGATGATCTGTTGCACGAGATCCGGCGGAGGGTCGAGAGAAAAGAGAGAACGCTTGTCACCACGCTCACCAAGCGCATGGCCGAGGATCTCACCGACTATCTCACCGAGACCGGCGTGCGGGTGCGCTACCTGCACAGCGACATCGACGCGCTCGAGCGCGTGGAGATCCTGCGCGGCCTGCGGCTCGCGGACTTCGACGTGCTCGTGGGCATCAACCTGCTGCGCGAGGGCCTGGACCTGCCCGAGGTCTCGCTCGTCGCCATCCTGGATGCCGACAAGGAAGGCTTCCTGCGCTCCGAGCGCTCGCTCATCCAGACCGCGGGGCGCGCCGCGCGCAACGCCGGCGGCCTCGTCATCTTCTACGCCGACCAGCTCACCGACTCGATGCGCCGCGCCATCACCGAGATGAACCGTCGCCGCGAGAAGCAGCGCTCCTGGAACGAGCAGCACGGCATCACGCCGCGCACGATCTACAAGTCGAGAGAAGAGATCCTGCAGGCCACGCGCGTGGCCGACGCGATCGGCCGGGCGGAGCAGGCGCGCGAGGAGGAAGCCGTCCTGCTGGGCGACGACGCCGAGCGGCTGCTGGCGCAGCTCGAGGGCGAGATGCTCCAGGCGGCGCGCGCGCTGGAGTTCGAGCGCGCCGCGAGCCTGCGCGACCGGATCGACGACGTGCGCGCGATGCTGGCCGGCGTGCCCTCGGGAGAGGACGCCGCGCCGCGCCCGGAGCGCGCGCACGGTGTCCGCCCCGGGCGCGCGCCCCGCCGTCGCTCGCATCGCTTCGGCAAGGACTCCTGACCGTGCACGAGAGCTTCCTGCCGCTCGTGAAGTTCGCGCTCTCCGAGGACGTCGGCACCGGGGACGTCACCACGCTCAATGCCGTGCCGTCGAACGTCGGCGCGCGCGCGGCCATCGTGGCGAAGCAGCCGGGGGTGGTCTCGGGCATCGACATCGCCGGGATGACGTTCCGCGAGGTGGACGCCTCGCTCAAGTTCAAGCCCACCGTGAAAGACGGCAGCCAAGTGCCTGCGGGAGCCGCGCTTGCGACCGTCTCGGGTTCCGCCGCCAGCGTCATGACCGCGGAGCGGACGGCGTTGAACTTCCTGATGCGGCTGTGTGGCGTGGCCACGCTCACGAGACGCTACGTCGAGGCGATCGAGGGCACCGGCGCCGTCATCCTCGACACGCGCAAGACCACGCCCGGACTGCGCATCCTGGAGAAGTACGCCGTGCTCTGCGGCGGCGGTCAGAACCACCGGCTCGCGCTCTGGGACATGTACCTGGTCAAGGACAACCACATCCGCGCCGCGCGCGGGCTCACCGCCGCCATCGAGCACATCCAGCGCACGCGCCGCGACCTGCTGCTCGAGGTCGAGGTGGAGTCCATGGACCAGCTCCACGAGGCGCTGCGGCCGGAAGTGGATCGCATTCTCATCGACAACCAATCCCCGGACGTCGTGCGTCGCTGTGTCGAGGAAGTCGACCGCTGGTTCGAGCGCCATCCGCCGGATCATCCGCGCGCGCGCAAGGACGCGCGACGCTGGCCCGAGGTCGAGGTCTCGGGCGGGCTCAGGCTCGAGACCGTGCGCGCGTACGCGGAGACCGGCGCCGACTACCTCTCGGTGGGCGCGATCACGCACTCGGCCCCGGCGCTCGACCTGAGCCTGGAGATCGAGGAAGTTGGCTGACGGCTTCGCCCGCACGCGGTTCTCGGCCCGGCTGCGCACGCACGCGCTCGGGCATCGACTGCTCGTGCGCGACACGACCGGCTCCACGAACGACGACGCCTGGGAGGCGCTCGGCGCGCTCGGCGACGGCGCGACGGTCATCGCCCTCGCGCAGGCGCGTGGCCGCGGCCGCGCCGGCCGCGCCTGGGAGCAGGCGCCGGGGAAGGGGCTCGCGCTCTCGGTCGCGCTCCACCTGGGCTGCGAGCCCGGCCAGGCCGGGCTCGTCCCGCTCGCGGCCGGGCTCGCCGTCGCGCGCGCCGCGCGCGCGCTCGGCGTGCCGCGCGCGGCGCTCAAGTGGCCGAACGACGTGCTCGTGGGCGGCCGCAAGCTGGCCGGCGTCCTGTGCGAGCTCAAGCGCGCGCCGGGCGGCGGGGACGCCGTGGTGATCGGCGTCGGCCTCAACGTGTCGCAGTCGCGCGACGACTTCCCGGCGCCGCTCCGCGACCGCGCCACGTCGCTCTCGCTCGAGGGCGCGCCCGTCCCGCTCGAGGATGCCGCCGCCGAGACGCTGTCGCAGCTCGAGCCGCTGTGGGACGAGCTCGAGGAGGGCGACCGCGCCGCCGTCCTCGCCGCGTGGACCGCCGCCTGCCCGCACTGGGGCGGGCGGCTGCGGGTGCGCGCGTCCGCGGGCGAGGTCGAGGGCGTCGCACTCCGGCTCGCCCCCGACGGCGGCCTCGTGCTGCGCGACGACAGCGGCCGCGAGGTCACCGTGGTGGCCGGCGACGTGGACGCGCGTGACGGGCGCGCGGCCTCGTGAACAATCCGCACCGGGATCCCGACGCGATCCAGCCGCTGGACGACGAGGCCGGGGACGCCGGCCCGTCCTCGATGCCGTTTCTCTCTCATCTTGAAGAGCTGCGGAACCGGCTCTGGAAGTCCAGCGCCGCGATCGCGCTCGGCATGCTCGGCGCGTGGCTGCTGGCCCCGGTCGTGCTCGCGGACCTCGTCCACCGCACGGTGGGGAACGCCGTCGTGCTGTCGCCGTTCGAGGCGTTCAACGAGCGCTTCAAGCTGTCGTTCATCCTCGGCCTCGGCATCGCGCTCCCGATCGTGAGCTGGCAGGCGTGGTCGTTCGTCATGCCGGGGCTGCTCCGCCGCGAGCGGCGCTGGGTGCCGTGGCTCGCCCTCGCCTCGACGGTGTTGTTTGCCGCGGGCGCGGCGGCGGCGTACTTCTATGTGGTGCCGCTCGTCGTGCGCGTCCTGGAGCAGTTCCTGGTCCCGGGCGTGGCCACGCAGATCCGGCTCGCGTCGCTGCTCGACTTCACGTACAACCTGGCGCTGGCCTGCGGGCTGCTCATGCAATTGCCCATGTTGACGCTCGTGCTCACGTCGATCGGGCTCGTGACCCCCCGGTTCCTGCTCCGCCAGTGGCGCTACGCGCTGGTCGCCATCTTCGTGCTCACCGCGCTCATCACGCCGGGCGACGTGGTGAGCGCCCAGTTCGTCATGGGAGGCCCCATGGTGCTGCTCTACTTCGCGAGCGTCGGGCTGTCGGTCCTGGTCGCGCGCCGCCGCGAGGCGAGCGAGCGGCGCGAGGGCGGGTCGTGAGCGCGCGGCGCGCGAAGGCCGCCGCCCCCGCCCCGGCGGCCCGCCCGGCGAAGTCGCCCGGCGCGGTCACGCCGCTGGTCGCCGTGGACGTCGGCAACTCGGAGACCGTGGTCGGCCGCTTCATGGGCGGCGAGCTGGAGGCCTCGTGGCGGGTGACGAGCGGGCGCTCGACCGCCGACGAGCTGCGGCTGCTGCTCGAGGGCATGCTGCGCGACTGGACGCTCGTGCGCGGCAGCGGGGCCTCGGGCGCGGCGAGCGTGCTGGCCTCGGTGGTGCCCGGCGTCACGCGCGCCTGGGCCGAGGCGCTGCGCTCGCTCACCGGCCGCGCGCCGCTCGAGGTGACGGCGGCCGGGTCGCCGATCCCGCTCCAGGTCCCCGAGCCCGACAGCGTCGGCCCGGACCGCATCGCCAACGCGCTCGCCGGCCGGGCGCTGCACGGCGCGCCGTGCATCGTGGTGGACCTCGGGACCGCGACCTCGTTCGACTGCGTCTCGAAGCAGGGCGCGTTCGTGGGCGGGGCCATCGCCCCGGGCCTGCGCACCGCGTCCGAGGACCTGGTCCGGCGCGCGGCGCGGCTCTCGAGCGTGGAGCTGCACCGGCCCGAGCGCGCCGTGGCGCGCACGACCGCCGAGAACCTGCGCGTGGGCGTGCTGTGGGGCTACGCCGGGCTCGTGGACGCGCTCGTGCGGCGCATGACAGGCGAGCTGGGCGGGCGGCCGAAGGTGGTCGCCACCGGCGGACTCGCGGGGCTCGTGGCCGCCGAGTGCGAGACGCTCGACCTGGTGGACGAGGGCCTCACGCTCAAGGGCCTGCGTCTCTACTGGGAGTCGCGGCGGTGAGCGCGCAAGCGCGCAGGACACGCGGCAGCCCCGGCCGCGCTGCCGCGCTCGCCGCCGCGCTCGCCGCGACGGCGCTGCTTGCGACCGCCCCGCCCTCGACCGCCGCCCCGCCCTCCGCGACCGCGGCACGCGAGGCTCGCGCCGCCGCCCGCCGCGTCGCCGCCGATTCGGTGCGACTGCGCGAGGACGTGCGCCGGCTCGCCGACCCCGGCTGGGAGGGCCGCGGTGTCGGCACCGTGGGGATCGACTCCGCCGCGAGCTGGATCGCCGCGCGTTTCCAGGGCGCCGGGCTCGTGCCGGCGGGCGACAGCGGCGGCTGGTTCCAGTCGTTCGACGTCACGACCGGCGTCGTAGCCGAGGCGCCGTGCGACCTGGCCACCGGCCGCCTGCGCGTGACGCTCGGGGACTCGCTCCAGCCGCTCGGCTTCAGCAGCAATGGCACCGCGCGCGCGCGCGTCGTGTTCGCCGGCCACGGCATCACCTCGCCGGGCCACGACTGGGACGACTACGCGGGGCTCGACGCCCGCGACGCCGTCGTGCTCGTGCTCACCCAGGAGCCGGGCGAGATGGACAGCACCAGCCGGTTCGCCGGCCTGCTGCAGACGCCGTTCGCCGACCTGCGCACCAAGGCCATCAATGCGCGCGAGCACGGCGCGCTCGGACTCCTCGCCGTGGCCGGGCCGCGCTGGCGCGCCGGCGAGCCGCCGCGCGCGCCGGCACGCGACGGCGAGGGTTACATGAGCAGCGGGCTCCTCGCCGCCTGGATCGCGCAGTCGGCGGCCGACTCGCTGCTCGCGGGCTCGGGGCTGACGCTGGCGAAGGCGCAGGACGTGATCGAGGCGAACGGCCGACCGCACTCGTTCGTGCTCCGCGACAGCGCCACGCTCACGGTGAATCTCCGCCGCTCGCGCGCCGTGACGCGGAACGTGGTCGGCCTCGTGCCCGGCCGCGACAGCGCGCGCACGCTGGTGATGGGCGCCCACTACGACCACCTCGGGCTCGGAGGCGCGTCGTCGCTTGCGCCCGACCGGCGCGAGCCGCACGTGGGCGCCGACGACAACGCCTCGGGCGTCGCGGTCGTTCTGGCCACCGCCGCGCAGTGCGGCGAGCGCGCCCGCCGCGGGAAGAAGCCCGCGCACACGCTGATGTTCACCGCGTTCAGCGGCGAGGAGATGGGGCTCTCCGGCTCGTCCCACTTCACCGATCTCGGCGCGGCCGGGGGCGGCGTCCTGCCGGCGATCGCGAGCGTGGAAGCCATGGTGAACCTCGACATGGTCGGCCGGCTGCGGGAGAACCGGCTGAACGTGATGGGCGTCGGCACCTCGCCGGTCTTCCCGGCGCTGCTGCGGTCGGTGAACGAGGCGGTGCCGTCCGCGCGCTTCGATCTGAGGACCAGCGAGGACGGCTACGGTCCGTCCGACCACCAGTCCTTCTACAAGAGGAACGTGCCCGTGCTCATGCTGTTCACCGGCGCGCACGCCGACTACCACAAGCCCAGCGACACCTGGGACAAGGTGCACGCCGCGGGGCTCGCGCGCGTGGCGCACTTCGCCGCGGCGCTGCTCGAGTCGCTGGACGCGCGGCCGCGGCCCGCGTTCACGCGCGCGAAGGCCGACAGCACGCCCGGACGCATGGCGGGCGTGGGCGGCGGCTTCGGCGCCTACCTCGGGACCATCCCCGACTACATGCAGACCGAGGGCGGCGTCCTGCTGGACGGCGTGCGCGACGGCAGCCCCGCGGCCCAGGCCGGCCTGCGCGAGGACGACGTGATCGTGCGCTTCGACGGGATGCGCGTGGACAACATCTACGACTACATGTTCGCGCTCCGCACCCGGAAGCCCGGGCAGCAGGTGCGCATCACCGTCAAGCGGGCCGGCGTCGAGCAGGAGCTGGTCGCGACGCTCGGAAGGCGGCGCTGACGTGCGCGCCCGGCTCGCGCTCCTCGCGCTGCTCCTGCCGCTCGCCGCCGCCGCCGGCGCCAGGCGCCCCGCGGCGTTCCGGCCCGTGCCGCCCGGCGCGGTGGCCGTGGACTCGCTCATCCGCCCCGGCGAGACGCACTTCGCGCACCTGTGGAAGCTCACCGCCGGAGGCCAGAACGCCGAGGCCTACTGGAGCCGCGACGGCCGCAAGCTCATCTGGCAGCTCACCGACGAGCGCTGGCCCTGCGACCAGCAATGGGTGCTGGACCTCGCGACCGGCGCGCGCACGCGCGTGAGCCCGGGCACGGGGCGCACCACGTGCGGGTACTTCTACGATCGCGACCGGCGCGTGTTGTTCGCCTCGACGCACGCCGGCGGGGACTCCTGCCCGCCGCCGCCCGACATGAGCCAGGGCTACGTGTGGCCGCTCCACCCGAGCTACGACCTGTGGACCGCGCGGCCCGACGGCAGCGACCTGCGCCGGCTCACCGACCGCCCCGGCTACGACGCGGAGGCCACGGTGAGCCCCGACGGCCGCTGGATCGTGTTCACGAGCGCGCGGGACGGCGACGTGGACCTGTACCGGATGCGGCCGGACGGCACCGGGCTCACCCGGCTGACGCATGAGCCCGGCTACGACGGCGGCGCGTTCTTCTCGCACGACGGCCGCCGCATCGTCTGGCGCACGCACCGGACCGACGACTCCGCCGCGCGCGCCACGTTCGCGAGCCTGCTCGCGCGCGACCTGGTGAAGCCCTCGAAGATGGACCTGTGGGTCATGGAGGCCGACGGCTCGCGCCAGCGCCGGCTCACCGACGACCCCGGCGCCTCGTTCGCGCCCTACTTCACGCCCGACGACCGCGCCGTCATCTACTCCTCGAACCGCGAGAACCCGCGCGGGCGGAACTTCGACCTGTGGCTCGTGCCGGTGGACGGCGGCGAGCCGCGCCCGGTGACGCGCGACCCCGACTTCGACGGCTTCCCGATGTTCAGCCCCGACGGCCGCTGGCTTGTCTTCTGCGCGAACCGCGGCGGCGGCGTGCCCGGCGAGACGAACCTGTTCCTCGCCGAGTGGAAGCCATGACGGCGCGGCGTCCGTGAGGTTGCCGTGTCCCCGATGAAGATGGGCGTGCGCGGCAGGACGGTGCTGCCGGGTGGTCGGGCGGTGGGGCTGTTCCTACTCGCGCTGTTCCTGTTCGCGCGCTACCGCGACGCGTTCGGGCTGCCGTTCCTGAACGACGACTACGTGTTCCTGGACCACGTCGCCGGCAAGCGCCTCGGCGCGCTGTGGGGGATGGGCGACCTGGCGTTCCACTGGTGGCGGCCGTGGTCGCGCGAGTTCCACTACTGGTGGCTGCAGCGCGCGTTCGGCCCCGTGGAGTGGCCGTTCCACCTGGCGAGCCTCGTGCTCTCGGCCGGCGTGCTCACGGCGTTCTGGGCGCTGGCGCGGCGACTGGCCGGTGCGGCGGGCGGCGCGATCGCGGTGGCCGGCGCGGCGACGCTGCCCGGCTGGGGCCTGCTGCTCCTGTGGTCGGCGGGCGCGCAGGACCTGTGGATGATGCTGCTCTCGCTGCTCGCGCTGTTCGCCTGGCACGAAGGCCGCCTCGGTTGGGCCACCGCCGGCTACGCGCTCGCGCTCGCCAGCAAGGAGACCGCCGCGCCGCTGCCGCTGCTGTTCCTGGCGCACGACGTGTTCGTCGGGCGGCGCGCCCCGGCCGGCTCGCTCGTGCGGCTCGCCCCGGCGCTCGTCGTGGGTCTGGCCTGGGCGGTTGCGCACCCGGCCGCGCTCGGCCGCCTCTGGGCCGGCGCACCCGCGCCGCTGCCACCCTCGCCGGCGGCCGCGCCGGTCGTCGCGGACGCGCTCCGGAGCGCGCTCTCGGCGCTCTCGCTCGACGTGCCGCCCGCGCCCGAGGGCGGCTGGGGCGCGGTATGGTGGGACGCGCTCCGCTCGGCGTTCCTGCTGGTGGTGTTCGTAGAGCTGTTCGCGCGGCCGGACCTGAAGCCCTCGGGCGTGATCGGCGAGTCGCGCGCAGCCTCGCGCCGCGGCGCGGGCGCGTTCGCGTTCGCGTGGTGGGCGGCCGGCACGCTGCCGCTGCTCGCGCCCGGCCTCGGCTCGCACGCCTACTACGCGCACTTCGCGGCGCTCGGCGTGTGGCTCGGCCTCGGCAAGGCGCTCGCGCGCCAGCCGAACGTGGCGCTCGGGCTCGTGGCCGTGCTGGCGGTGGTGGGCGCCGGGCGCGCCGCGACGCCGTCGCAGGACTGGGGCGAGGCCGCCTACCAGCGGCGCGCCGGCGCGCACGTGGAGCGCATCCGAGCGGCGCTGCGCGAGTCGCACCCGCGCTTCGCGCCGCACGCGCGGCTGTGGTTCGTGCGGCTGCCGAACAACGTCGGCTTCCTCGCCGGCGACGGCCCCGCGGTGCGCGTGTGGTACCGCGACCGCACGCTCAAGGCCGGCTACTACAGCGCCTACGCGCCGCGGCCCGCGAGTGCGCCGCAGGGCCCCGACCACTTCTTCCGCATGGACGAGTCGGGCCGCATGAGCGAGATCCGGCGCGCCTCGCTCGAGACCGAGGTCGCCGCGGCCTCGGCCGAGGCCGATTCCGCGGAGCGCGTCGCGAACCCGCGCTGGCGCACCGACCGGCTCTCGCTCGCGGGCGCGTTCTCGACCAGCGGCGACTGGCGGGCCGCCGCGGCCGAGTACCGCCGGCTGGCGATCGCGTTCCCGGAGAGCAGCGGGTTCGCATTCGACGCCGCCTCGGCGTTCCTCGCCGCGGGCGACTCCTCGGCGGCGCTCCAGTGGTTCCGCGAGGCCGCCCGGCGGCCCGACGCCGCCCCCGAGGTGATCGAGGCCGCGCGGGCGCTCGCGCCCCCCGAGCCCCCGCCGCCGCCCCGGCGGAAGCGGACCGGCGGGACGCGGACGCGGGGGCGGTGACCCCCCGGGCCGCACGCCGGCGTGAACGCGGCCGGCTCGGGCGCCGATAATCCCCGGGGAGCCCGGCGCCGGACGGCGCGGACGGGGTAGGAACCGACATGGGAAAGCGCGTCCGATTCGACGATGACGCCCGCCGCGCCCTGTGGCGCGGCATCGACCAGCTCGCGAGCGCGGTGCGCATCACGCTCGGACCGCGCGGGCGGAGCGTGGTCCTGGACCGCGCGCACGGCGGCATGCCCGCGATCACCCGCGACGGCATCGCCGTGGCGCAGGAGCTGGAGCTCCCGGACCCGTTCGAGAACATGGGCGTCCAGATGCTGCGCGAGGTGGCCGTGCGCACCGGGCAGCAGGCCGGCGACGGCACCAGCACCGCCACCGTGCTCGCGCATCGCATCGTCGGAGACGGCTTCGCCGCGGTGAGCGCCGGCGGCAACCCGGTGGCCATCCGGCGCGGCATCGACGCCGCCGTGGCCGCCGCGCTGGCCGGCCTGGCCGCGCAGGCGCGCACGCTGGACGACGAGCGCGACATCGCGCGCGTCGCGACGCTCGCGGCCGGCGACACCGAGCTCGGCGAGCTGATCGCCCGGGCGCTGCGCGCCGTGGGCCCGCAGGGCGTCGTGAGCGTGGAGGAGGGCCCCGGGCTCGGCGTCACGCTCGAGGTCGTGGACGGCGTGCGGCTGGCGGGCGGCTACGCCTCGCCCTACTTCGTGACCGACGCCGAGGACATGGAGGTCACGCTCGACCACCCGCTGGTGCTGGTCGTGGACGGCGTGCTCACGAGCCCCGCGGACATCGTGCCCGCGCTCGAGCTGGCCACCGGCCAGCGGCGCCCGCTCCTGTGCCTGTGCGCCGAGATCGAGACCGATGCGCTCGCGGTGATGGTCGTGAACCGGCTGCGCGGCACCGCGCCCGGGCTCGCGGTGCGGGTGGCCACGCAGGGCACGGCGCGGCGCGAGCTGCTCGAGGACCTGGCCACGGTGACCGGCGCCACGCTGCTCGGGCCCGCGACCGGCCTCGCCCCGGCCGGCGTGCGCGCCGAGCACCTGGGCCGCGCCCAGCGCGCGAGCGCCACCGTGGACCACGCCACCGTGATCCGCGGCGGCGGCCGCACCGAGACGATTCGCGCGCAGCGCGCGGCGCTGGAGCGCGCTCTCGACGCGGCCGAGCCCGGCGAGCGCGACGCGTGGCGCGAGCGCCTCGCCCGGCTCGCCGGCAAGGTCGCGGTCATCCGGGTCGGGGCCATGTCCGACGGCGAGCGCCAGGCGCGGCGTTCGCGGGTGGAGGACGCGCTCGGCGCCACGCGCGCGGCGGTGGAGGAGGGCATCGTGCCGGGCGGGGGCGTGGCGCTGCTGCGGGCATGCGCCGCGGTCGAGGCGCTGGACCTCCGCGCGCTCGAACTCCCCGGCCGCGACATCGTCGCCGCCGCGCTCGCCGAGCCGGCGCGGCAGATCGCGGTCAACGCCGGCGCCGCCGGCGACACCGTGCTGGCGCGGCTCCGGTCGGGCTCCAGCTGGTTCGGCTTCGACGCGCTGACGGGCGAGTACGGAGAGCTGGACCGGGCCGGCATCGTGGACCCCGCCAAGGTGGCCCGCTGCGCGCTCCAGAACGCCGGCGCGCTCGGCGGCCTCGTGCTCACGACCGACGCGCTGGTCGTGGACGACGGGCCGGGGCCGGGAGGGGCGAAGGAGGGCTAGGCTCTCGAGCCCCGGCGCGCCGGGTCCCGCTGTTTCACGAGCCCACACTCGTGAGGCGTACTGCAGAACGCACGACCGGGACGTGTCGTGCGGTATCGAACTCGAAGCCAACTCGCTCCATCCCAGTCCGCCCTGTACCCGACGGCCGGCAGCGCCTAGCCCGACCTATTCATGAGCCCGCCGCCTGCGAGCGCGGTCTGCACACCATCCGCTGCGTCGTCCGTCCGGCCGCTTCCTCGACGTGTCCACCGACACGACTGCGTCGCGGCCGGCCGAA
>Ga0187893_10010550_pt1 | contig 13707 bp, 9 predicted proteins | sample MA1701074metaG_FD_139574 | JGI IMG/M metagenome (GOLD analysis project Ga0187893, IMG submission 139574) | White microbial mat communities from a basaltic lava cave in the Kipuka Kanohina Cave System on the Island of Hawaii, USA - MA170107-4 metaG ...
CTCTGGCGGGTCTCTGTGCGTCGGCTCACGCCCTTCGGAACCGTATCGCCGCGTGTTGCGTCCTAAGGAAGCCAGTCCGACGCGGCTGGGTTTCGGACACGTCAACATGACCCTGGAAACGCGAGCCAACGACACCGGACCCGAAGCCACGACACCCGTCGAGACGCTCGGGGTGGCGGAGCCGGCCGCCCTGCGCTGGATCCGCCGCTGCGCCGACCAGTGGGCGGAGGGCCGGCGCCGGGCTCAGAAGGTCCAGGACCTCTCGGGCGACTCGCTGCGCAAGTAACCCGACAGGAAGCCGAGGGCCCGCTCGCAGGCCGCCAGGCGCGCCGCAGGCTGCCCGTCGTCGAGTCCCGCGATCAGGTCGACAGGCGCGGACAGCCGCCGCAACCCGCGCTCCAAGTCTCCGTCGTAGGGGAAACTCGCGCGTTCGAGGGCGACCCGGCACGCCGCCTCGACCGACATGCGGCAGGCCGTGCCCACCAGCTCGGCCGGACGTCCTTCGTGCACGAGCAAGCGTGCGATGCCCAGAGCGTTGCGGCTGTGGATCCACTCGCGGTCCGCAGCGGCGACCGCGGGTGGAGGCGTCGGATGCCCGGCGAGTTGGCTGGACATGTTACGAGCAACCCGAGGTGGTGCCGCAGTTGGCGCAGCGGTAACACGACCCGTTGCGCATCATGATGCTGCCGCACACGTGGCAGGACGGCGCGTCGGCCTGGTTCTTGAAGGCACCGGCGACCGCGGGCCTGTCGGCCGCGGCGGCGTCGCCTGCGGGCCCGGCGTTTTGCACGCCGATCGCCTGGGCGGCCGCCGGTGACAGGAACTTCGAGGCCAGCCAGCGGAAGATGTAGTCCGTGATGCTCTTGGCGAAGGGGATCTCGGGGTTCTTGGTGAAGCCCGAGGGCTCGAAGCGCACGTGGGAGAACTTCTCCACCAGCGCCTCCAGCGGCACGCCGTACTGGAGCGCCATCGAGATCGACGTCGCGAAAGCGTCCATCAGGCCCGAGATCGTCGAGCCCTCCTTGGCCATCACCAGGAAGATCTCGCCGGGCTTGCCATCCTCGTACATGCCCACCGTGATGTAGCCCTCGTGGCCGGCGATCGAGAACTTGTGGGTGATGGAGCGGCGCTCGTCGGGCAGCTTGCGCCTCGCCGGCCGCGGCTCGTCCGACTCGGTGGACCGCACCTCGTCCGCCTGCTCCTTGCTCGTCGAGAGCGGCTGGCTGCGCTTGCAGCCGTCACGGTAGACGGCCACGGCCTTCAGGCCCAGGCGCCAGGACTCCACGTAGGCGTTGGCGATCTCCTCCGGCGTCGCGTCGCTCGGCATGTTGACCGTCTTGGAGATCGCCCCCGACAGGAAGGGCTGCACCGCAGCCATCATCTTGATGTGGCCCATGTAGTGGATGGAGCGCTCGCCGTTGGCGGGCGGGAAGGCGCAGTCGAAGACCGCCAGGTGCTCGTCCTTCAGCTGCGGCGCGCCTTCGATCGTCTCCTTCTGGTCGATGTGGCGCAGGATCTCCTCGACCTGGCCCGCCGGGTAGCCGAGTCTCTTCAACACACCGGGCACCGACTGGTTGACGATCTTCATCACCCCGCCGCCCACCAGCTTCTTGTATTTGACCAGGGCGATGTCGGGCTCGATGCCGGTGGTGTCGCAGTCCATCATGAAGCCGATGGTGCCGGTGGGCGCCAAAACCGTGACCTGGCTGTTGCGGTAGCCGTGCTGCACGCCCAGGGTGTAGGCGTCGTCCCAGGTGCGGAACACCTCCTGCATCAGGTCTCGCGGCACCAGGGTCGGGTCGATCATGTGGGCGTGCTGCCGGTGCTTGTCGATGACCCGCAGCATCGGCTCCGCGTTTTTGGCGTGGCCGGCGAAGGGGCCCATGGCCGCCGCCACCCGGGCGCTCTGGGCGTAGGCCTCGCCGTGCATCAAGGCCGTGATGGCCGCCGCATGTGCGCGGCCGGCGTCGGAGTCGTAGGACACGCCGCGGCTCATCAGCAGCACGCCGAGGTTGGCGTAGCCGAGGCCGAGGGGGCGGTAGTCGCGGCTGTTGCGGTCGATGGCCGGCGTCGGGTAGCTGGCGTTGTCGACCAGGATCTCCTGCGCGGTGATCATGGTGCGGCAGGCGGCCTTGAAGGCCTCGGCGTCGAACTCCCCGTCTTCGCGCACGAACTTCATCAAGTTGAGGGACGCCAGGTTGCAGGCCGTGTCGTCGAGGAACATGTACTCGCTGCACGGGTTGCTGGCGTTGATGCGGGCGCTGTTCGGGCAGGTGTGCCAGTCGTTGATGGTGGTGTCGAACTGCATGCCCGGGTCGCCGCACTGCCAGGCGGCCTCGGCCATCATCTTCATCAGGTCCCGGGCCCGGAGGGTCTCGTAGGGGGCCTGGCTCAGCACGTACTTCGTCTGCCAGTCGCGGTCCTCGACCACGGCCCGCATGAAATCGTCGGTCACGCGCACCGAGTGGTTGGCGTTCTGGAAGAAGACGGAGTCGTAGGCGCCGCCCTTGACGTTGAAGGAGCCGTCGTAGCCGGCGTCGATCAGGGCCCAGGCCTTGCGCTCCTCCTCGGCCTTGCTGTGGACGAACTCGACGATGTCCGGGTGATCGGCGTTCAGGATCACCATCTTCGCAGCGCGGCGGGTCTTGCCGCCGCTCTTGATCACGCCGGCGAAGGCGTCGTAGCCGCGCATGAAGGAGACGGGGCCCGAGGCGGTGCCTCCTCCGGCCAGGGGTTCCTTCGAGGAGCGGATCCCCGAGAGGTTGGAGCCCGTTCCCGACCCGAACTTGAACAACATGCCCTCGGTCTTGGCCAGGCCGAGGATCGACTCCATGGTGTCGTTGACCGAGTTGATGAAACACGCCGATGCCTGCGGGTGCTCCTCGATCCCGACGTTGAACCACACCGGGCTATTGAAGGCGGCCTTCTGGTTGACGAGCAGGTGCGTCAGCTCGTCGCAGTACGCCGCGTTGTCCTGGGGCGTCGCGAAGTAGCCCTGCTCGTCAGCCCAGGCGCGGATCGAATCCACCACCCGGGAGATCAGGCTCTTCACGCTCGACTCGCGCTGCGGCGAGCCGAGCGGGCCGCGGAAGTACTTCGACGCGACGATGTTGGTCGCGGTCTGGCTCCAGGTGGTCGGAACCTCGATCCCGTGCTGCTCGAAGACCGGCTTGCCGCGTTCGTCGTTGATGACCGCGGAGCGCAGCTCCCAGGCCAACTCGTCGTACGGGTGCCGCCCCTCCCGCGTGAAGTACCTCCGGAAGCTGAGCCCGCCTCGCTTCTCTGCGCTCGCGGGGCTTCGGGGCTCGCGCCGTGGCTTCTCGAAGGGATGGGTCGACATGGGAAGGATCCTCCTGACTCGAGTTGTCTCTATCTTCGCCCCTCCGGAGGGCCTTCTGCTGGGGCTCGCCGGCGGTGTCGTTCGCGAGGCTAAGTCGTGCCGGCGATTATAAACACCGGTCGGGGGGTGTCAAGCAAAAAACGCAAGATCTTGTGGCTCGAGTCATGAGGCCAACAATAGGTTGCTATTCAAGCACTTAGGGCGACGCCCGTGTTCGTCAACCGTCGGAGCCGTCTTAAGAATGATACCGTGGCGGGCGTCGGACGCGACGGCTTGGACGTGGTGTGTTTCTTTGCACTGACAATGGGATACATAGTGAATATTAGATTGTTTCAGCGACTTCAGTAGTTAAACTGCTTTCATTACTCATTATTATTTGCTCCGGAATCTCACGGCTCAAGGTCTTGGCGGCGTGAGAAGATCGCCGCGAAAATGCCGCTGCGGACCGGTCGGCTCGCCGCCGCCATCCTGGCTCTCTCGCCCTCGTTGTGGAGCTGCGGGCCGGCGGACCTGGCGCCCGCGCCCTCCACGGCCCCGCGCCCCAACATCGTTTTTTTCCTCCTCGATACCGTGCGCGCCGACCACCTGGGAGTCTACGGCTACCCGCGGGAGACCATGCCCTTCCTGGCGCGGCTGGCCACCCGCGGCCTGCTGTTCGAGCGGGCCTATGCGCCGTCCACCTGGACCGCGCCGTCCATGGCGTCGGTCTTCACCGGGCGCTGGGTCCACGAGCACGGTGTGCTCTCCGGACTGGCCGCCACCCGCAGCGCGCTCAAACGGGGCGAGACGGTCGCCCTCAACCGCATCCCCCAGGAGCTCGAGACGTTGCCCGAGTTGCTCGCGCGAGCCGGCTACCGGACCTTCGGCGCTGCGGACAACTTCAACATCGGCGAGGCCATGGGTTTCACGCGCGGCTTCGCGGAGTTCTCGGCCAAGGACCAGGGCGGCCTGCGCCACGGCAAGGTCGTTTCCGAATGGCGCCAGCGGCTGCTGGCGGGGGGGCCCTACTTCCTGTACCTGCACCACATGGCCGCTCACGCGCCGTACCGGCGGCGCGCGCCCTGGTACGATCCGGCGACGCCCCCCGAGCGGCGGGAGGTCGCGGCCTACGACAGCAACCTCTCCTTCATGGACGAGAAGATCCGGGAGGTCTTCGAGGCGCTTGGGCTCGACAGCAACGCGGTGCTGATCGTCACCGCCGACCACGGCGAGGAGTTCGGCGATCACGGCTCGGCGGGCCACGGCAACACGCTCTACGAGGAGTTGTTGCGCGTGCCCCTGGTCCTGTTCGGCCCCGGACGAGTGCCCGTCGGGCGCGTGGCGCGACCCGTGAGCCCAATCGACATCCTGCCGACGCTACGCGAGCTGCTGGGCCTCCCGCCCAGCGCCCAGGACGCGGGCCGCAGCCTGCTCGGCAGCGCGCGTGACGGCGTCGAACCGAACCGAGCGCTTTTCCCCATGCGCTGGGACGAGTTCGCTCCGACACCGGTGATCCGCAAGGCCGTGGTCACGGAGCGCCACAAGCTGATCCTGACCCTGCCCGAGGGCCGGGAAGAGCTCTACGACCTGGCCGCCGACCCCGGGGAGCGCCACAACCTGGCCCGCGAGAGGCCGGCGTTGGTGGCGGCGCTGCGGGCGGAGCTCGACAAGATGGAGCGCTCGACTCGCGTCGCGAGCCGCGAGTTCGCTCCCGCGCTGGAGATCTCGAAACAACGAGCGGAGGAGCTGCGGGCCCTGGGCTACGTGCGCTGACGTTGCCCGCAAGGGGCGCTGCTTATGCGGTCTTCCGCGCCGGGTTGAAGAAGGGCAGGGTCGCCACCTGCACCCGTGCCTGCTTGCGTTCGTGGTTCACGGTCAGCTCCAGCTGCAGCTCGGTGCCGGCTCCCGCACAATCGCTCTGGACCTGGGCCAGAGCGATCAACTTCTTCAGGCTGGGCGACCAGGTGGTGCTGGTCGCGCGGCCCACCTGCACGCCGTCTCGGTAAACCGGCACGGCTGCCCGCGAGGCAACGGGCGAGACCCCCGGAGGCAGGCCCACGGCGTCGTGGAGACGCTCCACGTCGGTCCAGTCCACGTCCAGGCCCACGATCTGCCGGCGCGGCCCGCGTCGCGCTTCGGCGCGCAGCGCGGCCTGGCCGATGAAGGGCGCCTTGTCCAGGTGCACGAGCTTGCCGAGGCCGATCTCGAAAGGCGTGTAGCGCTGCGACGGGATCACGGCTCGCTTGGCGCTCGTGTACTCCACGTCGAGCATGATCAGCCCGGCCTCGATGCGGGCCACGTCGAGGGCGTAGATGCCGGTGGGGGTGATGTCGTAGGGCCGGCCCGCGGCCATCAGCGCGTCCCACAACTCCAGGGCCCGGCCCGCGTCCACCCACAGCTCGTACCCGAGGTCGCCCGTGTAGCCGGTGCGTGAGATGTCGACGGGAATGCCTGCCAAGCTGTAGGAGCCCACCCGGAAGTACTTGAGGCCGGCGAGGTCGCCCTCCACACAGGCCCTCAGGATGTCACGGCTGGTGGGCCCCTGGAGCGCCACTGCGGCGGTCGTCTCCGAGATGTCCTCCACCAGCACTTCGAGGCCGAGCGCGTTCTCGCGCAGCCAGCGCAGGTTGGGCTCGGCGGCGGTCCAGCGGAAGCGCGTGTCGGCGAGCCGCGATACCGTCCCGTCGTCGATCACCTTGCCCTCGCCGTCGCACCAGCTCGTGTAGACCACCTGGCCGATCGCGATCCGGGTGGCGTCGCGGGTGAGCACGCGGTCCACCAGGCGCACCGCGTCCCTGCCGGTCAGGCTGTACTTGAACAGCGGCGAGATGTCGATCAGCGCCGCGGCGTTGCGGATGGCGTTGTACTCCCGCTCGTGGCCGACCTCGTAGCTCGAGACCGCGAAGAAGCCCGCCCAGTCCCGCCACAAGCGGCTCTCGCAGAGCGCCTCGACGCGCGGATGGAAGGGGGTGCCGATCGGCATGCCGGCGGGATCATAGCCCACGCCCGCGGGTTGCTTCCACGGCTAGGCCCGGCCCGCATGCCGGCGGATCTCCCGCACCAGCTCTTCGCGTGAGTGCGCCCCCTTGCGCAGGATCTGGCGCACCCGGCCTTCGAGGCGTTGCTGCTCGTCGGAGCTGAGGTCCCGCGCGGTGACCACCAGCACCGGCACGGCGGCCCAGGCGGGGTTGGCACGCAACGCCTCCACGAAGGCGAAGCCGTCCATCTCCGGCATCATCAGGTCGAGCAGGATCAGGTCGGGCAGCTCCTGCTCCAGGACCCGCAGCCCCTCGCGCCCGTTGCTGGCCTCGCTGACCTGCCAGCCGTCGTGCTCGAGGGTGCGGCGCAGCACCTCGCGCGACGCGGGGTCGTCCTCGATCACCAGGGCCGGGGCGGGCTGGCGCGTGCCGCGATAACGACGCACCACGGCGGCCAGGCGCTCGCGGTCCACGGGCTTCGCCAGGACGTCGGCGGCCCCGAGCACGCGCCCGATGTCGCCGCCCTCCAGCATCGACACGATCACCACGGGGATGCGCCCCACCTCGGGGTCGCTCTTCAGGCGTTGCAGCACCGACCAGCCGTCCTGCCCCGGCATCAGCACGTCGAGTGTGATCACGTCGGGCCGCTGCTCGCGGGCCACCTGCAGGCCGGCCTCCCCCGAGCGAGCGCTCAGCACCCGGAAGCCCTCTCGCGCCAGACTCCGGGCCAACAGGTCACAGGCGTTCTCGTCGTCGTCGATCACCAGGGCCGTGCCGGTCACCGGCTCGCCCAGGGTTTCCGGCCGAGGCGTAAGCTCGACGGGCAGGCTCACCGTGAATATCGAGCCGCGGCCCGGCTCGCTCTCGACCACCAGGTCGCCACCCAGCATCCGGCAAAAACGCCGGCTGATCGAGAGGCCCAGGCCGGTGCCGCCGTAGCGCCGGGATGTGGAGGCGTCGGCCTGGACGAAGTCGTCGAAGACCCGGGCCTGCTGCTCCGGCGTCATCCCGATGCCGGTATCGCCCACCCGGAAGAAGACGCGGTCGCCCTCGCGGCTGGCCTCGAGGTGGATCGTCCCCGACTCGGTGAACTTCGCGGCATTGCTCAGCAGGTTGAAGAGCACCTGGCGCACCCGCGTGACGTCGGCGCGCATGCGTCCCACCTCGGCGCCCCCCCGCACCAGCAGCCGGTTGTTGTTCTTGGCCACCAGCGGTCGTATCGTGGCTTCGACGTCCTCCAGCAGCCGGGCGGTCTCGAACTCCTCGATCACGAGCTCCAGCTTGCCCGACTCGATCTTCGACAGGTCCAGCACGTCGTTGATCAAGGCCAGCAGGTGGCGCCCGGCGCCGTGGATCTTCTTCAGATCGGCGACCAGCTCCTGCGGCGGCCGGGACGAGGCCTCCTCCTGCAGGATCTCGCTGTAGCCGATGATGGCGTTCAGCGGGGTGCGCAGCTCGTGGCTCATGTTCGCGAGGAACGCGCTCTTGGCGTGGTTCGCGTCCTCGGCCGCCTCCTTGGCGATCCGCAACTCGGCGTCACGGGCCTGGATCTCGCCCAGCATCTCGTTGAAGCCGTCGATCAGGCGTCCGACCTCGTCGGCCCCGGTCTTGGTGGCACGTAGTCCGAAGTCCTTGGTGCTGGTCACGCGGGTCTCCAGCTCCGCGAGCTGCTGGATCGGCCGCGAGATCGCGGTCGCCAGGGTCCGCGACAGGCCGAAGGCGACGGCAGAGGACAGCAGCAGCACCACCAGCACGCTGCGCGCGTATTGCCAGAGCCGGACCCTGAGCTCCTGCATGTCCGAATCCAGCACCACCACGCCGATCGTCTCGCCCTCCCAGGGCACCTCGCGGCTCAGCTGCAGCCGGTCTGCGGCGAAGGCGAAGCCCTGGCCGGGCACCGGCGCGCACTCGCCGGGCGCCATGTCCCGGCGCGTGTAGCGGGCGAAGACGCGGGCCTCGGCGTCGAGCAGGCACGCCTCGGTGATGTGGGGATAGACGCGAAGGGCGGCCAACACGTCGGCGGCCGACTCCTGCACGCCGAAGTTGAGGGCCGTGCCGCCCATCTGGGCGACGCCGTCGGCCACCACGGTGAGGTCGCGCACCATCTTGGCCCGGAAGGTCACCGCGTCGTAGACCACGAAGGCCACGCAGGCGAACAACAGCCCCGCGCCGCTGGTGGCCATGGCGGCCAGGGTCAGCTTGCGCCTCAGGGACAGGTTGCGGAGCGTCGTGTCGAGGCCCACGCGCCGCCTACCTCACGACCGTCGCGATGCGCAGCAGGCTGGCGTCGAACTCGCTGCCCTCGGCGCGCGCGGAGGGAAGGTTGATCAGGACCTGGGGGCGGTCGTCGGACAGCCCGATGCCGACGGCCACGCCGCGCCGAACGTAGTCGGGCACGCCGGTGGTGGTGGTGACCTGGCCTGCCTGGCTGACCTTCAGGATGCTCTCGAGGTTGCGGGCGTTGCCGGGAGTCACGTAGAGCACGCTGATGCCGCGTTCGTTGATCGAGCGCTCGAGTTTTTCGGGGCTCGAGTACTCCAGCAGGTAACGCCGGATCGGCAGGCGCTTGACCGTCTTGTCGGCGAAGCGGAACAACGTCTCGAAGATCTGGTTGGCCGAGGTCAGCGAGTCGGGGTCCCCGGGCGTGTAGACCACGCCGATCCCGACCTCACGCCCGGCCTTGGTCTCGAAATGGCGGTCGTAGGTGAGGATCTTCAGGATCAGCGGCACCTGCAGGTCGGCGCGGAGCGGCATCGGCTCCGCCGCCATCGCGGCGCCCGGGCACACGAGCAGCAGCCCGAGCCCGAGAGCGGTGACGCGCCGACGAAAGGTCCCCTCCCGCACCCTTCGCCTAGAACTGGTAGGTCGCTTGGAGGAGGACGGCTCGGCCGGGGCGCGGATAGTCGCCCGGCAGGCCGTTGTGCAGCGAGGGGTCGAAGTAGTCCTTGCCGAAGAGGTTCTGCCCGGTCAGCGTGAGCGACAGGGTGCGCAGCAGGTTGGGGGCGCGCACGGTGAGGCCCACCAGCCCGTAGCCCGGAACGCGGGCGCGGCTGTCACCGGCCTCCCGCGAACGGCTGGTCTTGAAGGACAGGACAGGCGTGGCACTGACGCGTCCGCCCCGCAGGAAAACCGTGGCGCCGACGCTGCCCAGGTGGCCGGCCACGAAGGGCACGTCGCGGCTCGCCTGGCGCTCCTCGCCGTCCTGACGGGTCCAGTTGGCGAAGAGGGCGTTGGCCACGCCGAAGTTGTGGCGCAACTCCAGCTCGAAGCCGCGCAAGTTCGCGCCCCGCGTGTTCTCGAGGCCACGCGAGCGCGCGGGATCGAAGGGGCCCACGGGCCGGATCGTGTCGCGAACGAAGCTCGCGTAGGCCGAGGCCGAGGCGCGCAGGGTCTTGCGTCGCAACACGACCGCGGCCTCCAGGGTGTCGATCCGCACCGGGTCCAGACCCTGGGAGGCGACCACGAGCGGCACGGACAACTCGCGCTCGGCGAAGGTGGGCACGCGGAACGCGCGGCCGTAGAGCAGCTTCAGCCTCGTGCTGCGCGGCAGCCGCACGACCGCGGAGAGCCGCGGCGAGACCGAGCCCTGGTCGCCGACCCGGTCGAAACGCAGCCCGGCGGTGAGATCCAAACGATCCGTGGGGCTCCAGTGGTCCTGCGCGAACAGACCGAGCAGCGTGCGGCCGGCGTCGCCTCCCGCTCCCGGCAGCGGACCGATCGCTTCGAGGGGCTCTCCGGTCGCGAAGTCGTAGTTCCCGATGACCTCGGCGTTAAAGGCCTCCTCACGCCCCAGGGCCGCACCGGCCAGCACGCGATGGCCGGCCAGGTCGAGTTGCCACAGGCCCTCGACCCCGAAACGTCGCGAGCCGGCGTTCTGCTCCTCGAAAACCCCGTCGCGAAACACACCCTCCGGGATCTCGAAGCCGGGCGGCAGCGGCTTCAGGAACCCGCGGTAGCGGTTCTGGGCGAAGTTGGCCGAGGCGCGGAAGCTGCCCTTGCTGGCTGTGGTATGCGCCCAGCCGAGGTCCACCATGATCTGGCGGTAGGAGAGGTCGTTGTCCGGGCCCAGCGCGTCGGACAAACCGACGTAGCCCTGGGAACGGGCGTTGCCCACGCGCAAGTTCAGCTCGTAGTCGCGGTACACCACGCGGTAGTTGGTCTCGACCCCGCGCAGGCCGTCACGGGTGCGCCCCGGCGCCAGGCTGGCTCCACGCCCGCTCTGAGAGTCGGCCGGCACCAGCCGCCGAGGGCCGTCCGTGTCCTCGAACTGCACGATGCCGAAGGTGCGCAACTCGCCCGCCTTGCTGCCGACGCGCAGGCCGTAACGTTGGGTGGCGAACGACCCCCCTGCCGCGTAGACCTCGATGCCGGAGAAGTCCTCGGGGCCGTAGGTGATCACGTTCACGACGCCCGCCAGCGCGCCGGAGCCGAACAACGCCGAGCCGGGCCCGCGCAGCACCTCGATGCGCTTCACGTTCGCCATGGTGAGCGACGGGTTCAGGGCGGTCCCGCCCCCGAACAGAGGGTCGTCGAGGCGCTGGCCGTTCAACAGGATCAGGACGTCCTCGGAGACCCCGCCGCTGAGGCCGGAGTGGATGCCACGCAGGGAGACTCGGGGACGCCCGAGGCTGTCGGTCGTCACGTCGACGCCGGGCAGGAGGCGCAACGCGTCCTCGAGTGTGTGCGTGCCGCGTTGCTTCAGGTCCTCGTCGGTCAGGACCGAGACCACGCCGGTGGCGTCTTCGGGGGGCTGCTCGCGGCGCGCCGCGATGTTCAGCGGCGCGTCGCCGGCTTCGAGCAGGTCCAGGAGATCCAGCTCTTCGAAGTCCTGGAAAAACCCCATTCTCAGCAGCTCGCGGGACGTGGCGACCTTGCCCTGGGCTTCGAGCAGGGGCGGCGCGCCGGCGAGCGCCACGAGGGAGAGAACGACCCACAGCCTCATGACAGCACTCCTTGTGCGGTCGTCCGGAGGTAGACGCAGATTGTAGCGGCCCCTGGCAGGGGCTTCAAATCGAAGGGGTTACGGGCTGCGGGCGGAGAGCGGCGCGGCGGCTCAGGCCGGCTCCTCGCCCAGTTGGGTACGCACGCGCCACAGGTCGGGGAACGCGCGACGAGGCAAAGTGCTCTGGAGGTAGGCGACGCCGTCGCTCCCGCCGGTCCCTCGTTTCGCACCGATCATGCGCTCGACCATCTGGACGTGGTGGGCGCGCCACAAGCTCAGGTACTCGTCGATGTCCAGCAGCACCTCGCACAGTGCGAGCAGATCCGGGTGTTCCTCCTTCTCGTAAAGCCGCACCAGCGCTTGGAGCCGCCCGTCCTCGGTCGTCCACGCCCCCACGCGGCGGGCGAGGAACGCATCGAAGGCATCGGGCAGCGCGCGCCCGGCCAGGCGGGCCTCGAGACGCGCGGTCTCGTGCGGCTCCGATCGCAGGTGCTGCAACAGGGCGCGGTTCTTGAGTCCCAGCACGAACTCGAGCTCGCGGAACTGCACGGACTGGAACCCCGAGGCCGGGTTCAGGTTGTAACGGAAGCCCAGGAAGTCCTGGGGCCGCATCGTCTCCAGCACCTTCACCTGGGCCACCAGCACGCGCTGGATCTCCACCACCCTGCGCAAGAGCCGCGTCGCCTCTCCCGCGCGGTCGGCGTCGAGGTGGGCGATGGCGCTGTCGACCTCGTGCAGCACCTGCTTGAACCACAGCTCGTAGACCTGGTGGATCATGATGAACAGCGTCTCGTCGTGCTGCGGCGGCTTCGACAGGCACTGCTGGAGGGCCAGCAGCTCCGGCACCTTCAGGTAACGGCTGTAGGTCAGGGCCGGGTCAGACATGCTGAATCGTAGCCCCGGCAACCGGCCAGGAGAAGCGGGGCCGCTCCCGGGCCGGGGCCGTCCCCTCCCTCACCTCGCGGAAGGCAATGCGACGCCTCAGGTGGCGCGAGTTCCGATGCGCGCTGGTGATTGAAATCCCTCACTGGGCCGGCTCAGAGTAGCGTAGGATCGCCCGTCCGTGTCGAGTCGTCACCAACCCTCCCACAAGGAGCCGTCACCGAAGTCCCACAACACGTACAACTCCAGCCGCGCCGGAGCCGCGGACGGCCGGATCGGGACCTGGATTCCCGCGGCGGCGATCACGTGCCCCAGGCGCGTGAGCGGCTTCGACACTTCGAACCACAGCCCGTAGCGGTGTCGGCCGCTGCCGGTGTCCACGTCACCGGCCAGCTCCAGCGCCGGCGTCCAGGCGGAGCGTGCCGGGCCCAGGGCGCGTGACAACGCAACGGCGTAGGGTGCGCGCCGGGGCGCCTTGGTGGCGTCGGCGGGCAGTTCCACCCCGGCTCGAGTCTGGACGATCGTGCGGCCCCAGGCCTTGCCGTAGGCGAGGAACGGGCCGAAGGACAGGGTGTCGTTCCCGAGGCCCTTTGCGCCGCTGCCGGTCGGCAGCGTCACTCCGAGGCCGGCGGACAGGATCTCGCGGCGCCGCAGGTCGAAGTACAGCACCTGCTTGCCCCCGACCTTCAGGTCGCCCAGGCCCCGCGCCGCGCCGGCCGGAGCCGCGTAGAGCAGCGGCGCCTCGATCTCGTACTGGAAGCGGGGGCCGAGGCGGTTCTCGTAGGTAAGCTCGAGCTCGCCCTCGCGCGTTTCGGAGCCGCCTCCGTCCGAGAGGCGCAGGACCCATTCCGCTTCCGGGAACGCCTTGCCCGTCTTCAGCAGGCGTCGGAAGTTGAGGTCCCCGGGAGGGTAGGCGTCGGCCGTGACACACAACGTCCGGAGGTAGGCCACCACCGCCGCGATCTCCTCCCGCGTTAGGCCCCCCTCGAAAGCGGGCATCACCGAAGCCAGGCCGTGGGCCGCTCCGCCCCGGCCTACGATCGACTCCCAGAACTCCGTCGGTTCGGCGGTCGTCCCGCAGTCGGTGAACTCGACGGGCCGGACCTCGCTCTCCCACTCCGGGTTGCCGCGGCCATCCTGGCCATGGCACTGGACGCAGGCCTGCCGGTAGACCTGGCGTCCCTGCTCGATCCGCGGATTCGAGGTCGCCCAGCCGGCGAGCAGCAGGAGAAGGGGGAGCACGGTCGTAATCTACATCGCCGTCCGGGCCCACGCCGCACGCAAGGTCCGTTGCGGGGTCGGGCGTCTGCTAGACTGCCGCGTTTCGAGGGAGGAAGCGGGCGGTTGGCGAAGACTTCCGGGGCGAGGAAGGAGACTCCGGGCCGGAAACCGGCCCGGCCGCAGCTCGGGTTGTTCGAGGAGCCGAAGCCGGCCCCGGCGGCGGCCGCCCCTGAGACGGCACCCGAGGCCCGCACCGCGAAGGCCGACGTGCCGAAGCGGGTCACTGCCGAGTCCCTGGCCCAGAAGCAGCGCGAGATCTCGTTCCCCGAGTTCTTCGTCAAGAACCGCCACCTGCTTGCATTCGA
>Ga0187893_10010552_pt1 | contig 13705 bp, 9 predicted proteins | sample MA1701074metaG_FD_139574 | JGI IMG/M metagenome (GOLD analysis project Ga0187893, IMG submission 139574) | White microbial mat communities from a basaltic lava cave in the Kipuka Kanohina Cave System on the Island of Hawaii, USA - MA170107-4 metaG ...
AGTGTGTTAGTCGCCGCACCGCACCCGAAAACCAAACCCGTCATCGTCTTCACGAATCTTCCCAAGAAATAAGTGCAGTTTTGCTGACACACAAAAGTGCAATTTTGAAAACAACACGACAGCCCTACCCTTTTCTGTTGCCGCACGAGTTTAGTTTGTTAGATTCACGGCGCGTTTTTTTTGCCGCGGTGGCGGAACTGGCAGACGCGCTGGACTCAAAATCCAGTGCCCGCAAGGGCGTGTGGGTTCGATTCCCTCCCGCGGCACCATTTTTCTCTTTCGTCGCCCAAGCCCAACACGGCGAAACGTGCTCGACTAAATTTCCAAGGGGAATCTCCCGCATCGCCGATAGCTTCACCTGAGAGCAGAACTGGATTTATCCCCGATTGGTGGCAAATGCTCCCGCCTATTATTCTCTGAGAGAAAGGTTTTTTAAGGAGAACCCGCGTGAAAGAACACCCAAAAACACGACGAAGCAGCGGAAGCCAATCCTTTTGGACGCGAGTCGGCGCGGCGTTTCGGCGCGATGGGGACCAAAACACATGCCATTGCCGATTTGACGCGGATTTGTTCAGCGAGGAATTTCGCGACTGGAGTTAAAAAATGAAGACCGCGCCTTATTGGAAGTCCACGGCCATAACTGAAGATTATCCGCCGCTGACGCGCACTCTACACACCGAAGTTGCGGTCATCGGCGGCGGCATCACAGGCATTACCACCGCCTTGTTGTTGCAACAGTTCGGCGTGGCTGTCGTGCTCATTGAGCGGGGAAAATGCATGGAGCGGGACACGGGGCACACTACGGCTCACCTTACCTATGTAACGGATACTCGACTCAGCGATTTGGTGGACAAGTTTGGCCGCAATCACGCGCAAGCAGTTTTGGAGGCAGGGCAAGCGGCGATGAAACTGATTTTCGAAACCGTGCGAGACCAGAACATTGTCTGCGATTTCAAATGGGTTCCTGGTTATTTACACGTGCCCATCACGGGCAAGCATTTCAATGGTGAAATTGTCCTGCTTAAAAAAGAAGCACGCATGGCGGCGGCAATGGGTTTTGACGCCTTGTTTGTTGACGAAGTGCCGTTGATGAAGCGCGCGGGTATTCGGTTTTCAAACCAGGCAAAATTCAATCCGCGAAAATATCTCACCGCATTGCTCGAATCGTTTGTGGAACATGGGGGCTCAGTTTTTGAACACACCGAGGCACAGGATATCTGTGACCAGCCGCTTCAGGTCATCACCGAGAATGGCAAAATCCAGTGCGACTTCGTCGTCATCGCCACGAACGTTCCGTTACAAGGCAAATCGAATTTGTTGAGCGCCACGTTGCTGCAATCGAAACTCGTTCCCTACAGCAGTTACGTAGTCGGCGCACGTATTCCGCGCGGCCTCATGGCGGAAGCCAGTTTTTGGGACACGGCGACCCCCTATAATTATTTGCGCATCGATTCGCACGAAACTCATGACTACGCCATCTTCGGCGGCAAAGACCACAGGACGGGGCAGCAGAAAGACACGCGAAAATGTTATCGCGACGTGGAGACAGCGCTGCTTTCAATCGTTCCCAAAGCGAAAGTGGACCGTCATTGGTCAGGGCAGGTCATTGAAACCAGCGATGGCATGCCCTATATTGGTGAAACCGCGCCGCGCCAATTCGTCGCCACGGGGTTTTGCGGCAATGGCATGACGTTCGCGACAGTAGCCGCAATGATGGCGTGCGATTCGTTTCTAGGACGCGTGAATCCGTGGCGCGATTTGTTCAGCCCCAATCGCAAAAAACTTTCCGCCGCATGGAACTATCTGAAAGAAAACGCGGACTATCCGTATTACCTCGTCAAGGACCGACTCGCCAAAGCCGAAGGCAAATCCTTCAAAAGTTTGAAACGCAACGAGGGTAAAATCCTGAAAATCGCAGGACACAAAGTGGCTGCGTTTCGCGACGCGCATGGAAAAATCACCCGCCGTTCCGCTGTGTGTTCCCATCTGGGATGCCTGGTCGCATGGAACGACGCGGAGAAAACCTGGGATTGCCCGTGCCACGGCTCGCGATTCAAGGCCACAGGCGAAGTGATCGCAGGACCCGCCGAAGACAATCTTTCGAAGGTTAAATAAAGGAAAAACATGACGACGCAAAAAAACGACACAATAAAACAAATTCGTTACGCCGTAGTCGGACTGGGTCACATCGCTCAGGCCGCAGTGCTGCCCGCCTTCGCCCACGCTAAGGAAAATTCCCATCTGGTCGCTCTCATTTCGGGAAACCGCCACAAGCTCAAAACGCTCGGGCGCAGGTACAAAGTGGACGCGTTGTTTTCTTATGACGAATTTGAAAACTGCCTGCGCAGCGGCGAGGTGGACGCGGTTTATATCGCGCTGCCCAACAGTATGCACTGCGAGTTCACTGTGCGCGCCGCACGCATGGGCGTTCACGTGCTTTGCGAAAAGCCCATGGCGGTCACGGAGCGGGAATGCGAGAGGATGCTCCATGCTTGCGGCGACCACGATGTTCGCTTGATGATTGCCTATCGCTTGCATTTCGAGCGAGCCAACCTCGAAGCTGTTCGCGTGGTGCAAACCAAGCAGATTGGCGAGCCGCGAATTTTCAATTCCGTGTTTTCGATGGATGTGAAGGCTGGCAACATTCGCCTGCAAGACGAACTGGGCGGCGGCACGTTGTATGACCTTGGTATTTATTGCATCAACGCCGCTCGTTACCTGTTTCGCTCTGAGCCGCTCGAGGTTTTTGCCTTCAGCGCCGCCAATGGAAAGCGTTTCCGCGAAGTGGACGAAATGACGAGCGCCGTGATGCGTTTTCCAACCGACCGTTTGGCGACGTTCACGTCGAGTTTCGGGGCTGCGAATGCTGGGTCATATGAAATCATCGGCACGAAAGGCACGCTGCGGGTTTCGCCCGCGTATGAGTATGCCGAAGCCCTCAAGCAGCAAATCACACTGAACGACAAGACTCGGAATCGTGTTTTTCCAAAACGAGACCAGTTTGCTCCTGAACTCATTTATTTTTCTGATTGCATCTTGAAACGAAAAGAACCTGAGCCGTCAGGAATTGAAGGACTGGCTGACGTGCGAATCATTCAGGCGCTCTACGAATCAGCGGAAACGGGACGGCCAGTAGGCACTTTCCTCAGGGAAATCCAGAAGCAACGCCCGAGTTTGCAGCAGGAAATCAATCGCCCGCCTGTCGAACACAGACCCGTGGAAGTGTATGCGGAAGCTCCCCATCGTGAGGAATAAGAAAGGAGTTTGTTTATGCCAGGCAAAAAACATTTGCGCGGTGTTAGCAAAAAAGAGCAGCGCCAATATGAACACATCAAGGAGAGCGCGCAGAAATCAGGACGCTACGGCAAACGCGCCAAGGAAGTCGCCGCACGCACCGTGATGAAACAGCATAAGAAAAAGGGGCACAAGAAGGGCCATTAGCCCCCTCCGCAGCATTCATCTCGCAATGCACCAATTTCGTGACATAATAGAATCCGCATTGGGGTTAAGCGCGGATCCAAGGAATCTAAATTGGGGGCAATTGTCATTGCGCGCCTTTATTATATTCTTCGCAATGCTGGCAATGATTCGTATAGGCGGAAGGCGTTTTTTGGCAAAGAAAAATCCGTTTGATGTGTTGCTGGCTTTTCTCATCGCATCGTTGATGGCGCGGGCAATCAACGGCTCTGCATCTTTTTTCGGGACATTGGCGACGGGATTTTTTATCGCAGGGTTGTATCGGTTGCTGGCAATTGCGGCGTGCCACTTCAAAGTCGCGGAACGATTCCTCAAGGGCGAACCCACTCCGATCATCCGCAACGGAAGGGTTAACGAAGTCGCGCTGCGGCGAAATCATATCAGCAAAGAGGATTTAGAGGAGGATTTGAGGCTCAACGCGTCGGTGACAGAGTTGGAACAGGTGCATCTCGCTCAAGTTGAGCGAAATGGGGAAATAAGCGTGCAACGCAAATCCGAATCACTCGGACCTTAGAGTGCCTATCAAAACCGACGGAATCGTGACCGATTCCGCTCCCATCCGCGTCGGAGCGTTCCGTTCGGAGTTTTGTTAGCGGCTCTAAGACCCGTCTGGCGCAAAAAAGATGAGAGGGCAATGCATTGCATCAAAATGGAGACAAATCATGAACGAAAATAAAAAAACGCGGCATTATCCGCACGCAAGCCGCTGCCCGAATTGCGGCAGAAAATTTGAATCTGAACAGCAACTGCGTGAGCACGAAAAAAACTGTCTTCAACGCTCCAAGGGTCAGGGTGATAGCCCAAGGCATCCTGAGGTCAAACGGGAAGATGCAGGAAGAACGCTGCGGCGGCGGCAGAATCAGCCCGACCAGGGACGCCGCGAAAAACTGCGTAATCGCTGAAGCTCGTTTTGGAGCAGTCAAAAGTAATTTTTCACCCGCATCGGCAACTACTTCTGCGTGAGCGGTGTGGACGGAATTCCCTGTCGGGACAAATGATATGACCGCTGGGAATAACAAGTGAAATGTCGGCTCGGGCGTGTGGGTTCGATTCCCTCCCGCGGCACCCATTATTGTTCGGAGTGTCCTGCGGATGTCCCGAAGGACATGATGACGCTTCCCGTTGCGATTTTTTTCAATTTTTTCCGCAACTATTTTTGCGGAGCGGTTACTAACCTATAGACACGCGGCGCGAGGTTTTTCGTGAATGGGCTTGACGCATGGAAACGATTTCCATAGCCTCTGCGCGCTTTACGCCGCACTTCAGAAATCGGGCATGAAAAAACTGAATCGTTCTCTCGCTTTTCTCCTGGTCGCGGCGGTGTCTTCGATGGCGGCGGCACCCCTCACGCGCGCGGCTGATGACAAACTGCCGAGCGAAGCCGACCTCTCGCTGCGGAAGGAGGTTGATGGGGCCGTTGACAAATCCATCACGTTCCTTTTCTCCAAACAAAAGGAAAACGGCTCGTGGTATGACAACCCCGCGATCACGGGACTGGCGATGACGGCGTTGCTGCGGGCGCCGCGCTCGCTCACCGACGACCAGCGCAAAAAGCTGGAGTTGGCGGCGCGGTTCATCGTGAAGTTCGCCAAGAACGACGGCAGCATCCACGACGGAAAGTATGCGAACTATTCCACAACGGTTTGCGGCATGGCGTTGCTGGCGACGGGAAAGCAAGAGTATCTCGACGTGGTGAAACGGGCGCGCGACCACACGTTGAAATCGCAACTCAGCGAGGCGCAAGGCTTCACCAAGGATTACCCAGGTTTCGGCGGCATCGGTTACGGCGATCGTCCCGAACAAAAAGACCGCCCCGACTTGTCGAACACGGGATTCGCCGTCGAGTTTCTTGCGTTGACGGAAGACCTCGACCCGAGGGGGACTGACGCAAGCAAGCCCGAAGTGAGGAAGTTGCATTTCCGCCGCGCGCTCACGTTCCTGCAACGCTGCCAGCACCTTGCACTGGAAGGCGAGACAGGCAACGACAAGGCGCAATGGCGCAGCGACGACCCCGACCACAAGGGCGGCGGGATTTACAGCACGATCGAGACGCGTGGCAAGACGGAAAAAATCCGCAACGAAAAAGGCGACGTGATCGAGATTTATCTTCCATACGGCTCGATGACTTACACGCTGTTGAAGAGCTACCTCTTTTGCGAGTTGGACCAGGAAGACCGCCGCGTGAAGGCGGCGATGGACTGGCTCTCACGCAACTTCACAGTGGAGGAAAATCCAGGCCTCGGCGCCGAGGGGCTTTATTATTATTACCTGGGCATGGCAAAGGCGTTGTCCGTCGCTCAGCTGGATTGGATCACGCAGCCCGACGGCAAGAAAGTGGACTGGCGCCACGCATTGATGAAACAACTCGTGAACCTGCAAAAAGCCGACGGTTCATGGGTCAACGACAAAGGGCGCTGGCAGGAAAACGATCCCGTGCTCGTCACGTCCTACTCATTGCTCGTTTTGGATATCGCGATGGCGCGAAGGTATCCTTGACGCTGACGAAAATTTTCAGTAACAACTTTCAGTCCCCGACTGGAACAAACCAACAGGAGAATCCGTAAATGAAGATCGAATGCCCCAACTGCCACCAACGCCTTGAATTGGACGAAACCCAGGTTTCCGAGATTCGTCTTTCGGGCAGCACCATCCAGTGTCCCACGTGCAGCAACCACTTCGGGCTGCCCAAAGCCGCGCCCGTGACGGCGCATCGCCCCGAAGGCGGCGCGCAAATCAGCAATGACGACGTTGCCGCCGTGCAACGCCTCAACGAATGCTACGCCAAGATTCGCGCCGAAATGCACAAGGTCGTCGTCGGTCAGGACGCGGTGCTTGAGGAAGTGCTCACGGCGATCTTCGCGCGCGGTCACATTCTGCTCATCGGCGTGCCTGGTCTGGCGAAAACGTTGATGGTCACGACGCTTTCCAAACTCCTCGCCCTTGCCTTCAAGCGCGTCCAGTTCACCCCCGACTTGATGCCGTCGGACATCATCGGCACGGACATCATTCAAGAAGACCCTGAGACGGGACGCCGCGGATTCCAATTCATCAAGGGGCCGCTGTTCGCCAACATGTTGCTGGCGGACGAAATCAACCGTACTCCCCCGAAGACGCAAGCGGCGCTGCTCGAAGCGATGCAGGAACACCGCATTACCGCGTCGGGCAAGACTTACGTGCTCGATCAGCCGTTCTTCGTGTTGGCGACGCAAAACCCCATCGAACAGGAAGGCACGTATCCGCTGCCTGAAGCGCAGCTCGACCGTTTCATGTTCAACACGGTCGTTGATTATCCCAGCCGCGACGAGGAAACGGAAATCGTCAAGCGCACGACTTCGATGTACAAAGGCGACATTCAACAGGTGTTGACGGGCGCCGACATCATCCAGTTGCAGGACATCGTGCGCCGTGTGCCCGTCGCCGAACACGTCTATCAATACGTCACGCGCCTCGTCCGCGCCACGCGCCCCGTCAGGAGCAAGATTGGCGACGAAGACAATCCACGCGCCAACCCAGACGGAACGAAGTATGACTTCATCCAAGACTACGTTTCGTGGGGCGCGGGTCCGCGCGCGGGCCAATATCTCATCCTCGGCGCCAAGGCAAAGGCGATTCTGCACGGGCGCTATCACGTCACAACCGAGGATGTCCAGTCGGTGGCGATGCCCGTGTTGCGCGCGCGCTTGACCACCAATTTCACGGCGGAAAGCCAGGGAATCAATTGCGACGAAGTGGTCCGCCGTCTGATCGAAGAAATCCCAGTGGAAGCGTAGCGCGAAGAGCAGACTGATTCGCAGGACGTTTGAAACTGACAACGCCACCATTCCGTCATGGCAGAAACATTATACGAGAATCTGGATCCCGCCTCGCTGGCGAAAATTTCCTCGATGCAAGTGGTCGCCCGCCTCGTGGTGGAAGGTTTCATCATGGGCATGCATAAAAGCCCCAACAAGGGCTCCAGCGTCGAATTCGCCGAGCACAAATCGTATGTGCCTGGCGACGACATCCGCCGCATTGACTGGAAGGTCATGGCAAAGACCGACCGCGTCTATATCAGGCAATACGAGGAGGAAACCAACCTCCGCGCCTACCTCATCATTGATGCGAGCGGCTCGATGGCTTACGGGTCGGGTGACGTGTCGAAATTCCGTTACGCCTCAATGCTCGGCGGCGCGCTCGCCTACCTGATGTTGCAACAGCGCGACTCCGTCGGGCTGGTCACGTTCGACGACAAACTGCGCACCTATATTCCCCCTCGGTCGAACCCGACGCATTTGCGGACGATCTTCACCGAGTTGGACCGCACGAAAATCGGCGGCGAGACGAGCATGGGCAACGTGTTCCACGGGCTTGCGGAAAAGTTCAAGAAACGCGGGCTGGTCATCATCATCAGCGACATGTTTGACAACTACGAGGCGATCTCGATGGCGTTGCGCCACTTCCGCCACAAGAAAAACGAGGTCATCGTGTTCCACATCCTCGACGAGGCGGAACTCACCTTCCCGTTCACGGGTTGGACGATGTTTGAGAACCTGGAGCGCAACATTGACCGCGTGTTCGTGGACCCGAAGCAGTTGCGCAAGACGTATCTCAAGGAGATCAACGATTACATCGAGAAACTCCGCAAGAACTGCTGGAGCTCGCGCATTGATTACGTCCCCGTGCAGACCAACGAACCGTTTGACACCGCGCTGACCAATTATTTGGCGAAGCGCATGAAGAAATAAGCGGGGATTTCAGGAAATGGACTTCCTTAATTTTGCCATGGTTGCTGGCGGCGCCGCTGCGAGTGTGCCGATTCTCGTTCACCTGCTGAACAAGCGCCGTTTCAAGCGCGTGCCGTGGGGCGCGATGATGTTTCTGCGCGCCTCGCTCTCCCGCGTGTCGCGTCGCCTCCGCATGGAAAATTTTCTCCTGCTGCTCCTGCGCATCCTGATTGTTGCCGCCATCGTCTTCGCGTTCATGCGCCCCTACATCAAAACCAAGTTCACGCTGTTCGGCGGACAGCAAAAGACGGCGATGGTCATCCTGATTGACGGCTCGTTGAGCATGCAATACGAGCGCGACGGCAGAATGAACCTGGAGCACGCCAAGCAAGCCGCCAAGGGCCTCGTCAACAGCTTGAGGAAAGGCGATTCCGTTTCGATTTTTGTTGTCACCGACCGCACGGAACCTGTCGCGGAGAATCCCATCTGGGACTTCAAACGGGCGGAGGACGGCATCAATTCCATCAAGCCGTCGTTCAAACGCGCCGATTTCGTTCACGGTGTGGACACCGCGATTCGCCACCTGCCCAAGCTGAAAAATCTCGCCAAGGAAATCTTCGTCATCACCGACCTCCAGCGGTCAGGCTGGAGTCCCGAAAAACTCGAATACTGGCGCGACATCGTCAAACCACTCAGCGTCACCAAGGACTACCCGCAACCGCCGCCGATCAAAATCGTGGACATCTCCGAGGGCAAAACCGAGAACACCGCCATCACCAGCGTGACGTATGAGCCGCGCACCGTCGGCGTGAATCGCGATGTGAGCGTCCTGTTCCAGGCGTGGAACTACGGCAAATCAGCGCGCGCCGTCCGCGTTACCCCCAGCGTCGGCGCGTTCGAGCGCCCGTTGCTCGCCAAAAGCCCGACGGTGGACGCGGAACGTTCCGTGACCGATTCCATCACGCTCAAGTTCGACTCGCCTGGCAAACACGCCGTCATTCTGCGTGCGGAGCCTGACGAGATGAAGCCCGACAACGTCCGTTACATCGTCGTGAACGTGCTCAAGGACGTGCCCGTGCTCGTTGCCGACGGCGCGCCTTCGTTGCAACCGTTCAAGGGCGAGACCGACTTCCTCGGCGCCGCGCTTTCGCCTCGATTGAGCACGCAGATTGGCGGCGAAACGCTCGCGCTCGCCAAACCCAAAATCGTACGCGTTCCCGAATTCCAAAACACCAACCTCAGCGAATATCCCGTCGTGATTCTCGCGAACGTTTCCAACCTCGACGCGGCGAAGACGACTGAATTGGAGCGTTACGTCGAGGAAGGCGGCGGCTTGCTGATTTTCCCTGGCGACCTTAGCGACACCCAGTTTTTTAACACGCTGCTCTACCGCGATGGCAGGGGCATTCTCCCCGCCGCGATGGTGGAAACCGAAGGCGACGACAAGGACCGCGAAAAATACGTCAACATCGGCGGTCCTCCCTACCCCCACCCCGCGCTCAAGCAGTTCAATGACGTGAGCAAGGGCGACCTCACCGTCGGACGCATCCGCAAATGGTTCAAACTCGACGTGCCTCCTGGCGATGACAAGCTCACCGTGCTGGCGTCATTCGTGAACGGGCGTCCGTGGCTCATCGAGAAAAAGGTCGGGCGTGGGCGCGTGATTCTGTGCTCGACGCCGTGCGACGCGGACTGGACGGATTTGCCCGTCCGCAAGTTCTACGTCCCGTTGATCCACGAATTGGTGTATTACCTCGCCACGGGCGAGCAGACCAGCAGCAATCTGATTGTCGGCAGGGGGATTGATCACCCGATCCAATCCGAGACGCTCGACCAGGAATCGGGCGCGTTGGTTTATCCTGACGAGGAGAAGGGAATCCCGACTAAGGAATCGAAGCGGACGAAGATTGAGTTCGCGCAGGATCGCGGCGCCTGGGTTGCGCGCAGCGAACCGCTCAATCTCCCTGGCATTTACCAGCTGGTGTATAAGACCGCCGAGGGCGAGCAATCGGTCTTTTTCGCCGTCAACCTCGACAACGAGGAATTCAACCTGACCCCGCTCGCCGAAAAAGAGACGCGCGATTTGCGGGAGGCAATGGGCGGCGTGGTGGTGAAGGCGGGGGAGATTGAAGGCTTGGAACAACAACGATTCGGCGTCGAAATCTGGCGTCACATCGCTTACATCCTTCTGGTGCTGTTGTTCGTGGAGTTGTGGATGACTTCGCGGCGCACCAAACGGCAGGACGTGGACGCCGTGGAAGTGCCCGATGCGGTCCTGAACAAATAAAATCTCATGAGCGAATGGTGGAATACATTTAAGGACGGGTTTAAGAACTCCGAGTTGCTGCTGCTGCATCCCTGGCCGATCTGGCTGGTGGCGCCGCTGCTCATCGGCTGCGTGGTGCTGTGCATCTATCTTTACAACAAGGAACGGCGGATGTTGCCGTGGTTCTCGGGCATCTCACTGCTCATCATCCGCGTCGTCCTCATCATGCTCGTGCTGCTGATGCTGCTCGAGCCCGTCATCTCGACGTCCTACGAAAAACCTGTCCGCGGCGTGGTGCTGGTGCTGGTTGACAAGTCCCGCAGCATGAGCGTGCCTTCCGAGCTAAATTCCGAGGGCAACCGCCTGATGCTCGCCGAGGCGTTGGGGCTGCTCAAGCAAGGCAAACGCAAACGCGGTCCCGAATCCGTTTCCCAAACCGCCGACACCGCCTACCGCATCTACGAGGACGAGTTCAGGCGCGCGTTCGGCGAATATCGAGCCGCGCTCTCCAGTAACAGCGATTTGCAGGCGCGCTACCGTCAGGAAGTTGAAGCTGCCGCCCGCAAATACGTCGAGCGCATCAACAAACTCCTCGCCGACGAAGGCGCCGCGCTCGCGGGCATGGACAACGTCGCGCCTGATTTGATGAAGCCGTTGCGCGACAGCATTGACAAACTCAGGAAACAAAAGAACGACCTCGCCGCGTGGGCGGGCAAACTGACTCCCCCCACTGCTGCGCCTGGCGCGCCGCAGTTGTCGCGCACTTCGGGCGCGGACGCGCTGCGGAAACTCTTCGATGCCGCCCGCGAGCCGCTCCACGAAATCAGAGCATTGGCTGAAGCCGTCCAGCGCAAGGCGGACGAGGAGCTTGCGAAATCCGCCGACCCCGACGTGAAAGCGGCATTGGCGGCAGTCAACAAAATGTCCCGCTTTGACCAAATCAAGACAATGCTCGCCAAGGCGAACATCGGCGCGCAGAAGATGAGCCTCCTTGAGCGCCTCTATGAAATTCACGACCTGAGGTTCGCGTTGTTCGATTCCGATGTCCGCGTGCTCAACATTCCCGCCAACGCGACCCCCGATGACATGGGGAAATTACTGGGCGCGCCTGACGGCGCTTCCACCGCTGGCGACACGCTCCAGCGCGCCGTGGACGCTGCGAAGGGCGATTCGCAATTGGCGGGCGTCATCTACATCAGTGACGGTCAGATCAATAAAGGACAACCGCCGACCGATTACGCCGAGCGCGCGCGCTTCCCCATCCACACCATCGGCATTGGCGACACCGAGCCGCCGCGCGACATCATCACCACGAAGGTTGAAGGCACGGAGACGGTTTTCAAGACGGACAAGGCGGTCCTCAATGTTGCGTTTGTCGCCGCGGGTTTTCAGGAGCGCGACCTGCCCGTGAAGGTTGAGCGCGTGGAACGCGACGGCACCACCCTCCCGCTCGACGGCGCGGAAACCATCGTCCGACTCAAGCCCAGCGAAAAGACGGGCGTCGCCAAACTGACCTTCACGCCCAACTGGGACGGCGAATCCATCCTCCGCGTCGGCATCCCCGTTCAGGAAGGTGAATTCATCCAGGACAACAACTGGCGCGAAATCCGCATCAACGTCGTCAAGGACAAGCTCAAGGTGCTGCTCATTGACCGCGACCCGCGATGGGAATACATCTTCCTGAGGAAGGAGCTTGAGCGCGACAAATTCATCCAACTGAATTCCATCCTTCTTTCCGCCCTGCGTCAGGGACAGGAAATGCCGCGCGGCGAGCAGGCGGGACAATTCCCCGCCAACCGCGCGCAACTCGACAAATACAAGATGATCATCATCGGCGACCTCTCGCCGCAATCGTTCACGCCGACGGACTTGGAGAATTTCAAGTCCTACGTCTCGAATAACGGCGGGGTGCTCGTCCTGATTTCAGGCAAGGCGTATATGCCCGCTGCTTACGCCAACCTCGAGGCGATGACGGATTTGTTGCCCGTCCGCCCGTATTCGTATCCCGAGGGCTACACGCTGCCTGGTAGTTTCATCGAGCCGTATCGCATCCGCCTGACCGCTGAGGGCAAGGACGAATCGTTTCTCCAACTTAAAGCAGACCCGATGGCGAACGCCGAAGCGTGGGCGAACCTGCTTCCCATCTACTGGTTCGCGCCCGTTTATGAAGTGAAGCCTGCCGCGACGGTTCTCGTGCAGGTTGTGCAAACCGCGGCGAGGGGCGAGCAGCAGGCAGGCGCCGCCAAGGGGGCGGGACCTGGCGACCAGAAGGACGCCTTGAACAAGTTCCGCGAAGACCCGCTCGGACCTGGCGCTCCGCTGATTGCAACGCAGCAGGTCGGTCTCGGCAAAGTCTTGTGGCTCGGCACCGATTCCACGTGGCGCTGGCGTTACAAGGTTGACCGCGAATACTTCGCGCGGTTCTGGGGACAAATCCTGCGCTGGTCAACCACGGGACACCTCACGGGCCGCGACACCCTCACGCGGTTCGGTCCCCGCAAGGGCGATTACGACGAAAACGAATCCATCATCATCGAGTGCATTCACATGCAATTCGACGCGCAGAAGGACATCGTTCCCTACAACATGGGGTCGGTGACCGCGCAGATTTTCCGAGGCACCGACCCGCGCGACCCCGAAGCCAAACAGGTCGCCGAGATTCCGCTCAAGTATGTGGAAGGCAGCGGCGGGTTGTATCGAGGCACGCTTGCCGAAGGGCTCAAAGGCGGCGAATTCCATATCCGCATCAAGTCTGATCCCGTAATCAGAACGCTGAATCAGACCGAGCGCGGTTACGCGCCGCTCCGCGTTGCCAAGAATTTGTCGGGCGAGCTTTACAACGTGATGCTCAACGAGAAGCTTCTCCAGCAAATGTCGGAAAAGAGCGGCGGCAAATATTACACCGTGTCCACCGCGCGCGATCTGCCCGATGAATTCGAGCGCAACCCGCACAAGGAGCGCATCCACACCGAAATCGAAGCGTGGAACCACTGGGCGTTCATGGTGCTGTTCTTCGCATTTCTCTCGCTCGAATGGGCGGTGCGCAAGATGAAGGGGCTGGTCTGATTTTTCCCAACCTCTCTTGGGCGCATCTTGACACTGGAGCCGGTGGCAGTTGATGAAAAGGCGCTCAACAGGGTTGTAGGGCGCGAATGCCCCGCTGCGGGGTTTCGCGCCGCCGTCTGCCATCGTGGCCCCGTCAAGGCAAAAGGACACGGCGCGAAACCCAGCCCTCCGCAGACTGCGGGCTGGGCATTCG
>Ga0187893_10010553_pt1 | contig 13704 bp, 11 predicted proteins | sample MA1701074metaG_FD_139574 | JGI IMG/M metagenome (GOLD analysis project Ga0187893, IMG submission 139574) | White microbial mat communities from a basaltic lava cave in the Kipuka Kanohina Cave System on the Island of Hawaii, USA - MA170107-4 metaG ...
ACGTCTTGCCCGCAGCCCGTGACATGCGCGTTCTCCTGGTGCACGGCCGCAACGACGCCGCCGTGCGGAAGTGCTTGAGTCGCAAGGCCGATGACGTCCCGGGGACTGCTGTCGGGTAGGATGATCAGACAGGGTTCGGCTCCATCAACGCCGATCACGCCTTCTTGACGGGCCAGAACAAGCCGCGCCAACTCTGCGTGGTCACCTCACGTGCGTGTGATTGCTGTCAGCAGCACGCAGGTTACGTTCGAGGCGTACGTAGGAACCCAAGGCGCCGCCGAAGCGCTGCACGACGCTCACCGAGTCCGTCTGACCACCGCGGATACCGAGCGCCCGTCCGCGCCGGCGCTGCCAGGCGAACACGGTGCGGAGGTAGACGCCGAGGAGCTTGCTGAAGAGCGCTCGACACCGCCAGGCGGAAGCGCAACACCCAAGGAAGGGTGGGTACCCACTGGCGATAAGGGGCTTCGGGCAGGAGATCGCCGACCAGGTAGTAGGCGCGAGTCGAGCCGGTGTTCCGAGACGCCTCGGCCCATCGCCTGCTGCCGCTCGCCCAATGTGCACTTCAGTTGACTTGTCTGGACATCGTCGATAGAGTTACTTGTCTTCAATCAGGAGGGTGCCGACATGGTGTTCTCTCTTTCCCTTCGTTCCTTCGTTCCTTCGTTCCTTCGTTCCTTCGTTCTCTTGATCGTGCTGGTTGACATCTCTGCGGCCCTATCTCAGTCGACTGCGCCAACGATCAATAACACCGTAAGCAGCACCATCGCCCCCGGCCTCGCGACGTGGGATCCGGGGCACGAGCTAACAGTCGCGGGCCAGATTCGCAGAAGTGTCCACGGCCCGAATCGGTGCACGGACCTGGGTTCTTACCCTTACATCTTCAAGACTGTGGGGATAGAAACGTGGCCTTCCTCCTCACCCGCACTCGGACCCGGTCACAATTCCTGCGCAGGATACCCCTTCAGTTCCGGCGAAGTAGGCTTGGACGGGAATTTTTCATTCACCTTGAAGGGTGGCGGAAGCAGTTGGAGTGCTGGGGATGGGACGCTGGTCCTGGGGTCCATCATGGAAGCTCAATTTGGCACGGCAGACATGATTGACTACAGATACGTGCTTTGCGGGAAGTCATCGGACTATCCAGTTCTGTCTGAGATCGCATGCCCATCAGCGCCGGAGATCTACGGCAGGCTCGCAAGTCCGGACCTCAATGGGAATCTCGCTGTAGACATGGGTGATCTCAGCGCATTCGCGGCCGTTCTCGGCCTGCCCATTACGCTGGTGTCGGGTTGGCAAGCCGATTTCAACCACAGTGGCGGCACTGTTGACGCTGGTGACCTCTCGTACTTCGTAGGTCGCCTGGGAAAAAACTGCGCCTCGGCAAAGTCTACGGATGGAGACTATGCGATGGATGTGCGCAACCTTGCGGATCCCACGGTTCTCCAGTTCATTACTGAGCACGACATGAACCCCGCCAGCGTTATCGCACACTGGGAGGAAATGAACCTCTCCTACGATCGGGAGGCTGCGAGGTCCGTCACCGCGGACGATTTGAGTGAGCGTGGTTCCTGGAGCAACTTCAAGACCCTGTATAGGGAATAGATGAACTGCACGTCGAAAGTGAGGCGCTGGGTTGGCTAATGGTAGAACCCCACGTAGGGGGAGCCTTTCTTGCTGCGTCTCTCTGTCGCTGACGGTCGCTTGCCTGCTCCCCGTGAACGCTGGATGGGCGGCCGAGCGGCTTCGGGATTTGGCCGCACAAGATGACTTTCACTGGAAGCCGGGGTTTCACATTCCCGGAACCGGCGGGTTCGTGCATGCAATCGTTGCCTATGGCGATGTGATGGCCGTAGGTGGACTCTTTGAGGACGCCGGGAATTCTTTGGCGAAGTATGTGGCAACCTGGGATGGTGAGTCCTTTTCGCCATTAGGCTCGGGTGTCAACGGCTTCGTTCACGCGTTAAGTGTGTTTCAAGACACGTTGGTGGTGGGCGGTGAGTTCAGGATGGCGGGAGGGGTGGCGGCCAATCGCATTGCGAGGTGGGATCGCACTCGCTGGATACCGATGGGAGAAGGTTTCGATGGATACGTGTACGCTCTTGCTGAGTATCGAAATCGGCTGATTGCTGCCGGCGAGTTCCGCCACTCGGGAGGAACATTGCTGAATGGCATTGCTCAGTGGGACGGATCCGGATGGACGCCATTGGGAGCAGGTGTCGGCGGGTCCTTTCCCGTTGTGCGGGCCTTGCGAGTCTTCGACGATGTTCTTTACGTCGGTGGAAACTTTACAGAAGCCGGGCAGATCCCATCACCGTACCTCGCGGTTTGGGATGGAGTGAACTGGCGATCGACAGAAGGATCGCCATCGAATTCTGTTCTAGCACTGACCACGTACGAAGGTGAACTGGTTGCTGCCGGCGCCTTCCGATTTGTCGCGTCGGTACCTGCAAATGGAGTTGCGACATGGGACGGGTCATCGTGGAAGGCGCTTGGTACGGGCCTCGACTCGGGACCATATCCATTTGCAATGGCGGCTGATACGTTCAACGGTGAACTCATGGTAGGTGGCATCTTCTCCGGGGCGGGAGGAGCTTCGGCGAACACGATTGCAGCATGGAATGGGAAAGCTTGGCGGCCTCTCGATTCGGGGTTGACGATCCCGGCATTCTATCAGCGACTTCCAGAAGTTCGGGCGATCGCTTCCTGGAATGGGCGCTTGTATGTTGGAGGCATCTTCGCATCGGCCGGGCCCACGCGAACCTACAGCCTGGCATCCTGGGACGGACAGACGTGGGAAGCTCTCGCACCAGGTCTTGGCGTAGAAGAATCCGAGCGAGTCTTTGGCATGACGCGCTTTCGAGGCAAGCTTGTGATCGGTGGAGCGTTTACATTCGCAGGGGTGACAGCTGCAAATAGAATTGCGCAGCTCGAGGAGAATGGCTGGATTTCTTTTGGAAGTGGACTGAACCACTGGGCTTACGCAACTCTCGAATACCAAGGGGACTTGGCGGTCGGGGGGAGATTCACGGAGGCGGGGGGGACTCAGGCAATGCACGTCGCGCGCTGGAATGGTCTCCAGTGGACTCCATTCGGTGCGGGTCTCGATAGTACGGTGCTGGAGCTTGCTACCTATCAGGACACATTGATTGCGGGCGGCGTATTCTCGAACAGCGGAGCTGATGAAATCGGGTGTGTTGCGAAGTGGGACGGCAGCACTTGGCTGCCTCTCGGCACAGGGCTCACCGGACAGGTTCGGGCCCTGGTTGAGCACGAACGTGATCTGATTGCTGGAGGCTATTTCAGCATTGGCGATTCGGAATCGCTACATGCAGTGGCACGCTGGGATGGTCGGCGCTGGGATGTTCTTGGCGGTGGAGTCAATGGATACGTCAACTCCCTCCAGCAGCATGATGGCGACTTGATCGTTGCTGGAGCCTTCGACAGCGCAGGAACTGTTCCCGCAAGGAATATTGCCAGATGGGATGGGGGAAGCTGGCATGCGATTGGTGCTGGTATTCGTCGCGAAATCTTTGCTCTGGCCAGCTCTGGAACGGATCTGTGGACAGGAGGTGCGTGGTGCGAGTGCAATGGTGATTACGATGCGAACTCGTTGTCGCACTGGAATGGATCGGAATGGAGCGGACTCGGGTCAGGCGTGAATCGAGATGTGCATTCGCTCCTTGCCTGCGACGACAAGCTCTTCGTCGGTGGCGCGTTTACTCGTGCTGGCCAAACTCGGTCGATCGCGATTGCCTGCTGGGACCGTCGTCGCGTCCCGATCTCGGTCGCGGATCTGTGGGTAGGTGGTTCCGGAGAGAGCATTCTCGTCTCGTGGAACTTGAATGGCGTATCGACTGGACGACTTGCGATCCTTCGCGCTGACGCCGAGGAGGGTCCCTATGACGAGCTGCAGAGTTGGTCGATCGACGACGCGACGCCAAGTGTCTTCCGGGACTCGAATATTGTCATAGGGCGGATATACTGGTACTCGCTGTCTGTGCAGATGCCGGATGGATCGGTGATCACAGCGGGCCCGGTGTCCTTCAGGCTGGAGACAGGGAGTCTGACCACGGGACTCGGTCCGATTCGCGCCGGTGACCCGAACAAGCCCGTCCTTGTGCAATTCACGATTGGTGAGACTGAAGCGCTGGTGAATCTCGCGATCTATGACGTTCGCGGACGACTTGTTCGTACGCTCGACAGGTCTATTCGTCGACGCGGATTGCATGTCGTCGAGTGGGACAGGCGAATCGACAGCGGAGTGAGTGCAAGTCGCGGCCTCTACCTCGTGCAACTCCTCGTATCGGGTCGACGCATGACGGAAAAACTGCTGCTGCTGTGATTCGACCGCGGCCTTGGGGCCGTCCTTCTTCCTCGACGCGGTGGACTTCATCCGCAACTTCGCCGACGCCTTCCATCACATGAAGGAAGAGGACGTGCTGTTCGAAGCGCTCGTCGCTGAACTGGATCGCTGCGTTCCAGATTGTCGTGAAGTGAGTGCATTCTGGCGGGTTCTTGACTGTGGGCTTTGGAAGTCCAACGAAGGACGAACGTGGTGGGGGCCTCTGCGGAACGCTGGTCCAATTCAAGTTTCGGTCGAGGCCAGGCCGATCGGGGGACCTATCCATGGTCCCGATAGCTCTTTGGCAGACTGGGCCTGGAGTCCGGCGGTGAGATGCGTTCGAGTGCGATCGTTTCCGGTTTCCGTGCTGGCCAGATCCCTGCCCTGGGCGCAACTGCTCCAGCGTGTCTTCTTCCTCGACCGAACGGGTCCACAGCTGGCTCTTCAACTTCCGTCGTCTCATCGTCCGATACGAGCACGACGTCGAGGACTATCTTGGTCTCATTCATAGGGCCTGGGCCCTCATCGCTTTGCGGGCGGTTATGAAATGAGTTCTAGTCTGCCCACGATCACGGCGGACGAGCGGCCGCTCGCCGGTTGCGAGCGCAGCTCAGCGCGAGCGGCCGGGATCCAGCCGGTAGCCCATGAAGAAAAGAACGATGCCCGCCATCAAGAGGAGGAGTTCCGTCTGCATGTCGCCGTACCGTACACCGACGTAGAGACCGTCGAGCAGGACGAACAATCCCAAGACTTGCAGCAGCTTCGAGAAGTAGAACACGGTGTCCTCCTCCAGGAATGCAACCAGGGCGACGCGCAGCCGAGCGTCGCCCGGTGGCGCCGGGTGCCGTTGCGTCCGGGGTCCGGACACGAGGCGGGCGCCTATGTGATCTGCTGCAACGAGACGGCGGGCGCAGTATACGACCGCCGCAGGGCCCGGCGCCAGCGTCGTACCCACCTTCGACTCCAGCGAATCGCCGGACGGTCGATCCCGCACCCGGCCTGGATTGCCGCGGCTATCGCCTTGGGCGTCACGATGGGGCCCGCCGGGCCGGCCCGCGCCGGCGAGGGCATCGGCTGGTGGGATTCGCAGCGCAAGGGCGCGAATTGCCAGAGCTCCCGCGTGGAGGCGACGTACTGGCGGGCCGCGAGCGCCGCCGGCATCGAGTTCGTGCGACTGGCCCCCGACGGATGGAAGGCCGCCGGGCGCGACTTCTTGATCGGCAACGCCGATCGCTTCGAAGCGCTCCCCCAAGCCGATGTGGCCGAGTTGCGGCGCGTGCTCGACGATGCGCAAGCGGCGGATGTGCGCGTCGTGTTGACGATGTTTTCGTTGCCGGGCGCTCGCTGGAAACAGAACAACGGTGATCGCGACGACGCACGCTTGTGGCACGAGGCGCCTTACCAAGTCCAGGCGGCCGCGTTTTGGCGGCAGCTCGCCGCACGGCTGCACGATCATCCGGCGATCGCCGGCTACGATCCGCTCAACGAGCCGCATCCGGAGCGCGCCTTCGGCTACGAATCGCCGGATGACACCGACTTCGTCGCCTGGAGCGACAGCGCCGCCGGCACGCCGGCGGATCTCGACGCCTTCAACCGCAGCATCGTCGCCGCGATTCGCGCGGCGGACCCGACGACTCCCATCTTCTTGGAGGGCGGCTTTCACGCGAATCCGGAAGGACTCGCGCGCCTGCTCCCTCTCGACGATCCCGCCGTGCTGTACAGCTTCCATTTCTACGAGCCATGGAATTACACGACGTTTCGCGTGAATCGAGGCCGTTATGCGTACCCGGGGCGCATGCCGGGCGGATGGGACGGACCGACGTCGGCGTGGACCGCGGAGGAGTTGCACGCACGCGTTCGGTGCGTCGTCGAATGGCAACGCACGCACGACGTTCCGTCGCGGCGCGTGGCGGCGCTCGAGTTCGGGGTCGACCGCCGTGTCGACGGCGCGCAAGCGTACTTGCAGGACTTGGTCGCGACGTTGAACTCGAACGATTGGCACTGGGCCTTCTACGCCTTCCGGCAGGATGGCGCCTGGGGTGGAATGGACTACGAACTGGGCACGGGTCCCCAGGATCCGCGGATCTGGGACGCCGAGTCACGCGGCGAACCCGTCGAGCGCTTCAAAAAACGGCGCGACAATCCGTTGTGGCGGGTGCTGGCGAGGGAGTTCCGCCCGCGCCGCTGACACGCACGGCGTTGCGTGCTAGCGTGCCGGCATGTTGCAACCGCCTGTGGTCGTGCTGCCCGGCATCACCGCGACCGGTCTCGAGGATCACTACCCGCTCGATCCCGAGACGGTGTGGTCCGCGATCCGGCCGCGCGACTACCCGCGCATCGCGCTGCATCCCGACGACGTGCGCTACGAAGCGCAGGAGCCGGCGCGCGTCCTGGCACGTAGTCCATTCGGTCTCGTGTACGGCGATTTGGTGGCGGCGTTGCGTCACGATCTCACGCGGCGCGCCGATCAGCCGACGCCGGTATTCGGCTTCGGCTACGACTGGCGGCAGGATTGTGCTCGCAGCGCGCAGCAGTTGGGCGCGTTCGTGGAGGAAGTCTTGTCACGCACCGCGTTGCTGCCGCACTACCGGCGTGAGCCGCCGTCGCAAGTGGACCTCGTTGGACATTCCATGGGCGGACTGGTCGTGGCGCGTTACCTGTGTGACGTGCAGGAAGTTCCGCGCGCGCGCCGGCGCGTGCGCCGTGTCGTGACGCTGGGAACGCCTTTCCGCGGTTCCATGGATTCGATGCTCAAGATCGCGACCGGCATGGGCACGCTGACCGGCGCCGATCCGCGCGATCGCGAGCGCGAATCGGCGCGCACGATCCCGGCGCTGTATCAATTGTTGCCGAGCTACGAGGGCGCCGTGGAGGCGGAGTCCGGCACCAGCACCGATCTCTTCGACGTCGAGAACTGGCAGAGGTCGGTCCTGGAAACGTTGGAGGAGTTCCGCAAGCGGCAGCGCGCCGAGACTTCGGCGGCGGCGTTGCTCGAAGCGCATTTGAAAAGCGCCCGTGATTTGGTCGCGGCGGTGAACGAACTCGAGCCGCGCCGCGCGTTGGCGGGCGGTCTCGACGATTGGCTGGCAGTCGTCGGTCTCGGAGAGCGCACGCATCAATCCGTTCGTTTGACCCGTGACCGGCGCGGCCCGAGGTTTTCATTCGTCGAGCCGCCGGATGCTTCGACGCTCGAGCTCGGCGGCGATGGAACAGTGCCGTTCCGCGGCGCCTGTCCCGACTTCATGCCCGCGAAGCGGCTCGCCTGCGTGACCACGCGCGAGCTGTCGTTCTGGGAAATCCGCGACCGCCTCCTGGTGGAGTTCGCCGGCCTGCACGCATTTCTCCCGAAGATGAACCTGGTGCAGCGATTGGTTCTGCGCTTCCTGAACGACGATTACCGCGGCCGTTGCGAAGCGCGTCCCGCTCCGGGTGTCACGAGCCCTCAGTGGCCTGCTTGGCTACGCCCAATCGCGGGTTGATGCGTCGGATGTCTGACTGGAGGACGTGATGAAGGCTCGATTGCGGCAGCGTCACGACTCCCGCCGCACGTAGATGGCGCTGGCGACGGCGGGGTCGAGCGCCAGTGTCGTGCCTTCGATGTCGAGCACGACGGCGGGGCGTCGTTGTCGCAAGCGGATGGCGCTGCCGGGCGCGACGCCGTAGCTGCCCAGCCGATCGACGATGGCGCGATCGCGCGGCGACATGAAGACGATGCGCGCCTGTTTCCCTGGTTCCAATTGCTCGAGCGGCAGCACCAGCGCTTGCACGGCGCCTTCGCGTGCGGCACAACAATCGCCCGCTGGAATGTCGTGGCCGCCGGGACTGGTGGGTGGATGTCCCAGGAAGGTGCACACTGCATCCGCAACCGCGGGCGAGAGCACGTGCTCCATCAAACAGGCGGTGTCCTCGGCCTGGGATGCCGGGAGACTCAGCACGTCGTGCAGCAATCGCTCCGCGAGTCGATGACAGCGCACCACCGAGCGCGCCCGCGCTTCGCCCGCCGGTGTCAGCGTGATGCGGTCGCCTTCGCGATGCACCAGTCCCTGCGCCGCCATTTGCTCCACCAGCTCCGCATCGTCCCGGTGTTCGGGGAGCGCGAGCAGCCCGGCGAGGCTGGCCTCGCCCGCTTCTTGCCGGCGCCAGATGGTTTCCAAGACCTCGTCGGTCGGCTGCGACAAGAACTCAGGATGCACTCGTTTCCTTTGCAGGGCGGCGGCGGAAGAGACGCTTGAAGAAATCGACGGTCACCGAGCGCGGCGCCACGGTTTCGTATCCGCAGTTGTCGCAACACAGCATACGGCAATCCCCGGGCAACGCGCCGTGCACCGGGCACGTTCCGCAGGCGCTCACGTGATCGCGCAACACGCCGCCGCACATGGGACACGTCATTGGAACGTCACCCCCAGCGCTCGCAGCACCCAGTTCAGCCCGCCGCCCACCAAGAGTGCCAGCGGCGTGATGAAGGCCGCCATCGCGACCGCGGTGCGCCAGCCGCGCTCCTTGATCATGATGAAGAAGTTGGCGACGCACGGCACGAACAACGTGATCGTCACCATCGCGACCACGATCTGCACCGAGTCGAGCAATCCGTCGCGTGCCATGTCGTAGAGACCGGCGGCGCCGTAGTCGCGTCGCAGGAAACCGATGAGGAACGCCTGCGCCGCCTTCTCGGGAAGTCCCAAGATGCCGCTCACGACCGGTGCGGTGGCGCGCTCGAGAACGCGCAACAAATGAATACGGTCGGCGATGAACAGCACCAGCGTGCCGAGCAGGAACAGCGGCACCGCTTCTCGCAGATACCATTCGATGCGCGCCATCGTCTTGACGAACAGGTTGCCGAATTGTGGGCGTCGAATCGGCGGCAATTCCATCAGGAAGTCGGCGCTGCGCCCGGGAACGATGCGCGCCGCGACCCAACCGACGATCAGCATGACGCCGAAGATGGTTCCCGCGAGCACCATGGCGCCGGCCAGCGACAGCGACTGCATCATCGCCAGGATGACGCCCAGCTGCGCCGAGCAGGGCACGCCGAGCGCCAGCAACAGCGTCACCAGAATGCGCTCCTTCTTGGATTCCAGGATGCGGGTCGTGAGCGTCGCCATGGTGTCGCATCCGAGACCGAGGACCATCGGCAGCACCGCCTTGCCGTTCAATCCCATGAATTGGAACGCGCGATTCACCATCACCGCGAGACGCGGCAAGTAGCCGGAATCCTCGAGAACGCCGAAGGCCAAGAAGAACGTCGCCACGATCGGCAAGATCAACGCGATGGCGTACGACAGCGCCATCGTCACTTGTCCGTACGGACCGACGAGGAAGTCGTGCACGAAGCGCGCGATCTCCTGTCCCATGCCGAGCGGTGCGGTCACCGTGTACTCGGGGGACAGAACGCCACCCACGACCGTGTGCGCGTGCGGGAACGGCAGCAGGAATTCCAGCCCGCGAATCGCCCACGGCGAGATGTACTTGCCGAACACTCCCTCTTCCAACCAGCCGACCAGCGTGCCGGCGCCGAAGATGCCGACGAATTGGTACATGGCGTAGAGCACCGCGAGCATGACCGGCAAGCCCCACACCGGATGCATGCACAGGTTTCCGGCCGCTTCGAGGAACGAACCCGGGCGCGTTGCCGGGCGCGTTTCGACCGCGAGCACGATTTGATCCATGGCGCGAAGTCGCGCCCGATGCAGCACGGTCGCGAGCGAATCGGTGCTTTGTGCCGCTGCATGCCGCCGCGCGATTTCGATCTGCGCGCGCGCCTCGGGCGTGATGCGCCCGGCGAGCCATGTGTCCAGCGTCGCATCGCCGGCCAAGAACATCACGGACAGGCTGCGCGGGGCCACGTGCGACTCCGGCATCAACGGCTCCATGACGGCGATGGCGCTCTCGATCGCCGGCGGATACTCGACCCGCATGGGCGATCGCTGCTGGCCGTGCAAGGCTTGGCGCATTTCCTCGAAACCCTTGCGCTGCGTCGCAACGGTGCGCACGACGCGCACACCCAGGCGCTTCTCCAACAGATCGCGATCGACGCGCACGCCGAGATCGTCGGCCTCGTCCATCATGTTGAGGTCGAGCGCGAACGGCAAACCCATCTCGGCCAATTGCGACGACAGCAAAAGGGCGCGCCGCAGGTTCTTCGCGTCCGCGACCTGCAGGATGGCGGCGGGCGGCGCCTGCAGCAGAATGTCGCGCGTGACCTGCTCGTCCTCCGACATCGGCACCAGTGAATTGATCCCGGGCGTGTCGAGCACTTCGACGGCGTTCCCGTTCAGATCGGCGGTTCCGCGCGTCACCGTGACCGTCGTCCCGGGATAGTTCGACACCGTGACGTAGCGCTTGGTCAGAAAACCGAACAGGACGCTTTTTCCGACATTGGGATTGCCGATCAAAACTGCGCGCGGTAACGATGTCGCGGTATCGCTCGTGCCGCCGAGCCCGAGCCGTGCCACGGTGGACAGCGCCGCATCGCGCTCGCTGACGCTGACGCCGCCATTCCCGTTGTCGCCGTTGCCGTTCGTGGCGGCGTTGCCGGCAGGGGCGGTGGCCGGAGTTTCTTTCATCTCGACGCGCGCATCCCATCTTTGTTCTGACATTGGCTGCAGATGCCGAAGATCTGCATGACGTGATTCGTGGACACGAAATCGTGGGACGCGCAGACCTCGTCCTGCAGCCGCTCGATGTCCTCGTTGACGAACTCGATGACGCGCTCGCAGCGGTCGCACACCATGTGATCGTGGTGGTGGCGCCCGTACACGTGCTCGAACAAGGCATGGCCGGCTCCGAAACGATGCCGCTTCACGAGGCCGGCCACGGTCAGGTGTTCCAGGGTGCGGTACAGCGTCGCGCGGCTCACGGGCATGTGCCGGCGGTGCAGGAAGGCGAGCAGCTCCTCGGCGTCGAAGTGGCCTTCCCGGGAGAGGACACCCTGCAGGACCCATCGCCGCTCGGGAGTCATGCGCAGATTGCGAGTTCTCAGGTAGTCGCGCAGGCGATCTTCGGGCCCGGGGCCAGGCACACTGGTAGCGCGGGATTTCGCGTTGCGGACGGCAGAAACCACGGGACTCCTAGTTGAGACTCAATCTCAAAAGGAGGTTAGCAACCGCCACGCCGGGGGGTCAAGCAGGCTCCGAAAAACCGCTGTGGGTCATGCCGGCGGCCGGGAGCTGCGGCCCGGGGGCGATCGAGGCCCCGAAAGATTCCTGACAGGCCCCACTCTCGGGCGTAAGATGATGTGTCCCCGAGATCCAACGCGCCGGCGTGTTTTGACTTCTTGTCTTCCACGTGCGCCGGCGATGGTCTCGGAGCTTGGCGAGGAGTGGTACATCCATGAACCATAGTCATTCGATTCGTCCGGCCCGCATGGCGTTCTTGGCTGCGGTGCTCGTTTGCGCGTTGACCCCGGGCGCCTGGGCGGCGATCGCGGCCGGATCGCTCTACGTCGCCGGAGCGACGCACAACCCCACCCACTGGGACATTCCGATCGGCGTGCCGACGACGGCGGAAATCCGCGGCGTCTCGACCTCCGAGGTCGGTGATCCGTTGCCGGCAACGATCTCGGTGATCGTGAAGAGTTCGCACTTCGGCAACACCATCGTGACCGCGACGCGGATCGGCGCGACCAGCGATTACACGTTCAGCTTCACGCCGCCCGCGATCGCGAACGGCGACGCGTTCGACGCGTGCGCCACCGGGATCGTCGCGTACCAAACGAACGGCAACAACTCGAACAACGATCTCATCGACGACGGATTGCAGAACGGCAGCTCGAATTCGGCCGCCGGCTTCCGCTACACGAACGCCGCCAACGAGCCGCTCCCGTGTGGAGTGGTCGGCGTCGAAGAAACACCGTGGACCGGGTTCAAGTCGCTGTATCGCTAGTTCTTTCGCCCGACGACGGCCGTTCCCTCGCCAGCTGGGGCGGCCGTCGCCTTTGAGGGCCACTGTTCGGATCTCCCTGCGGCATGCGAGAATGCGACTCCCATCGTCTTGGAGGCGACCTTTGGCTGACGCGATCGTTCTACGCAACCTGAACAAGACTTTCGGCGCCAAGGTCGCGGTGCGCGATCTGGATTTGACCGTCCCGCAGGGCGGGCTCTACGGCTTCATCGGCCCGAACGGCGCCGGCAAGACGACCACGATTCGCATGATCATGGCGATCATGTTTCCGGATCGCGGTGAGATCGAAGTGCTGGGACGAAAGTCGGCGCTCGATGCCAAGGATCGCATCGGGTACCTGCCCGAAGAGCGCGGCGTCTACAAGAAGATGAAGGTCGGCGCATTCCTGAACTACATCGGCAGGCTCAAAGGCGATGTGCGCGCCGATCTGTCGCAACGTGTGCGTACATGGCTCGAGCGCGTCGGCCTGAAAGACGTCGAGAACAAGCGCTGCGAGGAACTTTCGAAGGGTATGCAGCAGAAGGTTCAATACATCGCCGCCGTCTTGCACGAACCGGACCTGCTCATCCTCGATGAGCCGTTCAGCGGCCTCGATCCCGTCAACATGCGACTCTTGCGCGATTTGGTTCTCGAGCAGCACCGGCGCGGGGCGACCGTGTTGTTCTCGACCCACGTCATGGTGCAGGCCGAGCAGATCTGCGATCACATCGTCATGATTCACGACGGCCGGAAGGTGTTGGATTCCAGCGTGACGCGGATTCGTGGTTCGCACACGCCCCACTCCTTGTGGTTCGAACCGCTGGATGGGGCCGCCGACCTGGCGCCGCTGCGACGGATTCCGCACGTAGCCGACGTCGTGCGGCGAGACGGTGCCCACGAAATCATCTTTGCGGCGGGGGCGCAGCCGGCGGCGATCATGCGCGCGGCGGTCGAAGCGGTGCCCGCGGCGCGCATCGAACTGCGGCGGCCGACGCTCGAGGACGTTTTCATCGACATCGTGGCCGGATCCGACGGCGGTGCGGGCCAGAACGTCGATCGCTTGCGCGACGCGTTGCGCGATCCGGAGTTGCCGGTGGGAGGTGCACCAGCTTGAGACGCATTCTGCAGATCGCTTGGCGCGAGTTCATGGCGACCGTCGCGACGCGCGGTTTCATGGTCGGCGTGTTGATGACGCCGGCGTTGATCGGCATGCTGTTCCTGGTGCTGCCGCGCCTCATGAACGAGAAGAGCCCACGCGTTACCGGCGAAGTCGCGATCCTGGATCCGACCGGCCAGATCACGCACGCGGTTCGCGATTACCTGGCTCCGGAAGCGATCGCAGCGCGCCGCGAAGCCGAGACCAAGGAGCTCGCGGCCCGCGCACCGGGGGTCGTGGCCGCGGCGCAATCGAATCCGGCGGCGCGACAGGCGATCGAGGCCGCGCTCGGTGAAGTGCCGCGGATCACGGTTTTGGACTTGCCGCC
>Ga0187893_10010554_pt1 | contig 13703 bp, 15 predicted proteins | sample MA1701074metaG_FD_139574 | JGI IMG/M metagenome (GOLD analysis project Ga0187893, IMG submission 139574) | White microbial mat communities from a basaltic lava cave in the Kipuka Kanohina Cave System on the Island of Hawaii, USA - MA170107-4 metaG ...
ACGTAGATGCGAAAGATGCAAACAACATAAAGAAGGACGGAACGGTCGCATTTACTGCGGATCAATCCATGGGATCGCATAAATTGACTAATGTCACGGATCCCACAGTGGCACAAGACGCTGCGACCAAAAATTATGTAGACAACGCAGTCTCTAGTGGAGGAATAACAGCAAGAGGTCAAATAGGCTATGTAGACAATGTGACGACTTTGATCTTGACAGGATCTTCACAGATGATACCTGGAACGTATGTTTTATTGTCTGGTGGAACAAATTTCGCCATGACAACAAATGGTAAATTAAAATATACTGGTGCGTCTACCGTTGCTTTGGAGATAAAAATCATATTCAGTGCAAGTGTATTGACTTCTAAACTATGTGAAATTGCAATTTACAAAAATGATGTAGAAGTATCAGCATCTAGAAAAAGACAAACATTATATACGTCTGACGAAACGTGTACATTAACTCTACAAGATTATTCTGTTGCGACTAACGACGAATTTGATGTCAGAATAAAAAGAATAACGGCCACAAACACAACAATGACATCTGACTTCATAACTGTTTCGGCCATAAAAATATAATAATTTGATATGAAAGTAGCAATACCGCAGGGATACACGCAAAATGCCGAAGAAACATATTTGGGATTTTTAAGAAGATGTGCAATAGCAGTTTCTGATAATTATGATTTTGTCGCAAATTCTATGACAGATGAGACCAATACTCAATCTCTATGTTTATTGAGAAGAGATGAACAGTACGATTACATAGTCTTGAGGGACAGTTTAAAGTTGCACATATTGCCAAATTTTGCAACTCTCAGCACGGAAGACCAAAAAATATTGGTGAGTTATTACATATATCCTCCAACATTTACACAAGCCGACATAGATGCATTGTTTACAACAGATGAACAAAAAGCAAATTGGGAGTTGTTAGCAGACATTTCAAAGGTGGCTAGATATAAGAGATGGGAAGCGTGTAGGCAAAAAGTAAGTTTTACACTGACACAATTGGAATCTTTACAATTTTACACTGATACTAAATCTTTTCAAGGAGATTATATAGATGCCAACTTACCAAATTTGACACTTTGGCTTTCCAACGGTTCCTATCCAGCTTTAGGCATAGATTATACAACAAACGGTTTTGCTCAGAAGAGCTATTATACTGAAGAAAGAAAGAACATCTGTTTGGATGTTCTAGTAAACGGAAACTATTAATAATTATGTGGTACATAGAATATAGCACAGGTTACATAACGATCTACAGAGGAGACGTTGACACAGATTACTTTAAATTGCCTGCAGGTAGCTTCATGTTGATAGGAGAACCAGACGGAAAGACTATATCTTTTAAAAGGGCGAACGATGCTCCAATATTCAAAGCCTTGGACACAGAAATAGCCAGTCCTGCCAAAGGTCTGAACGATTATGAAACTTACCTAGAAAAATTGGCAATCTACATGAGCGGAGATCCGACTGTCGTGTTTTAAAAACAATATATAAATGTAACAAACATTTTTGCACTGTTCCATGGAAAAAAAGAGACACATAAAGAACTTCAAGAGCTTTTTGAACGAAAATTACAAGATTTCTTCAGAAGAAGAAAAGATCGAAGAAGGACTCTTCAGCAGACTCAAAGACTCATTGATAATGGCCATATCCAAAAAGATTGGAGGAGCCAACAAAATAGACAAACAAACTGCTGCTTACTTTGAACAGATGAAAGGCTTTTACGACAAGAAAACGGCTTTAGAAGTGGAACTAACCAAGAGCAAAGAAGCCTTTGAAGAAAATCCGTCTGACATGGCTTTGAAAAAAGCTTACGAATTGAAACAAAAAGCCGTAGAAGGACAACAGACCGCTCTCATAAATCAAGAGAATGCGTTGAAAAAATTGTTGGATTCAAACATAAAAAAGATCGTAGGCAAGGACAATCCAAGACTCTCCATGTATGCAGATTCTGCAAGGGCCCAAGTAGATTTTGAGCTTTCAAATTACGCTTTTTCAAAGTATGAAGAGATGGGTGTCACAGGAGACAAAATGAAAGAGTTGGAAGAAGAAAAGAAACTGAAAGAGACTGAAATGAAGCAAAAACAAGAAGCGTTGAAGGCCGAAATGAAGATGAAGAAGGAAGCAGAAAAAGAAGCAGAAAAAGACTCTGGTGCAGAGTTGGGTTTAAAAGACTTAAAAGTTGGTCAATCTTACATGTATAAAAATAGCAAAGGACAAGACATTAAGGTAAAAATTATTGATCTGTTCAAAAATGATAAAGTAGAAGGACAAAACGGTACGATGGTAAAAGTCAAATCCGAAAAGACCGGAGGAGAATTTAGGGTCAAAATTACGGCTCTTACTCCCGTAGGAACAGAAAGAGTCAAGAAGGACAAAAAAGGCAATATTGTAGATAAAACAGAAGTTCCTGAAAATGAACCACAGGCTGTTGCGTAAATGAAGTTAAAGAGATTCTATCAATATGTAGAGAGCAACAATTACGACGTTGAATCTGTGATGAACAATTCTGTTCATCAATTTGTAGCTATTAAACTTGTCAACGACTATGACAAATCGGACACAATTTTATTCAAAAGAATTTTAGAAAAAAATTTTAACTCTGATCTAGTTTCCAAAGAGATCAGAGCAGAAATATTGCAATATTGTAAAAGCAACGATTTGGAAACATTTCAATTTTTGAACGAAGGTTTCTTCGATTCTATAAAAAAAGGTTGGAACAACGTCAAAGACAAAGCCAAAGAATTATCTTCTCAGGCAAAAAACACGATAGGTACTATAGTTCAAAAGGCCAAAGACGCTGTGGACTTTGTCAAAAAGATCAAAAATTATGTAGTTGACATCTTCAAGAAACTTGTAGAGACGGGCATAGAAAAGTTGACAGCTAAGTTAAAATTGAACAAAGACTTTGTAGGAAAGGTAGAAGAGACTGCCACCAAGAACAAGGAAGGCTTGAAGAAAGATTTGACGACATCCAAAATGGTTGTAGAATTTTATCACAACAAGATGTTGGGCAAGATTAACGACAATGTAGAAGAAAATGCGATAGAGATTGCAGAAGGAGAACCAGCACCTGAAGACTTGGGCGCAAAACCAGGATCTACTCCTCCAAAGGAAGTAGAGGTCGGACAAAAGTACATGTATTTAAACTCTGAAGGCAAGAACATAGAAGTCGTTGTGTTGACAGTTGCAAATATGGAAAAAGATTTAGTAGAAGTCAGCAGCGAAAATTCCAAGGAACCTTTTAAAGTAAAAAAAGACAAGCTGACGCCACTGGCTGAAGAATCTCTGAAAAAATACAACGATCTATTTCAAATTAACGAAAGTCTATTGGGATCTTTCATTCATAAATTGGAGACAATTCCGCCTTTTTCTTGGCTTGCAAAAGTGAAAGAGGCTGGAGAAAAAGGAGCCAATTTGATCATTACAGTGTTGAGCGAAGTGACCGCTAAATTAGGAGGCCCAAAATTCGTTTTGCCAGTTCTTGCAGCATTATTGGGAATAGCTTTTGAACAATACATCAAAGGAATGGCCAAAGAACAGTTATTGGGAGTCGCTGTGTACACAGCTGTGCCATTTATGGTTCCGATAGTGAAATTCTTGGGATTTGTCGCAATGTTCATTGCAGCAGTTTTGGTCATAGACGAAGTGACAAACTTAGGGATCATGAAACATTAAAAGAGATCGGCACCGCCTAACCACTCTTCTTTTAAATTTTTGCTCTTTAACAATTTATTTTCTATTTCTATCATATCATCTTTGCCGTAAGCCTTCATTCCTTTTTTTTCTAATTCTCTCATTTTTATACAACCTTCTTCTGAAGTATCAAAACATGACCCTTCTTTTTCAATCATTATGCAGTGTGTAAATATGAAGCCTTTTTTATTGTCTTCTTCAATTTTGAAGAATACTAATATGTCTATATTGTCCTTTATATTGCTAAAATTTTTTCCATAAATGATATTGTCTCCTTCTATTCTTAATATCCAACTAGTTTTTACTTGTATTCTTTTTAAAGATCCATCTTCTTTAAGTAAAAAGAGGTCAGTGCCATCTATGTCTTCGTCTATGGTTGCTTCTCTTACTATGCCATAAGGAGAAATTATGACTTTAGTAAATTCGTTACTCTTCTCACTTCGTATTCTATTATCCAACATTATTTTATAATAATGGTTAAAATTTTCGTCAAAAACTTGAACAACGTGTTCTCTAAAAGCTGACAAAAAATGTTCGTCGTATTTTTTTCTTTTTAAACCGATAACATTTTGTCCTTTTGCTATGCAGATAGATTTAACAGCATTGTATATTTTATAAAATATGACACTGTTTGTAAAAATATAATTTATCACAGAATTTTCTCGATCTCCTTCTAATCCTGTGTTATAATATTGAAGATGTTTTTTGGAATATTTTTCGTTAATAGTTTTTTTAAGTTTTAACTTATTTTCAAAATATTCTTCTATTATTTCTTTGTATTCTGTGTCTTTATTTTTCTTGGCCATCGTCAAATTTTTATGTCTATTACAGCTTCTTTGAAATATTTGGGCATGAATGCTCCGTTGTATCTTCTCAAATTTTCGAAACTTGCGTCCAATATGTACGTATCTGCGTAATCGTTCATATTTCTTACAGACCTGCCGTAAGACTGTACGATGTCTGCTACAGTTCTCCACCCATAAAAAGGCGGATACATGTCCTTTCTCTTTTTGATTTTCTGTGATCCTAAAAACGGATACGGGATTTTTAATATGACTTGAAATCTGGACAGATCATCTTTAAGATCTATGCCAGTGAACATGGACGGACTGACCAATATCGTCGCTTCTTTTGAAGACGTGTGTCTTCTCAACATCAAATCTCTTAAAGAGACCGAAGATTTACCACTGTTTATCTCAGATTGATCGTGAAACAAAAATCTGTCAAAAAATTTCTTTCCTTCTTCGCTCTTGTCTTTTTCCATCTCTTCCTTCAACCACTTGACCAATTCAAAAGACACAGTGTGTATGATGCCTTTTGAATCTTTGTACTTGTTGACTATCTTCTTGATCCAAGGAAGCATCTTTTGAAAAGATTGTTTTTTGTTGTCGTAGTTCATTGTTGCAACAGGCATGTTGTAGATCTTTCTATTTTCCTTTGGAAATGGTGAATCTATTTGCAAATAAGCTGTCTTGTCTTCTTCTAGGCCGTTCAAAAAAGAAAACAATTTTTTGTCCAGTATGGTGCCGCTCATCAAAACTACGTAATCGTAATTTTCCCAAACGTACGTCTTCAAATAGTCTTTGGACCATATCGGTTGTACCATGAGATCTATGGTATTTCTTTTTTCTCCTTTGGCATAGAGGTTTTGATCGATTTCGAATATCCAATTGTCCGGATCATCTGTGTACTCTTTGATGAAGGTATCGAATTTGGCTATGGCATTGTCCAAAGTCTTCATCTTTTTGACCCAATCCGATTTCTTTTTGAAGCTTTTTTCTTGGTCTACAACATCTTTACGTTTCTGCTTCAAATCATTCAAGAGAACGGTCTTTACCATGTCTACATATTGTTCAATACTCTTGGTCTTTTTGAACAAATCATCGTAATCTTTTAAAACTTTTTCTTCGAATCCGTACTCTTTGTTCAAAATGTATCTGTTGGTCTTGACAGTGACAAAATCACACAACACTGAATCAAACTCATGAGCTTCGTCCACTATCAATAGTTTGGCTCCACGCTCTTCTATGTTGCTTGGGGCATACATGGCATATGTTGTGTATAAATGATAATTGGTAAGAGAAACAAAACCTTTGGTATAGGCCTCTTTGGCCATTCTCTGAGGACACTCTTCACAGAAGGATTTTTGCAACGCACATATGTCCTTGCCGATGTCACACATGACTTCGTGCCTTTCGCACTCGTAATTGCCTGCACCCCACAGATTATTGATCATATCAAAGTCTTCAGCATACTGTTTTTGTAAGATTTTTGTGGAAGTCAGGATGTCTACTTTTATTTTCGGCAGTTTTTTTCTAATGGCATCGGCCAACATGACGGCATAATAAGATTTTCCTATGCCAACAGGAGCGTCCAAGAGGACAAACTTCTTTCGTTCTTCAAAGAAAGATTTCATGGTAAATTTTACCATCTCATTCTGTTCTTCTCTGGGTTGATACTTTAGCATGGAAGACCATTCTATTGTAGTCTTCTTTTCTACTGGTTGTTCTATTTCGTCTTCTTTTGTGTCAAATATGTCCATGTCGTTATATCAAAAAATGTGTTTATAGTTTAGCATTAAGAATATATAACGACATGTTCAGTCTGAGTAGGTTTAAAGATCACGTTTTAGAGTCCGTCATGTCTGTTGGTTCTTATTACAAACCTGTGATTCCTACCGAAAGATATGACGATTTTACAGAAGAAGAATTAGAGATTTTAAAGTCTTCTATTAAGATTGAAACAATTTTGAACGACGGTTCTGAAGTTTTGGCCCAAATCGACTCAAATGGAACTATTTATACTGCTTATTTGGCCAAAACCAACGACGCTCTTTGGTTGTTGACTTTGGATAACGAAGGATACAACGAAGACTTTTCGTATCAAGACAACGAATCTGAAGAAAATGTCGAATTAAAGGTTCCGTATTTAGTCATAGAGCTCAATACACAAAATGATAAATCTCAAAGAGAAACATACTATGTAGATGTCAATTTAACATTACATGAAAGAAAAAATGCTGGTCACGTTTTTACTCCTGTAGAAGAAACAGAAGAAATTCAAGAACTGTTAGAAGACAAATTTCCAACCAAAATAGAAGCATGCATAACAGAATACGCATTTGAATATTTACATGTAGGACATTCGGCCGAGATAGTATATAAAAAAGAAACAGTCGAAATAACACCTGAAGACTGGTCAGACTTTGCTGAAGCTTTTGAAAAAGACAACAGAGAAACAATAGGAGAAATATTACAAGGAGATTATTATCAATATTTTGACTATTCATATAAAAACTTTTTAAGTTACTACGAAGAAGCGTATAAAATGACAGACGAAGAGAACAAAAAAGTGATAGAAGAAAAATTTGGTTTTAAATCCTTAGAAGAGTTAGAAGAAGCCTTATCTGAAGATGTGCCAGAAGCTAAAGAATTGAAAAAAATGTTAGTTAGAGCATACACAAAAGCTCAAGAAGAAGCAGACGGAAATGCTTGTTTTAACCACCTGATGAATTTTTTAGTAGATAAATTGGAATGTAAAAAGGAAGAAGGAACTTTCATTTTTAGTCATGCAACATTTGCTAAACATGCATTAAATATGAAAATAAGTATGAATGGTATAGACGATTTATTTTTTGGTGACTTTGACTTTGATTTTAAAGAATATTATCACGGAACAATAGATAAAGAATACTTCAACCAAGAACTCTATGAAATTCTTTCAGAAAAATAAAAATAAATAAATTAACATGTACAAAATTTTGAGACTAAATGAATACAATTCCTTCAAAGAAAATGGAGAAAATTGTCTTGTGAGAATCTACGGCATTTCTAAAGAAAATGATAAAAAAGCCAAAATAAACAAAGATGGTAATGGATTTGTAGACTATCAAAATTTGGAAGAAGCCAAAAAAGACTTCTCAGAATTAGATCCACACAATGGTTCTACAAAATTTACAAAGTCTTACAGTGCACCCGGTTTACAAGGATACTTGGTATTTTCTACTTGGAAACACTTTAAACATAATAAGTTTGCATAATGGCTGAATTTTGGTACTATTTAAAGAAGTATGATGATATAGGAGAACACGAATTTGAAAATGGTTCTGCTATAAAAGCATATAAAAATTGTAATTTATTATCTGGGCAAGAATCTACTGAACAATTGAATAGAACTATAAAAGAATTAGAAGGATCTTTTTTTAGAAATTTATGTGAATTGTTGTCAGATTATTTGTCAGTCAAAAAAAAGTATAAGAATTTTGATAAATTTTGGTATTCCAATAAAGCTAATTATTACAATTTTTTTAAAAAAGAATTCATAAATCTTAACGGAAAAGAAATAGAAGATAGATATTTTACAAAAAAAGACGAAATTTTGACTCTAAATCAAGAACAAAAAGACTATTTTGACAGTGTCTATAAAAATATGACAAGAGTTAAAGTAGATCATAACAGATCGTCTGCTTACAAAAAAGATGATATTAATTACATTTTTTATAGGGATAATCAATATAATACTTATGGACCAAAGGACGAACCAGGATCGACTAATCAAAAACTTCAAAAAGATGATATATACATACAATTTCCAATGAAAAAATTTTCAGAAACGACAAAAAGAAATGTTTAAGATAAAAAAATATAACGAATATTTTCAAACTTCTTCAAGAAGTGCCATGCAAGAATTAGCATTAAAAAATGCTGATGTCAATTTATTGGGCAAATTGTACGATGTCGTAGATAAATTTAGACCTTATAAACCATTAAAAAATATCATAAAGCCAAATTCTGACGAAAAATTTGCATTATTGGCTACAGCTTATTGTAAAGTAACAAATCCAGAAAAATATGAATCTGTCATAGAGGACGCAATTGAAGAATCTAGGTTGAGAGGTTTATACAGTGAATTGGTCAACTGTAAAAATTTGATAAATGTGTGTTTTTCAATAGCAAAATTATTAAATTTAGATCCAATAAAATCAATAAAAAATAACACTTTCATCAATACATTGATCGATGTTTTTAAAGAATACGAAATACATTTTGAAGATTGTGAATTATTACATTCTCATTATTCAAAAGGAGATGTCAATGGAGACAGCAAAGTAGTATTTGATGTCATTAAATCAAAAATGCCAAAATTATTGAAAGAAGAAAATTAATCTATTCTTTTTATTATCATATAATAACCTTCAACTTCTATCAAACCTTCATTAGAAGGGTGTGGATCAAAGAAAAATTCACCATTTTTATAAACAACAGCATGACCACTTTTTACATATTCTCTTGGAGATTTACCAAACACTATAACACAACCGTCAATACCTTCATATCTTTTTAATTTTTCAATGTTTTTCTTTTGTCCAGTGCCTTCAAATTCATAATTTTTTTCTCTTAAAAAATTAAAAAATGGTTCATGCCATTCTTGCCCCATATCTTCAAAATATGGAATATCCTCTATGTCTAAATCCATAATAGAAGACAAACATGCTCTAAAACAGTTTCCGCGTATTGAACCATCAGGCGTACTCAACTTTGTTTGTTTCGTTAATCGCATCTGTAAATATTTTTTCTACGTGTTTATTAAAAATCTTTTCTACTTCTTTTTTATGATATTTTTGGAATGCTATAGAATCATGTATTGTATAAAATTTTATGCCTGGATATTTTGTTATAATTTCTCTTATAATTTTTCCAAATAGCAAATTTGATTCTCTTCTCTGTAATTCATGTGCCATTATTTTGTGATTATCTTTTTTATAAAAACATATAAATTTATAAATTGTTGGGAAAAATAACCTGAATACTTTATCATGACTATTTCTTCTTTTATTTTTACCAAATAAAACTCTAAAAACAATGTCTTTGGTTCCACCTATCAAATTATTTATGTCTTCACCAGATCTTAAATTAGTTCTTAATGTAGAATTTTCTACAAAAACTTTATATAACCCATTTTTACAGTGTTCAACATATCTTTTAAATTCGTTTTTATCTATTTTAAATACATTTTTACCTTCTCCATGTATTTTGTCTAAATTTTCTTGTAATAATGTTATTAACATTGTAGGTTGACAATTTTTTATGTCTAATTCACATATTTCTAGTCCGTCTATTGTTATAAAATTTCTTCTTATTTCTTTTTTTAGATTAGTATAATTTGTATGAACGCGTCCAAATTTATCAAAAGAACATCTTTGATTATTATTTTCAATTGCTTCTATAGACAAAAATGCTGAAATATATTGTTCATGTTCTAGTATTCCTTTTTCTAAAAGTATTTCAATATATTTTCTTGCTTCATTACCATTTATTTCTATAGAATATAAATTCTCTTCTATAATTTTTTTTATATCGTCTTCTATTATGCTTATATTTTTTGACAACTCTGTTATTGTTTTATTTATTTTTTCTTTCTTTTTAATAAAGAATTCATCATATACTCTAAATTGACGATAAAAAAATGGATCTATTTCTGGATTTATTTTATATTTTCTTGAACGTATTCCTTTTCTTTCTTTTTCTATCAATAACAATATTTCATTATTTATCAAATAATCAATATAAAAATTATAATATGTACCATATTTTTTTCTCAATATTTCACTAGATAAACGAAAACCCTCTCTTTTTACATTGTCATTTTTATTTTTTCTATTTTTATCTTTTTTATTTTTTTTAGACAATAAGTTGCTAATAATATCTAATAAATATAAATTTTTTAAATATTTTTTTGTTTTGTCTTTGAAACCTAACTCAGTTTTTATATTTTTTGTCAAATGTTCCAAGCTATGTGGCACAAATAGTGTAACGTATTTTTTGTTCTGCTTTTTTTCCATGTTTGTTATTTTATAAAAACTAATCAAAGTTTTATATTTCCTCTTTCAGTTCTCTCTAATTTGATACGTGATTATGGTTAGGATGGGTGGTGGTTGTGGTTGGTTTTTTATGGATATTGTAATATATAGGGATACTATGGAAAAGAAAGCAAAAATGTTCACAAAATTTGAAGATTATATAGCTAAATCTATTGAAAATCAACACAATAATTCTATATATGAATCATTATACTCTCAAAGTGAGATTGGAGAGATTGTAAAAAATTATGTGTTAGTTGATCATAATTTGATTGTAAAAGACGAAAATGTTACAATAGAACTTTTGGAAGCTCCTTCAAAAGAAGCACATTTTGATGAAAAAATGTGGGGTCAAAAATTATTTTTGGTTAAAAATAATGAAGAGGGATCTGTTGCAAATTATACAGTTAAAAAAGTAGATGAAAGTGAAAAAAGAAGATTTGAAGAAGATTTAATAATAAAATGGTTGACGACAATAGAAGACAACCATGAAGATTGGACTTGGGATGGTAATAAATTGTTATTATTGGATGAATCTTTAGAAACAGTAGCGTCTTATACAAGAGATGAATTAAAAGAACAGATTAAAGAATTTCCTTATATTTAATGTTAAGATATTGTCAATATATTAAAGAAAATTTTTTTGATAAATTAGAAGAAGATTCACATGTCGAAGAAATTGTAAATGATATAATAAATTCAGCAATATTTAATGTTGAAAATGGTATAGAAATGTATGATTTTGATGATTTTAAAAAAGCCATATTTGACCAAATACACGTAGATACAACAGACACATTGACTTTGGATACTGATAAAGAAATAGATCTTTGTATGTATGCTGAAGAAAATTTAGGTTCCAAATGTCCAGAAACATCTTTTGACCAACTGTCTATGGTTATTTCTAATACAGCTATAGATGCAATTAGAATAATGGTAGAAAAAAAGTTAAATGCTTTTCTTGAACATTTTGAAATGATCATAGATGTCAATGATATGAACAGTTTTAAGTTTTATAAGTCTGATCCTTTTGAACACTATCCACCAAATTCTATAGATGTAAATAAGAATTTTACAGTCACAAAATATAGAAAATTGGATGGAGATGGAGACTATGATGTGTATAATTACTCCAAAAGTGATGATATTCAAAATATTTATTTAGTAGTTAAGCTTTAATTTTTGTACTTTTGTTTCATGTATAATTTAAGTGAAACGCCTTTAAAATTCAATTCTTTAAAAGAAATTGAAAACCAAAAATGTTTAATTAATGGGAGGATATTGCGCATTAGAGACAAAGGAAAGATGCTCTGGATAGACATCTTATCAAATGGTGAGATTTATCAAACATATTTTTCAGAGGAAAATCCAGAAACAATTTTAAGAGCAAAAAAATTTACACCGGAATCTGTTGTATCATTATGTGGCATTTTAAAGGAAAAACCAAATCCCAATATAAATATAACATTTGGGACACATGAGATAGTTGTAGAAAAAATATTATATTATTCAATAGCTCAAAATTTACCATTTAATCCACACACAGACAATGTATCTGAAGAACTTTCTCAAAAACATCGATATTTGACACTTAGAAATCAAGAATATTATCAAAACATAAAAAGAAGATCAGAAATAACTTCTTTTGTGAGAAGATATTTTGAAGATGAAGGATTTTTAGAAATAGAAACTCCAACATTAGTTAGATCTACACCAGAAGGAGCACGGGATTTTTTGGTTCCTTCTAGATTTTATCCAGGAGAATTCTATGCTTTACCACAATCGCCACAACTTTATAAGCAAATACTGATGCAATCTGGTTTCAGTAAATATTTTCAAATTGCTAGATGCTACAGAGATGAAGCTCTCAGAGGAGATAGACAATTAGAATTTACTCAAATAGATATAGAAGCATGTTTCTATACTCAAAATGAAATAATTTATTTATTAACAAATATGGTGAACAATTTATTTCAAAAATTTGAAATAAATTTAGTATGGAATAATATACATTATTTAACACCGCATATTTCTTATGATGTATCGATGTTAAATTATGGTACAGATAAACCAGATTTAAGATTTGGATTAGAATTACAATATGTAGAATCTGGCATTTTTATATCAGTCGATAAAATTATGTCTGGTAAGGAAAGATCTAACATTTATAATTGGATGAATATGTTCTTTTCTACTATAGATTCTGAATTAAAAATAAATTTTTCAATATGGAACTCTAACAATTTTAACAAAATTAAAGAAGAAAATTTAGAAGTTTATGATAAAGTAAAAAATGAAGAAGAGTATACTATTTTCTTTTTAAGAGACGAAACAGTTTTTATAAATGGTGCTTTGAATTATTCAAATCAAACATTAAAAATAGCTGGAGAATTGAGAAATTATATAGGTAGAACATTTTTTATAGAAGAAAATACACCTCATGCAGCATGTTGGATAAATGATTTTCCAATGTTTGAGTGGTCATCTGAAGAAAATAGATTTATAAGCGTACATCACCCGTTTACTAGACCAACGGATGTGGAAAAATTTAAAATTAGTGCATATGATACAAAAGCAAATGCTTATGATTTAGTAATAGACGGTGTTGAAGTAGGAGGTGGTTCAGTTAGAATACATGAACCAGAACTTCAAAAAGAAATTTTTGAACTACTTGTCATTAAAAATTATGAAGAGCAGTTTGGAGGTTTATTAAATGCATATCAATACGGATCTGTGCCTCATGCAGGATTAGCGTTAGGTTTAGACAGACTTTGTACATTTTTTGGTGAATCAAAAAAGATAGGAGATTATATAGCATTTCCAAAAAATATGAAAGGCATAGAACACATGTTGAAGAGTCCAACAAAGATAGAAGAAAAACAATTGTCTGAACTAAAATTGAAAATAGATGAAAAATGATAATTTAAAAAAAGCTGTAGCAGCAGTTTTATTTAAAAATGAAAAAATTTTAGCAGTATCCAGAAAAACTAATAGCAGAGACTTTGGTTTGCCAGGAGGCAAGGTCGATGATGGAGAGGATTTATATCAAGCTGTATCAAGAGAAGTGTATGAAGAAACTGGAATAACAATTTTAAATTTTTACCCAATATTTACACGTAAAGACGACG
>Ga0187893_10010555_pt1 | contig 13702 bp, 12 predicted proteins | sample MA1701074metaG_FD_139574 | JGI IMG/M metagenome (GOLD analysis project Ga0187893, IMG submission 139574) | White microbial mat communities from a basaltic lava cave in the Kipuka Kanohina Cave System on the Island of Hawaii, USA - MA170107-4 metaG ...
CAAGCGACCTCAGACCTACTGCAGGCCTCCGTTTCACGCGGCCATCAACCTTTTCGCCCGAACTATCCCCATAGGCCGCGATCACGAGTCCTAGTCCGCGGTTTCCTACACTGAGGGTTGTTAAACGCCTGCCCGGCCACCTGGTCGCTCGCCACCATCCGCTCGTCGCGCGGGCAGGCCTCTAACAACCCTTAACACGAGCGGACCATGACGTCCCCCCAACTGCGGACCGTCTGGGTAGGGCGAAGCGCCGTTACGGAAAACCCAGAGGCCGATTGGAAGTTAAGGGCTTACCTTGGAGACTTTGCCTATCGAAGGCTTAAAAGTTCTCTATAAGGTTCTCTACCCTTTGCCTGCCCCCAGATTCGCGCGAGACGTTCGCGCTTTCGGCACGTGATTGCCGGGGTATTACGGGAAGCCGCGGCTGTCGATACCGATGGCCGTCAAGGAAGGACCGGCGCTGTTGAACAACGGGCGTCCCGGCCTCACTGATTCAAATCATCGAGGGTACGAACAGGCCAAAGGAGAAGCCGGCACGCACCCCCCGCTGCACACGGGCCGCCCCTCGGTCGATCCCGAGCTGATGATCCGTGTGCTGATCGTGGGCTACTGCTACGGTATCCGTTCCGAGCGGCGACTTTGCGAAGAGGTTCACTTGAACCTCGCCTATCGCTGGTTTTGCCGATTGGGGCTCGAAGGGCAGGTGCCGGATCACTCAACGTTCTCGAAGAACCGTCACGGGCGCTTCCGCGAGAGTCAAGCTTTCCGTTTTGTGTTCGATGAGGTGGTGCGCCGTTGCATGAGTGCGGGTCTGATCAAAGGCGAAGGTTTTGCTGTGGATGCCAGCGTGGTGAAAGCCGATGCCAATCGTCAGCGCGGTGTGCCCGGCAATGAAGAGGTTGACTGGGCGGATGAGAAGCTGAGCACTCGGGCGGTGCGCGAGTATCTCGAAGCTTTGGATACCGAGTCAACACCGTCCGAGACGATGCCTAAGAATCTCTCTTTAACCGATCCCCTGGCACGTTGGACCGCCGCACCGGGCGGGCCGGCGTTCTTTGCCTATTCGACCAATTACTTGGTCGACACTGCTTACGGCGTGATCCTCGACGTCGAAGCCACCCCAGCGCACCGCACGGCGGAAGTCGAGGCCAGCAAGGCGATGGTCGATCGCGTCAAAGAGCGGTTCGATCTTGCTCCCGATCGCCTGATCGCCGATACCGCCTATGGCAGTGCGCCAATGCTGGCTTGGCTGGTCGAGGAGAAAGCCATCGAACCGCACGTGCCCTGTCTGGGACAAGACAGAGCGCAGCGATGGACCTTTTCTCGAAGCGACTTTCAGTGGGATGAGCAGGCGAACGAATACCGCTGCCCGGCGGGTAAAGCGATGCGATCCGGGCGACGCAACTTCGCAAAGAAGCGCACTGGCGTCACGAAAGCCGGCACCATCATCTATCGTGCGAGTCAGATCGATTGCACACCGTGTGTCCGATGAAGCCTCGGTGCTGCCCGAACACGCCGATGCGCAAGATTGCCCGCAGCATCCATGAGGCCGCGCGTGATGTAGCCCGGTGCATCGCCAAGACTGCCGAATATCGCCGCTCACGATGCGAACGCAAGAAGGTCGAGATGCTGTTCGCGCACCTCAAGCGTATCCTGAAACTCGATCGGTTGCGCCTGCGAGGACTGAGCGGAGCTCGCGACGAATTCCTACTGGCCGCTATCGCTCAGAACCTACGTCGCCTCGCCAAACTGTGTGCGCAAGCACCGCCCAGACACGTGATAAGTGCGCTCGCATAAGGCGAAACCAGCAGACCTAACCGTACAAACGGTGACCGAAGCCCGGTGACGGGCTCCGAGACGGAGACCCTCCATCGGTTTGCCTCCGCCGCAACGTTCGACCGCCTTCAGCGGGCGGGTTTTTCAACGAAATAGACCCCAAAACGGTTACTCAGCAGAACAATGTCGCGAGCCCCTCAGTCCAAAAAACGCCCGAGCCCGAGGAGTAGCTGACCAACCATGTGTCGCGTCGATCGCCGCGAATCGGACCCCGCGTGTTAGGTGCTGTGTTTCATGGTGTGGAATGACGTCGGGCCAAGAGCGTCTATCTAATCAGTCCACGGCGTGAAAGCGCGATGGATGTGCCTGTACTTCTGAAGGATCTTTTCGCGAGCTGGATTGCTACGGACGGCATAACCATCCATTTTCGTCAACCAGTCGCGTTCGCCCCAGTTGCACCAGACCAGCTTTTGCCGAGTGCGTACCAAGTATCGCCGCAACAGGTCCGATCGGATGTACAGGAAGCTATGTCGGCTTCCCTTCCACCCATCCCCGGCTTCGCGATAGACCACCCCTGAGATACCAGATGTATCGTAGAAATCGACCTCACGATTCCTGCTCGCGAGACCGAGGCGCTGGATCAGGCTTGGAGCAGGAAGGTAGAAGCCGGAAAACTTATTCTGGGTGGAGTGGTACGACTCCCATCCGAAGTTGATCGTAGGAAGCTCCACGCGAACGCCCGGGATACGTGTGCGCTGTATCGGTCCAAGAAGCTTGACAAGCGAGTCGCCCTCTTTCTTGCCGTCGCGCGCAAACAGTCGAACTTCGATCATTGGGCCTTGCGCCCTCTTCACTGACTTGATAGCGACATACTTGTCAAACGCCTCGCCGAGCTGGCGACGGTACGTCCCATTTGACATGAGGAGGTCGCGTGCGTAGCAGTTCCGGCGGCCGGCTTCCCCAGCATAGAGATAGTGCTCGGCGGCGCCGTCAGGGATTTCGTGATTTCCGGGGTAGTCGATTGCCAAAAACTTAGCTCGCAGCCGGCGTACGTCTTTGTGAGCCAAGAAGACACCACGCAGGAAAGCGAACAGCTCGCGGTCATGGGCTTTGTTTTCACCGCGAACGAAACCTTCAAGCAAGACCCATGGCCCTGGTTGTCCATTAATCTCCGAAACCTCGAGCAGGGAGTCCCAGTTCGGCGTAAAGCCACCCGCCACCCAAGCATCAGTACTGCTTGTCAGGTCGCCGAAAAGATCCGGAATCGGGGCGTTCCAAGCTGGGGGCCGCTTCGGAAAGCTGGGGTCCACGTCGCAATGTGGCGTCCGCTTCCGGAGGCGCCAGTCAGGCAGCAACTTCTTTGCTTCTCGCTCGCCTCGCATCTCAAAGAACGCGATCCATGAGTACTTCTTTCCATAGCGATCAACCTTGTGCTCGTCGGGAGTTCTGAACGAGGTACTGCCGATTTCCCGGTCGATGTCCTCGAATTGCGCCTTTCGGTACCCAAGATCGTAGATGCGCTGCTCAATCTGAGCGCGAACCCGCACGTAATCTGGATTCTTGTGGTCGTAGTTCGCGCGGTTGGGGATCAAGCTACCAATGGTGTAGTTGCCGAAGTCCATCTGAATCGCATGACCTATGGCCTCGGTCACAGCGGGCTGAGCCGTTTCACTACCTGGAAAAACGGACGGTATTTGCGGGTAAGGCGCTGCCAGGTTCCGACCGGCCGCTTTAGGCAGCGTGACGCAGTTCGCTCGAAGAGCGAGTTCGATGATGCCAAGGGCATAGTCACGCTTGAGGGCGTGGTGTGTGGCATAGCGAGCCCTCGGCGCAAACATCTTCCGATAGAGATCGCCCGCAAGGGCTCCAAGGAGTGGCCGAAATGTCGCTGCCACAGAGTCCACGAGTGACAAACTGACACCGTACGCTGCTGCTAACACCCTCTCTGAGACGTATGGATCGTTGAAGCTCAATGTTGTCGCGACATGCTTGAACAGGATCTCTGGATATCGCTCTCCGATCAGCACAAGTGCCTTCGTCGCAAGGTCTCGGTCACTGCGGACGACTGTTGTCAGGACAAGGGATAGCAGCACAACAAGCTCTCCTGCGGCGCGCTCGGTCATGCCCGCGACATTCAGCTTCTGCGCCCAGGTCAACAGACGATGAATCGTGGGCGAGGCGTACGTTCGGCGGAGGTACTCAGACCATGTGGCGTCTCGGTACGGCATCGGGAATCGGGCGATATAATCGAAAAGGCGACGAGCGTGGTACGGATGCTTCGGCTTGGTCGACACGGCGGCGAGAGCATCGATGACGTTCTCCCAAGCATTAACGTTTGGGTTCAAGTACTGATTGATCATCCGGCGCGTGCCTTCCGTGAATGCTGCGGGATCCCGCCAGAACAGGCCCTCGATGAACGGCTCGAAATACGCGGAAAGGCTTTGCGCAGACTTTGGCAACACGAAGAACAGTTCGCGCCGCTTGCTTGGAAGGCGGCTACCGGCTCGCTCAGGAAACTCCGTGATCAGCGCCTGCGCCCAGCTAGGCTCCGCGTACCCGCCACCAAAGAACCTGCTACTCTTGAAGATTCGCCCGAGCGGTGAACCGGACGAGAAGCTTCGCTCGATTGCCTTGGCCGAGGAGACATCGAGATAAGACTCAAGCAGATGCCGCGCGATCAGGTGGTCACTGAATCGTTGATATGGCAGCCGGTACACGATCCGAGACTTGATCTGTTCCCCGGACCGGTACCAAACAGCGTCTTCTTCAACTAGTCCATTGGTCCGCAAAGCCTCAAGTAAGTCCTGCCGTCGGGCTCGGGTGAGAGCCGGGTAATTGGCGGCAATAATCCGGTCAGCTTCTGCAGGGCGCACATAACCCCGCAGGGCCGCCGCCATGCACGGTGCGAACCCTGCGCGCTTTTTGTCGGCGATCGCGTTGCTGCCCTTGAGCAGCCACCAGCACCGTTTTCCGATCAGCCCGTACTCCTTTTCAATGGGCTTGCCTACTCGGTTCACGAAGGACTCCAGGACAAATGTCATTCCCTTCTGGCCGGATGCGATCCCAGCGAAGCCCTCAGCAAGTTTTCGGCCCGTAAGAGTCTTCAACGACTGACAGATCAACTTGAGGGTCAGCGGCCTGGAGAACTCTCTGTCCAGCAGCGGAACCTCGGGAAGGGGCAACTCGTAGTACTGAAAGAAAGCGGCTTGCGCATCGAATTCTTGGTCGTCAAATCCTCGATGCTGAACTTCATGGAACCGGTTTCTGTCTTCGGCATCAATTGCGACATCGTCGAACGGCGTTCTGCAGGTGACGATCAACGCGACCTCCGGCCGGCGGGCAACCAGATTGCGGAGGGTGCCGATCGCCTCCCGCCACTCGCGACGGCGTCCCTCATTCACGCCGTCCACGATCACGATGGCGCGCTCACAGAGCCTGTCTGCTGCCTGTTGCAATTGATCGAAGAAGGCTTCTTGCGTGAGCCCAACTTCAACCCGCCCACAGACGCTGTCGAGAATGCGGCCTTGAAAATTCTTGGCCAGAATCAAGACCGTGGCCTGTCCACGCCGTATGCGGTCCTGCGTCACGTCACAGAGTAGGTGTGTCTTTCCTGTTCCCCACTCGCCGGTCACTAGAAGGAGCGGATCGGTGAGCGCCTTGAACGCCGGTGATCCACTGTACTCCTTCTCCTTCCGTACGATGCCTAGGCATCGCCCGATGGCGTTCATGTTCCCCCGAATGGTGTTCCGCTCGCTGGAGTAGGAGTGCTCGCCCTGCGGGGGAGGGAGCTTCGCCTCCTCGCTCCTCCAGTGAGCCATGTCTGTTTGGAGAGCCGCGTCGATAGCACATAGGCGCCCGGTCCACTCGTCCGCCGCTGGCGTCTTTCGCGCACGAAGACTGGGCATCAGGGCGGCCAATGAGCCTCGGGCTTCGTCGATATGAGCCTGAATTGCGTCTCGATTCTGGCTGCAATGCTTGGCGTGTCCCCAAGCCTCGGACAACTCGTCCAAGAACGACTGAAAGCGAGCCTGGGCACCGGCTCCACAGGCCACGTTTTCAATAGCAGTGAAGAGCGACGGGATCCTCAGATTCGGCGCTTGCGGGTCCACTCCTGGAGTGTAACGGTGCCCCGCCTGTTGTATCTGACCCTTACTTATTCTCTCTAGAGCGTCTTGGAACTCTGTTGCGGTAAGTGCCATACGGGGTTACCAGGAGGTGACGCATTACGCCGATCGATGCTCAAAATACGTGGAGCGCCGAGAGAGATCGATCGTGGGCAATTATCCATGTCGCTTGACGTCCGCTGCAAGCTGTCTCCAGCCTCTTGGGTATTCACGAGTGACCGCTTCTGGCCCCGAGTCGAAAAAGCTCGAAATCGCCGGCACGGCCGTTGTTACGGGTGGACCGGACTTTCCTTTTCCGGGGATCGACTTTTGAGCCGAAGCTGACCGTGGCGGGGCTAGATACCACCATATCGTGTGACTACTTCTTTGGAGTGTTCCCTGTGCTCGGGGGGACAGCTTCCGTCATTTGTTTCGCGGTGCGCTCCATGATTGCTCCAACAATATCGGTATACTCTTTTAGCTGTTCTGCAGTCACCTTGTCGCCGCTGAGCAGGAGCCGGGTATACGCTTGGTCGGTTTGATGCAGCCTCCGGAGATACGCGAGGAATATGATTTTGACTTGCATTAGGTGGTCAACAGCCTCACGCACTTGGCGGCGCGGATTCGAGATCAGCCACAACACGCCAAGTACGCCGGCGCCGCCGACGCCCGCCCAGACCGCAATGTCGCCCGTCTTTAGTAGCGCGGCTAGCGCACTTAGGATGAGGAGAGACATGCCGACGCAAAACACTGCGAGATCCATCCAGGTTGCAAGCTGAAAACCTTTTTGTGCCTTATGCACAGTTTGTTCGAACAAAGTTTGTACCCTATCTTCAGCGCGGTCTAAGATTTCCCTGTATTGCTTTGTGGCAGCGGTGAGAGCACGAAGCTTTTCATATGCGGCCGCCCCGCCGAGTTCGCTCAAGAGCGACCGTGCCATGTCCTGCTGTGCGACCGAGCCGGACCCCATTAGATCGACAAGTTCCTCCACAACGGCGTCACGGTCCATCCAGCTCAGCGCACGCGCGAACGCATTTATGGTGCTCGGTGAGCCACTCTTTACGGCGGCTTCTACGATGCGGATGACCGTCGTCTGCAGCCCGAGAATTTTACCTATTGATCCAGCTGCTTCTCGGACAATTGCCGGATTGTAATCAGTGAGCTCCTCAACGAGGAGCGGGCCAGAACTGTCGACTTTCAGGTTTCCAAGTGCGGTAATTGCAGCGGTTCGCATCCCATCGTGCCAGGGCTTTCCACGCATTCTGGTGATAGCAGAAGACAGTGCTTGCGCTGCTGGCACGGCCTGCGACGCTTCATTCGGAAGCCGCCCTAAGGCTACGATCGCGTCGTAAGTCTCATCAGAATAGTCGGCTTTTTCAACCAACTCGCATAGGGTTGGGCCAGCGAATCGCAAGGGAACGATGCGCAAGGCACGCAGAACATGCCATTGTAGCTTCGATTGCGTGAAATCATCTTTGATTTTCTCTTGGGCAGCTCGGTCCCCTTTCGAGGCTAAGAACGCCAAAGCAAGGCAGCTCGTCAACAGGTCGTTTTGAAATTGGCTTCCCTGACGGGCAATGTCCAAGGCCCTAGTATTGTTTCCTGCAATGAGGCCTTCCAGAGCCCAATATCTAGCCCAGTTGTTTGGCTCCATTTCTGGGTTGACATGTTTGGCGACCTCATCCGTGGCCTCGCTGTCGTCACCGGAAACTCTTCCGAGCGCACTGAGGAGCCACGATCGCGTATCACCAATCGAACTGTCTTCATACGCTTGCTGAATTTCGACGCTGTAGTCAGTCCTGAGTGCATTCAGCATGCGCGAGCGTAAGCGAGGGCGATCGATATTGTTTGATGCTTCGTTTAACTGATCGATCGCAGTGTATTTGTCGGTGAAACGCGAGCTGATGAGAAGTCGGAAAATCGAGTCGGACAATTCGGTGGGATTTAAGGACTGCGATGAGTACATCGACAGACTCCAGCTATTCCTTCCGAGCGTATACGTGTTGGCGGGTCCACCGCCAGTTCGAACAGCGTCAGATCCGGCGGCAGCGCCTCGTCTAGGATCGCCGCGACGATGTCTGGAGCCAGCGCGGTCAAGTTGACCATCCGGCTCACGTAGCTGCTGTTCACCCCATCCTTCCGGGCAATCTCTCTCAGTGATTTTACCTCGCCCGACTCGATCGTGGCGAGCCACCGGTGGCCGCGGGCGAGCGCCATTTGCAGGGGTGTCGGCCCGCCGTCCCTAGGTTGTTCCGCCCGGGGTGGAGGTGAGGCTCGATAGCCGGGTGGAGAGTATAGACCCGGAGGGCGTCCTCGTGAGCGGCGAGCGGATACCCGCAAAGACAGTCTTCTGGGCGGCCGGCGTCGTCGCTTCGCCCGCGGCTCGCTGGCTGGGCGTAGAAAGCGATGCCGCCGGGCGGGTCAAGGTCGACGCCGATCTATCCGTCTCGGGGTTCGAGAATATCTTTGCGGTGAGGGATACCGCGCTTAGCGCGGCCTGGGACGGACGGCCCGTGCCAGGTCTAGCACCGGCCGCGAAACAAGGCGAAGCTTATGTCGCCAGCGTGATCCGCTCCCGCGTGCTGAACCGGAAAGCCCCCGGCCCGTTCCGCTATCGGCATCTCGGCAGCCTCGCGACCATCGGCCGCAAGGCGGCCATCGCGGACTTCGGCAAACTACGCTTGAGCGGCGCATGGGCTTGGTGGCTCTGGGGGGCGGTGCACATCGCCTTTCTGGTCGGGCTGCGCAATCGCGTCTCCGTGATGTTCGACTGGTTCTGGGCGTATCGGACTTACCGGAGCGGTACGCGCTTGATAACGGGCGGCGTGGACGCTAGCTTGCGGCCGAGCAGGTCTGAGCTACAATTTGTAGAAAGGCGGGCGCGCCGGTCTCAGGCCCTATAGAAAGTCTTCGGAAGCGAACCGGGCGCTTCGTCGCAAGCAGAGTGCGGAGGACAAGCATGCAGAAAATCATCACGCCTACTCAACATGCCTATCTTGATTATGTAACGGTTGTACTGTTTGCGATCGCGCCGACGCTATTCGGATTGACAGCCATGGCGGCGACGATCGCCTACGCCCTGGCGGTGATTCATCTAGCCATGACCCTGGTGACGGACTTTCCAGGCGGCACCTTCAAACTACTCCCCTTTTCGGTTCACGGATGGGTAGAGCGGGTCGTCGGTCCGGCGTTGGTCTTGTTGCCTTTCGTCCTTGGCTTCGACGGCATGGCGCGGGGTTTTTACATCGTGGTCGGCCTGGTCATTATTCTAGTTGGATTGCTTACCGATTACCGGGTCACCCCATAGTTCATTGGCGCGCGAGGCGTGACCGGGCGCCTTCGCGATCGGCTTTACGCATACTCTAAGATAATGCCCGTTCGCGACGATACGTAGGCCGCATGCTCAAGCTCGAACAACATCGGACACTTCCCGATAAAGCCGCCATCGATGCGCTAGAGCACTGGATCGCCTTGCTCCCGGCCAGCGATTTCGAGCAAACCTGCGAGTCGCTCCCCTACGGGGACTTCATCCTGCGGGTATGCCGCCGCGGGGAGAAACGGGATCGCTCGCCCGTCGCCTTGAGCCTTCCGAACGGCATAGCATCCCAGATCGCGATCGCGGGCGCCGGCGATAAGACCAGCGCCTTCAACCTCCTGACGCTCGCGCGGCGGTTAGTGGCCGTAGGTTGTTCCGCCCCGCGCGGCAGGATCACCAGCTTCCGCCCGCTGCGCCGTTGGATGCGGATGGGGATGGAGATGCCGAGGCGGCCGTCGCTCGCCGGGATGATCTGAGGTTCTCCGGTCCTATTGATTCGGGTTAGGCGCATGCGGTTACCTCCTCCGGCACGGCTGGCCGAAACTCAATCGCTAGTTCTTCGATACCGTTCGCCCGCAGCCTGAGCTCAATGTCGCTGGGCGACACGATCACCTTCTCGACCAGGAGCCGCACGATGCGCTGCTGCTCGGCGAGGTGCTCAAGGCAAGCATGGACGAGACAGCCGCCGCCACCACGGTCGAGCGGTTGCGCTTGCTCGAAGCGAGGGCCGCCACCCTCTATTGGGCGTCGTGGCGTCTTCGGTTGAACCACTATGCGGGCTTCCCCGAGCACTGGCGGGTCTTCGAGCAGCGGAGCAGTGGGTTGAGCGGAGGCCCGCGCAAGGCGACCCACCCCGTCAATGCCATTTTGAACTATGCCTATTCGGTTCTGGCCGGCCAGGTGCAGCGGGCGGCCGTGGCCAAGGGCCTCGATGTCGCCTTGGGATCGCTGCATGCCGATTCCGACGGGCGGGATTCGTTGACCTACGATCTGATGGAACCGTTGCGCCCGCGGGTCGATGAGCGGGTGCTGGCGTGGGTTGCGGCGACGAAGTGGCGCCGCTCGGACTTCGACCGTCGACGGAGTGGTGCGGCTGCATCAGGACTTGGCCAAGGTCGTGGTGCAGAAGAGCCTCATACCGGGACGAGAGGTCGAGGGTGTCGTGAACTGGTATGTGGGGGTGTTGGGGGCGATGCAGGCCGGCTAATGAGCGGCGCATCCATTACGAATATACAGATGACTCCTCGTGCCTTCGGGGTAGCTGGCGGCTGATTGGGGCCACGCCGGAACATCCGATGCGATCACGACGGCGGGCGGGTCGGGGGGCCACGAGCACCCTCAAAAACCCCGCCCGTCCACCAGAAGTAAAAACTTAGCTTATTCATATCGTTACAAATATAGCAGTCTGAAAGTGGGGAAACAGCCCCGTTTTTACGGGCAAAGTGGGGAATTTTTTCGAGAGTGTGCGGTCAGGAGTGCGGTTTCCGGGGGTAATGTGTTATATGCCCCCGCGCACGACCCGCCCCTGGAAAGGCTTGCGAAATAGCTTGCTCTCCAGGGCGTCATCGTCGAGCGCTTCGGACAGGGGCCAGCTCAGCCCCTCGCGCTTGGCCCTTTGTACGTACATCGAGACCGTGCCCGCCCCAATGCCGCACGCCCGGCCAATCACCCGGTGCGACAGCTTGGCCTCATATTTGAGCCTGAGAATCTCTCGTAACTTTCTCATCAGTAGCCTCTTTTTCGCCATCTCCGTCGGTCCTCCCCTTTGGAAAGACCCTACGGTTCTTTGCTACCGATGAGGGGTCAAGAAAAACGGATGTGGCTAGCCCAATCTCCCCGTGATCACAATCATCGCAATCCGTGATCACAATGCGCGGAATCGGCGATCACAATCCGTCGGAAACCGTGATCACAATCGATTGGAATCCGCGATCACAATGGCGCGGAATACACACGTGCAACGCTAAAACGCCCCGAACCTTCGCATCTCGGGCCAATCAATAGCTCGCCAATGTCCCGGTTCTGGCCCGAGAATTCGCTTCATTGACAACTGATAGGTTCAGCAGTAGTTTTCCTTAGCGGAAAAAGCTGCGTTTGAAATCCCTACTCGCCCTACCCGCTACTCGCTCGCTACTCGCCCTACTCGCTGCGTTTGAAATCCCTACTCGCTACTCGCAGAAGGCGCAGCCCGAGAAATACCCTTTTCGCCCCATGCTTTCCAGAATTTATCAAGTTCGACCCGGATGAACTCAGTCTTTTCCTCGAACACCCAGTGACCGCACTCCTCAATGACGCCACCTTCGGCAGAGACTGCGATTGACTTCGCGGAATTGAAGCAGTGATCGCCAAACGAGACGCGGCCTCCCCAAGCGAGCATGGGCACGGTCAGTTTTTTCTTCGCAAGCTCGCTCGTTTGTTCGGCCATTTGCGGGATGTAGCCGTAATGGTTGAGGCTCGCGCGAAGGTTGCCTGGCTGACGCATCTGCATCACGTATTGCTGGACATCCGCCTCTGGCATCGCCGTAGGGTTGAAGGCGAAGTCGCGGAAGAAGTGCCGCAGGTATTGCTCTTCCCGGCCCTCAATGAGAAACCGCGTAATGTCCATGTTCATGTGCATCCCGAGATGCCAATAGGGCACGCGCGGGTCAACGTATCCGGGAAAATTCAAGCCGAAGAACGGCGTCTCAATCGTCGCGAGCGATAGGGCGCGGTCGGAAGCAATGTAAGCCAGCGCGACTGAAGGCGGCCCACCAAGATCGTGACTGAGAATATGAAATTTCTCAACGCCCTCAGCAGCGAGCAATGCCAGCATGTCTTGGGCGATGGTCTTTGGCTCATAACCGTCGTAGGGCTTGTCGCTGTCGGCGAATCCGCGCAAATCCGGCGCGATGAAACGGTAACGATCCGACAGTCCTTCGATAACAGGCAGGAATTCACGGTGGTTCTGCGGCCAACCGTGCATGCAAAGCACAACCGGGCCTTGCCCAATGGTGATGTAATGCTGGAGCAGGCCGTTGGTCCTGATTTTGTGGTGAGTAAGATGATTCATCGGCTTCGTCGAGTTACTTTGTGGCGGTTTGTGTTTGGTAGCGCGTGCCGCTAGGTCCGACTCCAGAAATCTGAAGCACAGCAGGCGTGTCACCCGTACGCGCAAAGTGCGGCATGTTCGGTGGTTCTGTATAGAAGCTGCCGGGCGAAAGTTCCTTGAGTTCATTCTCGTCGAAGCGATTCCCGTAACCGAAGTGCCACGCTCCCGAGATCACCGTAACGATCCGGTCATCCGGATGATCGTGGGCCTCGATTCGGGTGTTCGCCGGCACATTGAGTTGAATGGTATACGCTCCTCCTCGGGTCGGGTCGCCTCTGAGCACGCGGGTCTGGATTCCAGAAACGCCCGATGTGCCTGTTCCTGCTCCAATCGAGGGGATGGCGGCAATCTCAGTTGCCGTCAAGCGCAGGCCCGAAGCCGCGGCCTGCGACTCGTTGAGAAAATCTGTGAGCGCGGAAATCGTGGCTTGCGGCGCTTCGTCTATCAGCCAGTGCCCTGATCCGGAAATGATTTTGCCCTGCACGTTCGAAGCGATCAACTTTGTTTGGGCAATGAGAAATTCACCACAGGATTTCTCACCGCCAAGCACGAGCACAGGCATCCTGAGTGGCGTCGCGCCCAATTCCGCGAAGTCCTTCGCGTCACGCTCGAAGTTCCTGAAATACTCGAAGCCCGCGCGCATACCGCCTGGCTGCGCATAGGCTTTTGCATAAATTCGCCGGTCGGCTTCGGACACAGAACGTTTCGGATCGGCGGCAAAGTCATTCCAGAAATGCTCGAAGTAAGTTCGCTCGCGCCCTTTTACCAGCGCGAGCGGCACTTCGCCGTAGAAGTGAAAATGCCAGAGGTCCCGCATCAGCCACACGTTCTTCCAATCGCCGACACCCGGAAGAAACGCGTCCATGAGCACGAGACGTTCGGTCTCATGCGGAAACTGGGCGGCGTAGGCGTAAGCCACCATCAATCCGATGTCGTGACCAACGATGCTCGCACGTTTGAACCCCAGCGACGTAACAAGGTCGTGAATGTCCACAGCCATGTTCTTCTTGTCGTAGCCAGATTCCGGCTTGGCTGATCCGCCCGCGCCACGCAAGTCGGGAACGATGACAGTGTGATTCTTGGCCAGCAGCGGCATGATGGGATTCCACATGTGGCTGGTCTGTGCGTAGCCGTGCAGCAGAACCACCGGGTTGCCTTTGCCACCGATGGAGTAATAGATCCGGACTCCATTAACCTCGGCGTCACGCTCTGTGAAACCGTCAGAGACTTTGCCGGCGTTCGCTGACAGCGAGAAGCAGGCGAGCAATACCGTGACTACGAAACCTGTTGTGCCGCCTAACCCATCTTCGACAGCTGTAAAAATATAGTTTCGCCTATTCAACTAGTTACGAAGGCTGATGCACGGCGTGGCACCATGAAGCGAGGACTACGCAACGGGCATGCGAAACGCTACAGCTC
>Ga0187893_10010557_pt1 | contig 13701 bp, 11 predicted proteins | sample MA1701074metaG_FD_139574 | JGI IMG/M metagenome (GOLD analysis project Ga0187893, IMG submission 139574) | White microbial mat communities from a basaltic lava cave in the Kipuka Kanohina Cave System on the Island of Hawaii, USA - MA170107-4 metaG ...
GAAACTCTTTCCCGTAATCCTGCTCGCTTGCCGGCTTGGCTTCGGGAACCAACTGGCAGGTCTTGGGACAGCCTCGAATTTCGACCTTCGCCGCCATGAGACTCGAGGCCAGTTTCGGCAACAGCGTCCGCGCGATCGTTTGATGGACGAGCAGCGTTTCCATGGCATTGCAGGTCGCAGGGCGCTGGGCCTTGGCATTCACGCAAATCGATTCGGCCATCGTAGGATCCGCCGTCGCATCGACATAGATGTGGCATACCCCTGCATCGTGCTTCACGACGGGAATCGTCGAATGCTCGGTGATGAGCTTCATCAGCGATTCGCCACCGCGTGGAATGATCAGGTCGATGAACCGGTCCTGCTTGAGCAACACCGGCACCAACTCACGCTCCGGTCGCCCGACAAACGTAATCGCGCCAGCCGGCACACCGGACTTTTCAGCCGCCTCCGAGAGGATGGCGGCGATCGTGGCGTTGGAATGGATCGCTTCGCTGCCGCCGCGCAGCACGCAGGCATTACCGGACTTGAGACAGAGCGCCGCCGAATCAGCGGTCACATTGGGACGCGACTCATAAATAATCCCGATCACTCCGATTGGCACGCGTACCCGTCCCACCTGCATTCCGTTCGGTCTCGTCCACATGCAAGGGGTCATTCCCACGGGATCGGGCAACTTCGCCACTGCGCGGATACCGGAGGCCATTTCAGCGATCCGTTTCTCCGTCAGGCGCAGGCGATCCGCCATCGCCTTTTTCTCCGGCGTGACCCGAAATGATTCGAGATCTCGTTCATTCGCCGCGAGGAGCTCTTCCGCCTTCGTCTCGAGCGCTTGAGCCATTGCCAGAAGGGCCTCATTCTTCACCGACGTCGACAAGGCAGCGAGCCTCCCCGAGGCACGTTTTGCCTTGGTAACCAGATCGTCTACGTATTCCGGAATCAGCTGCAGCTTAGGTTCTTCCGCCGACAGGAGGCGGATTGGCTGGTCTTGATCTTGCCTGGTCATAGGTAATACCCTTTAGCCTCCAAACACGCAAAAAAGGATACCGTGTCATGTAGAGAAGGGTCAAGGGACTCGAAATCCCTTAGGATGCTGGATTGCCAGGTGGATAATCACAGTCATCAAGCTCGGCTCTCGGTGATTTGGATAAATTACCGTCGTTCAACGAACTCCTTGAGTTCAACTAGGCTTGGGCCTGGCAGTTGGCTCAACGCAGGGCATTTGCGCGTCCGAAGAACCTTGAGAAGCGCTGCAGTTCGCTTGAGCAAGATCGGATCAGCTTTGTAGAATTCAAAGCGTTGTGCCCGCAGCAAGAGCGCTGAGCCACCTTCTCGCCGCCGAGGAAACGATGTTCATTCATCTGAAGGCATCGAGAAATGATATACAAGCGTCCTGATTGATTTCGGCCTATTCGGTTCTTCAAAACTGAATAAGAGTTCCAGTTCCGGCGTACCTTTGTGCAGGATAGAAGCGAGTTCTGGCCGATAGGTTTCCAACCATGAATCCCGCACCACAAGATAGTTCGCTCGGCGCACTCTGGCGTACTTCATGAAGCGGATCCAGTCGGTATCGGGGGATGGAACCCAGCCCCGGTCCGCATAGAGGGCTACCGCAAGATCGTTCGCCATGACGTTGGAGTCGGCCGGTGTGTGGGTCTTCAGCCACAGACCAGCTTCCTTATCGCCAAAGTAAGTTGCGCGAATCGAACGGTCCGCCGCGACAGGGATCGTCATGATAAGAATCAGTGTGGCCACCACGGCAGGTAGCCAGCCGAGCACGGCTTTCAAATGCAGGTTGGGGAGAGACTTTCCACGCCACAACTCGACCGTATCTCGGAGCCATCCCCCTAGCTCCAGCGCGCCCTTTGCCGTCCAAACCAGGAAGACCGGATAAGCGGGAGCAAAGTAACGGACCAGAAACCCAAAAGGCAGGAACACGAGCATCAGGACAATGATGATTGTTATCAAGAACGCTTCATATCTTAAGCGCAGCCGACTCCAGGGTTGTTTGAACAGGCCAACGACAACCAGCGGAGAAAGTACCCACCAGAAATTGATCCTGTTGAAAAAGTTCTCTTTCAGACTGTATCCGTGCTGAATCACCCTGTGCACGAGGCCGCCGGGGTTGGTCAACACTCTCTCCACCACGCTGGACTGAAAGCGTTCCCGCGATAGCCAATTGATCTCTTCTCCAGAAGAATCCAAACCATGGTATAGGTGATCGAGGGACTTCCCCCAATCCCCATCGCCACCTGAATTCCAGCTGATATTGAGCTTACCGGATATCATCCATTCTCCAGTGTGAACGTGTAGATACCAAATGTACGGAGCTGCCAGGAGCATGAATGGCAGAGCGAACAGTCCGAGAGCATACCAGGTCCGGGAAGTGCAGGATTTCACACCTTTCCAAAGCCAAACCAACGCCAAGATCGAAAACATGCCAAAGAAAGCTATGGCCTCCTCGCGAGTCAAGTAAGCCAAGCCAAGAAATGCTCCGGCAGCAGCGAACATCCCAAGCCGGCCATCTTCCAGTCCAGCTAGCAGAAGCGCAAGCCCTACGAAAAGAAGGACCAAATACGGCGGCTCGCTCATGCCGCCCCAATACAGGACATTGACCGTCAGTGGCGGGAAGATCGCCAAAAGAACGGTCGCCAACCACGCGGTCTGTAAGCCATAGATCCGTCGTGCAATCGCAAAAACAGGCAACAGCAACAAGCCGCCGAATATGGCATTCTCAAAGTTGCCGGCCATCTCAAAGTCTCTGGTCAGCAAATAAAATAGACCGGCGAAGATCGGATGCAGCGGAGGGAAATGCAGCTCAGGATATCCGCTATATGTGTAGCCGTTCCCTGCCAGGAGATTATAGCCAAGCAGGAGATTTGGCGGCTCATCCGAATGAATGACCCGGGGGAGGCCAAGGCTCAACCCGAGTCGCAACAGTACCGCGCCTAACACGAGCGCGAGAAATGCAGGAGGGAAGGCTCGGAACTGCCGTGGATCCTGTTCGGTGTTCTTCAATATTGCGCCCTGACAAATGGAGCGTCCCGCTTAATAAAGGCGGGATGCTGAGTCATCTTCTTAGCTCTGCGTCCTGCTTCTCACGAACATAGCGTTCCTCCGATGCAGCAGGAAGAATTTTTCTGTTTTAAGCAGCGGGTAGCCAGCAGAATGATTATAAAGGGCTAACAAGCCGGGGAAATTCATCTTGCCTGTTGCTCTCCGAAGCCGCAGTTTTTCAACAATTACATTTTATCTGGGTGACATCTTAGTCAAATAATCCAGACCGGCCGTAATCCACCCGGCCGCATTGGCCGCCTGCGCGACTGCGAGCAGCACTGCTAGCAACACCGCTTTCCTGTCTCGTGTTCGAGCAAATGGATAGCCGAGCATCTTCAGATAAAACGTCAACGGCTCGAAGCGGTTGCCTCTCGCGTCACGCCGGGAACGTAACTGATGAAGACGATAGGCGCCGCAGCCATAGTTAAAGTGCTGTTGCCAAAATGTTCGAAATGTGAGGGGATGAGCATGGCGAACCAACGTATTGGGAGCATAGATCAGACGATAGCCACGAGCGATTAGGCGATCGCACAAGTCCCGATCTTCTCCTGCCGCACGGGTCCAGGAGGCATCAAATCCCCCTACGGCGTGAAAGCATTTTGCGGGAACAGCCAAATTATTGGAGGTGAAGAATGTCGCGTGCTCGGGGTCTGGATTCCAGCAAGCATAGAGATAATCGACAATAAGTTGCGACACGGTGGAGTATGGGTTATTCGCAAGCTCGTTGATCGTCCGACCGCCGACAGCGCAATCTGGAAACGAGACAAAGCATGTCGCCAGACTCCGGAGCCAGCCTGGAGCCGGTACACAATCATCATCGGTAAATGCCAGGAAGGAGCCCTTTGCGTGAGCAGCCCCATAATTCCTCGCGGCTGCCGGGCCTGAGTGTAGTTGCTTCAGAAGCCGAACATTCATCTGATGACGAAATGTCTCGACGCTGTCTTCGGGAGAAGTTGCGCTGCCGTCGTCAACTACTAGCACCTCGAAGCACTCTCGAGGGTAGTCTTGAGCCGCAAGCGCGCCTAGACACACGGACAACTGACTAGCGCGTTCGTAGGTGGGAATGATGACCGATACGAAAGGATACGACTTCTCCATAAGACTTCACAAGGCGTCGGTGTAGGTCTTTTCGTCTTCTTTCTGGATCCGGTCCATAGTGGCCATGATGCTGAGAGACTCATCTAAAGGCATGACGTCGCTTTCCAATTTTCCAGCACGCAGACACCGATTTACTTCAGACACCTGGTAATGGAGCCCTTCCCCTATCGGAGGTAAGCAGATCGTAGAGGAACGGATCCCATAGAGTGCGCGATCGCTGAGTTCGGGGAAGTATTCCCGGAATTTGCGGATGAGTCGGCTGCGTTTGGCGTAGCGTAAGAATCGTGCCCTGCGACCAGGCTCTGCGTCCCCTATTACGGGCGCATGATGTCGCTCCCGGGTTCCATACAGTCGGAGCGAAAGACTCGACGGGCACATAATCGGATCATGAATGTCGATCTGACCTTGCGTGCCGACAATGGAACCTCGACGCCGGCTGCGCACACGCACCGAACACCACAATGTGGCCAGGCTTCCCCCGGAATACCTCAACAGTACGCCAGAGTTCTCGTCGATCCCTGTCTTCGCGAGAATCGATAGACATTTGACGTTCGTTGGGGAGCCAAGAATCATGGACGCGAGGGACAGTAGGTAGACGCCTTTCTGCAACAATGCCCCGCCGCCTAATTCCTCGTTGAACACACGGCTGTCCGGATCATACGTGACCTGACTGCCAAAGTCTCCCATGAAATACCGAATGTCGCCGACGACTCGCTTCGCCAATAGCTCCCGTAGTCTGACGATCAAGGGAAGAAATCTGGTCCACATAGCTTCCATCAAAAAGACCTGGTTGTGCCGTGCCAGGGCAATGACTTCCTCTGCTTCTCGTGCGTTCACTGTGAGCGGCTTTTCGCACAAGACTGCTTTGCCCGCCAGCAGGCACAGTTCCATGTTGGCCTTGTGCGCAGAGGCCGGCGTGGCGATGTATACGACGTGTACGTCAGGATCATCAGCAAGCGCTCGATACGAAGCGTGTTGGTGAGGAATACTAAATCTGTTTCCAAACGCTCGTGCCCTCTCTCCGCTTCGAGACCCTACCGCCACCAGTTTGGCATCCATCGCATGAACGAAATCGTCGGCGAATCGGTGAGCAATGGCTCCTGTTCCCAGAATTCCCCAATTTATTGGCCGGCTCGCAGACAAATGTTTGGACATAGGGTTGCACGTCATAACGAAATACCCAACTCAACATCCTCAACATGCACACAAGCGCGGATGACGACGACTTTACATCTTATCGGTGTGACATTTTTCCCAAGTAACCGAGACCGGCCGCAATCCATCCGAGTTGCCTCAATCGACGAAGAACCGCAAACGCCATGGCACTTTCCGGCGAAAACCCGAGAAACGAAAAGATCATGACGATCCCGGCCTCCTGAGCGCCCAGATTCGCCGGGATAAACGTCGTGAGTCTGGTGACGATCACGGACCATACTTGGATCACGAGGGCGGATGGAACGTCGTAGGGCAGCCCGAGTAAGCTCAGGAAGGTCCATGCTTCGACAATGCCGGCGGCCCATCCCAGGAAAAACCAGAAACATGACCAGCCAAACCGCCTTCTTTCGTCAAGATGTTTCCGTATGATGCTTTCGGTCGCAGACAGCCATCCTTCATGTCGATGGACAAGTGCGGCTAGGGCTCCGATGCGATGGCCCACCCAAATCAGGGGTTGAAACAACCCTATTCGCTGCCAGACCAGGACGCCGACCACACCGACCCCCATGATGACAATCCCCAGCGCCACAGACATCGCAATAACCGGCTCAACGGTCATGTAGCCAAGCACGAATGTCAGCCCCAAACCCATGAACAGGAGTTCAGCTATCGTGATCGTCGTTTTAGCAACAACAACCGAAGCCGCACTGATGTCGACCTTTACTCCGGCCACACGGAGAAGGTGGACTTTCATGAACTCTCCAGCCTGGCTAATAGATGGTGTCAGGAGCTGAACCGCCTTGGTCGCAAGTGCCAACTGCAGCAGGTCATTGAAGCGAATGGACTGGTGGCCGGACGGGAAGGCGAACCACCAGCCTAACGCTTCGGAAGCAATTATGAGAGCATATGGTACAAACACCAGCGGGAGTGCCCACCCTGCCTTCAAAATAGACTCCCCGATGGGGCCCAGCCCTACCTGCCACAGGAGGACCATAAACAACAGCAGCCCACCGGCCAAGAACCATCGTGTGAGACGGGCACTGTACACAATCCATGGTTGCAGCCTAGGTAAGCCATTCGGCCCCCCAGCGTCATCGAGCGTCGAGATCCCAATCTGCGTTTCAAACATTTCTCGCACTCATGTTCCCGAGCGCGGCTCCAAGAGCGGCTCACCGGATAAGCCATCGTGATCCACGCCGACTGCCGCACAGACTGTAGGAACGATATCCACAATGTGTGGGACTCTCGTTGGGGAGCGTAATTTCGAAGAACCCAACACGACAAGCGCCCAGGCATCGCCGGTATGACAACCGGTCCGTCCTGTCGCCCATCCCGGCGAGGAGACTGCTCCAAACACGGGAGAACTGGCGCCGGCCAAGGGAGTCACGACTCGATGGTTCCACTCGACGACCAGCTCAGGCAATTGATCTTCATAGGGACCGCGATACCCCAATTCGGCCGTACGATGGACTTTCCGGATCACCGGAACACCGTCAGCGTCACGAAAGGTCTGGAGGCCGAGGAGAAGTTTGTTCAAGAGCGCATCGGCCTCTCTGGGATCGACAATTCCGTCTCGTTCACGGCCACGCATGTTCAGACGAATATATCCCGCATCATCGTTGGGCATCATGAATGCCCGTGTGATGGTCCAATCCACACCGCGTAATTCCAAGCGAGCAGCCAGTTCCAGTGCCCAACGGTCCGGCAGCGAATTGGCGACCAGCCCCCTCAGGCCGGTCGGCATCACGGCGCGAATGCGCCAGAGCAAACTGCCGGCAGGAGCGCCTCCTCCGGTCGAATCCTCACGATGACCGGTCATCACGGCTTCAAGCATGCCAGGCAGAAGATGAGAACGGCTGGTATTCGGTCCCATGCCGGAAGGAGAGACCACCAGGATATCCGTCCCTGCGGGAAGTGATGCCACGATGCGAGCGAGCGCCTCATCGACCGCTTGATAGATGTCCAGCAACGCCGTTCCCAGTTCGGGATATCGTGATAGTTCTGCCTCCTCGGAGATCGGCGAGAGATCGAAATACCGATGCCCTCCAAGGTGGGCCGCACTTAGGCTGATCCACAACATGTCGAACTGTTCCCGTTGCAAGAGCTTTTCAACGACGTCGGCCCCGCGTCGCGGCCCAACAAGCAGGCTTTCCCTCAAACGGAGAAGTTCCCGAGCCGCAGGCCGTCCATACACCTCCTCCCCGACAGGCGGAGCGCCAAACTCTCGCGCCAACGAACGATGGATCTGATTCGGAATCGAGCTTGTCCGGAGGACTACTCGATTCTTGAACTGCCAGCCTGTGAGAAAAATTCCCCGCATTGTCCGCGGCGGCCTCATCTCATAGGGGTCGATGACAAGAGACCGTCGCCCGGCTCGTTCAAGGCGTTCCCATCCTGCTTCAGGGGCCGACAGGTCGTCAAAGAACCGGACACGCTGCTCGCGGGCTGACCACAACCAGGGATAATACAACCCATGTTCGCCGACGTGCACACCGGTGTAGAGGGAATAGGCGGCGGCTCCTTCGAAATGCGTTGCCGGCGTCTCTAATTCGTACCAGGTCCCACGACTTCGGAGGCTGTTCAGCATAGGCAATCGGCCTTCTGCGAGGAACCGATCAAGATGAATCCGGCTGACGGCGTCAAACTGTAATACGGCAATCATAAGGCGATCTTTTCTCGAAGTGGGATGTTGTCTTCCTAGGTGGTACCGGTCGCTCCCAATTCGAGGAGCGGCTGTCCGGCGAGCCCCTCCGGGTCGACTCCCAGTACGGCACAGACCGTCGGCGCAATATCCATGATGTGCGGAGACTTCACGGGCGTCTTCATCTTCGAGGACCCGGGGATCACTAAGGCCCAGGCCTCATCACGATGCTCTCCCGTTCGTCCGCTTCCCCAACCGGATGACGGGACCACTCCAAATTGCTTCGAATTTACTCCGGCATCTTGTGGCGGCAATCGATCACTCCAATGGACGATCAGATCGGGGAATGTATTGGACAGCGCTCTCTCCTTGAGCGATCGCGAGACCAATTCAACGTGTTTCACCGCCGGTCCGCCATCTGGATCTCGGAAGGTGAGCAGTCCCGATGCAATGTGATCCAAGACCTGATCCGCGTCTTTCGGGTCCACGATCCCTTCCCGTTCCCGGCCTGATAGATTGAGCCGCAGGTACCCGCAATCGCCGCTCGGAACCATGAACGCCCGGGTCTTCGTCCAATCCACCCCGCGCATTTCCAGGCGGGCCGTGAGTTGCATCGCCCATTGGTTTGGCAGGATGCGGGCGACCGAGGCTCTGAGATCCGGAGGAATCGCCGCCCGCAGACGCCACAGAAAACTGCCCCTCGCCTTCGTTGCGGACCCTTCGACCCCTTTCCCGGACAACACCGCCTGGAGCATTCCGGGCAGGAGATGAGTCCGGCTTGCGCTGGGCCCCATACTGCTTGGCGAAATCACCATGAGATCGGTCTCCGGTGGAAGGCTGGCGAGAATACCCGCGAGAGCCTGATCCACGGCGGCATAGGCATCGCCTAGAGTACCGTCGATCTTCGCCTTCGTCCTCGGGTCGGAAGAGTCCTGGGGTAGTCTCGATGGATCCAGAAACCAGTGTCCCGCGATATGACATGAACTCAGGGTAATCCAGACCAGGTCGAAACGTTCCTCGGCAAGAAGTGCCGCCGCGAGGTCAGCGGCGCGCCTGGGAGCTGCCAGCAGTCTGTCCCGCATTCTGGTGAGATACGGAACGGAAGGCCGTCCGTACACTTCTTCCACCAGGGACGGTCCGCCGAATCGACGCTCAAGCTGGCGGTCGAGTCCCTGCGGGACAGACCACCGTCGTAGGGTGACTGCGTGCTTAAATTGCCAGCCACACAGAGCCTTCCCCTCCATCGCTTTCGGGGCCCTCCCTTCATAGGGATCGATCACCAAGGAGCGCTTCCCGTCCTGCGCCAGTCTCTCCCATACCGCTTCAGGAATTGGATAGTCGTCTTGTGGATGGACACGTTGGTCGGCGGCCGACCAGAGGAACGGAAAATAGATGCCGTGTTCCTTGGCATCTTTGCCGCTGTAGAGCGTGAAATAGGTCGCTCCCTCCCACGGCAATGCCGGAGTCTCGAGGGGCAGCCAATACCCCCGCGCGCGAAGTTGGGCAAAGGTGGGGAGGCGGCCTTCATCCAGATATCGATGGAAATGTGGAAGGCTCACACAATCGAATTGCAGGATCGCGATCATGAATTCCCTCTCAGTCAGCTTGGAACAATTCGAAGACAGAACGTCTGGAGCCGCCGGAATGGGCAGAACTGCGCACAGCTTCAATGATTGACATCACCTTCACCCCGTCAACCGCTGAACTCAACGGCTGTGGCGACGGTAGTCCCCGCACGGCACAGCTGAAGGCTTCAAGCTGACTGACCAGCGAGTTGACCAACGGGTTTTCGCGTCCACGGAAGAGCTTGCCGATAACTCCGGCCACGATTCCGCCTCGCCTGATTGATCCCAGCGCGCGGCCATCGCTCGTTCGCACCTGCACCCTCTCGCGATATGGACTGTTGCAGGAACAGATAACCGTTGCATGTCCCCGTTTCAACTCCAATTCGAACTCGACATACTCCTGGTTGAGGGCCTGCGTCCGAACCGAGGTCACCTCGCTCCCAGTCAGCCACCGGGCAAGATCGATGAGGTGAGGGCCAAGATCCAGGAGAGCATCGTCCCGCATGTCGAACGGGTTCCACGCCGTTCTTCGGTAATGAAGTTCCAGGCAAACATTCAGCATTCCCTCCGTCGGCACGTTCCTCCTGAGTTGCGCGAGGCCCGGATCGAAACGCCGGTTGAAGGCGATCGAAGGTCTTGGAACGAGATCAAGGAGAGCCTCGGCCTCGCGCAGATCAATCCCTGGCGGCTTTTCCAGGAGTGTCGGGAGTTTCGCATGGGCGGCTGCCGTGGCATCGGCCAGATGGCTACGGGTGGGAGTCGAGATGATGATCGCATCCACCCCTCCGGCCTGGATCAAGTCCTGGATCGTCGTGTAGGCGGACACCTCCGGTGCGATCTGCGTGCAACGGAGTAGATTGACGTCCGCGACGCCGACTAGCGCAACCCCTGATGCTCGCCGGAACGCAGGGAGGTACCCGAACTCTGCCAAGCGGCCACAACCGACAAGTCCGATCCGTACCGGACGCTTCGAACGTGATGTATCCGTCTGATCTCTAGGCATCATCTCGAACCACACTCCCTCCGAAGTCCCCATTGCCACCGGAAGGCTCTCCAAGGCAAAACTGCTACAGCATCGTTGATCCAACCGGTTTCTGTTTGCGGCTTCCCAAGATGCGCTCGACATGACCGATGTAGCGTGGAATGTGAACGTCCGCGGTCCATCTCTGATGGAGGGCGGCATTGCCTTGCCGGCCGAGTTTGTGCCTCAAGCCGGGGTCTTCTATTAACCGATCCATGCCGTGGAGCAGTTCCTCCTCGGTGTTGTAGATCAAGCCGCCGCCGCTTTCCTCGATAACCTTCGGCATCCCACCTATATTTCTCACAATGGCAGGCGTGGCTCGTGCGAACGATTCAAGTATAATGATCCCGAAGACCTCATACCAAATTGAAGGAACAATGGTCGCGACAGCCTGCTCATACAGAATTCGGAGCCGATCACCTGATTGATGCCCGAGAAACTTGATATTGGAAGAATCCTGCGCCATGCGGCGCAACACTGCCTCATACTCACCCGCCCCGACAATCCATAGTTGAGCCTTGTCGTACCGCCGGAACATTGGAATGAGTGTCTGAACGCCTTTAAGTTTTTCCAACCTCCCCACAAAAAGGAAATAGGGAACGTCGCCCACGGGGCGCGAAGATTCGACCTCCTGGTTTTCCCATCGGGATGAAAAATACGGGAGTTCGACAATCGGAACGTTCAACCCTAATTCCAGGTGTTTGATCCTGGTGAACGCGCTCGGAGCTAGAAAGAGATCGACATGTTTCACAGACTCTTCTACCAGATCCGTATAGCGCCAGAATTGCGGTGGTCGCCCGTGCAGCAGGGTGCAAGAGAAACACTGCCTGTCGGTGCAAGCCTCGCGGTTGAATTTAAACAGCATGTGCGTCGGACAGACCAGCCAGTATTCATGGAGCGTATAGAGTTTCGCGGCTCGTCCATACCGGAGGACATCTGGTCCACCGACGAGCGAGATGTTGTGATAGTGAATCACGTCAAACGGCTGCTCCAGAATCTCTTTCAAACGAGAGGACTTGAAGAACGGTCGTCCAGTCTGATGGGTGGCAAGCGGAGACAACATACCGATCGGACTCTCCAACGTATGAACCCGTACGTTGGGATGATCTTCACAAACCGCCGCCGGCTGCCGATCAGTCATGAAGTTGAACGTGTCCTTGCAATGAATCACCTCGACGTGATGGCCACGTTTCGCCAATGCATTCGAGAGTTGCTGAATAAAAATGGCGTCGCCACCGAAATGGTAGGGAGGATAAAATGTGGTGACCATACAAAAACGCATCGGCGCGCCTATTTCAATCCACGATCGCTACTGATGGAGCGAATTCCCTTCAACTTGATGTCGATCACATAGAGTCATCAATGTTCCATTCTTGGACTGCAAGCTGATGCATCAATGTGCCGCCGCCACTCATTGTCGCCGGCAGAGAACTATGCGCTTGAGTTCCCATAGAGCAAGAAACAGGAACAGAACGGCGTAATTGGACTCCTTCAGTTCGTTAATGCCATCGCGGACACTGGAATCTGCATGAGCAAGCGATTCATAGACCAGTTGAAATAACAGCGCATGGGCGAGGAACAGTCCCCCGATCCATAACGGCACGATCGGCAACCCCACCCAATCACACCATCCGCTCATCTTTCGGGAGAACTTGTATGCGACCGGCACCACCACACAGAAACCCAACCAGAACAGTGAGAACAATCGGTTCATGTTGAGCAGCATATCCAAGCCAGACTTTTGGGTTCCATCCACCTTCTTACCGTGGAACAGAGCAATATTGTGAAGATTCGTCTCCCCTTGGAGGTTGATCTCTTTCAACCATTCCGGCGTCATCCAGTAAAAGGCTCTCTGTCCCCAACTGACCTCCTCTCCAAAACAAATCAGAAATATGATTCCAAGCAAGAGATAAAACATGTTCCGCTGAGTTCGGAGGCCTCCTAGACGATTCTCCAGCCCTGATGAATAGGCATACACGGCAAAAAAGACACCGGACGCCAACAAAAAACTCATAGCACCAATATTTTCAATCAGACCATCCTCAACGGTGAGCGAAAGAATGACATCCGTCGGAAACAGGATCAGAAGGTACGTGGAGAGAACAATCGCATAACTAACAAGGATAATCTCGGCACCTCTTGTAAACCGGGTCGTTGTCATGCGGTCATCAGCTAATTGGCTGTCTTCCATCCGCATCAGGATTATATTCTTGGACTGCAAACATCTTGAACTCCGGCACAATCGCAAGGCAGGAAGAGTTATAATTTGAATCACTGCGTCAGCAGGGCCAGCATCAACGGCAGCTTCAATCCTTGCGATCGCGTGACCAATGCATATACGAGCACCTCCATGAAACAGGAATAGGAGAATCGCGGCCGAGTCTTCTTTGCGGACTCACTGAATCGCTGAGGGTCAAACCGCTCAGGGTCAGGGAAGTAGGTATGTTCTCGCTGCACGACGTGCTGCCAAAGCTTCGATCCCGCGGGGAATGTCACACTAGTCAGAAGCGTCTTCTCGAGCCATACGGACTAACATCCAAAGCAGGGAATACAGCCGCATGGATTCGGCAGGACCATTCCCACTTACCTGAGATTTGCAAGCTCCTCAGACCGACGACGCAATAGAAACCGACCCTCCTAGTGTTCGGATCGCTGATCTCCCGCTCGGTGCCGTCACAGTGTTGCCTCGTCGAGGCGCTTCACCTCTGCCGCAGGTTGACGATCCAATTGTAAATCGTGCCGACTGCCCAACCGATGACTCCACCGCACAAAGCCCCATAGAAGAGGCCCACAACGCTGCCCCACCAAGTAACCGAATAGCCAAGGAAGTAGTTGGACAGCAATTGCAGATGCTGACCGACATGTGAACCATCCTTGATGAGTAACCATGCCGTCATCACAAATAGCCCGCCACCTCCGATCATCGCGCACACTATCGCCAGCGCCCCCGTCCTTATCCTTGCGAGCGCGCGACTGATTTCCTCCTTCTGCAAAGCTTGTTGTGTCATAATCTCGCTCGCTTTCCCTGAGTACCGGTTACACCTTGTCGAGGAGATGGCGACGGGCATCGCCCTCGTTTCGCCATCGCACGAATACGGCGTAGGCCTGAATCCCCAGGTTTCTCAGCCACGCCCCGAGATAGCCCAACCCGAATCCCATCAACCCCA
>Ga0187893_10010558_pt1 | contig 13701 bp, 10 predicted proteins | sample MA1701074metaG_FD_139574 | JGI IMG/M metagenome (GOLD analysis project Ga0187893, IMG submission 139574) | White microbial mat communities from a basaltic lava cave in the Kipuka Kanohina Cave System on the Island of Hawaii, USA - MA170107-4 metaG ...
CGCCATATTGCCTGCTCGGTGGGCTCGCGATCTTTGCAGTCACGGCGTTACTCGCCCGCAAGATGACAGCGACAAATGACACCTAACTATGCGTTGGGGGGTATAGATATATCCCAACAAAAATAACGCAGACCCAGCCACGCCAAATTGACTAAGCGGATACTCCTCCCTAGGAGGGCCCCGCAGCTGTCGTGTCGAAGTGTTTGTGCAGGAACTTCATCGCGGAGAATGATCCTCGAAATGGAAAGATGATGACGAATAGCAATAGTTGGATCGGATAGGTTTTCAATGCTTGAGGCACTTCAGATCCCGCGTGTTCCGCAGCAATCTCCTGAAGTTCTTTCCATTGCATCGTTGTCGGATAGATTCTCGTGTCATCCGCAGCGTGGTCTCCCATGCGATAGAGGCCGAACCTCCATGCGTCATCCGGAATCGTCTTTTCATGATTCATGCGCGTGAAGTCCGGCCAAAGTGCCTGACATGCCTCTTTCATGCCGGCCCGCACAATGCACATCATCAGAGTTTCGCAGACATAGCTGGTGCCTGCGAAACTTCCGCCACCGAACGGGTCGTCACATCGCAGTAGTTCCGCGTGATTGTGGCGCGTCACATCCTCGATGTCGTAGTACGGAGATGCCAAATGGTTTGCATCCTCCGTGAGCTTGTTGCGCATGATATCGCGCAAGACAGTGGCGACTCTCTGATCCAGAGTGGAATCTCGTGAGATGCGCTTGCGATACCAGACATAGGTCAGAAACTGCGGTATTGCCGCTTCACCCCAAATGCTTGGGGGAATGTCCTCCGGAATGAGTTTTTCGGTGAGCGCTTTGTGCTCCGGCTGCTTCCAGCCTTTGGCTTCCGACCACATCCAGTATGTTCCCATAAGCGCAAAGATAAGCAGCGCCCGAGCACGATAGAACGCGAACTCACTGAAGGGATCGCCCTCAGCAAGGGTCTTGCGGTCCCGCAACTCCTCGCACATCTCACTAAGAAGGTCATAGATTGCTTCGTGCGCAGCATCCACCGCGGCTTCGACATCCTTTTCGAATGCGAGACCGTTCTTCTCGCTGGCCGCAATAGTGTAGGTTGTGAACATGGTCCAAGCGGTGATCTCAGCAAAATGATTTTGCTTGCGTGAGAATGAGTGCAGCGCAACCGCTGTCATGATCGCAGCACTAGTGATACGCCTACGAAGTTCGGGCGGTGGCACTTCATGTTCTAGCCGCAATGTGTTCTGCAATAGCGGATCGAAAATGTTTGCGGGAAAGATCTCAGATCCGGTGTAGTTGAGAAGCTTAACGAGATTGCCGAAGTCCTCCATTTCTGAAGGCCACAGCGCCAGGCCAAGATCATTGGCCCAATTCAGTAAAGTGCCACGCGTAATTGTCTTGATCTTCTCTGGCGCATGTCCACGTGCCTCAAGTGCCGCGTTGAGCCGTTGTATCTCGATGGAAACGGCTTCGTCAATCTCCCCGTTAGTTACCAGATAGCATTCGTCTGGCACACGCGTCTCATAGCCGGGCAGGCCCAGTGCAAGCGTCGCCAACTGTTCAAGTTGGCCCCTAATCTCATCAAATTGGCGCGGCTTGAGTGACTTACCAGGATTACCCTTGAGCTGAAAACCCACAAGCTTGGTGTCGGCCGCGACGGCGATAATATCCTTGCCGTGTTCGAGTGGCGTGTGTTCGGTGTTATGAACAATGCGAAACCCGCGCCCTATCAGCATTTGGCAAAAGCAACGCTGATACGTGCGTTCCCCCGCACTATCCAACCAGTTTTCTATTAGCCTCTCTAGCAACCCACTCTTCCCTCTTCTTTCCGATCAGCTCGTCCAACCTATTCTTAAGTTCTGGGTTCTCTTGAAACTCCCTGTCGATCGCAGCCATGTGTTCAGCTGTTATGCCGTCAACATGAATCTCGTGTGGTCTACCGTCTGGATAGAATTCGAGTTGCAGCTTGTCGAACATCTCAATAACCATCCGGGCATCCAGTTTCCTGCCGCGACCGTCCAGGCTTTGACTTTGCGGTATATCGGCTGACAAGCGCTCGCGGATAAATTGAGCTTGTTTACTCGCCATCTCGGCAACGATGGCGTCGTGCTTTGCGATCACCTTTTCTAGCGTCAGAGTCTCGATCTCATCGAACTTGATTTCCAGAGCGACGGATTGTTCGACCACCGGTGATTCAGACTGGGTATCGTCGGAACGCGTGACCCGCATCGTGCGGCCTTCGTGGATGTGACGCGTCTGAATCATTGCGAAGGGCGAGATCTGGCGCATGCGCTGCCGCATATAGGTCTGGAAGAAGCGACTGAATAAATGCTTAGTTTCTGGATAATCGGGAAGCATGCGTCTTCTAGTGTAACTGCTAACGATACTCTGCTATCCGTACCGTCTTCCACAGTCGGCTATCTCGTCAAATTCCCTACCGCCGTCTCTTACGGCACTGAATTAAATCAGAGATGGAGCAGAGATAGAACGGATCCCACAATTGCCGGTGAAGATCTGCACGGCTGACCGGATCGGATCAGTCTCCCCGCTCTCACCGACACGATTCGCCTCCTTTCCAATCCAAGCGAACTCCGTCGCGACAACGTGCCGCCGCTCAGTCCTTCCGCGATTGAGAAACTGCCCATTCTCAAACTTGTCTTCGCAACTCAAGTGGTACTGCGCGAGCACTTCAGCATAGGTCTTGAGATCTTCGCGGCAAATCTGCCTGTCTGTATCTCGATCGAAGACCTTCGATAGCGCGCACGCAGGATCTCTATCGTAGGGCGCGATAGGGGTCAAAGGTTTGGCAATCTGCGGCCTTCCTCGTTTCAGCTTGCCGATGGGTTCAGCTTCAACAGGCGCGAATACTCCCGCGCGGGGCATGAATGACAGTAAGAACCCGAAAGGGTGCACTTGGTCTTCGTACGGCTTATCTTTGTTCCAGCGAGCCATCCATTTCAGCAGCGGTGGACTTGACGCCGTGTATCGGATGGCAGCTGGCGTCTGAAGCTTTGGATGCCAATCCAGAGAAACGGCATCCGCGTGATCTCGAAGCGCCGCCTGGATGATCGTGTACCAAAGGTCATACTGCCAACGTCTAACGCCAATCTCCTTCAGCGAAGCGCAAGGCGACGGGATCTCGGATGGCGCTTGCGATTCAGAATACGGGTCCAGGAGATGGCCTAGCCCATGAGCCGATGCCTTGCGCAACACGGGCCGATTTCCCTTGTCCACGTTGAACAGCGCATATCGCTTCGCGGAAATCGCAAGGCAAAAAAGCGTTTCCAGCCTGTTGGAACCGATCCCGCAGTTCAGATCCTCGACCTTTAGGATTGATCCAGGTTTCCTGTACGGATTGAGCGGTACAAACCAGTCAATGGCCTTCTGCGCTCGTTTGCGGAACTTCTGTCGAGACATGCTCTTTGGTTTGGCGATGGCCAGCGAGTCGGTATCGCAGAAAGCCCAGTCGAGCTTCTGATCGAGCGTTAGTCTCTCGGCAATCCCAAGCATCAATCGCGCAGCGCCCGTGATGAGCACACCCAACAGCGGATTGAAGTAGCGGCCCGGATCCTCGATGGCCTTAGTGGTCAGTTCCTGTCGCTCTCCATTCGGCCCAAACACTGTGAGCGGTTCCGCCTTGGGCGCATCGTCTCGATTGACCTCGATAAAGATGCCGTAGCTCGTCGAGTTGGCGATAATCTTGAGGGCCTTCTCTCTGGGGCTACCTTGGGCCTTCGCCTCGTCGCGCAGATCAACCAGACGGGTAAAGAAGTCCTCACGTAGTGGGTCAATCGTGAAATCGTCTCGACCGAGTATCTTGGTGGGGACGAGTCCCTTCTGCGGGGCACCCGGTCGATACGTCAGCGCTTTCTCGATACGCGGGCAACGCCCTGTCACGAGCTTCGAAACGATGCAGTCCGCGAGCGTGTACCAAACCGGCTCAGCCGCCGTCAGATGGTTGAGACCGATCGTGTAGTTTTCTTCGTCGTACTTGGCTCGGACCGGAAAGACATCGTCCTGCGGCTTCAGTCGGACCAGCGTGCAAAGCCTCTTCCAGGTTTCTGGCCGTTGCAGATCTTCGAGCGTGATGACATCCAGAAACCGCCGGGTCTCGCTCGTCGAATCCACGACCTTCATGCCAGGACCGACCACAAACTTCCACAACCCCATGAGGCTGTTCACGGTGGGATACATCGACTTGAAATCGCAATACAGAACTTCGCAAATGACTCGACGCAAGCGCACTTCGGCTCGGCCCCCGTAGTAGGCGCAGAGGATCTCCCCGAACCGCTCGCGTCGGAACAACGGATCGCACCCCAATAGCGGCTTAATACCCATCTGTTGCAGGTAGGCTTTCCCGATGCTTGCTTCGCTGAGCATCCGATCGGGACTGCTGGCCAGCTCATGCTCGCCATATCGTTTGATCAGCTCGCAGTAGCATTCCCAGGTCACCTGGACATCAGCACGCGCATAGTTGAGATAGGCCTTCGTGACCTTCCCATGCTCGTCGGTTTCGTGCTTTTGCGTATGGGTGCGAAGATCGGCCGCGAGTGCTTGTAGTGAATATCTACGGCTGAGTAGTGCGGATGCAAGTGTCTTGATATCGACAAAGTGCCCCCGGTAGGCCGACGCACGACCACCGCGCTTTCTCCAGCCGCGAGTTGTCTGTTGATCACCCGGTACCGCCAAGTCGATCAAGGATGCGCGCGGATTGAGATGCTTAATCCGTACACGCGGGTCGTCGCCTTGCCCGCTCATATCAAAGCTAAACCCGCCGCGCATTTCCCGTCGGGCCGCTGAGTGACGCAGGGCGATTCGAGCAATGTCAAACGGTAGATTGAAGCCCACTACGGTTGCGTGTCTCGCATCCCCATACTTGAGGAACACCGTCGTTCGAAACTGCGCGACGGTCATCAGTTCGAGGCCACTATGCTTCGTGAATTCTCGCAGCAAAGCCTCTTCGATACGTGTCAGCGCCTTGGAGTCAAAGAAGGCACCTTCCCGTTCCAACACCTCGCCGCGTCGAACCTGGAAGAAACCAAACTTTAGTCGCTGGCAAGCGTCTGTCGTAGTCTCGCAGTCGAGTACGAGCGTCCACTCGGACGCTTCGATATTGTCGCTCGGAGGACGCGAACCTAGAGGCTTTCGGTTCGGTCGCTCACTGTAAGCGCGGACTGCGATCGGAGTTTCGAATGCAGGACTCAAGTGAGAGACGGTCGCGGCACATTCCCGAGTAGCCACGCTCCAAACCTACGTAGAGCCTCAGCAATCATTGCGAACATATCGGCGAGCCCCATCAGGTAGTGCCCGATCTTTTCTAGCGGGCCTTCCGTCTCTCGTGATCGTGTAGCCGCGTGCCCGCGCTGCTTAACTGACAGCTTACGGTGGCAGCTTGCACACACGAGCGCGAGATCCCGGCTATGCTTTTTGCCCGCGATGTGATGTCGGTCTAGTGCCGCGGGGTCCGACTCACCGCAGGTGACGCAGATGGGATGCTGCTTGCCGAGTCGGCGCAATTGCTGCTGCCTTCGATCCTCGTCATCCGTCCGTTTGGTCATGGTGATTCCTCATGTCGTTGAAGTGATCTTGTAGATCTCGTGAAACTGCGGCGAGTCCATTGCCGCGATGCGATGGAGCACATTAGGATCTGTCTCTAAGATGAACTCCCGCCCGCTCGCTGACCGCACCGAACGACCCTTAAACGGCATCAGAACGGTGATGTCATTGGTGCGGACAAACTCGCCAACCGCGTTGTGGTGCTCGCCAACGAGACGTGCTGGTGCGTATCCGCGCACGATAATTACCCGTGAGCGTCCGCCTGTCATGGTTGGAATCCGTCGAAGCTGCTTGTCGTTGACGACCCAGCGGTTGCCTTTGCGCGTAAGCAGACGCTTACGCCTTAGGTGTAGTTGAAGGGTCTTTGACGAGAAGCCAAGGGCGCGAGCTGCTGAACTTAGCGACCGCCCGCGATTCATCTCCCGAACAGCGATCTTTAAGCGCGGGTCTGGCTTGGCTCGTCGGCTGCCCCGTTTGGGCTTTGGCCGCGTACGTGCGGGCCTTCGCGAGCGGTTCGTTACTTGTCGGACTTTGCGAAGCTTGCGCCGAGGCCTAGGCTTCGGCCGACCTTTTCGCTTGCGTTGGGCTTCACCTTTGCGGTGACGCTTGCCCCCAGCCTTTTTCGACATCGCGACCCACTCCATCACCCATGTGATGGAAAGGATGTCGCCTATTTCCCCTAAGACCTACACGCTATCGGACCTATTTTCTCTGCAAGCCTAAGTAGGAAATAGGTGCTTGTTTGCGTTACGAAATTCTGTTTCGTACTTCTCAAAGTTTTTCGCGCTGAATCCGCGATCCTTGCGGGGGTTGTAGTCGAGCGACATCAAATAGGCGCGGTAGGCTTGGAATCGATGATTTGGGTTGCGATCCAGCGTGGGATCATCCTTGGCATAGGCAACAATCGCTGCGCGTATTGCGTCTCTCTTGGAGAGCCGTCTTGGCGGGACCTGCATCACGGGCTGAGGCGGCAAGACAACGTCGGGAGACACGAGACGAATATCAATAAACGTCGTGCCGTCGCGACTTACAGTGCCAAGTATCCAGTCCACTTTGGCAGCGATCCAGAACGAATCGGGGATCGGTCTTAATTCGTAAGAGTCTGATAGTCGGCCAATGCCAACAACTCGCGCCGCGATCAAATCGTTGATCGTGGTAGAGCGCACTTCAGCCCGCGCGGAAGCAAGTTTTGCGGTGCTCTCAATGGTAAGGGTGGCGTACTCAATCGTTGAGTGTGGGCGACGGCGAGTCGGCTTACGGACCAGTGTGCTCGGACGGACTTTTTGGCTGGCCCTTTCTTCAATGTAGGTCGCAAGCGGCGTCGCATCTGCCCAGACTTTCGACAGCGTGAAGGTGTTCGGCAGGTCCATGATATTTCGAAGATTTTGGGTCGTATTTGCAGCCTAAAACGGCCATTTTAAGAGTAAAATCAATGCGTTAAAAGCACTCGGGGATCGCAGAAATGGGCTCTCATGGCGAGTTATCCCATGAATCTGGACAGTCATCCTGGCGCAATCGCTGCGAATTCTGGATAGCAGAATCAGAGCGCAATCTAACGCGTCATGTTCGCGAACGCGAAGCAACTCCGCTCATCCTGACCGGTCACGGCTTGTCGTTGCGTGTAGAGAAAGGCTCCCTGCTCGTTAGCGGTGGTTACACGCATTTCCCGGCGACGCAGCGCAAGTACCGTTTCTTTCCAGCCGCGCTAAATGTTCCGCCCGCAATCGTCGTACTCGATGGCTCTGGCGCAATCACCTTGGACGCCATTGATTGGCTAACAACGCAGGGAATCCCACTTATTCGCCTGCGCTGGAATGGCAAATTCGCATCAGTCCTGACATCCGGAGGCCAAGCCGCATCGGCAAGCAAGGTGCATTGGCAACAAACAACTCGCGACGATTCTCGCGCTCGCCTAGCTTTTGCGACTAGCCTAATTCGTCAGAAGGCTGCCAATTCCCTACAAACGCTAGAAGAGTACATCCCACCATCACCACTGCGAGATCAGGCCTGCGCCAAGCTCGCTTACCGGGCCAAATTGCTCAGACGGAAGCCGCCCAGGACATTCGCGAGCTTGCTCGGATTTGAAGGGGCAATTGCTGGCGACTACTTCCGCGTCTGGACTGGCATACCTTTGAAATGGAAAGCGCTTAAGCGCGATCCCATACCCGACGAATGGAGTAAGTACAGGTCAAGGGTCGCTCTACGCTATGGAATTCGCTTACGCAACAACGGCGGCGGCTACAACCGTGGGGCTACGCATCCCGTCAACGCCATGCTCAACTACGCGTATAGCGTCCTAATAGCGCGGCTTCAGATTCGTCTCGTCGCCGATGGATACGATCCGATGCTTGGAATCATGCATCAAAAGAAGCAGTTTCGTGGAATCAGTCCCGCGTTTGCGCTAGATCAAATGGAGCCGATGCGCCCCGTCGTTGATCGCGCTGTCCTGCGTCTGATCAACGAGACGACATTCACGGGCGCTGATTTCTCGATTCAACGTGATGGGGTTTGCCGATTGAATCCGGAGCTTGCGCGACGAGTGGCGCAGCTGACGATGGAGCACTGTGGAACTTTGGAGTTGCCTAAACGAAGCTGCCGGTATCAGCGTAGGCGAAGTCGGTGAGCCCTTGATTCCGATATCTAATCCATAGGTCGGATTAGAAGCCTCAAAGTTGCCAATCGCTAAGATATCCCGGGGTTCAGCCCGGCATTTCCAACGGTGCATTGATATTTTTCTGCCTGCAAACGGAATCGTCAAAAGTAGAAATCTACTTCAAACGATTTGGGGGCGAAACGATGGGCTGCATTTACCCTTTAATGGATAATTCTCATCGCCCCATTTGCGCTTTAATACCGCACCGCTATTTCGATAGGTTCATCGAATTCAACATGTGACTCTATCCAAAAGCGATTTTGATTACTATTTTCAGTGGCAACGCATCCTAGTTCAACCTTCAGATGATTGTGCGATTGATGCCAGGTGGCGGATGCTTGAAGCATGGACTCGTGATCGGCAGTAGCTCGTACGGATTGCCGGCCTTGAGACAGGCTAAAAGTACACGGTAATGGTTCTGCAGCAACACCCTTGTTTTCCATTGCAACTGCCTGAGCAGACGTCCTAGCAGAATCCTCTCTGGAATAACTCCAAGTATTGCTGGGCTCAAGTCCGATACCTGACTTGCGCAGGACCGCTCGAACTCTGTCATCGCTTTTCAGGCGGGTGTAGAACCATTGAAAATGTTCGGATGTGCTTTTTCGCCATCCCGTCAGCTGAACTGTCGCCGGCGCCACGTCCGTTGGACTCATGATTCCGAGAGTTAAGATATTGAAATCGTCGCCCCCCGCCAGGGCAACGGACTCGTCGTTGATCCATACCTCCATGACCGCCATTTACATTCCGTACTGCGTTTATAGCAATCCTTTTTGGCCAAGCGTTGGCAAAGGTAGCACCTTGAGTCGTGGACACAGCTTGTTATGGCTCGCCACTTCTCGATTGAACTTCAGAATGTCGTTGTTGATGGCTATAAAAGTTTCCTTGTCGCGCATTGGCAAAGCCAAAGCTTCGGCGTCAGTTAGGAAATTGCGCTCAGCGTTTAGCCGTTGGGCATTTCGAATACAGAAGTCGTCAGTTGGACACTGCTGCATAGCATCTGAAAGGGCTTTAGCCGCATCGGTAGCTGCGTCCTGCCCCGCGGGAGTCGAAAACACCCCGCCGAGTCCAAGTAACACAAGACCAGCTTCGCAAGCTCCGCCTGCGCAGATTCCGGGGATCACCAAGCAGAACGGACACAACCCAAATGGATCCGCTTTTGTGACCGGATTAACGTCGGCATAGAAGTACGTATTAGTGCCACCCATTAGTCCTATCGGATCACTCTCTAAGTACCTGCCGATCGCCGGATCGTAGTCACGGAAGTAGTTGTAGTTCAGCCCTGTCTCTGCGTCGTAGAACTGACCTGGCAGCCGCAGATTGTAAGAAAACGTGCCGAGGCCCGCCGGGTTCTCATTCACCGTAGTCGTGCCGAACGGGTCGCGATCCCAGCTCCAACGGACCCCATTATTGACTTGCGTAACTTTCTTAGGTGCGTTGAGATGATCCGTGTGCACGTAGTAGATGCTCGAACCGCGCAGGGTCGCCACTGGAATGTCGCCCAGCCAGACGGTCTCCTGGATGAGCGTGTTGCCGTTGTACTCACCGATCAGGTGCCCGGCTTCGTCATACACGTAGTAGTGGTTGCCGCTGGGTGCGAGTTTTTTACGCACCCGCTCGCCGAATCCGTTGTGGTAGTAATTCCAAACAGCCCCGCTGACGGTTGCGGACTTGAGCCGCTCGCGGTCGCTGTACGCGAGGGTCGTGGACCCGTACGCCGTCACGTTGCCCACAGCGTTGTAGCTATACGTCCGCGCCTGACTTCCAGTGATGCTCGTGAGGCGATTGCTGGCGCTGGCAATCACGTACGTCGAACTCGCAGCGCCATCGGTGTAGGTTAGACGATTGCCGTTGGCGTCGTATGTGAACGATTGATTGCCGCTGGATTTTGTGACGCTGGTCAACCGATCAAGGTTGTCGTAGCCATAACTCTGGTTCAGCGCTGAGTTCTGCGCATCCACAATCTGCGTGATCCGATCCGCATTGTCAGGCGTGTACGTTCGCAGTCCCGCGCTGTCAACTTGACTGACGCGCCCGTCAAGGTCGTATGTGCGAACCGCCAGCGTGCCGTTGCCCCACGTCCACCCGCCGACCGGACCGAACGGCTCATACACAACGTTATTGAGGACCGTCGTGCCGCTGACCGTGATGCTCGACACTTTGCCGTTCGCGTACCCATATACGATCACCTTGTTAGTCGGCGTCGTAATCTGCGCGAGCTGACCGAACGAGTTGTACTGATAAGCGATCGTCTTGGTGTTCCCATTGGATACCTGCGTCTTCGAAAGGACTCGGCCAAGGGTGTCGTAGGTCCAGGACATCGTCGCGCCGGTGCTCGCAAGCTAGGTCAGCCGGCCCTTTTGATTGGTGCCGCCATCGTACGTATACGTGATAGTTTGATCGGTGAATGCGAGGCTCGTGACTCGGTTGAGGGCGTCATAGCCGTACGTGCCGGTCTTGTTGCGCGCGTCATTCGAAGTCTTGAGATTGCCGCCGGAGTCGTAAGTGTTGGTCGTAACGCCGGTGTCGGGGCTCGTTTGTACCTTGAGATCGCCTAGCGCGTTGAATGCATAGTTCGTGACCTTGTTGCGCGGATCGGTCACGGAGATGAGTTGATCCAGCGCGTTGTAGCCATACTGCGTAACACCATTGAGCGGATCAGTCACTTGAGTTAGCCGATCCAATTCGTCGTAGCTCTGCGCGGTATTGCGTCCGAGGGGCGCATTGATACTTGTCTGGTTGCCGTTGTTGTCGTAACCGAACGTGGTGGTCACCGCCGGAGTGCCGGCGGCGCCAATTTCCTGAGCAAGCTGATTGAGCGTGTTGAACACGCGCGTGCGCGTCCGTGTCAGCGCATTCGACGGATCGAACACCTGCTCGCTGGTACGGTTGCCCATCGCATCGAGCGCATAGCTAACGCGATTGCCTTCGGAGTCACTAATACCGGTCAATCGGTGTGCGGCATCGTAGCTGTACTGAAGAAAACTACTGTCGGGCAGCGTTGCCTTCTTGAGCAACCCAGTTGGCCAGTAATCAAAAACCGTCTGCTCTCCGCCGACGGTGCGCGTCTTGAGACGCTGGCGGGCATCGTAAGTGAGCGTCGTCACGACGCCATTGGGATCTGTGATCGTCAGCGGCTGGCCGTGCGCGTTGTATGTGTTGTAAGTCGTTACATGGCCAAGCGCATTCGTGGTCGTGTTCACCTGCCCGCATTGCGTGCCGGTCGTGCACGTGTAGTACGTAGTAGTCGTGACATCCGTGGCGTCGGTTCGCGGCCCGTTCTCGGTCAGGACGCGCCCGAAGGCGTTGTACGTGTAGGTCCAGATTCGCGACTCGCTGCTTGCGGTGTCGAGCACCGTCCGCGTCAGAACATTGCCCGCCGCATCGTGCGTAAACGTAGTGCGCCGGCCCGGCTCGTCGATCTGTGTGGGCAGCCGATAGGTCGCATGCCAGAGTGTCCCGATCGTCCGCGCACGGGGTGTTCCGAACGCCTCCGTACGACTCGACTCTAGATTGCGCGGCGACCCAAAGACATACGTTGTGACGTTGCCAGCAAAATCGGCGCGCTGCGAGACATTGCCGTTCGCATCGTAGAGCGATTGCTGCGCACTGCCACAATGGCTGCAGCTGGGGCCGGAGATGCTCTGCAGCTTGTAGACGTTGTTGACGTTCCCGAATGTATACATCCGTGACGTGCCGAGCGGATCTTCGACAGTCGTCGTATACGGCGCCGAGGAGCCCGTATACGAGAACTCGTAGCGATTGGCCCCACCGGCGTGCTCAGTGACGGTCGCCCGCCCCTGCGAATCGTATTGATAGGTGGCGAAGCGAACACCGCTCTCGTCCGTGATCCCGGTCAGCAAGTGGGGAATCGCATGCTCGTAGTGATACCTCTTCTGGGTTGAGTCCGGATAGGTCACGTACTCAAGGCGACCGCTCGCGTCATAGGCGTATTGGATGTCGCCATTAGCCGGATCGCGAACGCGATTGAGGCGATTTTGAGCGTCGTAAAAGAATTCAAGGTCATGCCCGAATGCGTTGTGTACGCGGGAAACCCTGAACAAGTAGTTATGTATGACCGTAGTCACCACACCCGCGCGGGTTGTGATCGAAGCCAAGGCGCCATTCAAGAAATACCTTTCAACATCTCCGTTCGGTACTCGGAGATCCCATCCACTTCCATCTGCACGCGGCGTAACTGTCGAAGCTGCTCCTGTATCGGATCGGTTGAGAATCTCAGAGCCATTCGCGAGAAAGTAAATCAATACTCCGTCATGACGCTTTGCCACCCATTTAATGCCGCCAGTCGCCGCTGGATCGAATTGGTGCAACGAACGCTCGTAAGTGTGTAGCCAACTCGCGCTCCCGAACGCAGGTTTAATAGGGACCAATGCATTTTGAAAGGAGCGAGTGGTCGAGTACGAACGACGCAGTTCGAGCCCGGTAGCACCGGAATAGTCAACTTCATCGAGATACTTAGTTCCACTCGCCGGTGAGCACGGGTTGCCGATTCCCGAACAGGCATCATCCGGTGGAACCGATTGAAAATTCGGTAGCGGGTTTCCCGGACAACTAACCGCGGGATTCGTCTGCAATGCGCGACCAAACGCATTGTCGCCACTAAGCCTCACATTGTTAGCCGCGAAAATGTTAATAGCGGTCGTACCCGCCATGTAAAAGGGCGTGTGGTCAGTACAAAAATTACCTGGATTGGAAGAGTGCGCGCACCAGTACGCCTGAGCTGGACCAGCCATTGAATCCCGCGAGGCAAAAATCAGATCTGTATTACCGCCCCATTGAATTTGACTAGTCGCGTACTTGTACCAGTTGCCGCCAACGTTCTCGCATGAGTCGGCAGACTGAGCGATGGCCTGACCGATCGTACAAAACATCGCGGCCAAGCCGACAGCGGCAACGCTGAAAAGCCTTGTAAGGTCACTCATGATTCGCATCCCCTCATCCCCTTTTCTAAGTCTTAATTGCCAATCAATCTCGCCACGCGCCGCTGCCGGTAACACAATTCTTGGACGCGAACGCGAAAGAGGTTCGCTCGCGAGTATGCCTTGAGAATCTTCGAGTGCAATCCCAATTGCGCGACCTGTAATGCATGCAAGCGGTGAAGTTGAATGCCACTTGTGAGTCACATCTGTCGATAATCCAAGCGCTTGGCAGACATATTTCGCGAGTCACGTCAGAGTGAGGGACGAATGCCTCGCGTCACGTGATCGACTGGCCTCTAGGCATCCATGTCGAGCCGCGCTTCGCACTGCGATGGTCTGTCTTGTTGTTTATTTCCGTGGGATATATCTATACCCCCCAACGCATAGTTAGATGTCACGAAGCCCAATCGAGCTTGAGCTGCTTCTTTTCAGCCGCGCAATCCCGCAAATACAGGTTAATGAGGTTCTGATACGGAATGCCACACTGCTGAGAAAGACTCTTGAAGTACTGGACCGTATCGGTATCGAGTCGAATCGTGATCTGGCGCTTGGGCTTGCTCAGATA
>Ga0187893_10010559_pt1 | contig 13701 bp, 13 predicted proteins | sample MA1701074metaG_FD_139574 | JGI IMG/M metagenome (GOLD analysis project Ga0187893, IMG submission 139574) | White microbial mat communities from a basaltic lava cave in the Kipuka Kanohina Cave System on the Island of Hawaii, USA - MA170107-4 metaG ...
CGACCAGGCGCGCCTCAAGAGTCGATCCGGTCGAGCGCTTCGTCATGAGTGAGCAAAGTGACTCGCTTCAAGGAACTACGTCGCATCGAAAGGGCTATCGAACACCGGGACCTGGCGGATCTCCGGTGGGCTGCCGATTATTGCCAAACGCGACTCCGCATGATCAAGACGAACCAAGGGACATCGCGCTGGAGAAGCATCCAAAAGCGCGTTAGAGCCGCTCTCGGTCAACTTGATCACTACCTCGCAAGCGGCCGATGAAATGCGGCGCCCGGCCTAGTGGTGCACGACGCGGGGCATCTATCTCTCGGTCAAACGACATCCGTGGAATCCGCGTAATCCGTGGCTCTAGTCAGGGCGCCGCTGCACTCCGTGGCGCTCCAGCAGGGAAGCGATCTCCTCCGCTTCGAGCGATTCCACGTCGAGCAGCGCCGTCGCGAGCGCGCCCACCGCGTCCCGGTGGGTTTCGAGCAGGCCGCGGGCCCGATCGTAGCCGCGCATGACGATGCCCTGAATCTCCGCGTCCACGCGGCGAGACGTTTCCTCGCTGAGCTGCCGCGCGCGACGATCCTCCTGGCCCTGCCGGCTGAACGCCAGCGGGCCGAGCGGCGACATGCCGAACTCGCACACCATGTGGGCGGCGATGTCGGTCGCGCGCTCGATGTCGTTCGACGCGCCGCTGGTCATGTGCTCCATGAACAGCTCTTCCGCGGCGCGCCCGCCCATCAGAATCGCGACCTGCGTGTCCAGGTACTCCTTGGTATAGGTGTGGCGATCGATCTCGGGCAGCTGCATCGTCACGCCCATCGCGCGGCCGCGCGGGATGATCGTCACCTTGTGCAACGGGTCCGCCTGCGGGAGCGCGGCGGCGACTACAGCGTGCCCCGCCTCGTGCCAGGCGCAGTTCACGCGTTCCGCCTCGGTGAGCGCGATCGAGCGGCGCTCCGCCCCCATCATGACCTTGTCGCGTGCCGCCTCGAGATCCGTCGTCGTCACCGACGACCGTCCGTGGCGGCCGGCGAGCAGCGCCGCCTCGTTGACGACGTTGGCGAGGTCCGCGCCGGAGAAGCCAGGCGTCCCGCGCGCGATCGAGCGCACGTTCACGTCCGGATCCATCGTGACCTTTTTCAGGTGCACCCGGAGGATCTCGTCGCGTCCTTTCAGATCGGGGTTGGAGACGGTGACCTGGCGATCGAACCGTCCGGGCCGGAGGAGCGCGTGGTCGAGGATGTCGGCGCGGTTGGTCGCCGCGATCACGACGATGCCGTGCGATTCGTCGAAGCCGTCCATCTCGACGAGGAGCTGGTTGAGCGTCTGCTCGCGCTCTTCGTGGCTCAGCGAGTGCCCGCCACGCGCCCGGCCGACGGCGTCCAGCTCGTCGATGAAGATGATGCAGGAGCCGTGCTTGCGGGCATCCTTGAACAGGCGCCGGACGCGCGCCGCGCCCACGCCGGCGTACATCTCGACGAAATCGGAGCCGCTCGCGAAGAGGAACGGCACGCCCGCCTCGCCCGCGATCGCGCGCGCCAGCAGCGTCTTCCCCGTGCCCGGCGGGCCGACGAGCAGCACCCCGCGCGGGATGCGGCCGCCGACGGCCTGAAACCGCTGCGGCTCCCGCAGGAACGCGACGATCTCCGCGACTTCGTCCTTCGCCTCATCGACTCCGGCGACGTCTGTGAAACGAATGGTCGTCGCATTCGGATCCGCGGTTCGCGCGCGGCTGTCCATCGAGGGCAACCGCCCCGACGTCGTCTTGTAGACGGCGTAGCCGAGCAGCCCCATGAAGCAGAGCGCGATGCCGATCGGTCCGTACTGGAGCGTGCCGCTCGGCGCGACCGGCTTCACCTGCAGCAGCACGCCGCGGCGGGCGAGGTCGGTGACGAACGCGGCGTTGGTGCCGAAGAATCCAGGCGGCGGCACGGTGCGGACGATCCGACGGTCCTTGAGCGCGACGTCGATCGCCGCGTCGGTCACCGTGACCGAGACCGCGCGGCCCGCGTCGACGTGCCGCAGGAACTCCGAAAAAGCGATCTCAGCGGGCGGGGACGGTCGCGAGGCGCGCCAGTAGAACGCGGTGACGCCAACGAGCGCGAGAATCCCTAGGACGAGAGCGACGCGGGGCAGTAGTCGGACCATACCTCGTGCGGAGCCGCCAGGGAGCGAGGTGCGGCCCGGCAATCCTTCCGGATTGAATGAAATCACCCCGCTGGGGATGTGGAGTGTGCCTCTAATTGTACTCGACCCGCGCGCAGGAGTAAACGCAGAATGAGCCACGGATGTCACGGACCACGGATTCACGGACCACGGATTGCAGATCGCACGGATTCCGCGGATCAGAACGGCTGCTGAGGTGAAGACTCTCTGACTGCCTGGCTCGTCCATATCTATACGGCGCTCGGCGCGGTCGCCGCGCTGCTCGGCGCACGGGCGGTGGTCGCCCGCGACGTCCGTGAGGCTTTCTTCTGGATGATCGCCGCCACGTTCATCGATTCGACCGACGGCTGGCTCGCGCGGCTCGCGCGCGTGCGGGAGCGGACCCCGCGCTTCGACGGCGGTCGCCTCGACGACATCGTCGACTACCTCACGTTCGTGTTCCTGCCCGTGTTCCTGATGGTCGAGATGGACCTGTTGCCCGCGGCCGCGGAGCTTCCGGTCGCGGCCGCCGTGCTGCTGGCGAGTGCGTACGGCTTCGGAAACACCGACGCGAAGACCGATGACTACTTTTTCACCGGATTTCCGTCTTATTGGAATATCGTGGCGCTCTACCTGGTTGCCCTCGGCGCCGGCCCCACCACGAACGCCGTCGTTCTGCTGGCGTTTGCAGGGCTCGTCTTCGTCCGGACCGGCTACGTCTATCCCTCGCGAACCCCGGTTCTTCGGCGCCTGACCGTCGCTCTGGGCTCGATCTGGGCGCTGCTGACGCTCGTCATCACCTGGCAATTGCCGGCGCCCTCGCGGCCGCTAGTACTGGTTTCGCTTTTCTTTCCCATCTATTACTTATTGCTCTCGTTCTACCTGCAGTCACGCCGGGCTGTCCGACAAGCCCCAAGCCCCAGGCCCCAAGCCCCGAGCGGGCGAACGAGAACGAGATGAAGCTCTGGGTCCGCCGGACCTGCAAGGTTCTCTATATCGGGCTCGTCGTCCTGAGCGTCGTCGGCGCGGCCTGGACGATGAGGTATTCGTACTCGATCTACAAGCTGACGCGCGGCGTCGGCGACACGGTGTTCTACGATGGAGCGGGACGCCCGTGGTTCAGGATGGACGAAGACCGGCGGGACGTGCCGCTGGCGGCCATCTCCCCCCATCTCCGCTCGGCGGTCCTCGCCATCGAGGATCACCGGTTCTCCCGCCATCTCGGGGTCGATCCGATCGCTCTGATGCGCGCGGTTGCGCACAACGTCCGCGAGGCGGAGATGAGCGAGGGGGGGAGCACCATCACGCAGCAACTGGCGCGCACGCTGTTTCTCTCGAACCGGCGCACGGCCGGCCGCAAGATCCAGGAGGCCGGCATCGCGCTCCTCCTCGAGTTTCAGCTCTCGAAGTCGCAGATCCTCGAGCTCTACCTGAACCGTGTGTACCTGTCGGCCGGACGCTACGGGGTCGAGCCGATGTCCCGCAACCTGTTCGGCAAGCCGGCCAAGGACGTCACGTTGCCCGAGGCTGCGCTCATCGCGGGGTTGATCCAGGCGCCGTCGGCGCTGTCACCCTGGTCGAACCTCGACGGCGCGATCCGCCGCAGCCACGTCGTCCTCACGCGCATGCGGGAGGAGGGCCTGATCACGGCTGAACAGGAAGCGCGCGCGCGGCAGGCCAAGCTGCAGATCCGGCCGTTTCCACGCGCCGAGGAATCGCGGCACGGCTACGCGAAGGACTTTCTGCGGCAGCAGTTCCGCAACCGGTTCGGCGGCGATCATCCTCCCGACTGGAAGGCGCACACGACGTTCCTCCCCGAGCTGCAGGAAGCGGCGGAGCGGGCCGTGGCGAACGGGCTGCGGCGGGTGGGGAAACCCTCGGCGCGCTCGGGCCGCCTGCAGGCGGCGCTCATCGCGATGGATCCTCGAACCGGCGACATCCTGGCGATGGTCGGTGGCCGCGACTATCGGACGTCGACCTTCAATCGTTCGACGCGGAGCCGCAGGCAGCCGGGATCCGCGTTCAAGCCGTTTCTCTACGCGGCGGCGCTCGAGCGCGGCTATTCCCCCGTGTCGGTCGTGACAGGACTTGCAGACGACGAGCCGGCGTTCGAATCGGTTCGAGGCAGGCCCGACGAATGGCGTCCGCGCAACGCGGACGGCGAGGTTCCGGACGAGCTGACGCTCCGCGAGGCGTTGATCCAGTCGAACAATCGCGCCGCGGCGGCACTCCAGCAACGGCTTGGATCGCGTCCCGTGCTCACGCTCGCGTCGAGCGTCGGGATGAAGGGTCTGCCGGACGTGCCGTCGCTCTCGCTCGGGTCGGGCGAGGTTACGCCGCTCGAGCTGACCACCGCGTTCGCCGCCTTCGCGAACGGCGGCGAGGCGGTCCGGCCGCGGGGATTGACTCGTGTCGTCGACGGGGAAGGCGTGACGGTCCACGAGTCGCAGGTGTTCCACGAGCGCGTCCTCTCGCGCGAGACGTCATTCCAGATGCTCACGATGCTCCGGGACGTCATCGACCGCGGGACCGGGGCGGGCGCCCGCGCGCTGGGGGTGTACTTTCCCGCGGCCGGCAAGACGGGAACGACGAACGAGTATCGCGACGCGTGGTTCGTCGGGTTTTCCTCAGAGATCGTGGCGGGTGTCTGGGTAGGCTTCGACCAGCCGGCGACCATCTCGGAGGGGGCCTACGGATCCCGGCTGGCGCTGCCGATCTGGAGCGAGTTCATGCGGCGCGCGGCGCGCGTCCGGCCGCCGCGCGACTTCGAGCCGCCCGGGACGCTCCGCGATGAAGTGCTGTGCCGGATATCGTACTTGCGCCCCACCGCCGATTGCCCCGTCTACGTCGAGTACTTCAAGCGGGATGACGAGACCCCGCACGACACGTGCGATCTGCACGACATCTCCTGGGACGAGCGGACGCGCAGAGCGATCGAGGAGTTGTTCAGCCGCATTGGACGGGTGTTCAAGGGAAGGTAGGCCAGCCCCCAGCCTCTCACCACCGCCACACGACACCTACGCCCGGTTGGAGGATGATGAGCGGCGCGAGATCGTCGCCGGGCCCGAGCAAGCCGTGGAAGCGCACGCCGGCCCGGATCGACACCCTTGGGGAAACGGCAAAGTCGAGCCCGCCTGACGCCGTCATCGCGCCCAGCCGGTAGTCACGATCGACGCGCTCCTCAACCCGCGAAAGCCTCGGATCGACGATCATCGTCCTGGGATCGACGATCGCCCTCGGATCGATCGTCTTCCTGATCCACACGCCGTCGTCAATCAGTGCGCCGGCGCCGACAGTGACAAACGGCCGCACGGAACGCCGCGTCGACTGGAAAGCGGCTTCGGCGGCGACGAAGAACACGCGCCCATCGAACGTCAGATACTCGACGTCACGGTAATACGGGATCCGCTCGACGACTGCCTGCAGCGTCACGCCGGCGTCACGCGAAAGCCGACGCCACCGCCCAGGCTGGCGCCGCTGCCGAGCAGACCTTCGTCGTCCCATGTCCGCGCGTATGCGACCTCGCCGAACACGACGCCCGCAAGATCGTCGGCCTGAGCGGCGGCCGTGGCGGGCGCGAGACACATCATCATGCTCAGGAGGGCACGTGGGGCGCTCATGCCCACTACTGCGACAAAGGAGGGGATGCCGGCTCATTGGGGACGCTGCCGGGACTCGCGGACCCGCTTTACCAACCGCTCGGGGATTCGAGGTGTGGTGGGACGATCCGCTGCAGCCGCCGTGTCCGACAGACCGCGCAGAGTGTGGAAAGGACGTTCAGCGTCCGGGGACGAGCCAGCTTCGCAGATTCGCGCGTTGAGCCTCGGTCGCGCCCGACACCTCCGTTAACCGCCACTCGACCATTGGCTCTTTCGCGATCGTCATCTCGAATGCGCTTCAGCTCGTCGCGCCGCGAGACCAGGACCGACACCGTGTCGCCAACTCTAAACGTCTCGGCCCGGGCCTCCCACTGGTCCGCCGGGACCCGGAAGTCGCCGACCGCCACGATCTCGTCGTCGACGACGAACCCGGCCTCGAAGGAGGACGTTCCGCGATAGACGTTGGCGACCAACAGCCGTCCCTCGTCGGTCCGGAGTCTAAGGCCCTGCCAGAGGCCGGAGTACTCGCGCACGAGGTACGACCCGGGAGTCCAGACGGCCATGAAAAGGTCGGTCCGTCCCTCGCGCGCGGCGGGCACCGCCGCTTCGATTTCGACGTAGTGCGTCTGGGGGGCGGGAAACCGCAGCGTGTACCGGATGGGATCGGACGTCTGTCCCAGGGCTGGCGTCAGCCCGGAGATCGAGGCAAGCAGAAAAAAAAAGAGTACGCGGATCGTCAGCGGCTTACCGCACCGCTTTCAAGATTGAGCGACGCTTCAGGCTGCGCCGACTCCGGATCGAGCTGGATGCGGCCGTCAGGATAGATCGCCGTGACGCGGTCGCCATCGATCTCGAGCGCCGACGCCCTGCCGCCTTTGTAATGCGTCGACAGCATGCCGGTGTCGATGAGATAGATGCGCCGATCGAACCGCGGCGTGATGCGCATCGTCGCCGGTATGGTGTGACCGACGACGAAGCGTCTGGCGTTGTATTTCTTGAGGAGCTTCGTGACTTCGGGCAGATTGCCGGGCGAGGGCCACGTCGCGTAACCGCGGAACCAGAGCGGGCCGTTCGGGTTGAGCACCGCCCACGTGCCGATGCGCCCGACCCCCTGCAGCACCTCGATGTGCTTCCCGTCGACGTCGCTCAGGATCTGCGACTGGGCCAGCGAGGCGGACTCGCCGTTCTTCGCCGCGGTCTGGGCCGCCGCGATCGCCCGCGCCTCGGCCTGCACGGCGTCGAAAATCTCCTGCAGGGTGAAGAACGGCAGGATGACCTTTCGCGACACGAGGTGACGGTTGTAGTCGTCAAAATTGCGCAGCTCGCGCGCGACCTGCTTGCTGATGTCCTCTATCGCATCCGGCGCCGTGTCCGGGTGGATGCCGCCGTGCATGAAGATGCTGCCGTCGATGTGCGCGGCTGCCGGAAGTCCGCGCAGCCACTTGCCGTACGTGCCCCCCGGTCCGAACGCCTCGCGATACTCGAAGAAGCCCGGCGGATGCGCCGTCATCCACGCCTCTCGCGCCAACGCCTTGGGCGCGGCCGCGCCGAGCTTCGCCGCTCGCGCGGCAGTGAACTTCTCGTAGTCGCGCCAGCCTTCTTCGCGCCGCGCCTCTGACTTGTCATCGGCAAAGGTTGCGAAGATCGCCGGCGTGACGTCCCGCGTTTCGCCGACGAGATTCATCGCTTCGTGATTGCCGAGGACGACGCGGACCCGGCCCCCGGCGGCGGCCGCCTGCGGCTCGAGCGCCATCAGCAGGTCCATGACGGCACGAACGCCCGTGCCCCTGTCCGTGAAGTCACCGGTCTGCACGAGCGTCGCGTTGCCGCCCGTCCAGACCCGCCCGTCGGCGAGCCCGGCCGTGCGCAGGATGGTGTTCAGGCCGTCAATCGACCCATGAATATCGCCGATCGCGACGACGCGGCCGGGGGGGGACTGACGCTGCCGCAATGCGGACGCGTCGAGGCCGGGAATCGCCGACGAGTCCGCGAGGAGACAGATGAACGCGGCCGCGACGGCCGTTCGTCGAAGGAGTCGAAGGGTCATTGGACGATGACCGCCTGCTCGCCGCGCGCCGCTTTCATCTCGGCGATCAGCCGCGCCATGCGATCCCGTCGCTCGAGGATCGCGCGAATCTCTTTCGGGGTGAGGTACGGACTGAGCGCGGTCTTGAGCGTCGGCTCGTCGAGCGCGACCATTCGATCCCACAGCTCGCGACAGATGCGGCTCATCCGTACCGGCAGGTCTTTGCTCGTGATGAACGCCCGGTTGTGATCGATGAGGTAAAAGTTCCAGGAGGCATCCACGAGAAGGTTGCCCACGTTCCGATCCCGATTGCAGATCAGATTATCGAACATCTTCATCCGGATGACCTGATCGTTCCAGGCCGTGCGGTCCGGCTTCGGCTCGTTCTCGACTTCGTTCCACATCCGCGCCGGGCTGATCCAGTAAATGAGCGCGCCGAGCGCGCCGTTCACGCGCGTCTCCACCGACGGAGGCACCATACGCAAATCCAGCAGCTTGTCGAGCTCGTAGGCGGCCACCTCGGCCTTGTAGTTGTCGGGGAACCCGCGATGCGTCCCGGGTGGCTGCGTCTTCCAGGCCGCGCTTTCGACCGGACCGCCGGGCGTGAAGTACGCGCGCATCGGCTTCGACGACCCAATCGGGACCGCCTCGATCCGCACGATCTTCGCCTCGCGCATGTATCGCTCGACCTCAGGCTCTCGCCCGAGCCAGGTGCGCAGCGAGGGTCGCGCGACGTTCGCCTGTCCGGCGCCGGAGGAAGCAGACTGGCCGGCGGGCGCTCCGGGTGACGCACAGATCAGCAGCAGCGCAACCGTTGCCCACGTGCGCGCCGAAGCCCGAAGGGCGAAAACGGGCGCCCGCGTCCGGCCGGTCGGCGTCATCGAGCCATCTCCGGGGTGGAAATTCTACCTCAATGCATATAATCCGCGGGTGATTCCGGTCGGGACGATCCTCGACAACCGCTACGAAGTCCTCGGGCTGATCGCCGAAGGGGGCATGGGCGCCGTGTACCGCGCGCGCCGGACGCGGCTCGGGGACGAGGTGGCCGTCAAGATCGTCCGGCCGGCCGACGACTCTCGGACGCTCCGCGACCGGTTCATACGCGAGAGCCGGGCCGCGGCGGGCCTGCACCATCCGCACATCGTCTCGATCTTCGATTACAGCGTCGACGGCGAGGGCCGGCCGTTCCTGGTCATGGAGCTGCTGACCGGGCCGAGTCTGCGTCAGGAGATCGCGGCGGCCGGCGCGCTAGGCGCGGAGGCCGTGCGGCGGCACATCCCGCCGATCTGCGCGGCGCTCCAGATGGCGCATGACGCCGGTATCGTCCATCGCGATATCAAGCCGGGCAACATCGTGGCGCACCGGTTCGGCGCCGGGGAGCGCGCGTACAAGCTGGTGGACTTCGGCCTCGCGGCGCTCAGGGACACCGGCGCCGACGAGACGCGGCTGACCGGGGCGTTCATGTTCGTGGGCACGGTCGCGTATGCGGCGCCCGAGCAGGTGGAGGGTCAGCTCGTGGATGCCCGTACGGACGTCTTCAGCCTGGCGTCGGTCGTGTACGAGATGCTGACCGGCCGGCCGCCGTACGGGGCGGGCGGCGTCTACGAGACGCTGTCGAAGCAGGCAAGCGGGGCGCTCCTCGCGCCGTCGCAGGTTCGTCCGGAGTCCCCCTCGTGGCTCGACGACATCGTCCTCAGGGGGCTCGCGCGCGAGCGGTCGGCCAGGTGGGCGTCCGCCGCGGACTTCGGCCGCGCGCTGGCGGCAACGGTCGACGCATCGACGTCAACCGGCATCAGCGTGGCGCTGGGGAGCGGGGGGTTCGCATCCAGGTACGAGTTCGGCGAGCCGCTCGGAAAGGGGCGGCTCGGCAGCGCGGTCCACGCCGGTCTCCATCGCGCGCTCCGCCACCCGGTCGCCATCCGCACGCGTCGTCGCGGCGGCGAGCGCAACTGGGACGCGATCCGCGCGCGGTTTCTGAAAGAGGCTCAGGCGCTGCAGGTCTCGCACCCGTCGATTCTGCACGTGCGCGACTTCGGTGAGGAAGGGGACATTCTCTATGTCGTCACCGAGCTCGTGGAAGGGAAGAGCCTGCGGGAGACGATACAGGAGGGTCCGCTACGCTGGGCGCGTCTGCAGCCGCTCGTCTCACAGCTCGCGGACGCGTCCGCGATGCTCGCCCGCCGCGGCGCGCTCGTCAGCGGGCTCAGTCCGGAGATCATTCGGCTGACGAGGGACGGAGATGAACAGCGCCTTCTCATCTCGTCGCCGGGCATCCATCTCCTCGGCGATCTGCTCGCGTCGCTCGACGAGGTCACGCTGCGCGGCGCGGCGCTCGAACCGGAGCTGCGGTACCTCGCCCCAGAGGTGCTGACCGGCGCGGCTCCGGACGCTCGCAGCGACGTGTTTACGATCGGCGCGCTGGCCTACGAGATGGCGACGGGGAAGCCGGCATTCGGCGCGGCGACGCTGCCGGCGCTCATCGGGCAGATGCTGCGCGAGGCGACGCCGGATCCGCGTCCGCACGCGCCGTCGCTGCCGGAGGCTGCAGCGGCCGCGATTCAAAGGTGCCTCGCCGAGCAGCCGGGCGATCGCTTCGAGAACGCGGCTGCCTTCGAGCCCGCGTGGCGCGCGGTGTAGGCTTCGCATGTCGGAAACTGGCGGGAAGGGATTCGCTCCGGCCCGCTAACGGTGGCGCGGAAAAACGCGCCCTCCGCAACGCTGTCTGCGACCCGCGCAGGTTCGTAACCTGCGCGGCAGTCACGCTTCGGGCGCGTTTTACCTGATCCTCCTCGCGCCCCCTCACGCGGGCCTTCGCGAACCCCTTCCCGCCAGTGGGACCGCCGAGGACTCGTGGCGTATCGTGGCGGCAGTCGGCACGCCACGCCGCGGTTCCCATGCGGAAGGATCCCTGCGGACGGCACTACACATGAACAGCGTTTTTGGCCTGGTTGGACTTCTCGTTGCGGCTGCCTGGGTTGTACTGCTACTCGTTGTGTTCCGTCTCGCGTGGAGCGCGCGTTTGCGCGCTGTGCGGATGCTGCTGTTCGCGCTGGGCCTGCTGATGCTGGGGATGATGGATGATGCTCTGGAACACCTTCCTATGACGGCGTTCAGACGGGATCTGCTGGATCGTCTGTCGCGACCGATGACGCCGTCGGCGCTCGCGCGGGAGCTGGGGCTGACGCGTCGAGACATCGAGGACGACATCCGTCACGTCGTCCGCTCGGCGCGCGCCGCAGGGCACCGCGTGATCATCGAGCCGGCGCGTTGCAAGACGTGCGGGTTCACGTTCGGCGAGGAGAAGCTCTCGAAGCCCGGGAAGTGCCCGCAGTGCCGCGGCTCGCGGCTGTTCGAGCCGGTGATTCAGATCGATTCCTTGGACCGATGACCGCCAGCGATGCCCCGATACCGTCTACAAGACCTTGACGTCGCGGCCGTGGAAGCCCGCCTGGGCAATGAGGCGGCGCTCGCCGCCCGGCCACATCGTGAGGTGGACTTCGGCCTGGTCGGCCCCGGGCTCCATCGAGAGCCATGCCAGCGGCGCGTCAGCAGTGGCGCGGCGGCCTGCGTCTTCGATCACGCGCCGAAGGATCTCGCGGTTCTCTTCGGTCAGGTACGGCAGCACGATTGAGTGGTAGACGATCGTCGCCACACCGGGCCGCGGCTCGGCAAGGTGGATTCGCAACCACTCGACGGCGTCGCACCGGTCGACCAGCGCCGGCACCCGACGGGCGATTTCGATCACGTCGCTGAGCAATCGCAACCGGTCGCTCTGATCGGGCCACACGAAGCAGAGCATCGCCGCACGGCTCTCGTCGAGCGTGGGATCGATGGGGTGCAGATCGCAGCCGCGACGCTCGGCGACGCGAATCTCAGCGGGCACGTCCAAGAATGGGAAGTGTTCCCACCGCAGGTTGAGGCCGGCGCTTGCGCCGATTTCAAGAAGCCGCAGGGGGAGGCCAGTGTGCCGCGCGACCTCGAGGAATCCCGGCAGCAGGGCCCGGGAACGTTCGACCTCATTCGTTTGCACGCAAGCCGGCACGGCGGCGTGCGGAACGGCTTCGAGCAGATGCGGCCAGAGCGCGACCTCGTCGGCTTGCCCGCCCGCCGAGGGGTAGAAGCGCGCCGCTCCGGGCAACTGTCCCTCGAGGACCATCCGGTGAATGGCCGCGAGGAGCAACAGTGGCGCGAGCATCCGCGAGCGCGGCATATGCAGCTCGAGCGCGGCAAGGCACGGGCCGCCGGCGCGCACGTCCCCGGCCATGCGCCGCAAGAGTGCTTCGTACATGGGCGATCCGAGTTTCGCAGCCCACCCTGCCTGGTCGAGGCAACCCTGAGCAACTGTCTCGCGATCCACGTGGTCAGGATAGAGGAGGGGACAGTCGCGCGCCAGCCCTGCCGAACGGCTTCGGTTTCACCTCGGGTCGGATGGCGTATTCGAAACTCTTCGGCGGTGAGAACACCGCCGAGCACATTCTTCAGGTCGTCCGCAAGTTGCTCGAGTGACGTCCCCATTTCGTTAGAGTAATGCGCGGCTCATGGGGCTCAGCGTAATTGTGCGCTCAGGGGGTATCGGTGACGTCAGGTTGGTCGTCCACGCCCCAGACTCCACGCAGAATCTGGGCCCAAAGCAGTAACCAGCCAAGCGCACCTAGGGCTGCGAGGACTCCTAAGATTCGGCGTTCGGGGGTTGCCGATTTCACAAGAAAAATCACTGCGCCGACCAGGGCCGAGCCACCTGCCAATGCCTGCACCGCGGACTCCAGCCGAAAGATTCGAAATTGGGACAGGGATAGCCCAAGCCGCCGACGAAGACGTGTCAGGTGGCGGGATACCCAGAATTGCCGGAGAGCACTCCCATACATCAGTAGGCTGAAACTGACGGCGAACCACCGAAGCTCACTCGGCAACCATCGAATCCACACCGCGGCAGACCACGTCCCAGTCGCCGCATAAAGACCCACGCCCAGGGCGGCGACAATCTCCCGGATCATGCTTCTGGGCGTCAGCTGACGAAGATCTGTTTGACGCGTTTCGAGAACATCAGATAGGGAATCCAGACAAGGGCGGCGAAGCCCGTCCTCAATGCGTGGAGCGCAGACTCGTTCAGCGTCCCGTCCGACTGAAGCGCCGGGATGAGCGCCAATAGGTTGTTGTCGACGATCGAAACCAGAAAGACAACGATCAGCCAGAGGATCGCGAGCCTGATGAACGTCTTTCGCCTTCGCGCAAAACTGACGAGCACAGCCGTGAGCAGCGGCACCAGCGTCAGGCACATGAGAAGTTCGATGCCCACGACGAGCTTCCAGTTCGGATCGTATCCGGGCTCACCGGGCGTTGTGAACGCACGCCACGACTCGTCGAAGATGAGCGCGTATGTATTGACGATGTAGTGGAGGAGCTGCAGGCCGGCGAGCGCCAGAGAGAACCCCAGAAAAACGATTACACCGCCGACTCCGTTTCCAGCCCCGGCGGCCTTCTCCTCGATGAGGATGGTGTCCATGCCCAGCCCGCTGGCTCGTCCCGGCTGAGCCGCGATTCAGAGTTCATGCCACGGCAGTCCTGCTGGATTGAAGCCCCCGATCTTCAGGCGGGCGGGCGCTGGGTGGCAGATTCGTGATCTGATGACACGAAGCGTCGGCTTCGCCTTGGATGGCCACGGAATGGGTTAGCGTGATCCGTCGGCGCTCACGAGAGCCACTCAAGGGAGCCTTGGATCAGTAATGTAAGCTGGTCCTTAAGCGCTTAGTCCGCGCCGCTTCTTCCACGCCTTCTCTGCGTCCTTAGCTGTCTCCAATCCTCAGCACCCGGAACAGAAACGCGTAGATGTCCGCGTCCTCGTCGATGATCTTCGTGATCGGCTTTCCCGCGCCGTGTCCCGCCTTCGTCTCGACTCGAATGAGGATCGGCGCCGGACCGGCGGTCGCCGCCTGAAGCCGCGCG
>Ga0187893_10010560_pt1 | contig 13701 bp, 13 predicted proteins | sample MA1701074metaG_FD_139574 | JGI IMG/M metagenome (GOLD analysis project Ga0187893, IMG submission 139574) | White microbial mat communities from a basaltic lava cave in the Kipuka Kanohina Cave System on the Island of Hawaii, USA - MA170107-4 metaG ...
CCCGCGCGCTTCAGATCGGCGGCCTTGCGTGGACCGACGCCTTTCAGGAATTGGAGAGGAGTGGAGAGATCAATGCCCAATGCTCAATGCCCACTATCCAAATGTTCTCCTTTGGGCGTTGAGCATTGGGCATTCGGCATTGACCAGTGCTTTATTGCACGACCACAGCCTGCCCTTGTCCAACCTCGATTTGCCGGATGTTGGCAGGCAGTGCGAACGTGTCGTCGAGGCGCAGGCCGGCCGGCCGCTCGGGCGAGCGGGAATAGAAGCTCACGAGCTCCTGCAGGAGTGTCGGCGGCACCGGCACGCCAGAGACTTCGGCCGTCTGGATCTCGAGCCGCGCCAAGCCGTCGCGCGTGTGCAGAATGCCGGTCACTTTCACCGGCACGCGGCCACCGAGCAGCGCCCAGGGGTCGAACACGCCGCCGGTCGCGCGCCGCTTGGCCACGACGTCGAGGTCGACAATCGCCTGCCCCTCGAGGCGGCCCTGTCCCACGATCATCACCTCTGGCTGCGTGACGCCGTTCGGCAACAGCGGCTTCGCCCGGTACGCGAACCACGAATTCAGCTCGTCCTGCGTCAGCGGCGTCCGTCGCGCGCCGGCGCGGTCCCCCAGATCGCCGTGGCGCCGAATGAGCGACACCTTTTCCGCAAAGGCGTCGGCGCTCTGGGGCGATACGGTGGCAGCCTCGACCGACACGAGCACGGCGCTTCCCAACACAATCGCGGCAACTGGACGCAGGGGGTGGGACATAAGGACCCTCATTCGGCGGTGTTTCGAGTGTAGCACCGCGACGGGCGCCCTTCGCCTCCGCGGCCGCTTGATCTTCGCCTTCTGTTCGCATATAGTCTGGCACCTCGACCAGGAGGACAGCCGTGCTACCGCTCACCAAACGTCAGCGCGAGATCCTGGATTACCTGAACGAATTCATCCAGCAGCACGGGTACGCGCCGAGCCTCGAGGAGATCGGCCGACGGTTCAACCTGTCTTCGCTGGCCACCGTCCACAAGCACCTCACGAATCTGCAGGAAAAGGGCTTCATCCGTCGCGCCTGGAACCGGAGCCGGTCGGTCGAACTCGTCCCGACGCGGGTCGGCGGCCGCGCGATCGAGTTGCCGCTGCTCGGGTTTGTCGCGGCCGGCGAACCGATTGAAGCCGTTGCCACCAGCGAGATGATTGCAGTGCCGGAGGGCCTCGTCGGCAAGCGCGACAGCTACGTCCTTCGCGTCCGCGGCGACTCGATGATCGACGAGCAGATCCGCGACGGCGACTACGTCATCGTGGAAGACCGCAAGACGGCAGACAACGGCGAGATGGTGATTGCGCTTGTCGGCGGCCTCGACGTGACGCTGAAGAAGTTCTACCGCGATAACGGCAAGGTGCGCCTGCAGCCCGCCAACCCAGCGATGCAGCCGATGCTCATTGACGCCGACCGCGTCCAGATCCAAGGGGTCGTCGTCGGCGTCATGCGGAAATACTGACACGTCGAAGAGTGGACCATGAGCGACCAACCACCTGAGCGGAAACAGATCAACTTCACAATCATTCCCGACGAGACCTCGACTGAGGCCCGCACTTACGCGAATTTCTGCTCGATCGCGCACACCCCCTTCGACTTCACACTGACCTTCTGCGAGGTGATGCCGCTCTCGGACAAGGACCTGCGCGACGCCGAGGCGCAACACGTGGTCCAGGCGCCGGTCCGCGCGCGCATCGTCGTCCCTGTGCAGTTCGTCCCGAATCTCGTGGCCGCACTGCAGGAGCACATGCGCGTGTTCTCGGAGTCGTATTCGAACGTGGGGTGGACGAAGGGTCCCGTTCACTGAAGTCCGCCGCGACCACGCGCCGAATCGTCAAGACGCTGTCAGCGCAGCATCCACACGCCGACACCGAGCTCCACTACCGCAACCCGTTCGAGCTGCTGGTCGCCACGATTCTCTCGGCCCAATCGACCGACGAGCGCGTCAATCTGGTCACGCCTGTGCTGTTCGCGCGCTACGAGGATGCGCACGCGCTGGCCGCTGCCGCTCCCGCCGACGTTGAACGACTCATCGTCTCGACGGGGTTTTTCCGTCAGAAGACCCAATCACTCCTCGGCATGGCGCGGCAGCTCGTCGAGCGGCACGGCGGGCAGGTGCCGGCCGATATGGAACGGCTCACCGAGCTGCCGGGCGTCGGCCGCAAGACGGCGAACGTCGTCCTCGGACATGCGTTCGGCGTGCCGGGACTGCCCGTCGATCGCCACGTCCTGCGCGTCGCCAATCGAATCGGCATCGCATCGAGCGACGACCCCGAGCGCGTCGAACAGCAGCTCTGTAAGGCGCTGCCACCGGACGTGTGGACGCTCGCCTCCGACGTCCTCATCCTGCACGGCCGCCGGATCTGCCGGCCGAAGCCGCTGTGCGACCGCTGCTCGGTGGGCAAGGATTGCGAGTACTATCGCACCGTGGTGGCGAAAGGATGACTCGCGCGGCGTTCGAGCGGCTGGTGCGCGAAGCGGTGACGCTCATTCCGAAGCGCTTTCGCCGCGAAATCACGAACCTGGCGCTCGTCGTCGAAAGCCAGCCGAGCGGGGAACTGCTCGAGGAGATGGAGATCGAGCCCCCGGACACGCTCTACGGGCTCTACCAGGGGACGCCGCTCACCGAGCGCACCTGGGCGTACGGCAACACGTTGCCCGACCGCATCGTCATTTTTCAGCGTCCGATTGAAGAAGACTGCGAGGACGAGGACGAAATTCGCGCGGTCATCGGCGAAACGCTGATCCATGAGGTCGGCCATTACTTTGGCCTCAGCGAAGAAGAGATCGAGGAGATCGAGGAGCGCTACTGGCGCGGCGAGGACGACGAGGAGGCCACTGGGTAGTCGGAGGCCCTCAGGGCTCCGCGCCAAAAAGCGCTTCGGCCAGCACTTCCTGGAGCCGGCCTGGGTCACCAAGGTCGTCGATGCGATCCGCCCCGCGCCTGACGACACGTTCCTCGAAATCGGTCCGGGACGCGGCGCACTCACCGCCGCGCTGGCGCCACGCGTCCGCCGCGTGATCGCCGTCGAGATCGACCGCACCCTCGCTGCCGCACTGCCCGCCCGGGTGCCGGAGAACGTGCACCTGGTCACAGCTGATTTCCTGAACGTGGATCTCGACGTACTGGTCCGGGACGAGCAGATGCCACTGCGCGTCGCCGGCAACCTCCCTTACAACGTCGCGTCCCCCATTCTCTTTCGGCTGCTCGATGCGGCCGACGAGGGGCGCCGCTTCCGCGATGCCGTGGTGATGCTGCAGAAGGAGGTCGCCGACCGGCTCCTCGCGGTCCCCGGCGGCGAGGGATACGGCGCACTCGCCATCCAGGTGCAGCTGCTCGCCGACGTCGACCGGCTCTTCGCGCTCCCGCCTGGTGCGTTTCGCCCGCCGCCCAAGGTGACCTCCGCGCTCGTCCGGCTGCGGTTCCGGCCGGCGGCCGCCGACGTCGGCGACCGCGCCGCATTCGCGCGGGTCGTCCGCGGCCTGTTCCACCAGCGCCGAAAGACGCTCCTCAACGCGCTGCGTCCGATCGTTGTCTCCTCAGCGCACTCCGCCGATCAAGTGCTTGAACGCGTGGGACTTAACCCGTCCAGACGGCCCGAGACGTTGACGGTCGACGAGATGGCCCGTCTCACGCGAGCTGTGCTATAGTTTGCCCGGAAGTCGTTGCAGGGGCCGATCTTAAGGTCGGCCCCTACGTGTACTTGCCTGTAGGTTCCAGGCGTTCCCAGCCGCCTGAAGACGCCACCGCGGTCCGCCCGGCCCGCGGCGGCGACAAACATTTGCGATGAGCGATGAGCGATTGGTGATTCCAATCGCACGTCACCCATCACAAATCATGGATTGTCAAACGCTGGGATCCGCATGGATCAGTCTGCTGTACCCGTTGTGTCTGCTGGGCCTCGCCCTGAGCGAACGGAGCGAGTCGATGGGACGCTCGAGGTCGTTCCGCTCGGCGGCCTGGGCGAATTCGGCATGAATATGATGGCGATGTCGTGGGAGGACACCACGATTCTCATCGACGCCGGTGTCATGTTCCCGGATCCCGATCAGCTTGGCGTCGACCTGATCATCCCGGATCTCAGCTACCTCGAAGCGCGGCGCCCCCAGGTGAAGGCGCTCGTGCTCACCCACGGCCACGAAGACCACATCGGGGCGGTGCCGCACGTGATGCCGCTCTTCAGCGGCCCGGTGTACGGCACTGCCATGACGCTCGCGCTCGTGGAGCCGAAGCTCGAGGAGCACGCACTCGACGCTGAGGATCGGCTCAGGATCATCAAGCCGCGCGACGTCGTCACGATCGGGCCGTTCACGGTGGAGTTCATCCGTGTCACGCACAGCATGCCCGATTGCGTGGCGCTGGCGATCACGACGCCGGTTGGCCTCATCGTGCACACGGGCGACTTCAAGATCGATCAGACGCCGATTGACGGCGAGCACTTCGATCTGCACCGCTTCGCTGAGCTGGGCCGGCGCGGCGTGCTCGCGCTCTTTGCCGACAGCACCAACATCGACCGCAAGGGCTTCACCGGCCCGGAGATCGAGGTGCTCGACGCTTTCGAGGAGCTGTTCACGAGCACGCAGGGCAAGCTGGTCGTGGCGACGTTTTCGTCGAGCGTCTACCGGATGCAGATTCTGGTCGATCTCGCCGTGCAATTCGAGCGGCACGTGGCCTTCGTCGGCCGCAGCATGGTCAAGAACGCCGAGATCGCGCAGCGCCTCGGCTTCCTCCGCATCCCGTCGGGCATTCAGATCCGCGAATCGGACGTGCCCGGCTACATCTCGCAGGACATTCTGTGCATCGCGACGGGGTCGCAAGGCGAGCCGCAGGCGGCGCTCCCGCGCATCTCCATCGACGACCACCGGTTCGTCCGGCTCGGTCCCGACGATACAGTCGTCCTCTCGGCACGTGCGATTCCCGGCAACGAGAAGGCGATTGCCCGAACCATGAGCCATGTGGCGCGGCGCGGCGCGGACGTGGTCACCGACACGATTAAGCACGTCCACGTCTCGGGACACGGCAGCGCCGAGGAACTCAAACTCGTGCTGTCGCTCGTCCGCCCACGCTATTTCATCCCGATCCACGGCGAGTATCGCCATCTCTCGCTTCACGCGCGTACGGCGCAGCGCGTTATGGGCGGGCTCGAGCCGAAACTGAATGTGCTGCTCGCGGAAAACGGCGACGTCATCCAGTTCGACCAGCACGGCGGCCGCATCGCCGACAAGGCGCCCGCCGGGCGGGTGCTGATCGATGTCACGCGCATCGGCGAGATAGGCGACGAAGTGCTGCGCGACCGTCGTCATTTGGCAGGCGACGGAGTCATCGTGGCGGTCGTCGCCATCAACAGGCAGACCGGCTCGCTCGTCGGCGAGCCCGAGATGGTCGCGCGCGGCTTGGTCGTCGCCGAAAGCGAGGCGACGTCGATCTTCCAGGACGCCGCTGCGGTGATCGCCGACTGCATCGCTGCGTCGAGCCTCGAGGAGCGGACGGATCAGGGGTTGATGACGGAGAAGCTCCGCGTCGAGCTGCGGCGGTTTTTCAAGCGGCGTTCGGGGCGGCGGCCGCTCGTGCTGCCGATCCTGATGGAGATCTGATGGCCGAATCGACCCTCTCGCGCCGCATCAGCGAGTTCGCCGGGGTGGCGCTCTTCGCGGCCGCGTTGATCTGGCTGATTGCGCTCGTGACGTATGAGCCGACCGACCCGGTCTGGTTCTTCACCACTGAGGCGGCGCATCCGCCGGCCAATTTCGTCGGCCGCGTCGGCGCGTTTCTCTCCGAGCTGTCGTTCCAGCTGTTCGGCTACGCGTCGTATCTGCTGCCGGTCGTCATCGCGGCCGCGGGCTGGCATTACTTCTGGTGCCACGCGCCGCAGGCCGCGTACACGAAGCTGTTCGGCGCCGGACTGTTCTTCGGCTGCGCCAGCGCGTTCCTCAGCCTCGTGTTCGGCAGCACCGAGGTCGCGGGCCCCTCGGCCCGCCTCGGGGCAAGCAAGACGTTCCTGGCGGGCGGGTCGCTCGGCACGTGGACAGCCACCGCGCTGTCCGAGTACTTCAACCGCACCGGCTCGATCATCGTGCTCCTGACGCTGATGGCGCTCTCGGTGATTCTGGCGACGCACTTCTCCTTCGGCCAGCTCTTTGCGCGGGCCAGCGAGCGGTCGCGGGATCTCTCCGCTCGCGGGATGGGCTCGATGCGCCGATGGCTCGAAAGGCGCCGCCGACAGCGCGATCGGCGCCTCAAGCCGGGACCCGGGATCCGGAGTCTGGGACCCGTGCCGATCTCCACGACGCCGGCCCACGAACAGGCGCCTCCACAGCCCACACGCCCCCCCCAAATCGCGTTGCCGACTGGGCGAGGGCCCGAACCGCGGACAGTGGGTCCCGAAACCGCGGGATCCCGAATCCCGAGTCCCGGATCCCGTTCAGAGGTGGAGCCGTCGGCTCAGAAGCCCGCGCCGCGCAAGCAGGGAGCGTTCACGCTGCCTCCCGTCTCGCTTCTCGATGCGGCGAAGACCGAGCGGAAGATCGACGAACGCGAGTTGATGGAAGGGGCGCGCCAACTCGAGGAGAAGTGCCGCGAGTTCGCCGTCGAGGGGCAGGTTGCGCAGATTCACCCGGGCCCTGTGGTGACGACGTTTGAGTTCAAGCCTGAAGCGGGCGTCAAGTACAGCAAGATCACCAGCCTGGCCGACGACCTCTGTCTGGCGATGCAGGCCGAATCGGTGCTGATCGACCGCATCGCCGGCAAGTCGACCGTCGGCATCCAGATCCCGAACCCGAACCGCGAGACGATTTCGCTGCGCGAGCTGCTCGAATCGGACGCGTACCGGCGGTCGCTGTCGAAGCTGACCCTGGCGCTCGGCAAGACCATCCACGGCGAGCCGTACGTAACCGATCTCGCGTCGATGCCGCACCTGCTCATCGCCGGTTCGACGGGCACCGGCAAATCGGTCGGGCTCAACGCGATGCTGACCAGCATGCTGTACCGCGCCACCCCGGACGATGTCCGGCTGATTCTGATCGATCCGAAGCGGCTCGAGCTCGGGATGTACGAGGACATCCCGCACCTCCTGACGCCCGTCGTCGTGGATCCGAAGAAGGCGGCCAACGCGCTGCGCTGGGCGGCGCACGAGATGGACGAGCGGTACAAAACGCTGGCCGCCGAAGGCGTCCGAAACATCGACCAGTACAACCGCAACATCCGCTTGGCACTCATCGAGGGAGCCGTGCGCGACGCCGACGTTCCGAAGCCCCTCCCGTTCATCGTCGTGGTGATCGACGAGCTGGCCGACCTGATGATGATCGCCAGCAACGAGGTCGAAGAATCGATTGCGCGCCTGGCGCAAATGGCGCGCGCCGTCGGTATCCACCTGATTCTGGCGACGCAGCGGCCATCGGTCGACGTCATCACCGGGCTCATCAAAGCGAACCTGCCGTCACGCATCTCGTTTCGCGTGTCGTCGAAGACCGACTCGCGCACGATTCTCGACAGCAATGGTGCCGAGCAGCTGCTTGGGCGCGGGGACATGCTGTTCCTGCCGCCTGCGTCTTCGCGCTGCATCCGGCTGCACGGGCCGTACATCTCGGAGCAGGAAAGCGCGCGCCTCTCCAGCTTCCTGCGCAAGCAGGGCAAACCGGTCTTCGATGAGACGATCACCGCCGAGGACGACAAGAGCGGCCCGGACGCGCTCCAGTTCGAAAAGGACGAGCTCTACGACGAAGCCGCGCGCATCGTCGTCAGCACTGGGCAGGCGTCGATTTCGTATCTGCAGAGAAAACTGCGTATCGGTTTCAGCCGGGCCGCGCGCCTGGTCGACATGATGGAGGCCGACGGCCTCGTGTCGCCCGGCACGGGCGGCAAGCCGCGCGAGGTGCTGGTCGACCGGAATTACTTCGAGGAGGTGGATGCGCAGCTTCGCTAGAAGCACCCCAACGCGCACACTCCGCGTGTTGGGGGCCCCGCTCCGAAGCGTCGGCCTGGCCGTGGCGCTTGTCGCAGCCTCCCACGCTGCGGTCGCCGGAGGGCTTCAGACCTCCGGAGCACGGGCCTCCGGACGGCAGGACGCTCTAGGTCTCTATACAGAGATGCTCGCGCGCGAGAAGGACGTACGCCGCGAGATGAACCTGGCACCGCAGCTGCGCGCGCAGCCGCCTGGTGAGGCGTCGGCCGCGCTGCTGACGCGCATTCGCCAGACCGTGGCACGCTACGAGAACATCCCGCGGCGCTTCCCCCGAAGTGGATACAGCGACAACGCGCTGTGGCAGGCGGCCGTGCTGGCCGCCGACACGTACTGGCAGTTCGGCGACACGCGCGACCGGGCCGATGCGCTGCGCCTCTTCGCGCGCCTCACAACGCAGTTCCCGTCGAGCTCGCTTGTCGCCCGGGCAGCCGCCCACGTGACACGGCTGACCGTCGCCGACAGCGCGCCCGAAGAGTCGACGCTGAAGGCGATTCGGCGCGAGGCATTGCCCGACGCGCTTCGCATCACGCTCGACCTCGAACGCGAGACGATGTTCTCCGAGGAACGACTCGACGGCCCGCCGCGCGTGTTCATTGACCTGCGAAATGCGCAGCCGGTGGCGGCGCTCAAAGACGCGACGGTCCCCTACGCGGACGATGTCGTGCGACAGGTGCGGATCGGCCGGCAGGCAGATAATCGCATCCGCGTCGTCTTCGATCTCGACGGCGCCGGCCGCTACAGCGTGTATTCCCTCTATAACCCGTATCGAATCGTCATCGACTTCGAGCGCACGAAGGACGCGACGCCCGTTCTCGCTCTCAAGGACCCGAAGGACATCGGCGCTGGGCCTCCACCCGCGGCGGTGCCCACAGGGCGCGCACCCGCCGGCAACGCACCGCCGGCCGCGCCAGCCGCGGCCGCCACCAACACGCGCGGCGGCTTCTCCCTGTCGCGCCAGCTCGGACTCGGCGTGTCGCGCATCGTGATCGATCCTGGGCACGGCGGCCACGATCCGGGCGCGCGGGTCCGTGGCCTCAACGAGGCGGAACTGGTGCTCGACGTGGCGCTGCGGCTCGAAACGCTGCTTCGCAACGAGCCCGGCGTCGAAGTGGTCCTCACCCGCCGCACCCATGCCTTCGTGTCACTCAAGGAGCGGACGGCAATCGCCAATCGCGCGCGCGCCGATCTGTTCCTGTCGATTCACGTCAACGCGAGCGGCAACACCGGCATCCGCGGGTTCGAGACGTACTTCCTCAACTTCGCCCCGAATCCCGAGGCCGAAGCGATCGCCGCGCGCGAGAACGCCGGATCCTCCAGCACCATGGGCAACCTGCCCGACCTCGTCAAGACGATTACGTTGAACAACAAGCTCGACGAATCGCGCGATTTCGCGACGATGCTACAGACTGCCCTCTATGAGCGGCTGCGCACGGTCGACACGAACACACGGAACCTGGGCGTGAAGCAGGCGCCCTTCATGGTCCTCATCGGCGCGACGATGCCGAGCGCGCTCGCCGAGATTTCCTTTCTTACGAACGAAGACGACGCGACGCTGCTGCGGAGCGGCGGCTACCGCCAGGAGATCGCCGAGGCGCTCTTCGCGGGAATCATGAAATATCAACAGGCGTTGAAGACGGCACCGGCTCCTGTGCTACGGTCCGGGTTCTGAGTTCCGGGTTCGTGTTCCAGGTTCGGGTTCAAAACTGGGTACTGCCGCCGAACTCAGAACGCCGAACTCAGAACCGCGAACTGGGAACACGACCCCAGCACACGAACCCGGAACAGGGAACTCAGAACACAGAACTGGATCTCAGATCCGCAAGCGCACGTGAGTCGTGTCCGACGCGGGCGCCGACGCGTCCCGCAGCCGGCGGAGCACGATGAAGATCACACCGGCGATGAGACCGCCGATGGCCGCCGCGAGCAGGACGACGCCCGCCGTGGCGAACATGGTGAGGATGTAGTCGATGCTGATGTCGCGTGCCGGTTCCGGCTGCTTGATCACCTCGACGACGATCGGCGGTTGCTGTTGGAAGAAAGAAAGCACAGCGTGACCCTGACCACGGACCGAGAACAGTGAATCGAGGAGCGTGAACCGCAGTCTCCTTAGAGTGTAGCCCACCCGTCAACGCCGAGCGCCAGCTCCGCCAGCGTGCGTACGCCGACCCCGGTGGCACCCTTCGGCTGATAGGGCTTCGTCTCCTCCGCCCACGCGGTCCCCGCGATATCGATGTGAACCCACGGCAGGTCGCCGGTGAACTCCCTGATGAAGAGCGCGGCCGTAATCGCGCCCCCGAGCCGTCCTCCGGTATTGGCGACATCGGCGATCTCGCTCTTGAACAGCTCCTTGTAGTCGTCGAACACCGGCATCGGCCACGTCCGCTCGCCGGCGCGCGCGCTCGCCTGGCGTACGGTTTCGACCCACGTGTCCGGCGTTCCGAACAGACCGCTCGTCGTCTTGCCGAGCGCCACCACGCACGCACCGGTCAGCGTGGCGACGTCCACCAGGTGCGTCGCGCCCAGTTGGCGCGCGTACCAGCAGGCGTCGCCGAGCGTCAGGCGTCCCTCGGCGTCGGTGTTCAGGACCTCGACGGTCTTTCCTTCGGCGCTCACGAGCACGTCGCCCGGCTTGAGCGCCCGGCCGCCCGGCATGTTCTCGGTCATCGGGATGACGCCGATGCATCGCACCGGAGCCCGCAGCCGCGAGATGGCGACCATCGCCATCAGGACCGCGGCGCCGCCCGACATATCGTCCTTCATCCTGTCCATGTTCTCGGCCGGCTTGATCGAGATGCCACCCGAGTCGAACGTGATGCCCTTGCCGATGAGCGCGAGCACCGGGGTCAGACCCCGATCCGGCGGTTCGTGCCGCAGGACGACCACCCGCGGCGGTTCCTGGCTGCCACGCGCAACGCCTAGGAGCAGTCCCATGCGCAAATCGCCAATACGCGTCTCGTCGAGCACCTCCGCCGAGAGACCCGCCTCGCGTGCGATCGTGGCTGCGCGCTCTGCGAAGACGCGCGGAGTCAGCGCATTGCTCGGCTCGTTGGCCAGCTCGCGTGCCATGTTGCTGCACTCGCCGAGCACGCGGCCACGCTCAGTCGCCCGCTGCATCGCCTCCCCGTCACCCTGAACGTACAGCTGGACCCGATCGATCCACACGCGCGGCGGATCTGTCGTCTTGTACGAGCCGCCGTCGAAGTTGCCGAGGACCACCCCTTCCGCGAGCACCCGCGCGGCGTCCACCGGAGACGCCGGGTTGGACCTCGGATGCACGATCGCCATCCGCTCGAGCCGGCGCTGGCGGGCCGCCAGCGTGCCGGTGGCGGCGGCGCGGCGCAAACGATCCGTGGAGAAATCCTTCCGCTTCCCAAGGCCGACGAGCGCAACCCGGTCCGCCTTCCAGCCGGCGACGGCGGGGGAGAACACGTCGTACGCGCCGCCCTTGAACTCACCGCGGGCGCGCGCGCCGCTGACTGCGCCGGACGAGGCCGTGTCAACCTCTGCCTCGTCTGGGATGATGTCGTCTTCGAACACCGGGATGACCAGGAACTCGGTCTCGATGTCCCGGGATGCCGTCGTGGTGACGCCGATCGACGGCGTCCGATGCGTAATCTGCGTCGACACGGATCTGGCTTAGAATCCTTTCCAGGGACTTTACTGGTATGCCCTTCCCCACGACGAAACTGGCCGTGCCTGTGTCGCGGCCCGCCAACCGCGGTCGAGGGGCTGTTGTTATTGGCAGTACATCAGTCGATACGGTTCATTAGTATGACGGATCACTACCGCAGCGTCTGCACACTCGTTGCAGCGACCGCACTGCTGCTGCCGCACGCCATCGACGCGCAGGCGCCAGCTGAGCCGAAGAAGCCGACGCTCGCGGTGCGGGCCACTCCGCCAGTCGGATTTTCGCCGCTGCGGGTACGCGCGTCGGCCGAAATCCGCGACGGCAGCAACGACTACCCCGATTTCTACTGTGCAACCGTCGAGTGGGACTGGGGCGACGGCACAATCTCTGAAAACACGAGCGACTGCGATCCGTACCAGGCCGGCAAGAGCACCATTCAGCGCCGCTACTCCGCCGATCACATCTACCGCCTTGGCGGCGCCTACCGCGTCGTCTTCCGGCTGAAGCAGAAGACAAAGGCCGTGGCGAGCGCCACTACGAACGTTCAGGTCAGGTCGGGGGCAGGCGAATATTTTGGCAGGTGAAGCCGGCCGAACCGGAGCCGGTGTTGACGTCGAAGTCGTGATGGCGGAGCTGCAGCGCCGCGTCCGCGAGCGGCTGCGCCGCCAGCTCGCCGACGAGGGCACGGCGCGGGCGTTCGATGACCCGGCTCTTTTTGCCGACGTCGAGTCGCTGCTGCGGGCGGCGGCCAGCACACCGGAGGCGGCGCGGCTGCTGCTCCCAGAGCTGATCGGCGAGCCCGACGCCTGGCGCCTCACCACCAAGCTGCGCTATCAGTCTCACCGCGGCCGCGTGTCCACAGGGCTCATCATCTTCATCAAGCGCCGCCTCCTGATGCCGCTGCTGCGCTGGTTCTACGAGTACAGCCGGGACAACTTCGAACGGCAGCGCCGGGTCAATCACGTGCTCTTTGCGTGCGCACAGGAGCTGGCCCTCGAAATGGCGCTGCTCCGCCGTGAGCTCGATCGCCTCTCCCGCGTCTCGAAGGAATGAAGCTCGCGTTCGTCGTCCAGCGCTACGGTGCCTCCGTTGCGGGGGGCTCCGAGCGGCACTGCCGCGAGCTCGCGGAGCGCCTCGCGACCCGGCACGAGATCACGGTCCTCACGACGTGCGCGAAAGACTATGTGACATGGGCCAATGCGCTTCCAGCCGGACGCGCGGTCGAGAACGGCGTGTCCGTGCTCCGGTTTCCGGTCGCGCGCCGGCGCCGGATGAAGATCTTTGCGGATCTCAGCGACGAAGTGTTCGACGGCGGAGCGCCGCGCGAGCGGCAGGAGGAGTGGTTTCGGGAAAACGGCCCCGAGGCGCCCGCACTCCTAGACCACCTGCGCGCCCACGGATGCGAGTACGACCTCGTGCTCTTCTGGACGTTCCGCTACTTTCCGTCCTATTTCGGCCTGCCGCTGGTCACCGACCGCGCGGTGCTCGTCCCAACCGCCGAAGAGGAGTCGGCCATCAACCTCGACGTGCTGCCTGAGTTCCTGAACAAGCCGGCAGGCTTTCTCTTTCTGACTCAGGAGGAAAAACACCTGGTGGCGGCGCGCATGGACCATCCCCCGTTTCCGACGGCGGTCGTCGGGATCGGTCTCGAGCCGGCGGTGCGCGGAGCAATCGAGCGGGCGCCGCTCGAGGCGCTTGGCATTCCTTCGAATTATCTGCTTTACCTGGGGCGCGTCGATCGCAACAAGGGCTGTGACGCGCTGCTCGACAACTTTCAGCGGTACGCTGCGACGCATTCCGACGTGACGCTCGTGGTCGCTGGCCCTGCCAAGATGCAGATTCCCGCGCATTCGCAGATTCGCGCGCTCGGGTACGTCGCCGACGACGTGCGCACTGCGCTCCTCGCCCACGCGCGCGCGCTCGTCGTCCCGTCCTGGTACGAAAGCCTCAGCATCGTCCTGCTCGAGGCGTGGAATCACGCGGTTCCGGCGCTCGTGAACGGCCGCTGCAAGGTGCTGGCGGGACAGGTAACGCGCGCCAACGGTGGCCTGTACTACACGTTTCCGGCGGAGTTCGATGAGGCGGCCGACTA
>Ga0187893_10010561_pt1 | contig 13700 bp, 12 predicted proteins | sample MA1701074metaG_FD_139574 | JGI IMG/M metagenome (GOLD analysis project Ga0187893, IMG submission 139574) | White microbial mat communities from a basaltic lava cave in the Kipuka Kanohina Cave System on the Island of Hawaii, USA - MA170107-4 metaG ...
GCGGCCTGTCTTTTTCTTGTTGACGCCGCCCCATTGTTTGAAGAAAAAGGGGATGCTTCGAGCAACGCATCGATCGCGGATTTCGGTTACCCATTCTTCGTGCATGGGTCTTGCGCCAGGACCAGACTCCCCGCCGACGATGACCCAGTGGATACCCTGCAAAGGTAGCCTGGGAATCGGGCCTAACAACGGCTCGACCGACAGGAAGCGAATCCGGGCGGGTACCCTTGCGAGAGTGCGTACGCGATGAGTGTAATCCGCATTCTCCACACTGGTTCCGAGCCACACGTTGTCGGGCCAAGGCAAATCGTCCGCGTAGCGCAATGCGGTCTCGGGTCGTTTGGTAAGGACCTGGAAGCGATGATGCGATGCCTCGACCATGACGTCGAACACTCGCTGAATAAAAGTCAACGGCACGTCGTCATGGAACAAGTCGCTCATCGAATTGACAAATACAAGCCGAGGTTGTTTCCAATGTAGAGGAAGATCAACGCTGGTCGGATGGACGGTGAGCGAGAAGCCGTTGCGATACTGGGGTACACCCATCGCACGCAAGCGCGCGGACATGCGTTCGGCATAGCAGTGTTTGCAACCTGGGCTGATCTTCGTACAACCCGTAACGGGGTTCCAAGTCGCTTGCGTCCATTCGATGTGAGAGCCGTCTGCCATAAGGCAGTTTCCTAACAAATACCAACCTTCATGTCAAGCCCCCCTGAGCCTTTGATCGGAGGGCTTGGTAAAACGATGTTTTACTTTTCGGTCTGGGTTGTTGGTATGCATGAGGGTTCCTACGAGTTTGTTTCCAGATGGTCATTTCGTTTCCATTCGGCGAGGATACTCCGTTCACTTCGGCGCGTGTGTCGGATAAGATACGGATGTTGTGAAAAACCAAACTGTATTAACCATTGCGCTTCTATTGTTCCCCTCGGGGATTGTTCGCGCGACGGAGCCGCAAAGCGCCGCCGATCCTGTAATCCAGGCCGAGGCGCGGCGGGTGGAGATGATCCAGCGGGTCGCGCCGAGCGTGGTGTGCATCCTCGACAGCCATCAGCGCGGCGGCGGGTCGGGCGTGCTCATCGATCCCAGCGGGTACGGGCTGAGCAACTACCACGTCGTCGCGGGGATGCTGGATGGGCCCGGCGGATGGGGGGGCCTGAGCGACGGGAAGCTCTATGAGCTGGAGGTGCTGGGGATCGATCCGACGGGCGACGTGGGCATGTTCCGTCTGAAAGGCTCGGATGGCTTCCCGCAGGGCGGGCAATTCCCGCACGCGAAGCTGGGCGACTCCGACGCCGTGCGGGTAGGCGACCCGGCCGTGGTGATGGGCAACCCCTTTTCGCTTAGTGAAGATTACACGCCCTCGGTCACGGCCGGGCTGGTCACCGGAGTCCACCGCTACCAGAAGGGCGTGAAGGGGAACCTCACCTACACGGACTGCATCCAGGTGGACGCGGCCGTGAACCCCGGAAACTCCGGCGGGCCGCTGTTCAACGCCGCGGGCGAGGTGATCGGCATCAACGGGCGGATCTCCGTGAACCGTCGCGGGCGATTCAACGTGGGCTTCGGCTACGCGATTTCCTCCAACCAGATCGAGCGGTTCATTCCCGCGATGCGCGCCGGGTTGCTCGCCCGTCACGGGACGTTGCAGGCCACCGTGGACGCGGACAGCGACGGGCGGATTATCTTCCAGCGCATCGCGCCCGGCGCCAGCGCCGACAAGGCGGGCATTCGTCGCGGCGACCATCTGCTGACCTTCGACGGTGTGGCCATCGCCTCGGGCAACCACTTCGCCAGCGTGCTGGGCACGTATCCCGCCGACTGGCCCGTGCCCATCGAATTTGAGCGGGAGGGCGTGCGGCAAAAAGCGGTCGCCAGACTGGACGCCGTGAATCCCAAGCTACGAAACCCGTTCAACCCCAAGCGCGATATCAACGTCCGCGAAGTGGAGCGCGCGCTGCGGGCGTTCGCCGTCTCCGTGCTCGGCTCGACGGAGGCGCGGCGCCCGCTGGGCTGGAAATGGCGCCTGATGCGCGAGTTCCCGGCGGTCGCAGGCGGCGACCGCAAGAGGCCTGAGAGTTATGAAGTCACGCAGACCGGCGACGGCCCGGTGCGAATGCAGCTTCGACACGACATCGGCGCGCCCGGTCCGCTCACCGTATATGACGATCATTCGGCTACGCAGCGCGTCCGCGAAACGGACGAGCCGTGGGACCTGGCCCCGGAGGACGGCATGGTCTACGCGGCGCTCTACGTGATGCAGCGGTGGATGCTCGAACCCGTCGAGACCATTGATCTAACCCACGTGGCGCACGTCGGCGGCGACCGGAGCATTTCCGTTGAAAACGGATGCGATGCGATTCTTGACGTGTTGGAGTGGCCGCTGGGGCAAACCACCGCGGCGAGATTCGGGTTCGACGTTCGCTCCGGACGACTGATGGAGGTTCGAGTGCGAGACGCGGCGTCTGAGGCTGAGGCTACGATCGACTTCGGTGAGTACCAAAGCGTGAGCGGGATCAACTGGCCGCTCCGGCTGAAAGTCCGCAGCGCGGGAAGGGAATACACGGACGTGTGGTCTAACCTGGAGCTGACGCCGTGAGACACGCGCCTGGCCTTGGCTGCCTGCTTGTCTTGATACTTGCCGCGCCGAGCGGAGTGCGCGGCGGCGGTTTCGATCGCGCCATCGACGCGGCCGTGCCGCGGGTGGTGAAGCTCTACGGGCTGGGCGTCGGGTCGCAGGCCGGGTACGGCACAGGTGTGCTGATTTCGCCCGACGGGCTGGTGCTCACCGTAAGGTCGCTGCTCATCGACGCCCGCCGCGTTCGCGCCGTGACTTCGGAGGGCGCTCATTACGACGCTCAGGTCGTCCATCGCGACGACGCTCGGCAGTTGGCCCTCCTGCGCCTTCAGCCGCCACATCAGGGCGGCGAGACAGCCGAAGCAACCGTGCCAGTGGGTCCATTGCCCTTCTTTGATCTTGCGTGTGGCGCCGCGCCTGCGGACCAGACCGACCTGAAACCCGGCGACTGGGTGCTCGCGGCGGGCAACCCCTTCAAGGTTGCCGATGGGGCAGAGCCAGCGTCCGTCGTCCATGGAGTCTTCTCTGCCCGCACTCGGCTGGACGCCCGGCGGCAGGTGAAGGAGTTTCCCTATCGCGGCGACGTTCTGGTGATCGACGCCATCACCAGCAATCCCGGCGCGCCGGGAAGCGCCGTTGTGAACATCGACGGGCGATTCGTGGGCATGATCGGGCGGGAAGTGATCTCCAACCTGACGCACACGCACTTCAACTACGCGGTGCCCCGCGACGTGTTGTGCGAGTTTCTGGCCGAGGCATCGGGATCGACGCCGCGCGACCGGCTTGCCGCTGCTGACCCGAAGGAAGCGGCCGTCGATCCGGGAATTCGGCTGACGCGCACCGGCTACCGCGATATCCCGCCGATGGTCGATCGCGTGCGACGAGGGTCGGCGGCGGAGCTCGCTGGAGTTCGCGCCGACGATTTGATACTGTCCCTGAACGGGCGCAACGTTGCCAACCCGGAAGAATACGACGATCGCTTGCGCTCCGTCGCGCCCGGCGAAGGTATCGATCTGGTGATCCGCCGGGGGCGTAACGTGGTCACCATCCGTCTTGAGCCGGAGAAGCCGTGATGGGCGCGAGCGTTAGAAAACTCATACTCGCCTGTGTCCTCGTGTTTCAACTCGGGGGCGGCCTCGCATCCGCGCAACCGCCCGCCGCGGATGATTACGAGGCGCTTCGGGCCTCGCAGGAACGCTTCCGCGCGGCGGCCGCAAAGCTGCGCCCCTCGCTTGTGCGCATCGAGACCGTGGGCGGCACGCAGCCGATGGACGTGCAGCCGCGCGAAGAGCAGAAACCCGCCGATTCCGACGAGGACGGGCCGCCTCCGCCGCCCCGCTCGCAGAACCCCTTCCGTGATGATCCGGGGTCGGGCTTCGTCGTCGCCGACGGACCGACGACGGGACTGGTCTACTCCGCGGACGGCTACCTCGTGGCCAGCAGCTTCAATTTCGCCCGCGAGCCGGCGCTCATCACCGTGACGCTCTCCGACGGGCGGCGCCTGGCCGCCGACCTCGTCGCCCGCGATCAGGTGCGCAAGATCGCCCTGCTCAAGATCGACGCCGCCGGCCTGGTCGCGCCGGAGTGGATCGCTATGGACAAGGTGCGGGTCGGGCAGTCGGTCGTCGCCCTCGGTCTGGGCTTCGGCGGAAGCGAGCCTTCGCTGTCCGTGGGGATCATCAGCGCCGTCAACCGCATGACCGGCAACGCGGTGCAGACCGACGCGAAGCTGAATCCGGCCAATTACGGCGGGCCGCTGTGCGACCTCGAAGGGCGGGTGATCGGCATCTGCGTTCCCATGGCCCAGCGGGCGGGCGAGCTGGCGGGCGTGGAGCTGTACGATGCGGGCGTGGGCTTCGCCGTGCCCAAACAGCGCCTCGACGCCATCGTGGAAATGCTCAGGACTCGCGGATCGGTCTATCGCGGATGGATGGGCTTCGTCATCGACCCGCGCAAGCCCGAGGCCGCGGTCATCCTCAACATCGCCCAGCCCTCGCCCGCCCTCGCCGCGGGCCTTCGACCGGGCGACAAGATCATGCGGGTCAACGGCAGGACGGTCCTTCACTACGGGCACCTCGTGCAGGCGATCTACATGGTCCCCGCCGGAGAGCAGGTGGCCTTTGAGGTGGAGCGCGACGGAGCGCCGTTCAGCGCCGTCGCCACGCTGGCGCGCAGCAGCGAGCTGGGGCCGCTGCCGCAGCTTTCGGAACCCTTCGATCCTTCGGCCCCTCCCTCGACTCCACCGGCCGAAGAGCCGGGACAGGAACCGGAAACACCGTAGAAGAATCGCTACCCGTATGCATCGGAGCGGGAGGGATTCGAACCCTCGGTGCAGTTTCCCGCACACCGCATTTCCAGTGCGGTCCCTTCAGCCACTCGGACACCGCTCCATCGGGATACGAACGCGGCTGCTACCGCATTCGTGATGAAACGGCATCATGCGTCCGTCGGCTTACACGGTCAAGCAAGAAAAAGGCCTTGCCGCACTACGAGCTCTGCGTCCCCGCCTGTTCCTTCATCCATTTGATGAGCGTTTCGGTGATGACCGGATTGAACTTGCCGCCGCCCTGGGAGAGAAAGCTCTCCTCCTGGTCCTCGGCCTCGTTGTATCCGTGGTCAACCTTCGGAACGACGACAAACTTGGCCTTGCCGGGATGGGCCTTGTTTACGATGGAGGCCACTTGCTCACTATCGGCCTTGCCGGCGATGAAGTCGCTCTCGCCCCAAAGGGCCAGGACCGCGGCGTTCACCTTGGCCCACGCCGCGGCGATATCCAGCGCCGCCAGCTGCTGCATGTACTTGTAATGGACGCCGTGGATCAGCGTATCGTTCTGCAGGAACGAGGACGTGTATTCCTTCAGTTCCGGGTGGTCGGTGAGAATGTCCTTGGGAGCTTTCTTTTTGCCATACAATTCCTCGTTGAACAGCTTCTCCTGGTCCGCCTTGGCGGCAATCTCGTCGTCCTTCAACATTTCCAGCTTCCAGACCCGCCGGCTCGATTCCAGGGAGTGCTCATTCCACGGCCGTGCAAACGTCGCGAACGTGGCCACCCCCTTCACCGGCATCCCCTGGGCGATCATGGGGACGATGGCCCCGCCGGAAGAATGACTGAACACAAACACGCGCGCGGGATCGACGAATTCGTAAGAGGGCAGCTTGGTGAGCGCGCTACGGAACGCGGCGATGTCCTGTTCAATGGTCGTATCCTGCACATCCGCCCCTTCGCTGTCGCCCGCGCCGGGGCGCTCGACGCGCATGGTGACGAACCCCGCCTTGGTCAGTTCCGCGATAACGCTTTTGTAGGGATGCTGCGGGAAATTGAATTCGACCGTGTTGGGGGCCAGGCCCTGCACGAAAAGGACCGCCGGGAATTTGCCGCCGTCCTTGGGCTTGGTGAGGATCGTCCGCACGCGCTGCCCGGGCGACCCCGCGGAATCGTAAATCAGCTCATAGTCCGTGGCCGTCTCCTTGGGCCGCGGCCGCAGCACCACGTCGGCCGTTACTTCCTGGCCCGCGCGGATTACGGTGAACTTGAGCGAATCACCCGCGCCGTATTTACGAAGCGTCCTGGTAAATGTCTGCAAGCCGTCGATTTCGTCGGTGCCGATCTTGATGGCCACATCATCGGCCTGCAATCCGGCCTGCTGCGCCGCGGAGTCGGGAACGATGCCGAAGAACAGCACCCCTTTCGTCGATGGAAGGTTGAGGCGCTGCTTGGCCTCGTCGTTCACCGGGCCGAGCTGCACTCCCACCATGCCCCGGCGTTTCAGTTCATCCGCCCGCGCCGCTTGCGGTGCGACCACCAGGGAAAGAAACAGCGCCGACAGAACCGCCACCGGTTGCCACTTACGGATCGTCATTGGGGTCCTCCTTATCTTGTCGAAGATCGATGACACTCTCTGGCCGGGCGGCATTCAGGATGGCATGCAGCCCCCGGCCGGGTCTGTATCGTAACCCCAAAAACCGATGGGTGTTAATTGTTGAAACTTGCAAGGTGTGCCGGCGGAAGGAATACGGGATGTCGCCCGATCGATGGAGGGTTTACACAGGCGGCCTCCCCCCTTGCCAAGGGGGACTAAGGGGGGCTTGACGGCCGTTCAATCGGCGTAGGCCAAGCGTCGAAGCTGCTGTCGCTGCAGTTCCATGGTCAGGAATCGAAGACCGACGGCGAGTTCCGCGTCATTCCGCTCTTCTTCCGTGACGGACAATCCGTAGCGGGCTTGGCCGTCCCGAGCCCGACGCACGTCGCTTACGTAGCCCTGTCCCTTCCAGACCTTGTTCTGATGCCGCAGGCGCAGGTCGACCACCTGGCCGATCCCATACCCTTCGGGGCCGATCAAGCCCAGTCCCCTTATGCTCACGTCGACCACCTTGCAGCCGGGGTCGTCATTGACGTCGGCGGTCACATCGTGAAGGACCGTGGAGATGCGGAAATGCTCCCGGCTCTCCGCGGATGACGCGTCGCCGGTCAGAGTGAAGGAGAAAACAAGGCAAGGCACCGTCTGCGGCACGTCCTGGAGCCGACCGCCTTGCTGCATGAACTTTCCGCCGCGGTCGAAGTACACCACGACGTCCTGCTCACCCTTCGGATCCACGCCGGGCTCTTCACACTCCGCGGTATAGATTGCGTCCGCGATGTTGATATTGACGATCTTCGCCGGGTGCAGGGTTCGCTTGCGCGAAATCCCCGCGAAGTGGATGAAGATACCCTTGTCCCGTTCCAGCTTTGCGCTCATGCTTGCACCGTGCCCTTTGATAAAATCCCTTTCTATCATCATCGGATAGGGGGATTGCACGGTATTAGCTTGGATCGCGGGGATTTGTCCAACGTCCGATAGTAGCGCAAGCCGACTCCGCGAACCTTGTCGTCTAATCTCGTGGCGAACTAATCTTTTCGCTTGGCCGTTTGATCCAATCCGCCCTGGTGGAGGACCAGGCTGGTGACCTTGCCCGCGTCGTCCTTTACAAAGGTGAGCTGGGCCTCGACCACTTTGTAGAAGAACTTGTTCTCCGACTTGGCAAAAACGGGAAATCGCGGCTGGCCGGTGATCATGACCTTGAGCTGACCGTCCTCCAGCTTGACGTCGAACACAATCCCCGGCTTAAGCTCATACTGGCCCACGTATTGAGCGAGAATCTTCGGATCGACAGGAACCTCAACCTGAACCGTCGGCTTGTAATCCTTGAGTTTTTCACACTTGTGGTTTCCATTCTGGTGAAGGATCAGATGGTCTACTTTCCCGTCCGCGCCGCGCACGAAGCTGATCTGCGCATCAACCACCTTGAAGAAGAACTTTGAATCGCTTTCCGCGAACATCGCGAACTTCGGCTGCCCGGTGAGCTGCGCGAAAGGCTGGTCTCCTTCGCGGGTGATGTGAATGATGATCTCCGGCTGAAGCTCATAATAACCGACGAAATCATCCATCGCCGCGCCCGCTACTTTCGCGGTTTTCTTCACCGCCGGAAGTTCAAACTTCGGCTCGAGGGCGTGCAATCCCACAACGTCGAGATCGGTATCCGAATTGGTCAGGACTACGACGCCGAGCTTTTTTTCCGGAGCGAATCCGCAAAAGCTTCGATAGCCGCCCGTGCCGCCGTTGTGCCAGATGATTTCCGTGCCGTGCTTGTTCCAGATGTGCCAGCCGAGGCCCACCGAGAGGTCCGGTGTGGCCGTTTTCATGCGATCCTTGTAGGAGAATTGGAGCGCCTTCGACACCGGCGTGTCCGAGGGCTTCAGGTTGGCCTCGATCATGTTGACCATGTCTAGCGGAGTGGATCGCAGCGCCCCGGCCCCGGCTAGTGCGTCAAGGTCCCAGTTCTTTACCTGTTTGCCATCGGAGTGGCCCATGGCCAGCCGCGACTTCATCTCATCGGTGAGCGTGATCCGCGTATTCTTCATTCCCAGCGGTGTGCAAATTCGCTCGACGACCAGTTGCTCGTACGTCTTGCCCGCGCGCCGAGACAACGCATAGCCCAGCAGGCCCACGCCCAAATTGGAGTACTCATTCTTCTCGCCGATGTCGCGGGCCAGCTCATGACTGCCTAGAAAATCCAGCAGTCGCTTCTCCGTGTAATCAGCATACGGATTGGCGGAATCGGCGGGTTCCAGATTGTCGGGCAGTCGCGGCAGGCCGGAACGGTGCGTGGCCAGATCACGCAGCGTGATCTGCTTGTCGCCGCGAGTCGGCATCTTCGCGCTAGGCGGAAGGTATTTTTGTACGGGATCGTCGAGGGCTGCTTCGCCGCGCAACACCATGTCGGCCAGCAGCGTGCCGGTGAACGCCTTGGTGATCGACCCGATTTCAAAAACGGTCTGTTCATCGACCTTTCGATCGCTGTTCTGGGAAAGCCGGCCTTCGCTGACACAACACGAGCCTTCCGCGTCCACCATGCACAGCACGACTCCCACGCAGTCGCCCTGCTCGACTCGCTGCGCGATGTGCTCACTGACATCGGCGGGAATGCGGCCGGCGGCCTGCGCCATACCGAAACCCAAAGCGAACCATATACCCACTCGCAAAATCATGACGATGCTCCGTTGCCGGTGTCTTGAACGTGATTTTACCCTACAACTGTCGATCCAATCTTCGATAGTGGATGGCCTCCTGCACGTCCTCCGCCCGGACGTCGTCGCGGCCCGACTTCCTTACCATCTCGCGGGCGAGACAAATGGCCTCGCGTTCACCGGGGTCCCGCGTGAGGTGGAGATCAACGTGAGAAGGCTTGCGAACTTGCAGCCATTTCGGGCGTGATGCCATCCACTCGCGAACAGCAGCGGGCGTAGCTGCGTGCGACAGTTCCCGTTCCACTGCCGGCGGTATCGCAACGGTTTGAAACAACTTTGGGAGCGTTTCAATATGGCCGATGCGAACAAGGACGTTGACGGGAGAGGCGTCGGAAACGACCAGCATTATGATCGCTTCTCAAGGACTCTGGCGAGCGTCTTGCGATCGGCCTCCAGCTCGCTGGGGCCGTAATTCCAAGTCACCCCGCGCTGTCCAAGCCACTGCTCCGCTTGGTATTTCGTGCCGAAACCCAGAATCGCAGCGATGTCCCCGACGCTTAGCCGGCCCGTGCGATAGTTTTCGATAAGGAACGCTTCCTTCGCGGCCTCGCTGAGGTCGCCAAGTTCTTCCCGAAGATCGGTCTCGATATCGGCGGGGAGGTTAAAGCTGATCGACATATGCGCGGCTCCGTTCCTGTGATTACCCAGCCATTATACTCCCTTTGTAAGATCGTGGCAATCCATTCATGGCCTATAGCTGCCGATCGAGCCGACGATAGTGGATGGCCTCCTGCACGTCCTCCGCCCGGACGTCGTCGCGGTCGGCGAGGTCGGCGAGGGTGCGGGAGACGCGCAGAACCTTGTCGTGAGCCCGCGCGGACAGGCCCAGCTCGGTCATGGCCTGGCGCAGCACGGCCTCCCCGGCGTCATCCAGTTTGCAGAACTGCCGCAAGAGCTTTCCGGACATGCGCCCGTTGGTCATCATGCCGCTATCGCTGAAACGCCGCCTTTGCCGATCGCGCGCCGCCGACACCTTCTCGCGCATCACGGACGACGGCGTGCCGTCCGTCTGACTTCGCAATGCCGAGAACGGAACGCCGGGCACCTCGATGTGGATGTCGATTCGATCAAGCAGCGGCCCGCTGATCCGTGAGAGGTACTTGTCGATCTGCAGCGGAGTACATTTGCACGGCTTGCGCGGGTCGGTGTAGTAGCCGCACGGGCAGGGGTTCATGGCGGCGACGAGGGTGAACGAGGCCGGAAAGCTCACCGTCCCGTGCGCTCGGGCGATGGTCACCTGTGCATCCTCCAGCGGCTGCCTCAAAGCCTCCAGAGACGACCGCGCGAACTCCGGAAACTCATCCAGAAACAAAACACCGTAGTGGGCCAGCGAGACCTCCCCGGCTTGGGGGATCGAGCCTCCGCCGACCAGCGCGGGCGTACTCGCGGAATGATGCGGACTGCGCACGGGCCGCCGCGCCAGCAGGGCCGTTCCCGCCGTCAACTCCCCGGACACGGAATGAATCCGCGTGGTCTCGACCGATTCTTCGAGCGTCAGCGGCGGCAGGATCGTGGGCAGGCGCTTGGCCAGCATGGTCTTGCCCGACCCCGGGGGCCCGATGAGGAGTACGTTGTGCCCGCCCGAGGCCGCGATGATCATGGCCCGCTTGACGTGCTCCTGCCCGCGGACTTCGCTGAAGTCGCAGTCATAGCGCGACGACTGAGCGAAGACGGATTCCACGTCGATTGCTTTGGGTTCAATGGGAAGCTGCCCGGCGAGGAACCCCACCGCCTGCGTCAAGGATGACACAGGGATGACATCGATCGATTCAACGACCGCCGCCTCAGCCGCGTTCTCCTCCGGGACCATCACGCCGCGAAGCCCCTGCTGCTTGGCCAGCAGGGCCACCGACAACGCTCCCTTGGTCGGCCGGACCCGCCCGTCAAGGGCCAGCTCCCCCACGACGAGATACTTTCCGTTGCCGTCCGACACAACGTCGCCATTGGCGAAAAGGACCCCCAGGGCGATGGGCAGGTCGAAGGCCGGACCCTCCTTTCGCAAATCGGCGGGGGCAAGGTTGATCACCGTCCGGTTGCGAGGGAAGGAATATCCCGAGTTCTGCATCGATGTGCGAACGCGCTCGGTGCTCTCCTTGACCGCGGCGTCAGGAAGTCCGACGAGAACCGGCGGCGCGAAGCCGCCGCGAGACACATCGACCTCCACCTCGACGGGAACGGCCTCAATTCCGCAAAACGTTGCACTGTGCAGACGGGCTACCACGGGGGCATTCTAACTTCGGAGAGAATGAAGGGCGAACCATACCCCCTCTCCCTTTAGGAGAGGGTTGGGGTGAGGGCTTCACGTTGTCATGCTGAGCGAAGCGAAGCATCTCTTCGATTCATACGCTGATTTCGTATTGTAGCGATGTGCCCATGCTTCCCCCCTTACCAAGGGGGGACTCAGGGGGGTCGTCACCGCTTGAACCGCACTCGTTGCGTACCCCGTTCAATCCGCCCGGCGACGAACGGTTGTTCTCCCGCCCGGCGAAGCGTCTGCAACACGGTGTCCACATATAGCGGCCGGACGATCAGGATGTACCCGATCCCCATGTTGAAGACTTTGTACATTTCCGGGCGGGTGGTCCCGAGTCGGCGAAGGAAGTCGAAGATGGGCGGCGGTCGCCAAGCGGACCGCGACAGCACCACGTCGCATTTCGCGGGGATCGCTCGGGCAATGTTCTCCGTCAGGCCGCCGCCGGTGATATGGGCCATGCCCGTCACCACCCGCTTGACCTTAAAACGATGCAGCACGGCCTGTACCGCCTTGACGTAGATGCGCGTCGGACGCAGCACGGCCTCCCCCAACGTCTCCCCCAGCTCGTCATAATACTGATCGAGCTTGCAGCCCGCGCGGGCGATGAGCTTGCGCACCAGCGTATACCCATTGGAGTGAATCCCGCTGGAGGGGAGGGCGATCACCACGTCGCGAGGTTTGACGCGGCTGCGGTCGATCACCTTGCGCTGCTCGAGCACGCCCACGGCGAACCCCGCGAGGTCCAGGTCGCCCCGGCGGTACAGGTCGGGCATCTCCGCGGTCTCACCGCCCAGCAGCGCGCATCCCGCCTCACGACACCCCGCCGCGATGCCCTCGATCACTTGCAACAGATTGTCCGGGTCGAGCTTGTGTACGGCGAGGTAATCGAGAAAGAACAGCGGCTCCGCCCCGCACGTAATCAGGTCGTTGACGTTCATGGCCACCAGGTCGATGCCGATGGTGCTCAGCCGGTTCATCTCGATGGCCACCAGCACCTTCGTGCCCACGCCGTCGGTGCAGCCCACCAGCACGGGCCGTTTGTAGTTGCGGCGGGAAATGTGTTTGTCGTAGTCGAGCTTGAAAAGCCCCGCGAACCCGCCGTGATGGTCCTTGAACACCCGCGGCCCGTAGGTGCTGCTCATGGCCGACTCGATGGCCGACACCCACCGCGTGTTCGCGTGGATATCCACCCCGGCCTCTTTGTAGGTCAGTGCCGCCCGCGACACCCTTTTTTTTCTCGATGATGCCATGTCCCTTCGGATTGTAACGTGAAATCAACTTGTACGGCAGGTGCTCGTCCAAGCCTAACAACGCTCGCTCGGTCTAAAGTCTTTAGCTGCGCCGCCGTGGGTCACCCTTTGGATGGGTTGTCTGTCCCTGGACCTTGTCTCCGTGTGAAATCTCGAAGGATGTCGTCGAGCATTTGGCTATTCACACGAAAGTTTGTCTGTTTGAGACGTTCAAACGTTGTCTTCAGGTCGATAAGGCGTTGTTCGGCGGCAAGAACAAGTAGGGCGAGAGTTCGCGTGGTCTTCACGCCCCGAGCATGGGCGGCTTCGATGGCCTTTCGGTCGTCGATGAGAAGACGAGCGGCCTTAAGCTCCTTCGCAAGAAGAATCGCCTGAGCCTCGCCTACATGAACTTTCAGACTCGGATCCTCGGTAATCGGTGCTTGGACTTTGAGCCACTGGGGTGTAGAAGCCATAAACTCACGGACGGCATCGGGCGTTCTTGCTCGCGTAAGTTCGCGTTGGACCGCCGGAGGGATAAACACATCACCAAAGAGGCGCGGAAGAACTTGGATAGCGTCAATTAGAATCAGATAGCGAAACGGTGAGGCGTTCGAGACTACAATCACTGAACAACCAGCCCGCGAAGCGAAGCCACGTCGTCTTGAACCTCTGCGAGGGTCACGTCAAAATAAACGCCGCGTTCCTTAAGCAGTCCGTCCGCTTCATCGGTGGTAATGTTCAGCATTTCCGCAAATTCACCGAGCGAGAGCTTTCCACGGCGATAGGCTTCGACGGCAAGTGCCTCGCGGGTGGCAAGTTCCAGCCCCTCGCCCAGCTCGCGGCGGAGAGCCTCTTCGATGGTCTTGGGGATTTGGAGGTTTACGTGCATGGATCACCTCACACATTAATTATCGCAGAATTGCAGTGAGCGGTCAATATCCGTCGTGGCCGGAACAGGGTCTTTCAATTTTTGGGTTAGAGTTGGTCGATAAAGGCGTTGGTCAGGGAGGACCAAGCCATGTCACAGGTTATTTCGCTTTGGGAGGCGTTTGCGCAGGTTCCCGATCCGCGGGA
>Ga0187893_10010562_pt1 | contig 13699 bp, 13 predicted proteins | sample MA1701074metaG_FD_139574 | JGI IMG/M metagenome (GOLD analysis project Ga0187893, IMG submission 139574) | White microbial mat communities from a basaltic lava cave in the Kipuka Kanohina Cave System on the Island of Hawaii, USA - MA170107-4 metaG ...
AAGAGGCCGCGGCTGTCGGTGCCCGCCTTCGGCGCCACGGCGCCGCCCCCCGAGACCCGCGCCGACGGCGAGACACGCGCACCCCGCGGCCTCACCCTCTCGCAAGTCCACCTCTCGGGGCCCATGGCGCGCCCCGGTCCCCGGGTTCCCCGCCGCGACGCGCCCGCCGAGGGGAGCTTCGGCGGCCGCTACTCGGTTCGGCGCAGCCTGTCCTTCCAGAAGCCCGGCCTCCGCCGCCCGTGCGCGACGGCGAGCACGCGTCGCTCGGCAGGCAAGTCGACGAAGACGACCGAGTATGGGAACCTGCGATGAGCACCCTGCGAACTCCGAGTCTCTGCGGCATGCCGGCGACCGCGAGGCTCACCGCCGGACCCTCCGGCCGGAGGAGCGCTTCCTCCACCGCGGCCAGGAACTCGGCTCCGAGCCCGGGGCGTCGTTCCTCGTACCAGCGCCACCCGGCCTCGATCTCGTCCTCGGCCTCGCGATCGAGCCGGAGCGGCTTCCTCACTTCCCGCGCTCAGGGTCGAGGCGCTTGAGCACCTCTCTCCAGGGCCGTCCTTCCGACTCCCCGGCGAGGGCACGTGTCGCCCGCCGCTCGATCTCCGCTGCCCACGCTGCGTCCGCGTCCTTGTCCGGCTGTCCGTCGATGCTGGCGATCAGATCGGCGGCCAGCTCGGCCCTTTCGTCGAGGGGCAACCGCAGGGCCTGAGAGAGCAGCTTCTTGGCGCCTTCGCCCACAACGACATCATAGAATGTCGCAGAGCTTCTGCGGACGTGGACGGTCCTCTCGCGGCGCAGCGCCGTGGGCGCGAAGCGCGCGGGCGCTCATGCGCCACTCCGCCGCGCGCTCAAGCTGAAGAACCTGCTCAAGGTCTTCGAGCAGGTGTAGCCGCAACACGGTGCCGGGTCCGTTCCTCCGCCGACTCGCCGGTCGCGGAATTGTCGGTGGGGGCGTGCTGGGCGCTCACACGTCGCCCCGCGCCCCACCCCCTTCCTTTTCCCGGTGCGTACCATGTGCCCCATGAGCCAGAACAACGGCAGCGCCATCCGCATGGAGCAGGGGAACCTCAAGGTCCCCGAGCACCCGATCCTCCCGTTCATCGAGGGGGACGGGACGGGGCGCGACATCTGGAAGGCGTCGCGCCGCGTCTTCGACGCCGCCGTCGAGAAGGCCTACAAGGGCGAGCGAAGGGTCGTCTGGAAGGAGGTCCTCGCCGGCGAGAAGGCGTTCAAGACGACCGGCAACTGGCTCCCGCCCGAGACGCTCGAGGCGTTCCGCACCTACCTCGTCGGGATCAAGGGGCCGCTCACGACGCCGGTCGGCGGCGGCATCCGGTCGCTCAACGTCGCGCTGCGCCAGGAGCTCGACCTCTACGTCTGCCTCCGGCCCGTGCGCTGGTTCCAGGGCGCGCCGAGCCCCGTCCGCCGGCCCGACCTCGTGGACATGACGATCTTCCGCGAGAACACCGAGGACATCTACGCGGGCGTCGAGTGGGCGGCCGAGAGCCCCGAGGCGAAGAAGGTGATCGGGTTCCTCCAGAAGGAGATGGGCGTCAAGAAGATCCGGTTCCCCGTGACGTCGGGGATCGGGATCAAGCCCGTCTCGCGCGAGGGCACCGAGCGGCTCGTGCGCGCCGCGGTCCAGCACGCGCTCCGCTACAAGCGGAAGAGCCTCACGCTCGTCCACAAGGGCAACATCATGAAGTTCACCGAGGGCGCGTTCCGCGACTGGGGCTACGCGCTCGCGAAGAACGAGTTCCGCGGCGACGTGGTCACCGAGCGCGAGTCGTGGATCCTCGACAACAAGGAACGCAACCCCGCGATCACCGTCGAGGAGAACGCGCGCCAGATCGACCCCGGGTACGAGTGGATGGCCCCCGACAAGCAGGCCGAGGTCTGCGAGGAGGTCAAGGCCGCGCTCGCCCTCTGGAAGACGCACGGCGACCGCAAGTGGACGAAGAAGCTCCTCGTCAGGGACACGATCGCCGACATCGCGCTCCAGCAGGTGCTCACGCGCCCGCAGGACTTCGACGTCCTCGCGACCATGAACCTCAACGGCGACTACATGAGCGACGCGCTCGCGGCGCAGGTCGGCGGCATCGGCATCGCGCCCGGCGGCAACATCAACTACACAACCGGCCACGCGATCTTCGAGGCGACGCACGGCACCGCGCCGAAGTACGCCGACCAGGACAAGGTGAACCCCGGCTCGGTGATCCTCTCCGGCGAGATGATGCTCCGCTACATGGGCTGGGGCGCGGCCGCGAACCTGATCGTCAAGGGCGTGGACGGCGCGATCGGCGCGAAGACGGTGACGTACGACTTCCACCGGTTGATGGAGGGCGCGACGCTCCGGAAGTGCAGCGAGTTCGCCGACGACATCATTTCCCACATGAGGGATTAGAGGGGGCCTCGGGGGCAGCGCTGTTCTCCACCACCGGCCCGACTGGGCTTCGCCGAGCACGGCGCCGCCTACGGCGGGTTCGCGGTGGTCGCGGGGTGACCCATCCGCTCGACCAACCGCTTCCTCGCGGCGAAGAGGTCGCTCTCGCGCCAGAGGACAAGGGAGTGGAGCCCTTCGACCGTGAGAGCCAGCTCCCACGTCTTCGACGGGCCTTCCATGTCGAGGCGTCGTGCGGCGCCGGGGGCGCCGTCCACGATCTCCATGTGGATCGTCACGCGCCCCCGCTCCTCCCACCACCGCAGCCGGTAGGCGGCCGTCTCCGCGTTGCTCGTGACCGCGCCCGTGCCGTTGCCCTCGTCGTCAAGGTCGAGCCGATACCAGGTGAGCCCGTCCGCCGCGATGCCGATCCAGGTCGTGGCGAGCGCCGTCGCCTTCCAGGCCTCGGACAGCTTGCCCGACTGGCAGCTCGTGAGCAGGAGGGCAAGGACAAGCGCGCGCTTCATGGCAAGCCGATCTCCCTTGATCCGCTGGTGACCGCCTCGAGCCGGACGTCGCAGTCGCCCGCGGAGACGCGAAGCGTGAAGGGCGCCCGCTCGGGCACCCGCTCGAGGACGAACCTGCCTTCCGCATCGGTCGTCGCGTGGTCGATGGCCCAGCCGCCCGCGAGGGCGGAGACGCGCGCCATGGTCACCGGCGCGCCGGCGCGGGTCACGCGCCCGTCGAGCTTCCCGGCGCGCTCGAGAGCGACATCGAGGGGGGCTCCGGGGGCCTCGGCCTCGACCGCGCGCGCGACCCTCCCCGAGGCGTGGAAGTAGACGACGTAGTTCCCGCGCCTCAGGCCCCGGAGCTCGAACGCGCCCTTCGCGTCCGCATAGGCGGAGCGGGGGCCGGCGAGGACCAGCGCGCCCGGCGCGTCCACGATGCCCGTGATCATCTCGCCGCGCGGCAGGACGATCCGTGCGGCCTCCCGCGCCGGAACGATGACGCTCGAGAAGGCCGGGTGCTGGACGATCACTTCGCCCTCCAGCGGGCCGAGGAGCCGGAATCGCCCGTCGGGCTCGCTCCAGCCGCGCAGTCGCGCGCCGCGGATCGACGCGCCGCCGATCGGCGTCCCGTGCTCGTCCACGACGTCGCCGTCGGTGATCTGGAACGGCCGCAGCCGGAGTTCGAACACGTCCGTCTCCTCGGCGACGCCCGTCGGCATCTCGGCCACGACGGTGAGCGGCACGCCGGGCGGAAGCTGTTTGAGCACGAACTCCCCGCTCTCGTCCGTGACCGCCGTCCAGTCCACTCCCGCGCGTTCGAGCGAGCGCCGCACGCCCGGCGAGCGCGGCGCGACGAGGCCCGTCGGCCACGCCATGACCCGCGCTCCGGCGACAGGGCCGTCCGGGCCGAGGACGTGGCCCCGCCGCTCGACCGCACGGACCATCTCGATCCCAGGGTCCATCGAGCCCCCGAGGCCCCCCAGATGCAGGTTCGCGAAGTCGCGACCCTTCGGCAGGAAGTCGCGGTGCGTCGCGATGAGCGCGTCCGCCTCCGCCGGCACTCCCGTGAGGACGAACCGGCCGGCCTCGTCCGTGCGCGCGACCTCGAGCACGTCGGAGAACCCGCCGCGCCACGTCACCTCGGCCCCCTCGACCGGCACGCCCTCGCACGTCACGGAGCCATCGATCCGGCGGCCGGGCTCCAGCGTGACCGTGTCCCCGCGGCGCACGCGGACCCTGCGCGGCGCGCGTCCAGGCGCGTGCACGATCGCCGTCGCCTCCTCGCCGGGGAACTCCTCGCCGACCCGGGCGATCACGTCCGGGGAGACCAGCGTCGCGCGGGCGCCCTCCGGGATGCGCAGCGGGAACGGTTCGCCGCGGACGATCTCGAAGGGCGGCCCCTGCCCGAAGCAGCGCGTCGCGAGGCCCGGCACCCGGACGGTGATGGGCGTCCCGAGCGTGAAGCTCCCGTCGCGGTCGGTCACGGCGCGGCCGCACCAGTTCGACACCACCGCGCCCGCGACGGGGACGCCGCCCTCCGTGATCCGCCCGCGTGGCGGCTCGCCCGCGACGCGGAAGTCGAGCGCGACCGGCCTCTCGACGATCGCCTCCTCCTCGTCCGCGCGCACCAGCCAGCGCCCCGGCGGAAGATCGAGCGCGTACGCGCCGTCCGCGCCGGTGAAGGTCCGTGCGACCGGTTCCCGCTCGGTGTCGTTGAACCGGCCCCGTTGCGGCGCCTCGCACCGCTCGACGAGGAACCCCGCGCGGGGCCGGTCGAAGGAGTCGATCACCCTGCCCGTGACCAGGAGGGGAGGGGGCGCGGGGGAGGGGGGCTCGACCTGCGGCGCGGTCGCCACGGTCCCGGCGCGCGGCGGCCGCGGTTCGTCCGCGACGACGAGCACAACCCCGCCGGCGACCGCGAGCACCGCAGCCGCGGCCGCCCAGAGCGGGAGCCGGCGCGGCCGTTCCGCGAGGAACAGGAGGCCGAGCATGAGCGCGCGCCGGTCCGCGGACTGTTCCTCGAGCCGCGCACGGAGCTTCGCGAGCGCGCGGTTGAGCCGGACCCGGACGGTCGCGGCGGGGATGCCGAGGTGGCGCGCGATCTCCGCCGGCGAGAGCCCGTCGTAGAAGTGGAGGATGAGCGTGGACCGGTAGGGCTCGTCGAGATCCGCAACCGCATCGACGACCCTCCGTTCGAGCTCCAGCCGCGCGGCGATCTCGACGGGCGAGGGCGGCGCATCGCCGCGTGCCGAGAGCAGCTCGCGGCGCGCCGCGCGCGCGCGGCTCCGGTGCCGCATGAGCGCGACGTTCCTCGCGACCCGCGAGAGCCAGCCGCGGAGGTTTCCGGGCGCCGGCGGCTTCCGGATCGCGGTCAGGAGCGTCTCCTGCACGACGTCCTCCGCGTCCGCCTCGCAGACCACGAGCCCCCGCGCGAGATTCCTCAGGAATCCCACATGCTCCAGAAGCGCCTCGCGCCCCGGCTGGCTCACCCCCAAATAATGCCGCAGAGTCCCCCATGCGAGCGGTTGGGGTTCGCGGGCCTCGCAACTTGTTGGGGGGAAAGGGGTTGTGGCGGCGGAGCGAGCGGCAAGTATGTAGCTACCGCAGGCTGTTGTGGGCTGCGAGGCGTTGAGGCGCGCTAGCGCGCCTTCTTGCGGCCCTAAACGAGCAGGTCTTCTGCCGTCGAGGGAGGCTTTGGCCAGCCGCCTGCCGGACGCTTCTTCTTCAGCGCCCGGTCAGTAGCGGCCCCGAAACCGCCCCCCGGCACGCAACCAAGGCCGCCTCTAGGGCTCAAGGTATTCGCCGCCTGCCCTCTTGACCCTGTGCACGACATCATCCGGGTCCTTCTCTAGCCGCAGCGCGCCCGTGACCAAGTCGCTCTCCAGAATCCACGGGCAGCCGCGATCTGGCACGTAGGAGAAGTACGCCATATGCCCGGGCCTGCTTCCTGCACTCCTCCATCGCCACGCCCCGCCGCCCTCACCGCCGGAACAGCCAAGTTCGTTGAGGACCTGGCTCACGACCTCCAGCTTGTACTTGGGCTGGGCGTCCAACGTGGGATCAGGCGGCGGCCTTGACCACGACCGCCCGCAGGATGGCATCGCCGTCATGCACGCGGGACTTCTTCCTGTAGTCCGGGTTCTTGCGCGCGAGCGCGTCCCAGAACATGGCGACGTACTTCTCGTGGTCAGGCTTCTGCGAGCCATACCACTGCTGAACGGTGAGGCCGTCGGATGTCGCCATGTCGATTTCCGCATCGATCGCCAAGGCGAGATTCTTCACGGCCCCCTCGGGGGTCTTGGATGCAGAGACGTGGCCGGTGCGAACGGAACGCCCACGCCAGATTCGACCCTCTCGGAAGATCAGAAAGAAAAAGTCCAGCACGGGCGGACCCCTTCTACGAGCAATGCCTGCGTGCCGCATGGTCCGGACTCCTCCTAGCGCTTCTCGCTACGGCGGCATGATTAGAGCCATGCCGCCGTGTCACCTTGGTTTCGTCCCCAAAAAATACGCGACTGGGGGGACAGAATCCGGCCCATTGACCTTGCGCCATGGTTCCGGAGCGAACATCAGGAAACGGTGGTCGGCGTCGTGGCATTGGATCCGCGATGAGAGCCATCGCGGTCCTCCTCCTGCTCGGCGCGGCGTGCTACTCCGTCCGCCCGAGCCCCTATTTCAACGGCCTCAGCGACGACCTGAAGGGATTCGTCACCCGGAGCGCGCCGCAAGCCGCATGGACAACCCGGCTCCAGACGGCAGCGCCGGACGGCGCGTCGTTCCGCCTTCCGGGCGTGCAGGTGGTCGCGTTCGAGACCGACCGGACCCTCGACGAAACCGAGGCGCAGGGGCTCCTCGACCGCGTCGAGTTCGAGGTCGTGCGGTCGCTCTTCGGCGGGGAGGTGCGGCTCGTGTCGCGGCGCGAGCCGACCCCCCAGCCTGGCGTCCGCGGCGTCCTGTGGGAGTACGAGGCCGCCGATCGCCGCGGGTTCATCGCGTTCTTCGGCGTCCGGCGCGAGCCGGGCTATGAGGTGATCTTCAGCGCGTGCGAGGTGGGGTGGGGGTCATGAGCAGGATCGGGCTCTTCCTCGTGCTCGGCGGCTGCGTCGGCGGCGCGTACGGCAAGCGGCTGCCCCCTAGCCCCCCTCCGATCGAGCGGGACGAAGAGTACGGCCGCATCGACGAGCGCCGCACCCGGAAGGCGGCGTCGAAGCCTCTCTCCACCTTCTCGGTCGATGTCGACACCGCGTCCTACTCGAACGTCCGCCGCTTCCTCCGCGACGGCCGGATGCCGCCGCCCGATGCCGTGCGGATCGAGGAGCTCCTCAACTACTTCGCGTACGACTACGCGCCGCCCGAGGGCGAGGAGCCGCTCGCGGTCCACGTGGACAAAGCCTGCTGCCCGTGGAGCGACGGCCACCGCCTCGTGAGGATCGCGATCCGGGCGCGCGACGCGGACCCCGAGTGCCGGCCGCCGGCGAACCTCGTCTTCCTCGTGGACGTCTCGGGGTCGATGGAGGACGCCGACAAGCTGCCGCTCGTGAAGCGCAGCCTCCGGATGCTCGTGCGCGATCTCACGGAAGACGATCGCGTGGCGATCGTCGCCTACGCCGACGGCGTGCGGCTCGCGCTCCCGCCGACGCCGGGGGACCGGCGGGAGCGGATCCTCGATGCGCTCGACGACCTCAGGGCGGGCGGATGGACGAACGGCAGCGCCGGGATCGAGCTCGCGTACCGCACCGCGGAGGAGAGCTTCCGCCGCCGCGGCACGAACCGGGTCATCCTTGCGACCGACGGGGACTTCAACGTCGGCACGACGAGCTCGCGCGACCTGACCGGGCTCATCGAGGAGAAGGCGAGGAGCGGCGTCTTCCTCACGGTCCTCGGCGTCGGTCGAGGCAACCTCAAGGACTCGACGCTCGAGAGCCTCGCCGACCGCGGCAACGGCAGCTACGCGTACCTCGACTCCGCGGAGGAGGCGCGGAAGGTCCTGCTGGAAGAGGCCACGCTCACGACCGTCGCGAAGGACGTCAAGGTGCAGGTCGAGTTCAACCCGGCGCGGGTAGAGGCCTACCGGCTCATCGGCTACGAGAACCGGGCGCTGGGCGCCGCGGACTTCAACGACGACTGGGAAGACGCGGGAGAGGTGGGGGTCGGGGGGGCTGTGACCGCCCTCTACGAGGTCACGCCGAAGGACGCCGCGGTCGATCCGCTCAAGTACGGCGGCGAGACCTCGGAGCTGCTCACCGTGAAGGTCCGCTACAAGGAGCCCCGCGGCGGGGCGAGCCGCAAGCTGGAGGTCGCCCTGGACGACGGGCGGTGCGACGAGCCGCGAGGCGACTTCCGGTTCGCGGCCGCCGTCGCCTGCTGGGGGCTTCTCCTGAGGGACAGCGACCACAGGGGCGACGCGACCTTCGGGCTCGTGCGCAGGCTAGCGAGCCGCGCGATCGGCGCGGATCCGGGCGGCTACAGGAGGGAGTTCCTGTCGCTCGTGGAGAGTTCGCGGGAGCTCGCACCCTGAGCCTCCCGCGAGCAGGCCGTCGCCGCCGGCACGAGGCGCGCCACGACGAGGCCCGCGACGATGCCGACGGCGAGCGCGACGTCCACGCCGAGGAAGACCTGGACGGCGAGGCCCCCGAGCGAGAAGAGGACCGCGACCGCGATCCGTCTCGGCGACTTCAGGGATCAGAACACGCCGTGATTGTAGGCTGTTCGGGCCCTTCCCTGGAGGAACCCGCATGGCAGCCTACGTGATCGTGGACATCGACATCGCCGACCCCGCCCGCTACGAGGACTACAAGAGGCTCGCGGGCCCGACCGTCGGCGCGCACGGCGGCAGGTACGTCGCGCGCGGCGGCAAGGTGCACCCGCTCGAGGGCGACTGGCGGCCCGGCCGGATCGTGGTCCTCGAGTTCCCGACCGCGGAGAGGGCGAAGGCGTGGTGGGACTCTCCCGACTACCGGAAGGCGCGCTCGATCCGCCACGAGTGCGCGAAGTCGCGGATGATCGTCGTCGAGGGGACGTAGGCGCCGGCGCGGCCGCTCGAATCCGGGCGTGCCAGACGACCGCGGAGCCTTCCGCCGGCCCCCGAGGCCCCCTCTCTTCCTCGTCCGCTAGTCCGCGGCCCTGAGGATGCGGCGCAGGTTCTCCGCGAGCTCCTTCGGCGCCTGCCAGCCGGTGACCATCCGCTCCTCCTGCTCGAGGTCGTACACCTCGCCCGTGTCGTCGCGCATCCGGAAGCGGAACGTCACGGGCTCGCCGTCCTCGGTCAACGGCACGAGGCACGGGAGCCCGCGCGCGCCCACGGCGGCGTAGCCCTTCTCCGGGTCCTTCTCCGCGTCGATGCGCACGAGCACGAAGCGGCGCAGCAGCTCGTCCACCTCGCGGTCGGGCAGCGTGTAGTAGTCGTACCGGAACGACCACGGGTTCGACTCCGTGAAGAAGAACGCGAGCAGCGGCTTCCGCTCGCGCGCCGCCTCGGCCTTCGCCGCCGAGAGCGGGCCGTCCGTCCACGCGGCCGGGGCCTCCGCCCGCGGGCGGCGCTCGGTCATGCCGTTCCTCGCCCGGAACGCCGCCTCCTCCTGCGCGAACCGCCCGAAGTGGTCCTCGCGCACCTCCGAGAGCCGGCGCTTGAGCACCGCGTCGACGGGCATCCGCGGCGTGTCGAGCACGAGCTCGAGCCTCGCGCCGTCCTTGGCGACGTCGCGCACCATCAGCGCCCGGCCGTCCGCCTCGAACGGGACCTGCGGCTCGTCGAGCCTGAGCATGTCCGCCCGCCGGAGCGTCGGCACCTCGTCGAGTCGCTCGGGCCGGAGCGCGATCCAGCGGTCGTGCGGGCCGCCGTACGCGCCGTCGCCGTCCGCGTCCACGAGGATCACCTCGCGCTGCCCGCCGCCGATCGCCGTGCGCCCGCGCCGGTGGCGCGAAGGCTGGAGCCCGGCGCGCACGAGGTTCAGCCCGTCGTACTGGAGCCGCACGTCGAGGTGCACCGTGTCCGAGGGCACGTCGGTGAAGTCCACGAGCATCCCGCCCTGCGCCGGCCGCGCGCGACCGAGAAGCGCCTTCCGGTCGCCGATCGAAAGCAGTCCGAGCGCGAGCGCGCCCTCGGGCACGTCGAACGCGAATCCCATCCGCTTCCCGCCCAGCTCGACGACGGCGTAGAGTCCGTCCTTCGAGAGCTCGGGGCACCCCGCGGGCCTCTCCTTCCCGAGCGTCAGCTCCCGCTGCGGGAACGCGACGAACGGCTGCACTTCGACCGAGCGCACCTCCTCGAGCTTCACGGGGACGCGGAGCGCCTGCGCGGAAGCGGCGGCGGCGAGGAGCACGAGCGCGGGGAGGATCCGAAGCATGCGGGAACACTATACCGGGGGGCCTGGGGGGCCGGGGCGGCCCGCCCCGTTAGAATCCCCGTCGATGGCCCGTTTCCTCCTCCTCGCGCTCCTCCTCCTTCCTGCCCTCGGGGCGCGGGCGGCGGATCCGGCCGTCGAGAAGTACCGGCAGTTCTTCAAGGACGAGATCGCGGGCAGGTACGAGACCGAGGAGCTCTCCGACCAGCGCGTCGTCATGCTGCGCGCGTTCGAGAAGCACGACGTGTTCGAGGCCGCGCAGTGGCTCATCGACGACGTCCTCTCGAAGGAGAAGTCGGCCGACACGATCCGGGAGGCCGTGCGCGTGCTCGGCACGTACAACGACCCGGACAACATGGACGCGATGGCGAAGCTCTACCCGACGATCAAGCGGTGGGAGGCGCGCGCCCTCCTCCTCGGCGCGTTCGGGAAGATGAAGGGCGACACGGCGCTCAATCCGATCGCGCTCGGGCTCAAGGACACCAACCCGCGCGTCGCGGCCGCCGCCTGCCGGGCCGTCGGGCTGAGGCACCAGCTCCGGCCGGAGCTCGAGGCGCTGCTCAAGAGCAAGAGCGTCGCCGTGCGCGCGGCGGCGCTGCGCGCGCTCGGCGACCTCGGCGGCGAGGAGTCGCTCCCGGTCGTCTTCCGCGCGTTCTGCGGCGATCCGAGCCTGCGCGTGCGGTACGACGGGTGGCTCGCGCTGAAGAAGCTCGCGGGGGAGGAGACGGCGTGCGACCCCGCGGCGTGGAGGGAGTTCTGGAAGAAGCGGTCCGAGGAGGACGCGGCCGCGTGGGGCGCGTTCCCGAAGGTGGACCCGAAGGCCGGCAGCACGGGCAGCCTTTTCCGGATCCCCGTCCTCGGCGATCGCGTCTGCTTCGTGCTCGACACCACGGGGGACATGGCCACGCCGTGGAAGATCGATCCGAGCGTCGAGCGGCTGAAGCCGCCGGACGAGCGCATCCCGGACTTCTTCAACGTGAAGACGCGCTGGAGCCTCGTCCGCGCCTACGTGCTCCAGTGCCTCGACGCGGCGCCTGAGGAGATGGAGGTCGCGTTCGTCTTCTTCAACGAGACCCCGACATCGTGGCCCGAGACCGGGAAGTTCCTGAAGAACACGCCCAAGAACCGCGATCAGATCCGCACGCGGCTCGAGACGGGCACCCAGCTCCGCAGCGTCACCGCGATGGGGGAGGCGCTCGCCGCGTCGTGGGGCTTCGTGAAGGGCGGCCTCGACGCGAATTTCGAGAAGGGCGCCGACACGATCGTCTTCGTGACGGACGGGCGGCCGACCCACGGCGAGATGGCGAACCGGCCGGAGCGGCTTCGGGACGAGGCGTGGCTGGTCGCGACCCTCCAGAACGTCCGCTTCGACACGGTCGGCCTGCACAACCACCAGTTCGACCTCCTCCAGGCGATGGCGAGGGACTCCGGCGGGCTCTACGTCCACGCCCAGGAGCACGGGGACACCGCGGAGCCGCAGGATCTGGAGTTCTGGCCGGCCAAGAAGAAGGCCTTCGAGGCGGCCCGGAAGACCAAGAAGAAGACGGACGAGGGATCCGAGTGACGCCTTGGGTTCGGCCAGTCTCGGTGCTGACGGCGGGTCTCGAAACGGAGGCGGCGACCAGGCCGGCCGGGGTAGAATCCCGTTACGGATGCCCGGCTTCGAGCCCGGGTTCCGGGAGGTGCGTGATGCGGACCTTCGCCCTGTGCGCGCTCGGCGCCGTCGTCTTGGCCGCGGACCCCGTTCCCGACGAGAAGGCCAAGGAGGCGATCGCCAAGTTCCAGGAAGCCTTCAAGACGTCGACGGTCGAGGGGAAGCAGAGCGCCGTCTACGACCTCCACGACGTCCCGAACGACCTCGTCCTGAAGGAGCTCTCGAAGCTGCTCAGGAACAAGGACCCTAAGGTGCGCCACGTCGCCGCGCTCGCCGTGGGCGGCCAGAGCCACGACGCGAAGAGCGCGGGCGAGCTGCTGCTGAAGACCTACAAGGGCGACTTCGACGCCGAGGAGGTCGTCGCGTCCGTCCTCCAGGCCCTCGGGGAGCTCAAGTACATGGCCTACTGGCCCGACCTCGAGACGGCGCTCCAGGACAAGCGGACCGCCGTCGTGCTGCAGTCGCTCGATCTGGTCGGGAACAACCAGGATTGGCGGGCCTTCCCGGAGCTCGTGGAGATGTACCGCATCGCGCTGCCGGCCGGGAAGAAGTGGGGCGGCGGCGAAGAGGTCACCGTCGACACGGGCGCGGATGGCGACGCCGACCAGAAGGCCGCCGAGGCGAAGTACAACGCGCAGAACCCGGGCAAGGGCGGGCTCGGCGGCGGCGGCGGCGGCGGGGGAGGCGGCCGCTCCTCGATGCTGCGCAACCTCTCGAGGCCGATCGAGAAGTGCGTGAAGCGCATCACCGGCCTGAGGTTCGACAACTCCCTCGACCTCGAGACGTGGTGGGCGGACAACTACGTCATGGTCGCGAGAAAGATCGCCGAGCTCGAGGGCAAGGATCCCGAGTCGGTCGTCTCCCGCGCGAAGGTCGAGCAGGCGGAGTTGAAGGCGAAGGTCGAGGCGGAGCGCAAGAAGCTCGAGGACGAGGCCGCGAAGAAGCGCGAGGAAGAGGAGAAGAAGAAGTAGGGGGCCTCGGGGGCGCGGCTCCCTCCCCCGTGCTTTACGGCGGAGGGCCCAGTGCCTCCCCCTCGATTCCCCATGGAACTCCCGCCGCGCCTCGAGAAGCCGCGCGTCGCGCTCCTCGTGATCGACCTGCAGGAGCGGTTCCGGGACCTGATCGACGGCATGGCCGGGGTCGTCGCCCAGTGTTCGCGGCTCGCGCGCTTCTGCGACCGGCTCTCGATCCCTGTCGTGGTCACCGAGCAGTACCCGGCGGCGCTCGGGCGGACGCTCGCGGAGGTCGCGGCCGTGCTGCCGAAGGGGACGGCGCCGATCGAGAAGACGACGTTCTCGTGCGGCGGGGACGAGGGGTTCCGCCGGGCCGTCGCGGGGCTGAAGCGCGAGCAGTGGGTCCTGTGCGGGATCGAGACCCACGTCTGCGTGGTCCAGACCGCGCTCGACCTGCTGCGGGACGACCGGCAGGTCGCGCTCGCGGCGGACGCCACCTCGTCGCGCCGCCCGCGCGACCGGGATCTGGCGCTCGCCCGGATGCGCGACCTCGGCGTCCAGGTGATGAGCACGGAGATGATCCTCTTCGAGATCCTGAGGCAGGCGGGTACCCCCGACTTCCGCGCAGTCGCCCCGATCCTGAAGGAGTAGACGCGCCAGCGCTGGCGCACCCTAGCCGGCGCAAGCCCATGCCCCCAAACGGTTTGCGGACCTCCGGAAAGCCAACCGTTACCCTGTAGGGCCATGGTGCGTCGTGAAGCAGGCGAGGAATCCCGCAAGGAGACCGAGCCTGTCCGCTGCACTTCTCCAGCGGGTGAGAGTCCCGTCCCGGAAGGCGCCGGAGCACCGGGTAGCAGGCC
>Ga0187893_10010563_pt1 | contig 13698 bp, 8 predicted proteins | sample MA1701074metaG_FD_139574 | JGI IMG/M metagenome (GOLD analysis project Ga0187893, IMG submission 139574) | White microbial mat communities from a basaltic lava cave in the Kipuka Kanohina Cave System on the Island of Hawaii, USA - MA170107-4 metaG ...
ATCACCACCTCATCCTCGACGACCCCGCCCAGTTCGTGTCGATCGTCACCGGGTGGCTATCAGCGACCCGCTGACTCTTAATCAGCGGGTCCAAGGTTCGAGTCCTTGACGGCCCACCAATCAAGTCGGCCACTTCCGAGACACCGGAGGTGGCCGATTTGGGTTTGGTGCCCAATTGGTGCCCACGGTTCCCAGGCTTGGGTCCCGCCTTCCGCGTTTTCGGCCCCGCGATTCCATCAACGAACCGCTCACGGCCGCCAGGGAGCCAGTGGGCGTACCACTGAAGCGTTGTCGTTGGCCTGCTGTGGCCCAACTGGGCCGCCACGTAAGTAATGGGCGCGCCTTGGGCCAAGAGTAGCGACGCGAAGGTGTGCCGGAGGTCGTAAACGCGGAAGTGCGGGAGATCGGCTTTCGAGAGCATCTCGGCGAAGTTCTTCCTGACCCGGCTTTCGTCGAGAGGCGTCCCCGCCTCGGTGCAGAACACCCAGGGAGGCAGCTCGTCCCAGCCGCGCTCGAGCTTCTCTCGCCGCCGCGAGACGCGTAGGCGTTGCAGCGCCTTGGCGAGCAGCTCGCTCATGTCCACTGTGCGCCCCGTGCCGGTCTTCGGCGTCTCGATCCGGCCGACGGACCACGCCCGCGCCACCCGGATGCGGCGATTGGCAAGGTCCACGTCGGTCCACTGCAGCGCGAATGCCTCGCCTGGCCGGAGCCCGGTGTGCGCAAGGAGCAGGAACAGCGGCGCGTACACCGGCGCGTGCTGCTGCGCTGCGGCCAGGAATACGCCGAGCTGCGTTTGCGACATGGGCCGGATGGTCTGAGTGCGGTCGGACGCTGTCAGCGTGTCGGGGCGGCTGCGGCCCCGCCGGCCAAGATTGAGGGCGGAGTTGGCGAGGAGGATGCCGTCATCCACGGCGTCCGAGAGCATCACGGAGAGTGCCGCCCGGATCAGGCGCACGCTGTTCTTGCTGAGCCCCGCCGCCCGCTTCTGGGCGAGGAAGGTCTTGATCATCCCGCGGCTTAGCTCGCGGAGGCGCACGCGCCCGAAGGCGGGGATGATATGCAGCTTCAAGAGCTGCTTGTAGCCTTTGAGCGTGCGCGGCTTGATCCCCGCTGCCACCGCCTCGAGCCAGCGATCCCGGTACTCGGCCAGCGTGATGTCGCGCTCCTGCGAGAAGGCGCCGGGATGTCGCAGCGCGCGGATCTTCTCTGCTAGGAGGTCCTCGGCCTCCTGCTTGGAGGAGGCCGTGATCCGGTGCCGCACGCCGGCGGCGTCGCGGTAGTCCACGAGCCACACGTCCTGCCTGGCTCGTCTGCGCCGTCGGATGCTCGCCATGACTACCGAGTGGCCTTCCTACGCCTTTCGCTTCTGCGCCTGGGCGCCTTGCGGGCGCCCTTCGGATTCCCGGGTTTCGGATTGTCCGTTGCGGCCTCGCCGAGTAGCCGGATGAGCCTTTCTGCAGGCCCGCGCACCCCCTGGGCGTCCGTCTCCCATTTGGCCACCGTCACCTTGTGGACGCCCAGCCGCTCGGCGAACCGCCGCTGGCTGAGTCCCAAGGCCTCGCGGATGCGCCTCACCTCTTGGCCGATCATCGCTAGAGGGTAGTGAAACGCTATCCGCAAAGTCAACCGGACCTGTCCGATGGCGTGTCTGCCACTCGGCCAGGGCCCCGGCAGGAATCCTGACGGCCCGTCCGTTCCGCACGGCTCGCAGGTTGCCGCTTCGGATCAGCTCGTAGACGTGGCCGCGGGAGAAACGGAGAGCCGCGGCTACCTCGGCCACGGTGAGCAGGGTCGGCACGACCTCGGCCGCTCCGCGCTCCGGGCTGCCGCGAGGCATAAGCATCCTTGCCCAGAGCACGGCGCGTATCCGCTCGAGCTCCCCGAAGATCGCAGCGACATCACGTGGTGAGACGTCGGTCACGGCCTGAAGGGCACGGAGCACATCGGCGATCCCTGGCGTCATGGTTGGCCTGTCGGAACCCTGCCGCCCGAGGGGGATCTGGTATGACCCGATCCGCTACTCCTCCTTGTCATCCCACATGTCTTCCAGCGTGCCCTCGGCAAGCAGGCCGCCGCAGCTCGGGCACTTGAGGCTCGTCTCGTTGACGAGCTCGTATTCGACGCAGCACTCGGGGCAGTAGAAGTTGCCGCTATGGTTCTTGGCGCGCCGCACGTCTGTTCCTCCTCTTTCGTGATGACGACGCCGACCCGCGTCCTGGGGTTCGGCACCAAGAAGATAGTTGAGTCGGCGGAGGCCACGCTCGGACAGCTCGTAGCGCAGACAGCTATCGTCCGGCTCGATCCAGCGCCGCGCGAGGCCCTGCCGTGATAGACGGAGCAACGCCATGGATGCGGCGGGGCGCTCGACACCGAGCTCGGCAGACACATCGTCAACCGTGACGATGTCCGCGCGATGGAGCAGCTCGAGGAGGCCAACCTTGCTCATCGTTCACCTCAGGTCCTTGTGGGCTGTCCTTTCCAAACACGTTACCGATGTGCGATTCGACTTGCATCTAAGCAGGCAAGAAAGGGCGAGCGAAAAGGGGAGGTTTTCTGCCGGAATCTCCGGGGGAGCTTGGGAGAAGGCGGCCGGCGGCGGGAATAGACCCCGGGGGCTACTTAGCGGGTTTCGTCCGGGGCCAGATTGCGTGCTGGATTGTGGAGGACTCCACGTCGTAGCGAAGAGCGAGATAGTGCACACACCTCTCGGAAAGCGGAAGGCGGGCAGTCTTCCTGAGGAATCCGCTCCAGAGCTGCGGATCCTTGGCCTTTCGCGTGGAGGACTTCAAGAGCAGTTGCGCGAGGAAGTCGGGGTCGCGGAAGAGGCGGTTCAGTTCGGCCTGTGTGGGTCGTTCCCGCTTGGAGAAGCTGCCGATGAAGCCCATGAGGTCGTAGTACTCCCTCTTCATGTTCTCGCGCTGAATCGGTGTGAGCTTCGTGGGGCGACCCGTCGAATGAGTAGGCGCTCTGAAGAAGCGCTTTATGGAGCGCTCGAGCTGGGCCAACTCTCTTTTCGCGGTGTCGCGCTCTTCCTTCGAGACCGAGGGATCGGCGGCTCTCACCATCCGCGCGCCAACGCAGGGGAATAAGTGTTCCGGGAAAAGGCGGAGAAAGATATTGCCCGGGCGCCAGATCGCGCTCCCCGGATCAAGCAACTGCGCCTCGATGACAGGGTGCGTTCGGTACTGGCGCAGATCGGGCTGCTTTCTTGAGAAAGGGTCGTCGTAGATCCCCATGTTCTGGCACTCCGGGTCTTGTGCCTGTTGGGTAACAGCTTAGTTGATAGGTGTCACCACGTGCGGGTCAATGAAGTGTCACGACCTCCGGTCGGTTGACCCCCTTTGGCATCTGGTCCGGAATGCGCCGGACGCTGAAGAAGCTGTGGGGCTCGGTCCAAACAGGTGCCGATCGTTTCCGCCGGAGTCCTTTCCCAACCGTCGCTCTTAAGATGATGAAGACCGCGGGGTCGGAATCCGTTCCACTCCTTGGTCAAAAGACGTTTGAGAAGAAGTAGTCGTGCGCCCTTTTCGGCGCCCTTGGGACGAGAGGGCGCTTCCAGCTGCGCATTTCGGTCAGTGGGCCCGGGGGCAGTGGTCCTATCCGGAGCTCCGGTTTGATGGGCGAACGGGTCAGAGCTGGGAGAAGAGCGCGGAAGTCCGCCCGCTGCCGAACGGCGGCATTGGACGGTTGTTTGCGGTCGAGACGGGGGGCATAGACGGCTTACACAGAGGTACCATCTTCGGCCTCACGTCACTTCGCAGAGTGAGTCTGCGGAGACTCCTCGTGTCCGTTGGCTGGGCGAGGTGGATTCGTCCTGCCGTTCGGCGCCAGGAGCGCCTTGCGCTCGAAGCAGACGAGAACTCCATCGTCGACTTCTCCGCCAACGGCCTTCGTCGAAACACCGGGACTATTACTGTTCGGGCAAACATCGCCCTCGCACGACGTCAAGATCAGACGGCCGAGTGGAACCAGGCCGACCTGCCGTTGAACGGCGGGAGCTCGAGAGGCGTATTCGCTGCGCTCTCGCAAGTCAACGTAGTTGAGCTTTTCGCCGGCGCTGGCGGCATGGGATTGGGCTTCCTTCTCGCGGCGCGCGGAGGCAGTCGCTATCGGCTCGTCTTTTCGGCCGAAGTCGATCCCATCTGCGTTGCGACCTTGAGGCAGAACCACCGCTTCATCGCCACGCTCAAGCATCAAGCCGATGTTGTGCCTGCCGAGATCGATCCTGTCGATCTTCGCGCCACGGAAACACTTGCTCTCATCAAGACACGCGTGAAACAGGCTGGTGGCGTACATCTTCTGATCGGCGGTCCTCCTTGCCAAGGGTTTTCGAATGCGAATCGCAACTCATGGCACAGCACAAACCCACATAACCGAATGATCGATGTGTTCCTTCGTTATGTCGAGGCACTGCGCCCGCCCATTTTCTTACTTGAAAACGTGCAGGGAATCCTGTGGACATCGAAAGGCGGACGATCCTCAGCGCGGTTGACGGTCGGAGACCACCTCGCCCGGCGGATGGCGTCAGCCGGGTACGAGGTCTTCCCCAAGCTGCTCGATGGCGTTTGGTACGGCGCCCCGCAGTACCGGAGCCGCTTCTTCCTGCTCGGACTACGGCGAGATTTCGGCTATCAGAGAGAGCACTTCGGGCAGTGGGGGCCGTTTCCGCTGCCCACGCATGGTCCGGGTTGTGCGCAGTCATATGTGACGGTGCGGCAGGCAATCGGCGATCTTCCTCCTGCGAAAAATGGCCAGGGTTCAGAAAAGCAGGACTATCAGGAGCCGGCGTCGAAGGAACTTCGGTCGAACATGTTTCTCAGCCTTATGCGGACAGGGGCTTCACGGCGAGTCATCTTCGATCACATCACGTCACGGCACGCCGACTACGTCATTGATAGGTATCGTCGCATTCCGCAGGGCGGCAACTGGCAGGACATTGCGGAGAAACTAACGAACTACGCCAACGTCGAGCGAACGCACAGCAACATTTATCGTCGGCTGAAATGGACTGAGCCTTCGATCACGATTGGTCATTATCGGAAGAGCATGCTTGTTCATCCGAGTCAGCACCGTGGTCTATCTCTTCGAGAGGCCTCGCGGTTGCAGTCGTTTCCTGATTGGTTTCGGTTTGCGGGTTCGACAAACGGCGGCGAGGGAGGGCTCGTACACAAACAGCAGCAGCTGGCCAACGCGGTCTGCCCTCTTGTGACAAAAGCTGTCGCAGAGTTTCTCCAAGGCCTTTAAGTGTTCAGAACTGGACTTCGGGCCATCGTCGCGGTCCTTCGCTGGGCATCTGCCCTGGTAACCAGGCGAGGGCCGCGTCCAATCCGTAGTTCGCCCGACGTTGTGCATCCCACTCGGGCCGATCTGCCGAAAGCTGCTCTTGCCCTAGCGAACGTCGAATCCACTCTGTCCCATCGCGAGTCCGCAGACGTTCCGGATGCCGAACATCCAGTACCGCGAATTGTCTCCATGTCGAACCCAGCCGGGGTCGACAGCGAGGCTGCGGTGATGCTCGAAGCTCCATTGAGAGCATGCGAATTCGAGACGGAAGAAAACTGCTGCGCGGATCAATCGCCGTTGGAACCATTGTCGCCGGAGCACGCGCCAAGTCAGGACAGTGCCGTCGGTGAGGAATCGAGGATCGAGCTGAGTGTGCTGGATACCGCGGAGGAATCGCTCTCGCTTCGAACACCTGACGTGACGATGTCCACGGAATATGAGGTTGAGAAGAGGTTCAGCGCCGAGGGCCCGGAACAACTTGGGGAGGCAGTCGTTCCCCAAGAGTCGGTTGGCGCGAGGGACGTGGACGCGCTAGTCAACGCTCCGGGCACGACAGATAGCCTGCCGAAGCCGTACGAGCTACATTCTGAGGTGCCGCTCGTACCTGAGGTTGCGCCAGTCCAAGAGACAGGTCTGGCCACAACCGACGGCAGCACATCCTTTCCCGCGCTGACGAACGATTCGGTCGCATTTGCCGAGAGCCTCGACCACGAGCCGCTCTTCGGCACCCAGGGGACGCCAACGGAAGGAGACGGCCCCAGGACTGCACTGGTTGACTCCGGGCGAGAAAGGAAACCGCAGTCATCTACTGTTCCTGACGCCCGCAACGAGCTCGAAGAACAGGATGCCCGTGATCTTGGCCAGCAAGAGCCTGCTCGCACAGCGCATCCGAAGAGTTCATCCAGGCCCGAACAACGCTCAGCTGGAGAACGATCGCGAACTGCTCGCATGTCGCCGGATGAGGCGTCTCGACCATTCGGGGGTGTGGTTGCGGGAACCCCGTCACCGGAGTACGCGCTTTGGAACAAGGCCATCGTGCTGAATTCCCTGCAGATGTACGCGTCTGGTGACGAGGTGTATCTGACGATCACGCCGAGAATTCTCGCAGGCGCCTTGGCAGAAGTCGAAGGTGTCTTTCTTTCTCCCGAGGACGCGTCCACGCGTTTTATTAACTCCGTATCCGCGATGTACAAGAGCCGCGTACTGCCGCATCCCGAGAAGCTTCAGATTCTGAGGCGATGCGGAGAAGACGGCCTTCCAGAGTGCGCCGGGTTCCTCGCCCTCTGCGTGCTGGCTGCATACCGGATGCGCACCGAAGAGGATCTTGCGGCGACCGCCTATTACAGACGGCTCGAAGAGTTGCTGGGATGTGGGATGTCCGGCGGAATGCCTCGCGGTTTTGACGGGGATGACTTCGAGGCTGTGTGGCTGTTCCTGTGCGGTTGGCTTAGACAGGAGCATGGAAGACAGCTCGCGATGCCTCGCGCCGATGTCGGGTTGCGGCGTTTTGTCGCGTTGCCGCTGACACACGTCCCGCTGCGCCAAGTTGATATCGAACGACTTCCGGATGTTTTCGACTGGGCGGGCTACGAACCCGGCGAGCGGATCGCGATCGACAGGATGAGCGCTACTCTTGCTCAATGGACTCGAGCACGCGGTGGTTTTACCGTGGCGGGATTGGAGGCCCTCGGCGACGATCGCCGGGCGGCCGTCCTCGCGCAGATCGCGCACGAAGTTGAATGCTGGGATGGCTCATTAACAGATGCATCTGGCCGACGGACCGCATCTGTCGAGATCTTTTTGCACTGGGAGCGTCGACTGCCAGTCCTCTCGTATCTGCCCCGCCGACCCGCTGGGTTTCCGACCACCTTCGATGACGGCGAGCACGTGCTCGACGCAGGTCAGGAAGGCTGGTATGAGCCGCTTCCGATGGATGTGGGTGACGGCATCGCATTGCGCGACGGCTTCTCGTGGCAGTCGGAGGCGGACAACATTCACTTTGTCCTGCGGCGTATAGCAGCGGACGTCATTGCGATGGCGCCTTCAGAATTTGACGGCCCCGTGTCTCACGGTTCTCTCGTGTTCGGTCTGCCTGGGGCCGTCATGTGTACTGACGCCGTCGCAGTCCGAGTTGTGCAGTACCTCGAGAGCGTGACAGGCAGACGCTGTGCGCCCGTGAATGCGCCTGGGGTACCCACGGGATGGCGCCTCATCATCGGTGTGAATCCCATCTACCGAGTCCAGCCGCCGGAGGGGCTCGAAGTGCTGGACGCCGCTGCGAACGTCGAGATCATTCCGCGCGGAGGCCTCAGATTAGGGCGTCGCTGGGCCTGGCTGAATAGTGCTCCACCGACGCTGATCGCCTCGGGAGTGCAAGCGACGGAGCCAGTTCTCATCGACGAAGAACCCGTACAGGTCGATCAGGACGGGATCATCCAGGATGAAGGTCGCTTGACTCGGCCAGGGGTTCACGTTGTGCAGGTTGGGCGCATTCGTCGCCGGCTGGAGATCCTTGTCCCGGAACTGCCCGCCGGCGTTCGGGACGGTGACAAGCAAGGCGCACGGCCGTGGAGTGTCGTGGCCCTGCCGACTGGTTCTTGGACCATTCTCGGCGCTCGACCTGATGAAATTGCCCACGCCACCAGCGGCCGTTGGGGGCACGGGTCGTTGGCATCTTGCGCATTCGAACCAATCTGGGCGGTCTCGTTTGCCGGAGGCCGCGGAGCAACGGTCAGGTTGTTAAGAGACCCGGTAACACCGCCTGTCGCCCTGGAACGGCGCTCTCCGCTTAAGGCTCTAAGACGAGCTCGAGAATGGGCTGACGCCGTGTACGGAGCCCACATCCGGCGCCCGACTTTTTATTCCGGCGCAGCTTCAACGCACTCGCGGGCACCGCTTGATTGGATCGCCTACGTCAACGCGGCTCGCGAGATTAAGCGTGCGCTCAGGGCAGGGCGGCGATGAGTTGGGACGTCTTGCTTCACTGGATGACTCACGCCGGTGATGGCTCTTGGGAGGGTTTCAAGAGGGCTGTAGTGCAGTTAGCTGGTGAGGACGCGGATGTAGACGAGCTTATCGTCGCCCTGCGGTTTCATTTGTCTGACCTTGGCTATGTTGATTTCTTCACGGGTGGTTCCCGTCGCTGGCAGGTGCTGCCGCCGACTCTCGTCGGGCTGGCGCCCGCTGGCACCGCGATCCTCACGGGAGGGCGGACACCGGGGTTGCAGGACGCTTTCCTCGCTGCTGGCGAGCGCCTTGGGTGCGTAGTCGCTATCGAAAGTATCGACTGCGGACCAGCGACCCTTCGGCTCCAGGGACCTCGCCCAGGCCTTGCCCAAGTTGCCACAGAGATAGGCGTGCGCTTCTCCGAAAGATACGCTTCCACGCTAGCCGCGCGAATCAAGCCGTTGTTCACGAAGTTTGAAGAAATGAAGGATGAAACGGCGCCGACGAATTGGTCGGTTCGATCATTCGACTTCCTTTCAATGGCTATGATCGAGGGCCTCCGTCGCAACTCTGCATGCGAGTATTCGCCGCGCTACGGCGTGTCACGTTGGTATGTGCATACGCGCCGGGGGCTGCTCAGATCGCTGCCGAAGCGAGAAGCGATTTTCGTTGCCGCTATGCTGCAAGGCGTTAGGCTGCTTTCGTTTGACGCGGGAAATAGCTCTCTTCTCGCCCGGACGAATGCGCCTCTGCCGGAATCGTATGCGCGTGTTGCCTGCTTGTGCTCAGGCCGACGGCCCTCGATTGATGGTGACGCACTGATCTTTCCACACGTGCCTCCGACAATCGCCGCATTTCTTTGCGTCGCCGCCGGCCAACCAGCGCCGCTGACGCAGGCAGACGCGCAGGTATCCGCGACAGCATGAACAACCCATTTGAGGTCTTCGATGAAATTCGTCGAGCGTATGTTCGGTACCTCGATAGCCCGTTTCGGCTGCGATATGACATCCTGCTCGACGAGCGCCGCCGCCTCCTCGACGCCGACCGTCAGTTATATCGAGAGCCCCTGTTTGAACCGGTCTCTCCGTATCAGACATCTGAGGTCACCCTCGGCGAGGCGTGCGCGCGTCTAGGGGTGTCGCGCGACGCAGCGGACTTTGCGGCCTGCGGTCTCTTTCCCCCGCGTCGACGCTTGCACCGCCACCAATTCGAGGCATGGGAAGCGTATCGCAGGGGGCGGGGCGTCGTTGTGACGTCGGGAACAGGTTCCGGAAAAACGGAAGCGTTCCTGATCCCGATATTCACGGCTTTGGTCGAGGAGTCTGGACGCGGCTGGGGAACGTTGCAAGCACCTGATCCCAATCGTCTCTGGTGGAACAGATCCCGACAGCCACGCATCCGTCAGAGAGATCATGAACCGCCGCAACGGTCGCCGGCTGTGCGCGCGTTGCTTCTATACCCGCTCAACGCGTTGGTCGAGGACCAGCTTGGGCGGATTCGGGAAGCAGGCGACGGCGTTGAGGCGCACCGATGGCTAGATCGGAACCGCGCGGGGCATAGATTCTGGTTCGGACGCTATACCAGTGCGACTCCGGTATCCGGTCCTTACACAAACGCAAAGCGCGCAGAGCTCCGGAGGCGCTTGCGGCGGATGGAGCAGGAATGGCTGCGCGTCCAAGCATCGGCCGCCGCCTCAGGCGATCGACGACTTCTGAACTATTTCCAGAAACCAGAGGGGTCGGAGATGTGGTCGCGGTGGGACATGCAGGAGCATCCGCCCGACATTCTTATCACTAACTACAGCATGTTGAACATCATGCTGATGAGGAGCATTGAAAGGAACGTATTCGATGCGACCAGATTGTGGCTTGAAGCTGATCACCGAAATGTCTTCCATTTGGTGGTTGACGAGCTGCACAGCTATCGCGGAACTCCTGGAACCGAAGTCGGATACTTGTTGCGGATTCTGCTGTACCGCATTGGCCTTGCCCCGGATTCTCCGCAACTCCGAATCATCGCGACGAGCGCGTCGATGGATCAGAATGACCCAGGGAGCAGCTCGTACCTAGAGCAATTCTTCGGGCGCAACGCTGGGACGTTTGCGATCATCCCAGGATATCCTGCGCCTCTAGGTCCGCAGCAAAACGGATTAGGGGAGGCTGCGAACAGCCTTCGGCAGCTCAATTCGGACTTGAACGACCTTGATACCGCGGTTGCGGCGCGGAATTGGGCCGCTGCGGTTGGCGTGCAGCCGAACGGCGGCGAACCTGACCAAGTCCTTGCCGCAGCTCTAGCTCGCATCGGCGCCTTTGAACCGGTTCGTGCGGCGGGTGCGTCCAGACCGTTTACGCTCGCACAAATCGCCCTCCTCTTGTTTGGAGGTGAAGCTGAACGCGAGTTGGATGCGGCAAAAGGATTGATTCGCGCGCTGGTCTTGGCGCGAAGACCCGACGATGAAGGACGCCTCGTCGCGCCGTTGCCCTTCAGGGTTCACTATTTCTTTCACAATGCCGGCCGGCTCTGGGCCTGCGTAAACGCAGGCTGCGGCGGCAGAAACAGGAACGCGCGTGCCGGTGTGTTAGCTCCTCCGGTCGGTCGACTTTATTCCGAGCCGCGACCGCGATGCGAGCACTGCGGCTCACGCGTGCTTGAATTGCTGTACTGCCAGCCTTGCGGCGAAGTCTTCATCGGGGGGTTCAAGAAGAGCGATCCGAACACGGCCAACGCCTGGTACCTGTCCCCGGATTTCCCCGAATTGGATCGGGTACCTGACAAGGCCGCATCGTTGGAACGGACCTTCGGCGAATACGTGGTCTTTTGGCCTGCGGATGGCCGTCCGATTATCCGCGCCAATCGTGGCCGTCGTTGGGTATGGCAGGAAACGTCGGAGAACACAAACCTGAACACTCTCACACTGGAGTGGACGCCCGCGATTCTTGATCACGTCGACGGCAGAGTGGCAAAACGGCCAACCAACCGACCACAGGCCGGGTTAACCGGAGGATTCCTTTTCGAAGCGCCGGACGACGAGGTAAATGCGTTCCCTTCGAAATGCCCGCATTGCGGCGCCGATTGGTGGCGGCGCCGCGTTGGTTCGCCCATCCGAGACTTGGGCTCAGGCTTTCAGCGGACTGTGCAGTTGCTCTGCGATGCTCTGATGCGCGAGATGCCGCTTGGTGGGGGCCGGAAATTGGTTCTGTTCTCGGATAGTCGGCAGGACGCTGCCAAGCTTTCAACGGGCATCAAACGCTTCCACTATTTCGATACAGTTCGCCAAATCGCCTTCAGAGACCTAAGAGATCAAGGGCAGCGCGCGGAACAGCTGTACCAGCAGGCGACCGTGCAGCAGGCGCAGGCGGTTGAATTACTCGCTCTCGAACGAAGGCGGGATCAAGGACTGCTTACGGAGCCTGAGCGCGCCAGACGCCAGGCCCTCCTCGCGTCACTCGACCCAGCGCTCGCCGGCGCCATCGTGAGCTACGCAGCGGCTGGAGGCCTCGCGCCCGCTGTGCTCACACCGCCCCGTCCACCGGCTGCATTCATGGCGTTACCCTTTCGACAGTTGCTTGACGCGGTTCGCGCGCGGCTTCTAGAGATTGGACTGAATCCTGGCGGTCCGCTTCCGTCCGTTACGAAGCAGCAGACGCGCCGCAACGATCCTGTCGTGTGGTGGACAGGTCTGATCGAGTGGGCCGCGATCCCACGTGCCTACCGGGAGAATCTACAGCCGGTCGAGCGGATGCTGATGGCAGACATCGAAGGATCCCTTCGACGTGCTGTCATACAGGACGTCCTCTTTGCGGATGGGAGCCGTGATTTCGAATCGCTCGGTCTAGGTTATCTCTGGATTCGCGACAGTGGCCCCGTTTCGGTGACAGAGCAAGTTGCCGCGTCCGTCATTCGGATGCTGTGCCAGCGACGGATGTGGCTCGGCTCGGACGCCGACGGCCAGCCGCAAGCTCCCGGCTATGTCGACGAGTTCATCGCGGCAGCTGCCCCGGTCAATCCCGGAAACCTGAGTGCCGACGTCCGGGCGACGCTTGGCGCCGCCGTCGACGCGTGGTGGATGGTGAATCCAGACCGAATGTTCCTTGTGGCCCCAAGGCCGACGGCGACGGGTACAGTTGATGAATTCGTGTGTGGCCGGTGTGGGCGAAACCACTTTCATCCTTCAGCGGGCATCTGCACGATCTGTCGATCCGCCCTGTTACCTCCTTCGCCGCGCGTCGTCGCTGCCGATCCTGAGGATTACTACGACTATTTGGCTCGCTGCGAGGATCCTCCGTTTCGATTGAATTGCGAAGAACTGACAGGACAGACCAATCGGGTTGACCGGCTCATTCGGCAGCGGCGTTTTCAAGATGTGTTCATGCAGGACGAGATTGCAGACGCCATGGCTGTCGACCTGCTGAGCGTTACCACGACGATGGAGGCCGGTGTCGATATCGGGGCGCTTCAGGGCATTGGGATGGCCAATATGCCCCCAATGCGTTTCAACTATCAGCAACGCGTGGGCCGTGCTGGCCGGCGTGGTTTAGGCATGTCTGCCGCGCTCACCCTCTGCCGCGGGCGGAGTCACGACGACTATTACTTCGAGCGTCCGCAGTTGATCACGGCTGATCCTCCGCCGCGTCCTTATGTCGACGTAACGCGACGGGAAATCGCGCAACGGGTCGTGACGAAGGAAGTCTTGCGCCGCGCATTCGAGCGCGTCCAGCTCCCCTACTCCGGCGACGACGTCCATGGCGAGTTCGGCGCTGTCCAAGACTGGGCCACCACCCATCGCCCTCTTGTTGATGCCTGGATCACGTCGAACGCGAACGTTATGGATGGCGTGTGCAGGGCCGTTCTATGCCGAACCGCGATGGACAACGAAATGGGTTTCCGAGCGATGGTCGACTACGTCAGGGTCTTATTGCTGCCTCGGATCGACGCGATAGCAGCTCAGAGCCCGCCGCTCGCAGCATTGAGCGAACGACTTGCATCCCGCGGCGTCTTGCCAATGTTCGGTCTTCCGACAGGGGTTCGGTATCTCTTTCACGAACCGCCGTCCAGGCGGGGAGGATGGCCGCCTGAACGTGGCGTGATTGATCGAGACATTGAGATTGCGATCAGTCAGTTCGCCCCGGGTGCCCAGACCGTCAAGGATGACAAGCTCCATACGGCTGTCGGTGTTGTGGAGTATTGGCCCGTCGGCGGATTGCCGACGCAAGTTCCCAACCCGCTTCGAGCTGCTGACCGAGTGGGTATCTGTCGCCAGTGCCAAGCGCTTGTCGAACAACCCGCGAACACGGGAGGCTGTCCGTACTGCTCCGCGGCGCGCAGTGACGCTGGATACCGGGTGTTTGTCAGCGGTCGCCCTATAGTGAGCCACCGGGGTCGGGCAAGCTGAGCCACCCGGGGTCGCCCATCCTGAGCCAGGCAGGGTCGCCCATGCTGAGCCACCCAGGGGCGGGCATGCTGAGCCAC
>Ga0187893_10010564_pt1 | contig 13697 bp, 13 predicted proteins | sample MA1701074metaG_FD_139574 | JGI IMG/M metagenome (GOLD analysis project Ga0187893, IMG submission 139574) | White microbial mat communities from a basaltic lava cave in the Kipuka Kanohina Cave System on the Island of Hawaii, USA - MA170107-4 metaG ...
ACTTCACTGTCTCCATCCACTCCCCCCAGCCAGAGCGGGGTCAGAATACGGATGTTGATGTCCTCATAATGCGGTGTCACTTGGCGGCTCCACTCGCCGCGCTCTCAAGCGGGTACTCTTTGGAAAGATCCCACATGCTGTCCCACTCCTGCGCGTAGTGATCGAACAGACTCCATTTCTTCTTTCTTTCCAGAACCAACATTGGCGCTTGCCGCCCGCTCTCCTTCTGCCGTAACACCCCGAGATAAACGGTATGCTCATCCACTAGGTGCATCCAGATCCTCAGTCTTTCCCGATGGAGCCGCACTTCTACTCGGTTCGCATACCGGTTTAGTTTCCTTACTTCAAGAAGAGTTTCGCGAATTCTCGCCTGCGAACCCTCCACATGCTCATCGATGATGCGCTTCTGTTCCGCGGTCAGACGGTCCTCCGGACCCGTAAAGCCCAGCTCATGCCGCGCTTGAAATTGCAGCGTTTCCGCCCAATCAGGATCGGCCACAAGCAGCCGGAGTTTGCAATGCTGATGTTTCTCATGCCACCTGAGCACTTGCTCGCGCACGGAGGCGAAACTGATCCCGTAGTACCTATACTCGCTCTCGCATTCCGCAAGAACTTCCTTAGTTCGGTCTACCTCAAAAGGCTCCTCATAAGCGACAATTCCGGATTTTTCCACGGTTTGACTCCGGTGGCGAAATCCTATATACATCACCAATCCCACCGTGGCCACCAGCAGGCCATTTACATAATGGCGGTGTGGCCAATCCCACTCCGAAACCCATGGAATAGCAATGGTCACAAAAAAAAGGAAGCCACTCAACGAACCTTCTCATTTGTCCTCCTACAAACCAAATCTGTCCGCCGATTCTACTACCATATTTTGTCGGAGGCAAACGAGGTATCCTGGTCATTCACTCCACTGCCAACAAAATGTTCCCTGATTTATCAAAGCCTTTCCGCACCATTCGAGGTTTTTCTTTCGTACCCGGTGATACCATCAACCTGGAGGAATAGCTCTATGCGGCATCGGCTTACTTAGAATCGAAGACAAACCCGTTTTTTCCAAACGAACCCAGCCCCGCGCGCAGAGCGAAACAACGCACCTTCTCATTCGTATTTCTAAAAATCCGGATTTGTCCCGCCGGTTCACCCGTGGGATCACCGGCTGGCTGGAGGGAGGAGGCGAATAAGCCCGAGAACGCGTTGGGAGGTCCACGCTCTCCACATCGTCTCGATGAGTTGCGGCCGGTTATTCCTCGATCGGGTTGCTAACCGCCAGAGCCCGTCTCCGCTTCACCGGCACGCCCACATTGACATGCACTTCCGCAGTGCACCCCTAAACGTTCTATTTTGCCTTGGCATTCAACCGGGCCGTGAAGTCCGCCAGCCGGTTGGGTTCATGACAACTGTTGCAGGCAATCCGGGCGGTTTTGCCGAGTTCGGGATTCTCCAACACTTTCCTGGCGACGGCTACGTAGGGGGTCCCGGGAAGCGTTTCGACGATTTTGGCTAGATAAGTGCGTGCCAGCTCCTCCTGCCCGGAGCGTGCCGCGCCCTGTGCCGCGCCGGAAAGCACTTCGCCGCGATGGTGGACCGGCATTTTTTCAAAACTGTCTTTTTGTACCTGCTCGAGGTTTAGATACAGCTCGACGGAGCGGCGGTTGGCGGCAGCCGCGACATCGGGGGGCAGACGATGACTGAGCGTGGAAATCGTGCCGCCATAGATGGCCAGAATCCCTACATTATTGGGAGCCTGTTTGTTCATCCCTTCAAACCCCGCGACTGCCTTCTGGTAGCGCTGGTCGAATTCGGCGCGGTTGCCCGACTCAAACGCCAGGACAGCGCGCAGCATCTCGGCGCTCATTTTCCAGGGAAGAGCCTCATAGTTTTTGGGGTTGGCGGCGAGCAGATCCGCGAGCTTTTCCTCGCCTCTTGCGAACCGCTCCATGTCGTTGGCGAGCAGGCCGGCAAACAAATCCTCGCGCACCCAAATGTGCGTCGGAACCTTATCCGGCTTCGGTTCTCCTGCGACGGCAACTGTTGCAAGCAGGCAACCGGCCAGAATTGCGTGGCGTGTCATCACGATGCGTGGTCTCCTTTCACCTCAATTGGCTCACCATTCATCTTATACTCTCATGCCGATGTGCTGTTTGGTTCGCTGACTTGTTACAACCGTAACAAATGCGCGCTCCGGCGTTCACACGGCGTATCCTGGTCATTCCTGGTCATTCACTCCACTTCATACACAATGTTCCCCGGATTATCATCGTCTTCCGGACGCATTCGCAGAATCTTCCCGCTGCGCGGTGATAGAATCATGCTGGGAAGATTCGTCTATGCTGCATCGGCTTACTCAGAGACATCCGCATCCGGCCCCAACCCGTTTTTTCCAAACGAACCCAACACCCCAACCTGTGGTCGCGCCACCAACCCCCTCATCACCCTCAATAAGAGGTAGAATCGAAACCAATGCAACGTCGCACCTTTTGTTTATCCCTGGGCTCGGCCATCTGCCTGACCGCCAATCAATCCCCATCCCTGCGGCTCCGCGCACGCTCCCGCCGCGGCGGCGCTCCCATCGAGCAGCCTCTCCAGTGGCGCATCGGCGAGACCGCGATCATCGTTTGCGACATGTGGGATGACCATTACTGCAAGAACGCCGCTAAACGCGTCGCGGAGATGGCCCCCAGGATGAACTATGTCCTCGGCGCGGCTCGCAAGATCGGCGTTCGCATCATCCATGCTCCCAGCGGCACCATGGACGTTTACGCCGGAACCCCGCAGCGGGAGCGAATGCGGCAGGTCACCCCGGCCGCGCCACCCGTGCCCATCGCCAAGTGGTGTTACCTCGACCGCGGCGTGGAAGCCGAGCTGCCCATGGACGATCAAACCCAACCCTGCGACGATGCCATAGTCGGTGAAAAGGTCCGCCGCTACAGCCGCCAGCACTCGCTGCTTGAAATCAAGGAGCCCGACGGGATCAGCGACAGCGGAGAGGAGATCTACAGCTTCTTCACCGCTCACAAAATCCGCAATGTCGTTCTCATGGGGGTGCATACCAACATGTGCGTGCTCGGCCGCCCCTTCGGGATCAGACAGCAGGTGCGGCTCGGCTTCGAAGTGGCGCTGGCGCGCGACCTCACCGATGCCATGTATGACCCCCGCCAGAAACCCTTCGTCAGCCACGAGCGGGGCACCGAGCTTGTCATCGAGCACGTCGAACGCTACTGGTGCCCGTCCATTCTTTCGCGCGACTTGACTAAGGTGGCCCGAATCTCATGAGCACCATTACCTCAAAGCAAGCCGCTGCCGCCGCCGTCACCGCTGCCGCCCCCAGCAAACTCCGCTGGCACGTGGTCTGCTGGCTCAGCCTCGGTATGGTCATCGCCTATATCGACCGCGTTAATCTCACCGTCGGCCTGCCGGAAATGGTCAAGAGGCTCGATTTCGACAAAGCGCAGCAGGGAATGGCTCTGTCGGCCTTCTTCTGGACCTATACGATCGGGCAGATTCCCTCCGGCATGCTCGTCGACCGCTACGGCGTGCGTACTTTATACCTCATCGGATTCTTCATATGGAGCATCGCCTCGGCTTCCACGGTATTCACCACCGGCCTCGCCTCCCTCATCGCGGTTCGCCTGATGGTGGGACTTGGGGAAAGCGTAGTCACCTCGTGCAGCCTGCGCTACATTGGATTGCATTTCCAGGAGAAGCAGCGCGGACTTGCCGTCGGCATCTACATGACCGGCACCAAGATCGGTCCCGCTCTCGGACTTCCTTTATCGGCCTGGCTGGTCACGCAGTATGGCTGGCAAACGATGTTTCTCATTCTCGGACTTGGCGGCCTGCTGTGGCTGGGGCCATGGATGGTGTGGGTTCCCAAGTCGGATGCCGCCGCCCGCGGAGCCGCAACACCGGGCGGAGCCTCACAGTCCCGCCCCCCCATCGGCTTGCCCCGGTTACTGAGTTCTCCCTACATGTGGGGCACCATCATCGGCACCTTCTGTTATATGTACTTTGTCTATTACTCGATGACCTGGATGCCAAGATACTTTCAGGACGCCCACGGCATGTCGCTTGCCAAGAGCAGTTGGTACGGCGGCGTGTCGTTTGCCGGGATGGCGGCGGTTGCCGCCCTGGCCGGCTGGGCCGCCGACAGAATCATCGCCGCGGGCCGCGATCCGGTTGCCGTCAGGCGCGCATTCACCATCGCCGGTTTTCTGATGGCCTCCACGCAGACCCTGAGCGCGTTCACCACTTCGCAGCCTGTAATGATTTTCTTTACCATCGCCTCGTTATGCGGGCTCGGTCTGGCGACCGCCAACTACTGGGCGCTGACCCAATCCCTGCTGCCCGGCGCGCTGCCCGTCGCAATCCAGAATACCGCCGCCAACCTGGCCGGCATCGTCGCCCCCTGGCTCACCGGCTGGATCATTGAACAAACCGGCAGCTTTGACGCGCCCATCAAGACCATCGGCTTCTGGCTGGTGCTCGGAGTCGGCTGCTATGCTCTTTTGGTGCGAAGGAAATTTGCTCCCCAGGTTGCGGTGAAGTGAGCCCGGCGCGCAGTTGGATTCTTACTGGTAAGGCCGGCAGGCCTGTCCTGCTCGCCTTGCTGGCGCTTTCCGCCGCTGGCCAGCAGCGTGATTCGAATCCCTACAGCACTCCGGAGCACGTCGCCGAAGGACGCCGCCTCTACCGCTTCTACTGCGTCAATTGCCACGGCATGGACGGAGCTTCCGGACGCGGAGCGCGGCTGGCCACCACCTTCCGCCGTCACGGCTCCTCTGACGCGGACATGTTTCGCACCGTCAGCAATGGCATCCCCGGCACCGAGATGCCCGGCCTTTGGATGGATGAAGAGAGCGTATGGAAAATCCTGGCTTTTGTGCGCACCCTCGAAGCGCGAGGCGTCGATGCCTGCGACTCCAATCCGGACGCCGCAAAGCGGGGGTGGGCCGTGTATCGGAACAAGGGCGGCTGCGCGGCCTGCCACACCATGCGCGCCGGCGGAGGCCGTCTCGGGCCCGACCTTACCGCCATTGGAGCCGGGCGGTCACGCGAACAGTTACACGACGCAATCGTCGCTCCCGATCGCCAGATCCCCAAGCGCTACCGCACCGTCGTGGCCTCGGGCGCCAATGGATCCAGACATGAAGGTATTCTGCTCAACGAAGATGAGTACACGCTTCACTTAATGGATCGCACCGACAGGATTCGTTCTTTCCAAAAACGGGAACTAAGTTCCATCGAGCGCCCATCCCGTTCCCTTATGCCCTCTTATGCTCAATCGTTATCCGCTTCTGAGATTGAGGACTTGCTGAGCTATCTTTGCGCCGAGAAGGAAGTCAAACCATGACCGCATGGCCACTGTTATTTGTACTAACTCCGCTTACTCAAGCGCAAGTCACTTTTAACGACTTGGTCAAAGCCGGTGAAAAGCCGGCCAACTGGCTCATGTATTCGCAGAATTACCAGAGCCACCGCCATAGCAGGCTCGCCGAGATTAACGCCGCCAACGCCTCCGGCCTCTCGCTCGATTGGATTTTTCAAGTGCGGATCATGGATAAATTTGAAACGACTCCGCTTGTGGTTGACGGCGTAATGTACGTTACCGTGCCGCCGAACGACGCCTATGCGCTCGACGCCTCCACCGGCGTCAAACTCTGGGAGTACCGGCGCAGGCTGCCGCCCAAGATCAACGTCTGCTGCGGCCAGGTCAACCGGGGCTTCGCGATCCTCGGCGACCGGCTCTTCATGATCACGCTCGACGCCTACATGATCGCCCTGGATCGCAAGACCGGCCGCCTGATATGGGAAACGGAAATGTTCGACTACCGCAAGGGCTATTCCGGTACCCATGCACCTCTCGTCGTCAAAGACACAGTCATCGCCGGAGTCGCCGGCGGCGAATATGGGATTCGCGGCTTCATCGACGCCTATAGCGTCGAGGACGGCAGCCGCAAATGGCGCTTCCACACCGTCCCCGGCCCCGGTGAATTCGGCCACGATAGCTGGGAGGGTGATTCCTGGAAGCAGGGCGGCGCTTCCGTCTGGATCACCGGCAGTTATGACCCGGAATTGAACCTTACTTATTGGGGCACCGGTAATCCCGGACCTGATTGGAACGGCGAGGTTCGCAAAGGCGACAACCTGTTTTCCGATGCCGTGGTCGCGCTCGACGCCGATACCGGCCAGCGCAAATGGCACTTCCAGTTCACTCCTCATGACGTGCATGATTGGGACGCGACGCAGATCATGGTGCTCGCCGATCGCGAATTCAAAGGCCGGATGCGAAAGCTGTTGCTATGCGCCAATCGAAACGGATTCTATTACGTTCTTGACCGCGCCACCGGAGAATTCCTCAACGCCAAGGCTTTCGTGAAACAGACTTGGGCCGATGGGCTTGACGGCAAAGGCAGGCCAATCGTGCGTCCCGGTACGGACCCGACCCCGGAGGGCAATCGCGTCTACCCCATGGTCGCCGGCGGCACGAACTGGATGTCGCCGGCTTACAACCCCGATACCGGGCTTTTCTATGTGCCCGCGCGCGAAGGAAGCAGCGTATATTTCATTGGCGAAGCCGAATACCGGCCCGGCACCCGCTTTCAGGGAAGCCATTTCCGCAATGAAGACGTTGATTACGATTGGTACGGAGCGGTGCGCGCCCTGGACGCGGTGACCGGCGAGTTGCGCTGGGAGCACAAACTGTTCCTTCCCCCGTGGGCTGGCCTGCTCTCCACCGCCGGCGGAATCGTCTTTGCCGGAACCGAGGACGGCTACTTCAAGGCGCTCGATGCGCGCACCGGCCGCGAGCTTTGGCACAAGAACCTCGGCGGCAGGATCATCGCCGCTCCCATTTCCTATCAAAGCGGTGGACGGCAGCGAATCGCCATCGCCGCCGGAAGCGGGTTGTTCGTGTTCGGACTCCCCGCCCGGTAAGTTTACCTGTCGCGATCGACGTAAATGATCTCGGCCGAGTATGGAACGCCTAACTCGATGCGGATGCCCTCATCGAGCAGAGCCGCGCCCGACATGGTCAGCCGCATAGTTGAATCCTGAAACCGCACCGTGTACGTTTCCCTCCGGTTGATCCCGCGGATGCGCAGCGTTCGCGATGCCGGCGCCGCGCCCGGTCTGTATACGAACACCACCGCCGAGTCGGTTTCCGGATGATAGCTTTCTATTGCGTCGATCCGATTCTCCGCCGGTCTGGCTGTCAGGTGAAATACTTTGCCGTTGTTGATCCGTTGCCGCAGTGATTTGTACAAACGAATCTCGCTGGCCGCCAGCTCCAGGTCCTGTTGCCGCATCTCGGGAAGCTTGTTCATGAAGATCCACGGCCCCCCGAACATGTAGCTGCGGGTTATGTAATGATTGAGCCGGGTATCTGGCATGTACCGGTCCAGATACCGCGCTGAAAACGGATAACTGGCTCCGTAAATGGCCTGCCGCGTCGTCATCGGACCGCTGTTATCCGCGTTGATCGACGTGACGTAGCGCCGCGTCATGCTGTATGTCATCATGCTCCCGCCGTTCGAGCAGTTCTCCCATTCCACTTTGGGGTGGCGGCTTTTGACCTGATCCACGATCCAATTCAGCCCGTCCACAGCGCCCGTGTAGTTACTGTCGTCCGGATCGTGAGTATGAGTCGTCTTACTGCAGTGCTTCACCATATTCTCGCCGTCTTGCAGTATCCAGTCGACGTCGAATTCTTCGATCATCCGCAGGGCTTCTGCAAGCACCCATTCCCGCACGGGACGGTGGGCCAGACAGATGGAGTCGGCGCCGAAGTAATGGTAATTCTCCGAGGATCGCCAGTCGGGGTTCCGCAGCAGCACAGGGGAATCTGCTTCCGCTTCCGCCAGCGCAAAATGGATGCCGAACTTCATCCCCAGCGAATGGACATAATTCGACAGAGCGCGAATCCCGGAAGGAAACTTGCGCGGGTCGGCGCGCCAGTCTCCAATCCGCGGGGACCAGCCCAGATCCACCACGAACATCTCGATTCCCAGCGAGGCCGCAATCTCCGCATTGCGCCGGAGAATGGTCTCGTTGATGAACAGATCGTAGTCCCAGGAGTCCCAGACAACGTAAGGGAAGCGCGAATCGCTTGCCGGCTGAGCGATGGCCTTCTCGACGAAGCGTTGCGTCACATAGGCCGCCTCGTCCCAGTCGCCCCGAAACAGACCGACGAATGCGGAAGGAAAGGTGAACTCCTGACCCTGGCTCAGCGAGCGCCCCAGGGTTTCCGGGTCCACGCGCAGTTCGATACGGCGGGCTTCCCGGTCATGATCGGCTACCGCCAATGCCCGCCCATCGAATTCCCACCCGGCGAACAGACCCGAATCGGCTGAATCGCGGATCGCCAGCCAGGTGCAATGATGCCCATACGCTCCCGTGAAAAGGATGGACGGCAATCCCGGCTGCAGATTCCTCTGCATCGGCTCGAAATTTCCGCCAACTCCGCCACCCCACCATTGGTTCACATGCAAACTCCGGTACGTCCGTCCCTTGTCGGCGAACATCATGGACAGGATTCCGGCTTCCGTAATCCGTACGCTCTGCTCTCGAAGATTACGGAATCGAAGCGAGGCTCGTATCGCCGGCTGGCCCGCATACAAGTCCAGATCCAGAAAGAACCGGCCGCGGCGAACCAGGTCCTCCAGCACAATCGAGTACCGCGCGCCGCCTCGCTGGATTTCGCGCCGGGCGTGTGTCACCAGCCGGTACTGCGTGCCTTCGTCGTAGCGGACGCCGGAGAGCCCCAGCCGGATCGGGTACGAACCGCCGGGTGGCGCAGTGAACCCATCCCCTCCATGCAGCGGTCGCAGGTGTTCAAACAGGAAGTACCCCTCGCCGCTCAGCCGGAGCTGCGCTTCTATCACGTCGTTCCGCAGAGTCCACCGCCGCTCGCGGCTGTCGTAGCCGAAATCGAATTGCGCGGCCGCTGGCGCAGCCAGCATTCCCGCAAACAAGAGAATGTAGGTTGACCCGATCATTCACACTCCCCGTAATTCCCCTTGAGTATATAACGGCTCTTGCTTGTGCTGATCGATTCCTGGCACTCTGTCAACATGGAAGACGACTCTCGCTATCCAATCGGCCGGTTCAAGCGGCCTGAGAATCAGACTGCGCAACAACGAGACGCACTCCTGGTGCGGATCGAGCAAACCCCGGCCAATCTGGCAAATGCCGTCGAAGGCCTAACCGTGTCTCAACTGGACACGCCCTATCGCGAAGGCGGATGGACGCTGCGTCAGGTTGTCCATCACGTCGCCGACAGCCACATGCACAGCTATATCCGCACCAAGTTCGCGGTCGCCGAAGAGCATCCTTCCATCAAGCCCTACGATGAGGGGGTCTGGGCGAACTTTGACGATGCCGCCGCCGCGCCCGTCGAAGTCTCACTTACGTTGCTGGATAATTTGCACAACCGTTGGGTGCGCTGGTTTCGATCGCTGCCCGAAGATGCATTCTCTCGAACCCTGTTCCATCCCGAGAACGGCGACATGAGTCTTGACGTGATCGTCGCGCTCTATGCCTGGCACGGCGATCATCACACCGCCCACATTCGCAAGCTGCGCGAACGCATGGGCTGGTGAACCGGCGGCCTTCTAATGCCCCGAGGACGCGTGAGCAGGCTCGATCACCGGCGGCTTGACGCGGGGATCTTCGTAAGCATCTGCTCCTTACGAATGATCAGCGTCGCCGTGTTGTAGCTGGCGTTTTCAAAGCTGTGCCCGTGCGTAATCGCATCGGTGGGGCATGCTTCAACGCAATAGCCGCAGAAGATGCATCGCGAGTAATCGATGTTATACACCGAAGCGTAACGTTCGCCGCCGCTGATGCGAACCTGCTCGGTGTTTTCAGCCGCCTCAATATAAATGCAGTCGGCCGGGCAGGCGGCCGCGCACAAAAAGCAGGCGACGCATTTTTCCAGTCCGTTTTCATCGCGCTCGAGCACGTGCCCGCCGCGATACCGCTCCTGAAAGAGCGCGGGACCATCCGGGTAATCTTCCGTGATGGTGGGCTGGAACATCTCCCGGAAAGTGATGCTCATCCCCTTAGCGATCGCCGCCGCCGAACCCAGCACTTCTTGAATCTTGGACGCCATGAATTCCCCTGATCTCGTAGCCTGACAGGAATGCCTCCGCACGGAAGGTCAGTTTCTCGATGCTCAACCCGGGCGCATCTCCGGGACCTGCTCGCCTGGCCGGAACACCATCATGCCGGCCCGCTCGCCCAACTGCGCCATTTCATCCCGGGACCAGCCCGCCCAGGCATGAGATATCGAACCGCCTGGCTCAATCTGAAACATGCTGGGCACCTGCACGATGCCGAACGCATTGCTCGCCGGATAGCGTTCCTTGTATTCGTCAAGCAGCGTCGAAATAGCCGGCGAAAAATCTTCCAGATACTCTTTGGTCGACTCGGGATCATCTTGCGATATCCCGATGATGCGGATATTCGGGTTGTTTTGAACGCGCTCGAGAAAAGGAAACGTATACTGGCAAACCGGACACGAAACCTTGAAGAATGCCAGCAGTACCGGACCGTTCGCGAGCAACTCATCCAGCGAGTGCTGCTTGCCCTGGACATCGCGCAAGCGGAACGCCGGAGCCTTGGCTCCTGCTGCCAGCATCACTTTACCGGATTTCACCGTCATCGCTTTTCAGTGTAACAGCTTCCGCAGCTCATGAGCCGCGATGAGTAAGGGATCCCAGACCGGCGCAAACGGCGGAGCATAAGCCAGATCGAGCATTTCGAATTCTTCCACCAAGGCGCCGTGGTGCAAAGCCGCGGCGACAACATTCACGCGGCCCGCTACGCCGTCCTCACCGACGATCACCGCACCCAGAAGCCGCCCAGTGCGGCGGTCCGCGGTGAGTTGCACCGCCGTTGAATGGCCGCGGAAGTAACCTGCCTTGTCGAGGTTGTCGATGGAGGCTGACACGGGGTCGAAGCCTTCCCGCCGCGCCTGGCCCGGCGAAAGGCCCGTGGAGCCGACACCGAGGCCGCAAACCCGCACGATCGAGGTCCCGGCAATCCCCGGAAAACGCTCTCGCCGTCCGGCTGCGCAAGCTCCGGCGACACGCCCCATCTTGTTGGCCGTGGTCCCCAAGGGAAACCACACCGGCCGTCCCGTGACAAGATGAGTCGCTTCGGCGCAATCGCCGGCTGCGTATACTCCGTGCAGATTTGTTTCCATGCGATCGGTGACTCGAATGGCGCCAGTGCGCCCCAACTCGACTCCCGCATCTGCGCCCAGGGCCACGTTGGGTTTCAACCCGCAGGCTAAGATAACCACATTCGCATCCGGAATCGCCGATATCGGCGTCGAGAGCCGCAGATCGACCCGGCAGCGCTCCAGGTGCGCCCGTATGCGCGCGGTCAGCCAGGGGTCCTCGCGCCCCAACACATCCGCGCCAGCTTCATACACCGTCACCGCCAGACCGTTCGAACGAAGCGCTTCGGCCGCCTCCAACCCGATGTAGCCCGCGCCGGCGACGGCCGCCCTGGCTGGACGGCGCTTTTCCAGGAACTGTTTCAGGACGGCTGCATCGTCCCAGGTGTCCATGCGGAACACATGCGGCTCGTCCGCGCCGCGGATCGCCGAACAGTCCCGGCGCGCGCCCGTGGCCAGAATCAATTTGTCATAACGGATTCGCTCCCCGCGCAGTGCGATTTCCCGCTTGGGGTGCGAAACGGATAAAACCTCCGCCTCCGTCCGAATACGGAGGCCTCGCCGACTCTCCAGCCAGGCGGGCTCATACACTGTCAATTGATCCAAGCTGCGAACGCGGCCTTCAATGAAGTAAGGAAGCCCGCAAGCCGCGTAGCTGACATGGCTGCTTCTTTCGAGCACAACGACATCGAGGGAAGCATCCAGCCGGCGTGCGCGGGAGGCGGCGCTCAGACCTGCCGCCACACCTCCGATCACCACTAACCGCATCAGTCGCCGGACTCTTCCTGCTTTTGCAGGAAGCTGAGAATGTCGAATCGCTTGATCTCGCGGGAAGGGAAGAAGCTGTTGATGGCGTCCTGTTCCTCGTTGAACAATTCAAACACCGTCGTCAGCTTGGTCAGAACAAGCAGCTCGATGTTGCGGCGGTTCAAATGCAACAGCTTTACGGCCCCACCTTCCTTTTTGGCGCTGGTGTAGCAGATCACCAGCGCACCCAATCCGCTGCTGTCCACATAGTCCACTCCCTTCAGATTGAGGAGAATGTTGTTGCGGCCGGAGTCTAGCAGCGCGCGGATGGTGTCTCTAAGCTTCTGAACGGCCTCACCTGAAATAAGCCGCCCCTTCAAGTCCAGTATCAGAATACCTTCGTTTTCGCGCTGCCGGATATCTAAAGACATGGGAATCGAGTTTATTGTAGCCAAGCCGGACACCAGGAGGAGAGCCGTCAACAAGCCAGGGTGTCCTTGTTGTGAAGCGTCCATTCCCATGCCGTGCCGATGATCTCATCGAGCGAATCGTGCCGGGGCTTCCAGCCCAACTCGGAACGGATCCGGTTGGACCCCGCCACTAGAATCGCCGGGTCGCCCGGCCGCCGCTCGCTTTCCAGCGCCGGAATCGGATGCCCTGTGACGCGGCGCGCCGCTTCGATTACTTCGAGGATGCTGAATCCGCGCCCATTGCCGAGATTGTAGATCAGCCGGTCTCTCGTCTGAAGCGCCTCCAGGGCAAGCAGGTGGGCCGAGGCCAGGTCCGAAACATGTATGTAATCCCGTATGCAGGTGCCGTCAGGCGTCGGATAATCCGTTCCGAAGATTCCGATCGATTCGGCGCGCCCCAGTGCGACCCTCAACAGCCGTGGGATCAAGTGCGTTTCCGGCTTATGGTTCTCGCCACGTTGACCCGTCGCGCCGGCCGCATTGAAGTAGCGCAGGCTGGCATAGCGCAGGCCGCGTGTCTGGTGAAACCAGGAAAGCATCCGCTCCACGATAAGTTTGGATTCGCCGTACGGGTTGGTGGGCCGCAGCGCGTCGTCTTCTTCAATCGGCACCCGTTCCGGGTTGCCGTACAGGGCCGCGGTCGAGGAGAATACAATCCGCGCCGTGCCCGCTTCGATCATCGCTTCGAGCAGGTTTAAAGTGTTGACCGAGTTGTTGCGAAAGTAAAGTTGGGGCGCCTGCATCGATTCGCCGGCTTCAATATATGCGGCAAAATGCATCACGCCGTCGAATCGCCGCCGTTGAAACAGGCGAAACAGGTAATCGCGATCGGCCAGATCGGCTTCGTGAAACTCGGCCTCGGCTGGGACCGAGCCGCGGTGCCCTTTGCTGAGGTTGTCTATCACGGCCACCAAATGTCCCGCGCGGATCAGTTCCGATGCGACGACGCTTCCGATGTAGCCGGCGCCTCCGGTTACGAGTAAGTTCAAACGGTGCTCTCCTTGGTGTGGTGGTTTGGTCTGCTGACAGCAGGAGTCATAACCTACCAGTTCAACACGACAGTGTGGCGGATTGGAACCGCGAGGCTTCAGGCAATGGCGGCGATCCGGCGCGCCGGATGGGTGCGCGACATGAAAGTGATAGTCTCAGGCTGGCCGGTGTTCGTTGTAGCACACGCACTTTGCGTGCCGCTTCGGCACTCGTGCCGAAGCCGTGCTTGCGTCCGCATGATTGCGGACGCGGCAAACACGAATGTTTGCGCCACAGCGTGAACCGCACCGTGCGTATCGGTACGC
>Ga0187893_10010566_pt1 | contig 13695 bp, 14 predicted proteins | sample MA1701074metaG_FD_139574 | JGI IMG/M metagenome (GOLD analysis project Ga0187893, IMG submission 139574) | White microbial mat communities from a basaltic lava cave in the Kipuka Kanohina Cave System on the Island of Hawaii, USA - MA170107-4 metaG ...
CGAGGCCCAACCGCAAGCTCGAGGTGCGCGTCGGTCCGAGCGCGTTCCTGCTCGGCCCGGTCGAGGCGGCATGAAGCGCGCGATCGTGCTCGACACCGACATGGCGTCGGACGTCGACGACGCGCTGTGCCTGGCGCTGGCGCTCGCGGCGCCGGAGCTCGAGCTGGTCGCCGTCACCAACGTCGGGCGCGAGTCGCGCTTGCGCGCGCGAGTCTCGCGCAGGCTGCTCGAGCTGGCCGGCCGCACGGACGTCCCGGTGTTCGCCGGCTGCCGCGTGCCGCTGCTCGCGGGCAACGGCTACAACTGGTTCGGCCACGAGGGCGAGGGCATCCTCGAGCCGGGCGTCGAGCCGCCGCTCGAGCCGGCGCACGCGGTCGACGCGCTGCTCGAGCTCTCGCGCGCGCGCCCGGGCATCGAGCTGGTGGCGGTCGGGCCGCTCACCAACGTCGCCGTGGCGCTGGCCAAGGACCCGGACCTCGCCGCGCGCGTCGGGCGGCTCTGGGTGATGGGCGGCCACCTGCGCGAGGTCTCGTACCGCGGGCGCGTGTTCGAGCCCGGCGTCGACTACAACCTGTGCTCGGATCCGCACGCCTCGCTGCTCGTGCTGAGGAGCGGCATCCCGACCACGCTGGTCAGCGCCGACGTCACACTGCGCACGGGCCTGCGCGAGGCCGACGTCGCGCGCATCGCGGCCGGGGGCTCCGAGCTGCACGCGGCGCTCGCGCGCGCGGTGCGCGTCTGGACGCCCGTGCAGCGCCGGCTATTCGAGCCGCGCGACGCCGCGCCCGCCGACAACGCCGCCTTCCTGCACGACCCGCTCACGCTCGCCTGCGTGTACGACGACTCGTTCTGCGGCTTCGAAACGCTCGAGATCGAGCCGGCGATCGAGCACGGCGTGTTCCGCACGCTCGTGCGCAAGGAGCCTGGCGACGCGAGCTTCCCGATGCGCTGCGCGACCAGCGTCGACGCCGAGCGCTTCCGCGCGCACTTCGTCGAGCGCGTCGCGGGGCTCACCTAGCGGGTCGCGGCGCGCCCCGGCGGGACGCGCTCTTCGCTTTCCTAGCCGATGTGGCGGAGCAGGAGCGGGAGCGCGCGCAGGTCGCCGATCGTGAAGTCCGGCCGCAGCGCCGAGTTCGCGTAAGGCGCGCCGCGCTTGCGGATGTAGACCGAGCGCACGCCCGCGCGGCGCGCGGCGGCGACGTCCGTGCGCAGCTTGTCGCCGACGAAGATCGCGCGCTCGCGGCGCACGCCGAGCTCGCCGAGCACGTGCAGGATCATGGCCGGGTCGGGCTTGCGCCGGCCGAAGTTCGCCGACCAGGCCGCGCAGCCGATGTGCTGCAGGATCCCGGCGCGCAGCAGGACCCGCGCGTGGTGGTCGCCGGGCATGGCGTTGTTCGAGACCAGGCCGAGCTTGTAGTCGCGCGCGAGCTCGGCCACGACGGCGCGCGCGTGCGGGTAGGGCGGCGGTGACGCCTCGCGCTTGAACGCCGCGAGCAGGCTCGCGCGCACGGGCGGCGAGCAGTCGGCGAACACCTTGTCGAGGTCCGGCTGCCGGCACTCGTCGGCGAGCGCCTGGTACGCCTCGCGCAGGCGCTTGGCGTGCTCGACCACGAAGGCCTCGGGGTTCGCGATGCCCTGCTCCGCGAGCGCCGCCAGCAACGCGCCGTCGCGCAGCGCGCGCTCGTAGCGCTGCAGCTCGGGGATCAGCACGCCGCCCATGTCGAGCAGCACCGCGTCGATGCGGCGAGGGAACATCTACGACTCCCGTGTCGGCACTGGCAGGAGCTGCGGCTTGGGATTGCGCACGAGCAGCCGCGCGATCCAGATCGAGAGCTCGTACAAGAGGCAGAGCGGCACGGCGAGCATGACCTGGCTGGTCGCATCGGGCGGGGTCAGGATCGCGGCGACCACGAACGCGACCAGGATGGCGTACTTGCGGCTCGCGGCCAGCTGCGCCGGGCTGACCACCCCCGCGATCGCGAGCGCGACCAGCACGATCGGCAGCTGGAACGAGGCGCCGAAGGCGACGTACATGGTGGCGACGGAGCTGAACACGGCCTGCGTGGTCCAGCTGGTGTGCACGTAGTCCGCCTCGAGCGAGACGAAGTAGTTGAAGATCACCGGCAGCGCGAAGAAGTAGCTGAAGGCGCAGCCGAGCAGGAACAGCAGGCTGGTCGAGAACACGAACGGCAGCGCCAGCCGCCGCTCGTTCGCGTACAGCCCGGGCGCGACGAACGCCCACAGCTGCCAGAGCGTGACCGGCATGGCGACGACGAACCCGGACAAGAGGATCGTCTTCAGGTAGGTCATGAACAGCTCGCTCGGCGCGACCGCGATCAGTGTATGGCCGGACGCGCGCACCGCGTCGATCGCCGGCGCCATCAGGATCTCGAACAGCTCCTTGGGCCAGAAGCTGGCGGCGAGCGACGCGAGCGCCCACGCGCCGATCACGTAGAACAGGCGCCGGCGCAGCTCCCCGAGGTGCTCGAGGATCGGCCGCGGCTCGTCACTCATCGTCGGGCTTCGGCGCCGCGGCGGGGCTCGCCGCCGGCGGCTTCGTCTCCGGCGCGGTCGGCTTCGGCTTCGCCTCGGGCGGCGGCTCGTCGAGCGACGCCGACAGCGTGCGCGTGAACTCGTTCGAGGCGCGGCGGAACTCCGCCATGCCGCGGCCGAGCGAGCGCGCGATCTCGGGCAGCTTCCTCGGCCCGAGCACGAGCAACGCGACGACCAGGATCACCATGATCTCTGGCATGCCGATGCCGAACACAGGTCCCTCCAGCAGACGATCGAGCCGGGCTGGAGGGTAGCGCGAACGCTCGATGCGGGGTGCTGCCCCGCGGAATCTCGGACCCTCCACCCCCCGATGAAGATCCGGATCGGCGCGGGGCAGCAGCAACCCGCATCAGACTTAAATCAGACCCACGAGGCGCATGCAAGTTATTTCCACGGCAACTTCACTTGCAGCGCGGCGCGAGATCGACTGCGACGACCTCCAGGCGCTCGATCAGCGCCGACTCGAAGCGGATCAGGCTCTCGCGCGCGACGTACATCAGCGCGCCGCCGCCGCGTCGTCGGATGACGAGCCCGTCGCTGCCCTCGACGAAGTCCATCACCGCGCCGATGCGCTCGACGCCCGAGTCGGTCCAGAGCGTGAGCGAGCGCTCGAGCCTGCGCGTGACCGAGAGCTCGACGTTGGTGCCGATGCAGCGCCGCAGCAGCTCGACCGCGCGCTCGCTGTCGCGGCACAGCTCGTACGGGTCGCCGGTGAAGTGCACGCGGCCGGCGCGCAGGATGCGCAGCCAGCGCCCGACTCCGTACACCGCCGCCACCTCGCCGGGACGGCCGATGTAGATCCGGTCCTCGATCTCGTTCGGGCCGCCGCGCACCGGCGCATAGCGCACGACCAACGTCGCCAGGTCCGCTTCGGCGGCCGTCACCGCGGCGACGAGCTTGCGCGTGAGAGGTCGCAGGGCCAACCCGGCGACGCTAGGAGTCCGACCCGGGACCCGCAAGCCGCGTCTGGACGCGCATCCATCCGCGCTGCCTGCGTTGCGCTCGCTCGCAGAGTCCGCCGACTCGACTGCGCTCGCTCGCCTTGGCAGCGCGGCGTCTGCGCGCCCAGCCATCGGCTCGGAGTCCCGGGTCGGACTCCTGGAGCGCCTCAGCCCGGCAACTCGATCAGCACCACGTTGTCCTGGGCGCCGCTCGCGTCGATCGCGAGGCTGCCGCCGGCCCGCGCCACCAGCTCGCGCGCGATCACGACCTCGAGCAGGTCGGAATCCGCGTCATCGGCCGGACCCGTCAGGACGTCTTCGGGGCTGTGGAAGCGCAGCAGGATGCGGTGACCGGGTGTGCGCCCCTCGGCCTTGGGGCGCCAGGCGCTGCCCAAGTAGAGATCGCCACCGCTCGGCACCAAGCGCAGGGCCAGGTCGAGCAGCGCGCGCAGCGCGAGCCGGATCTGCCCCTCGTCGGCCGCGAGCGGCGGGGCCTGCGCGTCGAGCTCGCGCAGCACCACCAGCGACTTCGCGCGCGCGTCGCCCTGACGCGCGTCGAGCTCGGCGCCGAGCGCCGCGGCGAGATCGAAGGCGCGCGGCACGGGTGCGGTGAGGCGCGCGAAGCGTTCGACGCGCTGCAGCGTCTCCTCGAGCCGGCCCAGGTCGTGCTCGACGAGCGCGCGCAGCTCGCGCCGGACGTGCGGGTCCTCGGGCCGCTGCTCGACCAGACCCGCGTAGGTGCGGAAGGCGCGCAGCGGCGCCCGGATCGCCTGCGCGAGCGGGATCACGAGCTCGCGCGGCGATAGGCCGGACGGTGCGATCGGCTCGGGTCGCGTGGCCGTGGGCTCGCGCTCGAGCGCCGCTTCCGGCTCGTCGAGCTCGAGCAGGTCCCGCTCGTCGAGCGCGGGCAGGAGCTCGTCGGCAGGCGCGCGCTCGCCGTCCGCGGCCGGCGCGGCGTCGGCCAACGTCTCGAGCAACAGGTCCTCGTCGCTCACGCCGAGCGGCGCGAGAGGAGCTTCGACCTCGACCGCGGTGACCGTCTCTTCCGCCGGGGTCTCCTCGACCGCCGGAGTCGCCTCGACGGCTTCGGGAGGCGCCGGTGGCTGCTCAGCCACCGGCTCGGCGCTGCGCGTCGCGACGCGCGGCGGCGCGAGCGCGCCGATGCGCAGGTCGGCGGTCTCGATCCGGCTGCTCGCGGCGGCGGCGCTGCTCGCTTCGGCGACCGCGTCGAGCTCGCGCAGGTTGCCCGGCCAGCCGTAGCCGGCGAGCAGCTCGGCCGCGTCGGGAGCGAGCTCGAGCTCGCGCGCCTGGCGCTCGGCCGCGGCCGCGAACGACGCGCGGATCAACGCGGCGCGGTCGTCGCGCGCGCGCAGCGCGGGCAGCTCGACGCGCAGCCACGGCAGCTCCCGCAGGCTGCGCTCGAGCCCGTTGACGCGAGTCGTCGACGCGATCCAGCGCAGCGGCTCGACGCCGAGCGCGCCGCTCGAGGCGAACAGCTCCGCGAGCTCCGCCTGCACGGCGGGCGCGGCGAGATCGATGCCCTGCAGGAACACGGTCGCGCGCCCGCGGCCGCTGCGCGCGACGACCGCGCGCTCGAGCTCGCCCGGCCCGAGCGCCGACAGCACGATCGGCGCGAAGCCGTCGCGCGCGGGCTCGGCCAGGTTGTGGACGTAGCGCGCGAGCAGGCCGCGGCAGGTGCCGCGCTCGCCCACGAACAGCACCGGCCGGTGCGCGTTGCGCGGATCGACCGCCTGACGCAGGGCCGGAACGTCGACGCCGGCGTAGAGCCGCTCGACCTCGCGCGTCACCCAGTGCAGGCGCGCGCGCTCGCGCAGGCTCGCCGGCCACGCGCCCGCGTCGACCAGCTCGCGCGCGCGCTCGACCAGCAGCTCGGGATCGAGCGGGAAGGAGAGCACGACGCAGGCGCGGTCGTCGAACAAGCGCTCGATGCGCGCCGCGCGCGCCGGGTCGGCCTCGGCCGCGAGGTACAGGACCGGCGCCGGCGCACGCCGCACCTGTGGAACCTGTCGCACGAACGCCAGCAGCCGCTCGAGCGCGTCATGACTCGCGCCGATCTCGGTGACACCGCACAGGATCAAGAGGTCGGCGGGCGGCGCGGCCTTGAACGCGGCGCGCTCCGGAACGCCGAGCCAGGGCTCGCCGAGCGCCTGGACGTGGTGAGCCAGCGTCGCCGGAAGCGCGGACTCCTCCGATACGATCCAGATCGCAGCCACAACCCCGCCTCGTGCGCACGAATGCCGCGCAGCGGCGAAGTCTACACCACTTGTGGGGACCCTCCCCCGCCGTTTCCGACGAGATTCCCGTCGATCCGCGCGGCTATACTCGTCGGAAATGCGCCGCAATGGACTCGCATTGCTCATGGCCTGCGCGCTGCTTGCCGCCGCCGTGCCCGCTGGCTCCGAAGACCTGGCCAAGCTCGACCTGTCGGGCGAGTGGTACGTGCTGATCCACTACAAGGACGCGAAGTCCGAGGACAAGTCGATCACCAAGTTCAAGGACTTCGCCTGGTCGATCGGCCAGTCGCCAGCGAAGCTCGAGGTCGACGAGTACCCCTACGTGCTGTTCGACGAGGGCACCGAGGAGATCCGCCGCGCGGACATGCGCGGCCACAAGCCGTGGCAGCCGGAGGGGCTGGTGCTCGACGCGCTGCTCGAGCACGTCGACGTGTCGACGCGCGCGATGCGCTCGAAGGTGCTCGAGGGCAGCACCGAGACGGGCATGAAGTCCGACGCGCCGAGCGGGACCGGCGGCGGTCAGACCATGAGCTTCGTGCGCAACTGGGACATCAGCTGGGCGCCCGCGGCGGTGACCGTCCGCATCGTCGACTCGCTCTCGGGCGGGAGCTCGATGCTCGGCGGCATGGAAGAGGCGTCGGTGTACGAGATCAAGGAGCGTCCCTCGGCGGGCGAGCTGCGCGGCACCTGGAGTGAGGGCGACAAGTCGGGCAGCCTGCGCATGATCCGTTCGAAGGAGCGCCGGGTGCTGAAATAGCCCAGCCCGCCGATCCGCCGCGGATCCCCGACCCAGCTCGGATCCGGATCGCGCGCCGCGCCGAGCACCCCGAGCTGCTCGCGCTGTGGCTGAACCTGATCTCGCACCACCGCGCACTGGCGGCGGACTACCCGGTGCTGCCGGGCATCGCGTCGGTGATCACGAGCGAGCTGCGCCGCGCCGCCGAGCGCGACAGCTGCCGGCTGTTCGTCGCCGAGCTCGACGCGAAGCCGGTCGGCTTCCTGTTCGCCGAGATCGAGGCGGGCGCCGGACCGGGCGGCGAGCCGCCGCCGGCCTGGGTCCACGAGCTCTGGGTCGAGCCGGACTTCCGCGGGCGCGGGCTCGCTGCGGCGCTGCTCGCCGAGAGCGACGCGTTCTTCGCCTCGCGCGGGGTCACGCGCGTGTCGGTGCGCGTCGAGTCGAGGAACGCCCCGGCGCTCGAGTTCTGGGCGCGGCAGGGCTTCGGCGAGCGCGCGCGCATCCTCGAGCGTGCCCTGAAAAACCCGCGATCGACCTGCTAACGTGCGCCCCGTGCACCCCCTGGCCGACGAGCTCAATCAGAAGATCCGCGCCGCGAGCCCGGTGACGTACGAGCTGCTCTCGCAGCGCGGCCGCGAGCTGTACTTCCCGAAGGGCATCCTCTCCCAGTCCGCCGAGGCGAAGGAGAAGGCGACCCGCTTCAACGCCACGATCGGCGAGGCCACCGAGGGCGCGGGCCCGATGGTGCTCGACTCGGTGATCGCGCACGTGAAGGACATCTCGCCCGCCGACGCCGTCCGCTACGCGCCCGCCCAGGGCCGCGCCGACCTACGGGAGGCCTGGCGCCGGAAGCTCGTCGACGAGAACCCGACCATGCGCGAGCGCAGCTTCGGGCTGCCGATCGTGACGCACGCGATCACGCACGGGCTCGGGCTGGTCGGCGACCTGTTCGTCGATCCGGGCGACGTCGTGTTGATCCCCGACATGCTCTGGGACAACTACGCGCTGAATTTCGAGACGCGCCTGGGCGGCGTGGTGAAGACCTTCGCGACCTACGACGGCGAGCGCTTCAACGTGCCCGCCATGCGCGCGGCGCTGCTCGCCGGACCGGCGAAGCAGCTGCTGGTCCTGAACTTCCCGAACAACCCGACCGGCTACATGCCGACGCCGGCCGAGGTCGCCGGCATGCGCGACGCCGTGCTCGAGGCCGCGCAGGCCGGCAGGCGCCTGGTCGTGGTGTGCGACGATGCCTACTTCGGGCTCCTGTTCGACGACGGCGCGATCCAGGAGTCGCCGTTCGGCTACTTCGCGAACCTGCACGAGAACGTGCTCGCGGTGAAGCTCGACGGCGCGACCAAGGAGCTGTTCGTGTGGGGGCTGCGCTGCGGCTTCCTCGCGATCGCGCCGCCGCGCGGCGGCGACCACGCCGCGGTGCTGGCCGCGCTCGAGCGCAAGCTGATGGGCGCGATCCGCGCCGCGATCTCGAACTGCGCTTCGCTCTCGCAGAGCATCGTCGTGTCCGCGCTGCGCTCGAAGTCGATCGGCGCGGAGCGGCGCGAGAAGCTCGAGATCCTGCGGGCGCGCGCAGCCCGGGTGCGCGAGGTGGTGTACCGGCCGAAGTACCGCGCGCTCTGGGACGTGTACCCGTTCAACGCCGGCTACTTCATGTGCATCCGGCTGAAGACCCCGAACGCGGAGAAGCTGCGCCTGCACCTGCTCGAGAAGTACGGCGTGGGCGTGATCGCGATGGGCGCGACCGACATCCGGATCGCGTTCTCGTGCCTCGAAGTCGGCCAGATCGAGCCGCTGTTCGAGTGCGTGGCCGAAGCCATCGGCGATCTCGCTCAGGCCTGAGCCAACTCCCGCGCCAGCTCTTCACCCGCGCCGAGTAGCGCTTCGCACGCGCCGGGCGCGAGCAGGCTCTGCAGCACCTCGTAGTGCTGGTGCGACTTCGGATGCGCCAGGTCCGCGGGGTGCGGCAGGTAGCGCAGCCAGCCGTTGGCGATGCCGATCACGGCGCCGGTGCGCTCCCCGCCGATACGTTCTCGCCAGTCGAGCCCGACCTGCGTGGTCGGCTCGAGCGGCAGACAGAGCAGGACGGCGCGACCGATGCACAACAGCTGTATTTCGACGTCAAGCTCGCGCCTGCCGCCGACGAAGAACGAAGAAGTCTTGTCACGGATGTACAGACGCACGCGCGCGATCCGCTCGCGCGCCTCCGCGACCGGAAGATCGCGCGTAGCGGCGTTGGCCAGGTCCCAAAGCTGCCCGAGCCGCGGCAGCGACTCGGTCGTCGTGCCGAGCAGCTCCGCGACCTCGGCCTTGCGCGTCTCGAGCTCCGCGCGCGCCTGCTCCGGTGTCCGGTCGCCCAGGTGAATCGGCAGCCGCACGGAGCGCGTGGCTGCGCGGATCGGCCGCTCGTCGCCGGGCGCGAGCAGCGCGCGCGGCAGCGCCTCGAGCACGGCGTCCGCCACCTCGCGCCCGAGCACGCGCACCGCTTCCGCGCCGAGCCCGACGCTCTGGCCGGGAATCGCGGGGTCCATCAAGCCGCGCGTGCGCGGATCGACGTCGGCGTGGGAGCCGAGCATGAAGGGGGCGATCGCGCCGGTGGCGCTCTCGATCGCGGCCGCGGCGGCGCCGGGCCAGTCCGCCGAGATCTCGAGATTCTCGTGGCCGCGCACCGTGCCGTGGCAGGAATGGCGGAACAGCACCGCGATGGGCCGGCCCGATGTGCTGTCGACCCGCAGCACATCGACCGCGGGATCGATCGGCGCGCCGGCGATGCGGCGATTTCGCCCGATCTGCGCCTCGGCCCGCGCCCAGCCCAGGCGCGCTGGCTCGCGGCGATGCCAGGCCGCGACCGCGGCCGCCTCGATGCCGTCGAAGAGGGCCGGCACCCAGTCCGGCACCGGCTTTGCAGCCATTCGCTCGGACAGCCCGGTGTCCGGGCCGGAGTGCGTGTGGGTGCAGGCGACGAGCACTTGAGCGGCGGGAACGCCCGTGAGAGCGGCAATTCTCTGACGGATCTCGGCCGCCTGCTCGGGCGCCATCAGGCACAGGTCTGCCGAGACAGCGATCAGGCTGCGGCCGGGGCCGTCCTCGAGCGCGAGCGCGCGGGCGTACAGCCGATCGGCGACTCCGGCCGCCCGACCTACCCGCGCGCCGTAGCCCATGAGCGCCACGCCGGGTCCCGGCGTGATGTCCACGCGCGCCGCTCCAGCCCTTCTCGCCAGACTTGCGCTCCACTTGCCGGCGCGAGCAAAGTGCCCGTCGTCGTTTGTGATTCCAGTCACAGTCGATTCTTCGGACGACTGCGATACAGGGAGATCATGCCCATGGTCGGAGGGGATTGCATGAGGGGTGTACGCGCGTTCTGCGCGAGCATTCTACTGGCCGGGTCGATCGGCTCGACGCCGGCTGGCGCCAGCGATGGCACTCTGCCCATCTTGCTCGCCTCGGTCGAGCCTGCGACGCGCTCGCAGCTGACCACCCGCTACGACGACCTCTCCGATCTGCTCGCGCCCGAGCTCGATCGCTCGCTCGATCCGGTGCTCGCGCACGCGACCGATTCCTCACTCACGATCGCGACCGGCCGCGTGCCCAAGCGCGGCACCCTGGCCGGCGCGCTGCGCGGCGCCGGCGTCGATCCCGTGCTCGTCGACCAGGTCGCGCGCGGCCTGCGTCCGATCTTCGACTTCCGCCGCGCGCGGCCCGGCGATTTCTATGCGCTGATCCGCGACGAGTCGGGCACGCTGCTCTCGTTCGAGTACCAGCGCGGCCGCGGCGAGGTCTACCGCCTCGATCGCGATCCGAGCGGCGCGCTGGTGGCGAAGCGCGAGCTCGCGCCGCTCGACCGCCGCGTGCTGCAGCTCGGCGGCCTGGTGAAGGGCTCGCTGTTCGCCTCGCTCACCGAGCTCGGCGAGCGCGCCGAGCTCGTGCACGCGTTCACCGACATCTTCCTCTGGGACTTCGACTTCTCGACGCAGACCCGCCCCGGCGACGAGTTCCGGCTGGTGTTCGAGAAGTACTTCGACAAGGACGGCTTCGTCCGTTACGGCCGCGTGCTCGCGGCGGAGTACCGCTCGGCGAAGAAGAACTTCGTCGCGGTCTGGTTCGAGGACGAGAACGGCCGCGGCGACTACTTCACGCCCGACGGCAACTCGGTGCGCCGCGCGTTCCTGAAGGCGCCGGTGAAGTTCACGCGCATCTCCTCGCGCTACACCAAGGCGCGTCTGCACCCGATCCTGCGCATCCGCCGCCCGCACGAGGGCGTCGACTACGCGGCGCCGGTCGGCACGCCGGTCTGGTCGGTCGCGAACGGCAAGGTGATCTACGTCGGCTGGAACGGCGGCTTCGGGCGCCTGATCAAGATCAAGCACTCCAACGGCTACATCTCGTACTACGGCCACCTGTCGCGCTACGCGAAGAACCTGCGCGTCGGGCAGTCGGTCTCGCAGAAGCAGCTGATCGGCTACGTCGGCAAGACCGGGCTCGCCACCGGGCCGCACCTCGACTTCCGGCTGCAGAAGAACGGCCGCTTCTTCGATCCGCTGACCGTGAAGTTCGACATGGGCGAGCCGATCGCGCCGCGCTCGCGCACCCGCTTCAACCAGGTGATGGAGATGCGGATGGCGGAGCTGCGCGCTGCCGAGCCGGCCGCCGCGCTCGACGCCGCGCTGTAGGCCGCGACGCCTCAGCCCGCCTGACGCGCCACGATCACCGCGACCACCGCGTCGCCCTCGACGTTCGCCACCGTGCGGAACGTGTCGAGGAAGCGGTCGATCGTGAGCAGGATCCCGACCGCTTCGCCGGGCAGGCCGACCGCCTCGAGCACCACCACCATCGTCACCATGCCCGCCGAGGGAATGCCCGGCGCGCCGATCGCGGTCGCGATCGAGACGATGAACACCACGAGCTGACCGCCGAGGCCGAGCTCGAAGCCCAGGACGTTGGCGATGAACACCGCGGCGATGGCTTCGTACAGCGCCGTGCCGTCGCTGTTCATGGTCGCGCCGAGCGGCAGCACGAAGCTCGACACGTTGCGCGGCACGGCGAGGCGCTCCTCGACGCAGCGGATCGTGACCGGCAGCGACGCGGCGCTCGAGCTGGTCGTGAACGCGACGACCATCGCTTCGAAGATCCCGTGGAAGAGCTCGCGCGGCGAGACGCCGGCCATGAACCAGGCCATCGCCGGCAGGATCACGAGCGAATGGAACAGCGTGCCGCCGATCACCACGGCCGAGAACGCGAGCAGGTTCTCGACCACGATCCGGAAGCCGATCGTCGCGATCAGGTTCCCGATCAGCGCGAAGATGCCGACCGGCGCGAGCCGCACGAACCAACCGATGATCATCAGCACCGCGGTCGAGGCCCCGGCCAGGAAGTCCGTCACGCCCGCCGCGCTCGGCCCCATGCGCGCGAGCGCCATGCCGAGCAGGATCGCGAACGCGACCACCGGCAGGATGTGGCCGGCCGCCAGCGCCGAGATCGGGTTCTCGACCAGCTGGTTGGCCGTCTCGAGCAGGAACTGCCCGATCGGCGGCGGGCCGTCCGAGGCCTGTGCATCGGCGCCCACGGCGCCGCGAAAGAACTCGCTCTTCGCCAGCTCGCTGCCGGCCCCGGGCTCGAAGACGTTCACCAGCACGAGACCCGTTCCGACCGCGAGCACCATCGTAAGCATGTACAAGGCGACCGTGCGCGAGCCGAGCCGGCCGATCTGGCGCGCTTCGCCCATGCTCGAAACGCCGTGCGCGATGGTCAGCAGGATGAGCGGAGCGATCAGCATCTTGAGCAGCCCGATGAACAGCTTGCCGACGTTCTTCATCGGCTCGGCGGCTTCGCCGAGCCACAGTCCGAACGCGACGCCGAGCACCGTCCCGATCAGGATCTGCCAGTGCAGCGAGAGCCTGGTCGAGAAGCAGAACGCGAGCAGCGCCAGCGCGAAGCACGACCAGGCGAGCTCGACGCGTCCGACAGCGAGGGCCGCGGCGAATCCGCCCAGCCCCGCCGCAACCACCAGCCATCCCTTCGAACCCGCCAAAGCCGCGCGAGTATACTGCGCCGATGGACCTCGACCGGTTCAGGAAGCTGGCCGACGAGTTGGCGGGGCGCGATCCAGGCCTGACCCAACGCCTGCGCGATGCGCGCGATGCGGCGCGCGAGCTGCGCGGGCTGGCCTGCGAGGCGGTCGAGGCGTTGCGCCAGCGCGCGGCGGAGATCGGCGCTCCCTATCTTGGGAACCTCGAGGTGTCCGAGGTGCTGCCGGACGCGAAGCACATCGACTCGGTGCAGTTCAGCGTGTCGCGCGGGCGGACGGAGCTCTTGTGCATCGCGATCGCGAAATGCCCGGGCAAGGTGCGGCTGGTGGGCCCGTTCCAGCGCGGCAAGCAGGAAGGCCCGTGCGCCGAGGCGCCGCTGCGCGGTCGCGAGGTCGAGAAGGCGCTCGAGGACCGCATCGAGGCGCTGGTGCGCGAGGCCTCGGCGGCTTGAAGGAGCGCGTGCTCGTGCGCGTGGGCAGCCGGAACGCGGCCAAGCTCGAGGCCGTGCGGCGCGGGCTCGCGCCGTTCTTCGCGAAGGTCGAGGTCGAGGCGTGCGACGTCGCGAGCGGCGTCGACGCGCAGCCGCTCGGCTTCCCCGAGATCATCGCCGGCGCGCGGCAGCGCGCGCTGGGCGCGTTCCGCGGCGGCGCCTGCGATCTCGCCGCGGGCATCGAGGACGGCCTGGTCGCGATCGCCGACGCCGCGAGCGGCTGGGCGAACATCGGCTGCTGCGTGCTCTACGACGGCGCGAGCGAGGCGCTCGGCTTCACCGCCGGCTTCGAGTACCCGCATGAGTGCGTGCGCAGCGCGACGGCGTCGCCGCGCACGCCGATCGGTGACGCCTTCGACGCGCTCTACCGCGCTCCCGCGGGCCTCGCCGATCCGGGCACGGGCGCGGGCAACATCGGCCGGCTCTCGGGCGGCGTGCTCACGCGCGCGAACTACGGCGCGCAGGCCGTGACCTGCGCGTTCGTGCGCTTCCTCCACCCCGACCTGTACGCGAGCGCCTCGCGCGCGGGAGCCCGCGCTTGAGCCTGACGCGCGACGATCCGCGCTTCGAGCGCCCGATCGAGGACGTCGAGCAGCTGGTCGCGTTCTTCCGCGAGGGCGAGACGCCGCGCGCGGAGTGGAAGGTCGGCACCGAGCACGAGAAGCTCGGCCTGTACGCGCAC
>Ga0187893_10010567_pt1 | contig 13695 bp, 10 predicted proteins | sample MA1701074metaG_FD_139574 | JGI IMG/M metagenome (GOLD analysis project Ga0187893, IMG submission 139574) | White microbial mat communities from a basaltic lava cave in the Kipuka Kanohina Cave System on the Island of Hawaii, USA - MA170107-4 metaG ...
ATCACATGGGCGCCGGAATCGGCGGCCCAGCGCCCGCACTGGGAAAAATCGCGAGCCATGTCATCCATTGTCCACCCGGGCTCCGGTGAGGCCACAACGGACACGACCAGCACCTGGCCTTTTCCCAAACCACGCCGCGCGCACTCCACATCTTCGCGCCAGATCGAGGGGTCGCGCGACGGCATACCGAACGAGATCGCCCATGAACTGAAGGATGCGCCGGCGGTCGCCGCCCGCAAACCGAGGCCTTCCACATCCAATTGCGACGCCTCCACCGGCAGCAGGTTGGGGAGGCCGTAGCATTCCCTGCGCCGGGAGCGCACGGTTTTGTAGGTAAGCACATCGAATCCCAGACCGGCGTAGTGCAGAATCCAGCGGCTGTTCAGCAGCGGACCCGCTGGTACACCGAGCGGCGAATTCACCGCCATGCCGCAGAATTCCCACTGCCCTGCAAATGCGGGCACGTCCAGGCGCGGCGGATGTTCGGGAGCTTGTTCGTAGTTCCAGTCGTAGGTGCGCGTGATGTCGTAGGCCGGAATCATCGGTCTCTTCCGTTGTACATGATTCCGGCCTCGGCTTGCGTGGTCCGCCAGGAGTAGCTCTGTCCGCTGTTTACACAGCGGCGGCGCGAGCCTTCGTTTTCTTTGCCCGAGCCGCCCTAGGCGCTGGTTCCCGGGCCACCGCCTTTGTTATGTCAATCCGGGCGTTCAGGCCGCCAATGATGCGGTCGTTTGCGGCATCCACCTGGATAATATCGATGGGAAATGAATTGCCAATCACGGCGCCCTGGGGACGCTCAAACGCCAACCAAATAGTGTGCCGTGATCCCGCAGGCATGTAGATGTTGTTGATGCGCGCTTCTTTTGCGTCGGTGACATTCAGGGCGAGGCGCGCCTGAGAAGTCTTGTGAACGTCCTCGATGCGTTGCATGGACCACTCGCGATTGTAGGGGCGCGTGCTTTGCTGATTCCTCTCAATCATTCGGATGTGCTCAGAGGCAAAGCGTGTGAAGATTTCCATGTCCTTGCTGCGCTTGAGGCCTTTCAGTTGATTTGCCAATTCGCCTCGCGTGCGGATGGCGGGTAAGTACAGGCGGACTTTTCCTTTGTATCCGCGCATACGTATCACGAGTGACGTGAGTATGGCTCTGCGCACACTCGGGTTGTGAATCCGGACCGACATCATAATAGGAGCGGCGGGTGGAAGTGTGCCGGTGAATTCCACAACCTTCAGATTTTTGTGCGCGGACTTGCGCTCTCCGATGCTCAGCAGATCGGTGACGGTCTGCGTGGCGGCGAACTGATCCTGGCTATGATGCACCAACGCAAGCACGCAGTGATGATCGTTTCCCGCGAGACTCGACGGCGGCGGGAGCAGAGACGAGTTCAGCTCAAATGAAGCGATCTTGGGAAAGCCCGGCCGCACGTCATTGAGCGTGGCGAAGCCGATCGTCTTCCAATCCGCGGTATTGATAGGGTTGCCTGCCTGAACATTGGCGGCGAAACCGGCCGGCAGCGGCGGCAGTCCCGCCGAGGCGTTGGAGAGCAGGCACATGACGCGGACATTGTCGGCGGGAGTGACACCGCGGTTGTGGACCTGTGCATAGACACGTGTGACGATATTGGCCGTCGCATGTGTGGCCACCTGCTTTGAGTCATCGTTGAGCACGTTGGTGAACTCCTCAAAGTCAATCGTCGTGCCGGGGGTGATTGGGAACTGGTAGCTTCCTGTCCCGTCTGGCGTGTCGAGGCGAATGTCCGGGCCTGCCCAATGCCGCACAGTAGCGCCCTGATTGGTCGGATCGTTTAAGAAATTGACCGTAGCAAAGCGGCCTTGGTCGAGCTGGGTATCGCGGACGTAGAGCTCGACTCCGGGGACTGCGCCAGCGTCCAGATTGAATTCCCAAACTCCACGACCGTACGTAGACGCTCGCAGCAGGCGGCGCGGATTGTGCAGATCCAGATCGAGCACGGCGGCGTCGGGGAGGCCTGAGGAGAACGGCGCCCAGTTTGCACCGCTGTCCGTGGACCGCCACACGCCAATGTCGGCGCCAACGAATAACGTGCCAGGGTTGGCTGGGTCGCAAACGATGGCATTGTGCTGCACATCGAGCAATGCGGCTGGGTCCGCGGCTGCCGGCCCGCTGCGCGCGGCCCAGGCCGTACCGTTGAAGTGCCAGACGTGGCGGAAATTACCCGCTCCGCCGAAGCTGATGTAGATCGAATCTCCGGTAGCATCGGCAGGGTCAATGGCAATGCTGGTTATGGCGCCCGCAAGCCCCAGTGCGCCGCCCGCAGCATTGTCGATTCGGGTGCGAGTCCAGGCGCCGCCCGAGAGAGTGAAGCGGTAAGCGCGGCCGCCCGTTGTCCCGGCATACAACTTTGTGGCCGAAGCGAACCGTAACGAGCGAATCTGCGCGCCGAGATCGTCCGCGCTCGTATTATTTGGAATGGACTGCCAGGATCCCCCGAAAGTCTCACTGATCCAGACGCGGCGTGCCCCGAAAGCGACTCGGTTGGCTTCGGCAGGGACGCCCGAAGGAGGCGTGCCTGCCAGTGGAGCGTAGAAAAGAGCGCCGTCGCCGGTGGCGGCCGGAACATTGACCGGCGAGTAGTTATAGCGTGTACCCCCATCGATGGCGCGATTCACGGACTTGCGTACATAAGTGGCCAGAACTCGATACGGATCGTTCCAATTGATTACAAACTCGCCGCAGTCGCCCCACACGGAGTGATACCAGGCTTCCTCACCCGTGAAGCGCGCGCCTCCGTTGTCCTGCGTGCCGGCAAAGACCACCGCGTCTTCGGTTGGGTGGTGATCCACGCGGTTCATGGTCATTGTTTGCAGGCCCGTGTTGCGGGCCGAGAATATGTCACCCGCGCCTGTAGGATTGGTGGAATAGTAAACACCGCCATCGCATCCCAGCCAGAGCTTGTTCGAGTCGCCGGGAGCAAACGCGAAACAATGGATGTCGGCATGAACGGAATTGCCGATGAAAGTATTGGTCATCGAGAACGTCGTAGCGGCGCCCGAGCCGCTGCTGGTGACGGAGGACCGGTAGACCGCTCCCGACCATTCGCCGTTGGAAAGCCTTGTCGAACCGCCGAGATAGAGGAGGTTGATGTTGTTCGGATCAACCGCAATGGCAAGATCGTAGGTGCCCTGCCCGCCAATCGCGGCTGTGCCGAACAAATCCGCGGGAGCGCCGCTGACTTGTTTCCACTGCGTGCCGTGGAGGCGGTAAACGCCCATGATGAGGTTATCGGAGGCTTTTGCGACCAAGGCGTAGACCACGCCCGGATCGGAAGGCCGGACGGCGAGACCGACGCGTCCAACGTCGGTGGGTGGAAAGCCGGTTCCGAGGATGGCCCACGTGTCGCCATCGTTTGAGGAGAAAACCGGACCCGAGAACGGCGCGGCGAAGAAGGTTGTGGTTCCGCCGCTTTGCGCTACAACAACGCTCGAAATCGCGCCTGATGGCCCCGTCTTGCGCTGCCACTCGAAGCCGCCGCCCATGCGCGGCTGCCGCCGGTACACACCCTGGAACGTCCCAGCCACTACGCGGTCGGTGTTGTTTGGATCGACGGCGATCGCATTTATCGCCTGACCGTCGAGGGTGGGGCTGCCGGCGGCGACTGGTTCCGTCGCCCAATTGACCCCACCGTCGGTTGAGACCACCGGACCTACACCAAAGAAGATAGCCTCGTTTCCGTCTCCGGAACCGACGAAAATGCGATCCGCATTCGTGGGGTCGATGGCGATTGAGCCGCAGGCCAGCGAATCCGAACTGAGCGTGGTGGGATTGAGGTCCCATGCATCCATTAAGGAACGCCACGTACGGCCTTCGTCATCGGAGCGCCACACCCCGCCATTTGCGGCTGCTGCATACACTCGCGTTCCTCCGCTGGCCACGGCGATGCCGTTGCACCGGCCGCTGGTTGAGGGAAGCGTTCCGCCTTGACCTTTTCGCAGCACGGAAGGACCTAACGGAATCCAATTATTCGCCGGCGGAGGCGCGGGCGGCGTTGGTGGAGCCGCAAGCGAACGTAGGCCAGACTCCTCATCTTCGGCCGCGCCCGGATCTTCGGGAACAGGTCCGAGCAGTTCGTCCTCGGCGACTTCGTCGGCCACTCTGGCTTCGGCTGAGGCAATGATTTCCTCCGGCTCAGCCATGCGCCGCGCGCGTGGCCTGGCGGCGGACCGCTCCAGTTCCGCCTCCTGCCGTTTGCGGTAAGCGCCGATTGCGCGCTTGCGGAATGCGACAGGAGGCCCGGCGGATTCTTCCACGGGCGCCGTCGCTGCGGTAATCCCCGGCGCAGCGCCTTCTTCCTCATCCGCATAGCTTTTCGGTCCTAGGGGAGTCATTCTCTCTTCAAGAAAAGCGCGGCGGCGCGCGAACGGACCGCCTTCCGGCTCGGCCGCATGAGTAGGCGCCGCCGGCCGCTTTTGAGCGTCTTTTTTCGCAGAGTTAGTGGGACGTTTTTTCGTGGCCATCGGTATCTCCTTTCTGCTGCATCGGTTAATCGCGGCGGTCGCGTGCGTAGTTCACAATTGCATCCAGGACGCACCAGGTGGTGAGGAACCCGGCTGTCTCCAACGTGAAGCTGTGGAATTTGTAAAACAATTCCGTGATGAGAAGGGAAGCGCCAGCGATGGGGAGCTGCCGGACCCAAAAGCTGGCTGGGAACGCACCGAAAAGAGTGTACATGATTTTCTCCTGTGCATTAGTAGTGATGGAACCTCGAATACCGTTTCAATTCTGAGCGTATTATTTCAGCGCTCCATTCTGAATCCTTCCAGCACGGGTAGTATATACCCGCCAATCCGTTATTGCACTACTATTTAGGGAGTGATCACGAAGAGCCTGATTATTCTCCTTATCACGTTGCCGGCCACTTCGCAGGACCCGGCGGCGCTCTACGGCAAGCACTGCGCGGCCTGCCATGACGCCAGTGAAACGACGCGCGCGCCCGCGCCCGCCGTACTCAAAGTGCTCTCGCCGGAGTCAGTGCTGCGGGCGCTCGAATCCGGAACCATGCAGGAACAAAGTAAAGCGCTCACAACGGACGAGCGCCGCGTGCTTGCCGCGCATCTGGCCGGGAAACCGTTTGGCGTCGAGCCGCCGGCTGCTCCCAAGCAGGCTTTTTGCAGCAGCGCGCCGGCCGCATTCCGCATGGAAGGCCCGGCATGGAACGGCTGGGGCGCCGATCTCTCCAACTCGCGGTTCCAGCCCGCCGCGATGGCTGGAATTTCCGCTGCCGAAGTGGGCAAGCTGCGCTTGAAATGGGCATTCGGATTTCCCAACGCCTTCGTGGCGTACGCACAGCCCACCGTCGCCGGCGGACGGTTGTTTGTGGGCAGCGCGATTCGCTACATCTATTCACTCGATGCGAAATCGGGTTGTATCCAATGGGCGTTTGAAGCGTCGGCCGGCGTGCGCTCGGCGATCACCATTGAACGGCCAACTCCAGAGGCCGCGCCGGCCGCATTCTTCGGCGACCAGCGCGCCTACGTCTATGCGCTCGATGCCGCCACGGGCCGCATGCTGTGGAAGACCAACGTCGAGACGTTTCCCTCCTCGCGCATCACAGGTGCGGTGAAAGTGCATGCGGGCCGCGTTTACGTGCCAGTTTCGATTGTCGAAGAGGCGCTGGCGATGAATCCGAAGTATGAATGTTGCCGTTCGCGCCCGAGCGTTGTCGCGCTCGACGCCGCCACCGGCAGGTTGATCTGGAAGACGCCGACGATCGCGGATGAGCTGAAACAGACGGGCAACAACAAACAGGGCGTACCGATGTGGGGCCCATCGGGGGCGAGCATCTGGAGCAGTCCGACGCTCGATCCGAAGCGCAACGTTCTCTACGTCGGCACGGGCAACAATCACTCGCAGCCGCCCACGCGCACGAGCGATGCTATTGTCGCCTTCGACATGACGACGGGCAAAATGCTATGGTCGCGGCAGCTCAGCGAAAACGACGCCTACAACATGGCGTGCGGGCGTCCCGATTCGGCCAACTGTCCCGAGCCGGAGGGTCCGGATTTCGACTTCGGCTCTTCGCCTATACTTGTCTCGCTGCCGGGCGGCAAACGCGCTCTCATTGCGGGACAAAAATCGGGTTTCGTGCACGCGCTCAATCCCGACCAGCAGGGTGAGCTGCTATGGCAAACCCGAATTGGCAAGGGCGGAAAGCTCGGCGGGATACAGTGGGGTTTGTGCGCGGATGGCCGGAAGGCCTACGTGCCCGTCTCCGACATTCAATTAAGAAGGGCCGAGCGCGGGGGCTATCAGGCCATTCCCACGGCCGGCGGCGGCTTATTTGCCGTGGATCTGGCGACCGGAAAAATTGCATGGCACACGCCGCCGCCGCCCTGCCATACCGACCGCCCGTGCAGTCCCGCGCAATCCGCCGCGGCTTCAATGATTCCTGGAGTCGTGTTCTCCGGCTCCGTCGATGGCCATCTGCGCGGCTACTCGGCGGCGGACGGCAAGATCGTTTGGGACTTCGACACGGCGCGCGATTATGAGACCGTGAACGGCGTCCGCGCGCGCGGCGGTTCGATGGATGGCCCCGGCCCAGTGATCGCCGGCGGCGTGCTGTACGTCAATTCCGGCTATGGCAATTGGGGTGGAATGGCGGGCAATGTGCTTCTGGCGTTTTCCGTTGATGGCATGTGAGGTGGGACGGGGCAGCCGCAGGGTAGACCTCTTGGTGCGCGCACGGGCTTGCAGTTCAGAACTCAAATTGAAGGACAGAAGCCCTGAATGACGAATGTTGAAGCCGGCTTGCTCGCGGGCAGGGTGCCCTACATTCGCGGCGGGTCAGGCCGCCGAGAAGCGGTTGTCTTCTTCGGCGCCAGTGCCCTGTTCCGGCGTCTTGACGAAACGTCGGACCCCGGACGCTACGCGCGTCAGGTTTCACGTCTGCTTCCTCAACACCGGTTCACGATCCCGGGGTACGCCGGCGCGGGCTTCGATGAGATTGTCCGCCATATGGCACACGTAATATGTACGCCGCCCGAGCTAGTGGTAGGGATCTCCTTCGGCGGATTCGTGGCGATGCGATTCGCGGCACAGTATCCGGAGTTGGTGAGGCGTTTAGTGCTCCTGGTGTCGGCACACCGTTTGTCTTCAAGTGGGTGGCGAATGATGGAACGCCAACTCGAGGCGCTGGAACGCGGAGACTTACCAACCCTCATACGCGAAAACACTCTGCTGTTCCGCAGGCCCTGGTACAACTGGCTGGCGCTGCTCAAGCTTTGGAAGGATCGGGACCGGCTGCCCGCCCGCCTTCGAGACCCATCGGCGATTCTGCGCGACTACCGCCAACTGTTTGGCCCGGGTTTCGAAAACAATGCGGACTACGCCAGACGCATTGCATGTCCAGCATTCGTCATCGGAGGCACGGCGGATCAATACTTCGACCGTGGAGCATTCGAGGAGACTGTTGGCTTGATGGCCGGTGCCCGGATCCAGTTCTTCGAGCGGGAAACGCACATGCTGCCAATAGAAAAGTGCGACGAAGTGGCTGCCGCGATCACGGATTTTTTGGGTCAATCTTGATTTTGAAGCGATTCGTCCGCATTGAGAGCGCGACCGCGCCGGGATCGCCCGCGACGGCGTACGGCGGCGGGACGGCGCAGGTTCGGCATTGGAGGCGAGTGGTCCAACCAGCTTCGCTGTTTCCCGCGGGATCCGTTAGCCGCAGATATGCCACCACGGCGTCGTGGTCGGAGAGCCTGTCCGGCCCGGTATCGTCGCCGCGTCGAATCTCGGGGAGATCGGCATTCATTCGCGCAACGGCGACGCGCGTAACGTGTTCCCGCGCGGGTGCGTTCACCAGGATGTGATCGAGAGCCTGTGCATTGCCGTCGAATACATAGGTGTAGCGCTCTTGTTCCGGCAGCAATTCGATAAGATTCGTGAGGTCCGGGTTCACCAGGTCCGGGCTGGCGAGCACGACGGTTTCCGCCGCCGCCGGCGTTCCGAGGATTGTGCCGATCACATCTACATAGCCATCGCTGAGAGGGAAAGCGTTGAAGTCGCCCGCGGCGAGGATCAATTCGTTTGGATCGGACTGCTGGCGCGCTTGGATGAGTTTGGCAAGGAATTCGGCCTGCGCTCGCCGCTTCGTACGCACGCGGTTGCCGTCGCCGGGGTCGTCGATGCCGGTGAGGGAGCGGATGTGGCTGGCGATCACGGTGAATGGCAAGCCAGTCGACGAGCCGGGGCGCGACGCCATGCCCCGCAGCAGCAGCGGCGGGCGGTCGTTCAAAAGAGCGGGAAGGCCCGTATTCGGATCCACATAGGTTTCCGATTTACCGTGCTGCACGACAACGAGCACGCTCACCTTAGGGCGTTTCACCAGAAAACCTACATCAATGCCGCTCGGGTCGTTTCCTTCGGAAAGATAAACGGCGTAATTCGGGTTGGGCTGTCCGGCGGCTGCGGCGTCCTGATTGATCCGTTGCGCAAGCGTCTCCAGCGTTGAAAGGTTCTCCACCTCCACCAGGGCCAGTACGTCCGGTGTGCGGAGAATCGTGCGGATTGCCTCAGATGCCTTACGTAGCCGCCGCTCGAAGCCTTCCGGAGTCAGCACGGCATCGCTAGTGGCGGGATCATTTTCTGTGTCGAAGAAACGCTCGATGTTGAACGTGGCTACGGTCAGCTCTCCCTCTTCGGGCTCCGGGATGGGCGTCGCATCAAGCGTTCCAGAAACTAACGGTTGTGACATGGGATCGGGAAGCAGGCTGTACGTTCGAAAGGCGTAATCGAGCACGCCGGTGATCTCCGCGACCGTTTGCCCAACAGAAACGTCGATTGGCGCCGCGTCTACCTGACCACGGCTGGCAACGCGAATCCGTTCCGGATTGCCGTCAAAGCGCGGAACTTCCGAAGGAGATCCGTCAGGAAGAGCATCGACAACGGAAATGCCGGCCTCCCGGAATGGACGCGCGATGCCTTCCATGACGGCATAAAAAACCCCGGTTGAGGTCGAGATCGCTTGCAGTTCATTCTTTGTGCCGCCGGTCGGCCCCACAACCGTGAGCGAGGGAATATGTACGCGCATTCCCTCGTATCTTTCCAGCAGGTGCATGCCGCCATCGGGCGGTGTATCGGCCGCTGTCAGCGTAACGTGTACGGGCAAACCATTTCCCGACCCCAGCAGCGTAACCTGCGGCGAGGTGATTTCGGTAAGACTGGGGCTGAACGGATCGCCCGGCGGAATAAATTCGAGCACCGCTCCGCTGACACATACGTCGTTGCCCACGGCGGCGACGGCGGGCGGCGCCGTCCCTGTAAACACGAAGATTCCGTCGGAAGTGTTCGCATCGCCGTCGCCTTCCGCCATTTGCAAGAAGAAGCCGTTGTTGAACCGGCGTGCGGTCACGATGCCGCGTGTGATCACCTGTGCGCCGTTTTCCAAAGGGGAAACGATTCCGGAGCCCTGGATCTGCCCAATCGTGTGAGTTACGTTGCAGCTTGCCGCCTGCACCGTCAGCCGGAATGCACCGCTGGTTGCGACGCCGTTTGAGTCGGCGACTTCGACGGTGAAGCTTCCTTCGCCAATCGCATTCAGAGTGCCGCTCAGCAGCCCCGCCGGGCTTAGCGTCAGGCCAAAGGGGGCGCTGCCGGGCGGAACGGCCGCCCAGCGGTAAACGCCGGACCCGCCGCTGGCTTGAAACAGAAACGAATAACTTTGGTTCAATACTCCGCCTGGCAGCGGAGACGTGGAAGTGATTCGCAGCGGCGCGCCGCACGGATTGAAGGGCGACGCCGTGTTGCGCGGCCTTGGGGCGGCGGCGGAGAAATCGGTGGAAGGATTGCCGGTCCAAACGCATCCCGCTCCAGCGCGGAAAATCGCCTGCGTGGTAGACGGCGCCGGAGCGCGTGGAGCGCAAGTGGTCCCAGCCCCGTACGGCGCCAAGTCGATCACGGCGGGAGAAGAGGGGCAGTTTTCGCCCGTAAGCGAGGCGGCCGAAGAGGAAAGCAGGATTTTCCCGGCCGCTGCGCCCATGCCGAAGCTCGTATCGACGAAATCGGGCGATGGCAGCGCCGCGCCGCTGGCCCCGGCACTCCCGATCTGCACCAGGAAGTACTGCCCAGGTTGCAGCGCAACGCCCGGCAGATTCACAATCTGGCTGCCCCAGGAGTTGCCGTCCGCGGAAGTGTACTGAAGCGAATATCCGTTGAGCGCAACGCTGCCAGCGCTTCGGTTGAACAACTCCACGTAATCGGCGTGAATCACGGCGCCCGCATTACCCCCAGCCCCGTACACCTGGCTGATGACGACGCTTTGAGAAAACGCGGGTGGCGGCAGCGACAAACCCCCTACCAGTATAAGAAGACGGATCATTCGAGAATACTTTCTCAGTGTAGAAGACGTCTAGGCCAACCCGACCACACGGTTGAAAAACCCAACCAGGTATTTCCAGGCAAGGTAATACACGGCCATGCCAATCGGGATGACAAGCACGGCCGTTTCAAACGTAGGAAAAGGGAGTTCGAGAAAATAGGCCAGGGCGGTTCCGGCCGGAACCAGCATCACCGGCAGGACGGCTCCGAACATGCCCAGCGAGACACGCCCGGAAAGACGCAGCGCAACGTAAAGGAGATTCCAAAGGCCCCAGAGGTTTGGCACTACCGCCATGGGAAAGGCGATGGCCCGCTCCACGGGGAAAGACACTTCCGCGATCATTCGCAGCCACACATAGCTGGCAAGCATCAAGAGCGTGACCCATGTCGGCAGCAGGACTCCGGCCATGTACGCTCGCAACCATGGATGACGGTTCATTCGGCCCTCCGGGAAACTCAAAGGTGGTAAAGCAGGCTAGGGATCAGCTCCGGAAACAGGAGCAGCAGCAAAAGACAGGTTCCCGCCAGCGCCCAATCAAACCAGTGCATCCCGGGCGCGCGGCTGTCAATGCGTTGGGCGACGTCCGGCCATAGATCCCGGCGCGGCCCTAACGGTCCGGCCTGAGGCATGGCGGCTCTAAGAACTCGCTTCAATTGTTCATCGGTCATTTCCAACTCTCAACCCGGACAGCTTGCGCCGCAGAAGACGTGAAGCCCGGAACAGGCGTGTTTTCACTGTACCCAGAGGAATGCTGAGCGCTTCTGCGACCTCCTGCTGGGAAAGCTCTTCGATCAGGGCCAGCGTGGCCACCGCGCGCAGGTCCGCGGGCAGCGTTCGAAAAGCGCGTTCGATCTGGTCCCGCTCTTCCTTTCTAAGTGCCGGATCCACTGGCGGTGACGGCGTCTCGCTGACTGGCAGCTCATAGCGAAGCTGCTTCAGGTAATCAATCGACAAATTGACAGCAATCCTTCGCGCCCACGGTTCAAATGGCTTTTGGGGATCCATCCGCCGGCGGCTCTTCCAGATCCTCCAGAACGTCTCCACGGTGAGATCCTCGGCCGCGGCCTGATTGCGGACAATGCGCACAATCCAGGAGTAGACGAAGCCCTGGAACTGACGGAAGAGGATTTCAAACGCATCCTGATCGCCCTCGACCACCTTTTCGAGAAGCTCCATGCATACCGCATCACGGACGGCGTGGGATCCAGCGTGGAACGCGCCCGCAATATTCTTGATACTCCGAACCGAAGTTCGCCGCAAGGGTTCGTTCTTCGTACAGCACCACCATCAAATGCGCGATGAGAAATGCGGCCGCCGCCAGGGCCAGAATCGATGGAGAACCTTCGTACAGCCCAAATCCCGCAAGCATGGCAATGCCGCCAATGTACATTGGATTGCGCACCCACCGGTAGGGGCCCGCTGCGACGAAGCGCTGGGGAGGGTCAAACGGTGCAGGCGTCCCGCGCCCTTTCGCCACAAAAGCCGCGACGCATGCCGCCGCGAGCAGAGCGCCACTCGCCATCAGGATCACGCTAACACCGGCGAGCCATTCCGGGAATGCCAGCTTCATGTTATGGTCCAGCCGGCGAACACTCCAAGCCGCCCACGCCCACAAATAAATAAAACCCGCGGCAAACGTTATCGCCCGAATCGACAGAAAAACCATTCTCATGAATCACCTCCGGTTGCCTCTATCCTGTTTACCAGGGCAGCAGGAGGAAAGTTTCAAAATGCTTGCACCATTTGAGCCGCTATCTTCGCCAAATGTGCGCGTGATAGGATCACTGCATATGATTCTGAAAACAAACAAACGTCTGGTGGAACCGGATATTACCGTGGTCGAAATATCCGGCAGACTCAGCCTCGGCAATACGCTCATGTTTCTGGAGAGCGAGATCCGCAAAATGATTGAGCAGCAAACCCGGCGCCTGGTGCTCGACATCTCCGATTTGCAATCCATCGATAGCGCCGGCATTGGCATGTTGGTTGCCTGCAATGGCATGATTGAGCAGGCTGGCGGCCGGTTGTGTTTGGCAGGCGCCAACGGATTTGTGGCGGAATCCTTCCACACCGTGCATATCAATCGGATCATCAACGAATACGCCGATGTCGAAGCGGCCTGCGAAAGCTTCCACCAATCGTAATTCAAACGGAAAGGTTCGACTATGCTGCTTTCATCGATCCTTTGCCTCGTTTTCCCGGTAACGCTGTTGGCACAGACCACAGGTTTGGGGCGTATCACCGGCACAGTCACCGACCCAACAGGGCTCCCCGTCTCGGCTGCGGGCATCACGGTAACGAACATCGACACGGCCGAAGTCCGCCAAACCGCCACCAACGCCTCCGGTGTCTATATGTTGTCTCCGCTGCCACTGGGTAATTATGCGCTTGAGGTGCGCAAGGACGGATTCAAAGCGGTGTCGCGCCGCAATCTGCGCATCGATGTCAACTCGACGTTAACCATCGACGTGTTGCTCGAAGTCGGCAGCGTTTCCGAATCGGTCACCGTGCAGGAAAGGCCGGTCTCCATCGAAACCGAGAGCGCGGCCATCGGAAACTCACGCTACGAAGTGCAACTGAAGAACCTGCCCGTTATTGTGCGTGAGATTCAGACGCTGGTCGGCCAGACCGCGGGCGTCCCCGCGGGTTCTACCGACGTGGTTGGCGGAACGTTTAATCAAGGCGGCCGCAGCGCCATGCAGATAAGCGCCGACGGAGCGCAGGTGAATCCTTTTCAGACTACGGGCTGGCCTGCCATCGACGGCATAGACCGCCGCGCCGATCTGAATATCCCCTCAATAGATGCGATCGCTGAAGTGCGCTTCACCACCAGCGGCGGAAACGCCGAATTTCATCAGCCTACTCAGGTGATTGTCGCCTCCAAGTCCGGGACCAATGAGTATCACGGCGGTTTGTTCGAGTTTTACCGGGCAGGCGGCATGGGCGCGCGCCGCTGGGACGCGGCGGAACGCCAGTCGTTTGTCCGCCATCAGTTCGGGGGTACGTTCGGCGGACCGGTTCGCAAGGACAAGACGTTCTTCTTTGCCTCCGCCGACATTTTCCGCCATACCGCCAACCTGATTCAGAATGTGCGGTATCCAACCGCGGCGGAGCGTTCCGGAGACATGCGCAGCTATCTGCTTCGCACCGATGCGCAAGGCCGCCCCTCGCCGGTGATGCCCTTGGACCCGCTCAGCGGGAACCGGCCGTTCGCGAACAACGCCATCCCCGTTTCGCGATTGAGCCCGGTGTCCATTGAGCTGCTGAAGTCAATTCCGGAAGCGCCTCTGTTGGCCCGTGTTTCCGATTTCAACGCCGTCTATTTCAAGCCTCAGTTTGA
>Ga0187893_10010568_pt1 | contig 13694 bp, 6 predicted proteins | sample MA1701074metaG_FD_139574 | JGI IMG/M metagenome (GOLD analysis project Ga0187893, IMG submission 139574) | White microbial mat communities from a basaltic lava cave in the Kipuka Kanohina Cave System on the Island of Hawaii, USA - MA170107-4 metaG ...
ACGTCATCGAGGAAGAAGAACCGCTCCAACTCGGCCCGGGAGGGAGTCCCTGAGAACCGCCCGTAGGACGCGACCTGCTCGTCGGTCAGGAAGTCAACGGGCGCCGTCGCTCACGGTAGGCCGGACCAGCCCACACGTGTCGGGTCATCCCTTAGCGCCGGATCCTGTTCCGATGTTCCTCACGGGCCGTCACGAGATGCTCGGCCTCCCTCCCGCTGATGGTCACCGGTCACCCCGCCCGAACGGCACCCTAATCTGATCGCATCGCCGTTGAAGCCCTGCCGTCACTTGGTCAGCCGCTACTTTGCGCAGCGTGCCATTCACCGCTGGCCAGACGGCCGACATCATCGGCCCGACGATGCGGATGGCCGGCTGGAACGCCGGGGCGCCCCCGTGGGTGCCGGCGACGCCGTGGGTGCCGCCCCCGGTCGGTCCGGGATGGCCCTACCCCGCAGTACGCGCCAATGGGGCGGCGTACCCACCCGAGATCGCGTTCGACGGTCCCCGCATCGTGTCCGAGTTCCTCTCCGGGGGGTTCGCCAGCGCCGCCGTCAGGACGGGGCTCGACCGGCTCGAGGACGAGCTCAAGCGGCAGGGACGCGCCCTTGAGGCAAGGCTCGGGGTCGCCGTGCTTCCAAACGATGCCCACTGGCACTTCGACGACCTGTGGCATGCACTCGCGGTTCCCGGGAGAGCGCCGGGCGCGCTCCGGAGCGCCCGAGGTGCCGTCGAGCACCACCTCCTCCGCGACACCCTCCTCGACGTCCTCCGCACAAAGGGGTTCGCGCTCGGGCAGCCCGTCGTCCCCCTTGGCATCCTGCCCAACAACAGCTTCTACGAGCCGATCGCGCTGGGCCGGCACATGAAGGACGTGCTCATCCCCCAGGACCACGGCGAGTGGACCCACCTCCTCCAGTGGTTCCTCATCGCCACCGCGTCGCCGCTCCGGGACGGGAACGACGCGGCGAAGGTCTTCCGGTACCTGGGCTTCCAGGGGATGTGGCAGGCGTTGGAGCCATGGGGTGCGGGCGCGCCTCGTTCGGGGCCCAACCTGTGGCGGGTGTGCTGCGATCGCGACGCGCCGTACTACCACCTCCACGGCAGCCTGGCCCGGAACATCGACGACCTCCGCAACCCCGACATGCTCAACGTGGGCCTGGCCGGCTACGCGACCAACCGCGAGGACGGGCTGACGGCGATGCTGTCGCCGTACGGGCTCGGAGACGCCCGCTACGCCTCCTACTCGAGCGCGTTGGCGCGGTGGGCGACCAACCGGGAACGATGGCCGCTGCTCTGCGCCATCCTCCGCCGGAAGACGGTCAAGCGGACGCCGATGTTCCTCCAGGCCGAGAGGATCAAGGACGACCTGACCGCGTCCGTACGAGCCATGCTGCACACCGCGCTGGCGACGGCGCCCAGCGTCGACATCGCCAACTCGGACCTCGAGGCGTTCTTCCTGGCCGAGTTCCTCGACACCCGCACACCGGGGCCGGTCCTTCCTCATTTCCAGCACCTCAACGCGGCCCCCGTCCTCACCGCCCCCGAGCAGAACCTGCTCGCCACCCAGATCGACGCCATCCGCCTGCGGTACGAGCGCTACTTCGACGCCACCAACCCGTACGCCATTCCGTACTGCTGGTACCGCATCCACCGGGCCGACCCGAAACGGATGCCGGCGCCACCCACGACGGACACCACGATCGCCGCCGACTTCGAGAACCTGACCGCCGTCCAGCAGGCGGATGTGCTGGCCTGCGCCGGGACCGAATTCCGGGCGTGAGCGCCACCATCAAGTCGATCCTTGACGGGCTGGCGGCGGCCAACGCCAGCCGCGTCCTCACCCTCCCGGTGGCGGGTGCGGGTCTCCCGGCTGGCGTGACGGCGCGCCTGGGCCAGGTCGCCGATGTCCTCGGGCATCTGGACGTCGTCGGGGCCACGATCACGGAGGCAGCGGGGTCGACGACGGTGCGGGGTCGAGTGGCCGCCCTCGGCTGCAACGACCTCGATGCCCAGCTGGTCCTCGGTCCGGCGGACGCATTGACCCTCACCCTCACCGGTGCGGGCGAACTTGCCACCGGCGTGGCGTGGACCTCGATCGCCCTCGGGCTGTCGGCCGCGGCCGGCGATCCGAGCCTGGCGGGGACGTTCACGGGTGGCCTGTCGGTTGGGGGCCGGAACGTCCCCCTCACGCTCAACCGCTTCGACTCCGTCCGGCCCGCGACGTGGACTCTCGCGGTCGGCGCGGGCGCGGCGGTCGCCCCTGCGGACCTGCCCGGCTTCGCCGACCTGCTCGCCCACCTCCCCGCCGCGAGCGGCGCGATCGCGAGCGCCACGCTCCGGCTCGTCACGTCGGGCGACGATCCTCGCCTGGCCTTCGACGTCGGCTTGACCCAGACGTTGACGGTAGCCAAGGCCCTGTCGGTCACCGTGACGACGCTGACGCCGATGGTGCGGTTCGCGGAGTCCCCCGGAGTGGCCTTCGAGGCCGCGGGCTCGGTGACGGCGTTGGGTTTCACGCAAGCCGGGTCGGTGCGGCTCACCCCGGGTCCGCTGGGCGTCGAGCTGCGAGCCGAGCTGCACGCGGGAAGCGCGGCGCCCTCGCTCCTCACCGTGGACGGGTTGGCTCGGGCGTTCCTCGGCCACAGCGCCCAGGTGCTGGTGGCCGACCTGCCAGCTGGCTTCGCGGCGCGGGTCGCGTCGTCGGGCTTCGCCCAGGTGGCTGTGGTGGCCGGCCCCATCGAGGGGGCCATCGCGTTCGAAGGGCGCGGCACGTTCCTCGGCTGGGCCGCCGACGGGCGGATCGACGTGACGCCCTCCCTCGACGGAACCGACGTCGGAGTTCGCCTGGATCTCGACGAGCCGCCCGTCACGCTGGCCTCGATCGCCGCCGGACTGGGGCTCCCCGCCACCGCCCACCTGCCCGCGATCGGGCTGGCGTTGCGCGAGCTGCGCTACGACCCCACCGGGCCCGAGTTCACGGTGGGAGGTGCGGTCACGGTCACCGGCTCGACGTGGGAGCTCGACGTGCGGATCGACGCCGGCCAGGCGGGAGGCATCTCGTTCGAGGCCGGCACGATCTACGACGCGCGAGGGAGGACGCCGCCCACGCTGGGCGAGCTGTTCGACACCCTCCTCGTCGGTGCGCCGCACACCGGTTTACTCACCGCCCTGGCCGCGGCCGCGCCGCCTGCGTTCACCAACCTGGTCACCGGCGCCCGCGTCGAACGGGCGGCCGTGACCTCGTTCCCCGCATCGACCGGTCACGCCGGCGGGTGGATGGCCGATCTGGTGATCACCGCCGGGACGGTGTCGGCGCAGTTCAGCGTCGAAGCGAGCGGCGACCAGTGGCGTGCGCGGTTCTCCAGCCCGCACCTGCACGGCGACGTGCTCGATATCGCGTCGAAGCTCGGCCTCCCCACGCCCACGAAGCCAGGACTCGCCGCGGGCCAGCTCGAGGTGCGGTGCGACCGGGTCGAGATCGGCACCGACGGGCTCGACCTGGTGTGCGAGATCGACATCGAGGGGGCCGAGGCGACGCTGACGGTCCAGGTCCGTCGGAACGGGCCGGCGTGGGACTGGGGCCTCGACCTGGCCATCGGCGGCCTGGTGCTCGACGTCGAGGTGAAGACAGGGGCCCGCGCCGAGTTCCGTGCCAGCCTGCGGACCGGGGCCGAGGGCGTGCGGGTATCCGACGTGGCATCACTGCTCGGCGTGGAAGACGTGCCGCCCGAGGTCGACTTGGCCCTCGACAAGGTCGACCTGAAGTTCGTGCCGTCGGAATCGGGCGCCGGGCTGGTGCTGGAGGTGGCAGTCCCTCGCCCGCGCGCGACGGTGTCGGCCGCGTTCGCCACCGAGCTCCTGGCCGCCCGCACGCCGCCGGTGCGGGCGTGGGCGTTGCGGGCCGGCGCACCCGGCATCCACCTCGGCCTTGACGGGATCCCCGTGCTCGGACGGCTGATCCCGGACGTGGCCGCCCTCGCTATCGAACTTGTCCGCCCAGCCCTCACCTACGCCAACCTTGACCTCGACGTGGGCGAGGCGGGCCGGCTCGGGCAGCTGGTCGGCGACGCGGGTTTCGCCCCGGCCGGCGCCCCGCTGGCCCGCGGCCTGTCGCTGGGGGGGACGTTGCAGCTCGGCGGCACCTCGGTCGCCCTCGACCCGGCTTCGACATCGCCGCGGGCCCCACCCGCCGCAGGTGGAGGGCAGAAGCCGGCGCCACCAGCCGTCGGGCCGCTGACCTGGAAGGCCGTGAACGCGTCCCTCGGCCCGGTGCATATCGCGTCGGTCGGGTTCGGCGCGGCCGACGGTCGCGTCCTGCTCGGTGTCACCGGGTCGGTCAACCTGTCCGTGCTGGAGCTGACCCTCGTCGGCCTCCGGCTGGGCGTCCCCGTCGCGGCCCTCACCGACCCGGCCCGCCTTCGGGAGGCGACGTTCGGCCTCGACGGTGCCGGCCTGCAGGTCAACGCGCCCGGGGTGTCACTCGGCGGCGCCCTCGTGCGGTCCGGCGAACGGCTCGACGGGGTCGCCGTCCTCTCTGCGTCGGGGACGTCGATCAGCCTCCTCGCCTCGTTCACGCGCACCGCGCGTGGGGCGCCATCGCTGTTCATGTGGGGCGTGCTCGACCGCCAGATCGGCGGGCCTTCGTTCTTCTTTGTCACCGGGCTGGCGGCCGGGTTCGGGTACAACCGGGGCTTCGTCGAGCCGGCCGTCGAGGCCGTTCCCGACTTCCCGCTGGTCAAGAGCGCGCTCGGTGATGGGCCGCGGCCGCGGAGCACCGACGAGTTGGTGAAGCTGCTCGAGGACCCCTCGACGGCCGCGTCCTTCCCGCCCGTGGACGGCGGGATGTTTCTGGCTGCCGGCGTCCGCTTCACCAGCTTCAAGGTCGTCGAATCGTTCGTGATGCTGGGCGTCACCTGGGGGACGGACCAGACGACGATCCTCGTGCTGGGCACCTCGCATCTGGAGCTGCCGCCCAAGCCGCCCCCCACGGCGCCCGCTCCCACCGTGCCGCCCGTTGCCGTCATCAACCTCGCCCTGAAGGCGAAGTACGAGGTGGAGAGGGGACGGCTGGAGGTCCGCGGCCTGCTCGTCGGGTCGTACATCCTGTCTCACGCCTGCACTCTCACCGGCGGGTTCGCCGTCATCGCCCATTTCAAGGACGACCCCGCCGACGTGGCCCGGGCCGGCGACTTCGTCGTCACGATCGGCGGCTACCACCCGCGGTTCGCCCCCTCGGGCTGGTACCCGTCGGTGCCGCGGCTGGGCCTGACCTGGCGGGTCGACGACAACCTGTACGTCAAGGGCGACGCCTACTTCGCGCTGACGACCAGTTCGGCGATGGCGGGCGGGAGCCTCGACGCGTGCTGGGAGAAGGGTGGGTTGTCGGCCCGGTTCACGCTGGCCGCCGACTTCGAGGTGCAGTGGCAGCCCTACCACTACGCCGCCCAGTTCGGGATCGGGATCCGCGGGGGGCTCCACTGGGGCCTCCTCGACTTCAGCATCAGCATCCACGCCGAGGTCGACGTCTACGGCCCGCCCTTCGGAGGCCGGGCCACCCTCGACCTAGGGATCACGTCGATGACGGTCGAGTTCGGATCGGGTCGCCCGGTGCGGACTCCGCTCCCAGCTGCGGAGTTCCCCGCCAACTTCCTTCCCGACCACGCCGAGGTCTGCGGCGCGACGGTGCGGGCCGGCGCCCTCGGGCAGAACAAGGACACGGGCGTCTGGTCGGTCGGGCCGGGTGCGGTCGAACTGGCGATCCACACCGCCGTGCCGGTGACGGCGGCGACCGCGGGCGCGGACGCCGTGAAAGCCCTCGCGGACGGCAGGTCGGGGGGTGCGGCCGTGCCCGCCGCCCATCCCGATTCCCCGATCACCGACACGGTGCTGCTGGCGCCCTGCGAGAAGACGGCGACCGCACCGTTGGCCTTCGCAGTGGTGCGCCTTGAGGCCGACGGGACGGCATCCGACGTCACCAGCCGGTTCGACGTGGCGCCGACCTTCAAGGAGCTACCCACCGCGCTCTGGGACCGTGCGCCGAGAGCCGGTGGGCCCTCGAAGGCGGCTCGCGCTGGGGCCGAGGCGGCGGCGTTGGCCGCCGCGGTGGCGAGCGGGCCCGACGAGGCGCCGGCCGCGCCCCGGACGGCCACCGCCCTCGCCGGCTTTGTCCTCGCCGCCAAGGCGTCGCCGGCCTCACCCGCCACCGCCATGCTCCACTTCGACGACCTGGCGAGCGAGCGGTTGAACGACGCCGAGGAGGTAGCCGGTCTGCTGCCTCTGGAGGTGAGGCTGGGCTCGTACCGCGTCGTCGCGACACCGGCCGGGCGGGCCGATGTCCTCCGCGGGCTGGGCTTCGATCCGGCGGTGGTGGGCCCCAACCCACGGCCGTCGCACGGCATCGCCGTTCCCAGCCTGGCCAGCGCATGACTTCTGTCCGCTTCGTCGCGTCGGCCCATGCCGGGCTGGAGGCCGGGGTCTACACCGTGCGCGTCGGCCAGCGCCTCCAGGCCGACGGCCTCGACGCCCAGTTCGGCCATCTGGTGGCCAACTCGGCCCAACTGACCTTCGACGCTGCCGGACCCCGCACCGAGCTGGCGGCGGGCGCGGTGGTGGCTCGATATCCGGTCCCAGCCAGCCGCGCCGACCAGGCCGGCACGCTGGCCCACGTCCTCCTGGCCGACCCGACGTTGCCGTGGCGTCGCCGCCCATGGCACCCGGCCGGTGGCGACCCGGCCGCCCCGTGGCTGGCCCTGATCCTCCTCACCGGGCCCGAGATCGACATGGCCGGGCGGCGGACGGTCAAGGTCTCCGACCTCGGCCGCGCCACCGAGGAGGGCGAACGGCCCGACGCGCTGGTGCAGCTCCTCTCCCTTCCGGCCACGCTGGCGGCAGACGTCATCCCCCACCTGCTCGATCTCCCGTTCCTGGCCCACGTGCGGGAGGTGGACGGGCCCGAACCGTCGAGCCACGCCGTCATCGTGTGCAACCGGGTCGCGCCGCCGGGGCGCAACCAGGTCCACCTGGTGAGCCTGGAGGGCCTTGCGACCCCCGACGGGACCAGTCCCGTCCAACTCGTGACGCTCGACCACTGGGAGTTCGAGAGCACCGAGGACGGGCCGGGATTCCGTGACCTCGCCCTCGCCGTCGCCCACAACTGCGGGCCGCTTCGGCAGGACACCGGCTCGGCGGCGGCCCGCGAGCATCTGCGGCGGGGCGTCATCGCCGTGCGGGACGGGGCGTCGCTCAGTTGGTACCGCGGCCCGCTGTGCCCGGTGGTCAACGACCCGGCGCGCGAGAACCTGAGCACGATCGGGACGCCGCCGGTGCGGGCCGACGAGCTTCTCCTGTGGGACGAGAACCTGAAGATGGCCGACGCCACCTACGCGGTCGCGTGGGACCTCGGCCGCGCCCTGATCCTGAACGACGGCCACGTCGCGCTGACCCTCGCCGAGTGGTGGCGGGCCAAACGGCACCAGGCCCGCAGCCATGGCCAGCTCCAGGGGCTGGTCGGGCACCGCAACCCGGATCCCTCCCAGCCCGCTGAAGTGCAGGCATGGTTCCAGTCGCTGCACGAGTTGCGCCCGGTGCCGGCCCGCTACCTCCTGGCCGATCCGGAGCGACTCGTCCCCCTCACCGAGGCCCGGTGGCAGGTCGACGGCGTCGAGCGGCACGCCTCCGGCCGGATTGCGTTCTTCGCGGTCGACGGTCACTGGACGGTGTCGATGGCCTACGGGGCGGCCAGCGTCGGCCGGGCATCCGACGCCGAACGCCAAAGCCTCGTCAACCAGAGTGAGATCGGCCCGATGCGGGGCTTCATCCTGCGGTCCGAGCTGGTCCGCTGGGACGACCTGCGCATCCGGATCCTCGACCGGGACAACCCGTTGGACACGATCGAGCGCAGCCTCGGCGCCGACCTGCGCCTCGTGCTCGTCAAGACCCGGCTCCGGCACCTGACCGTCGAGCTCTCCCGAGCGCCGCACGGCCTCCACTTCGGCTTCGAGGAGACGGGCGCGTCGCTCGGGAAGATTCCCCGCGACCGGCCTGGCTCGCCTCCGTTGGGGGCGCCGCTCCGGCCGAGCATCGGCACCCGGCCGGGCACGATCGCCGCGGCCATCCTGGCTTCGTTGCTCGGAGCCAACGACTCGGCCGCGTTCGCCTACCAGATGGTCGTGGGGTCGCCGTCGCTGCGCATCGACCTCGACCTGGAGGGATAGTGCCGCTCACGCTGTTCGTGCCGGTCCACCTCGACGCCCTCCACCTGACGGGGCCGACCCTCGCCGTCGCGCCCACGCTGGCCTACGACCGGCTGCCACGGGCGTCGGCCGGGGACTCGGTGCGGTCCGACCGCCCCTTCTTGGCGTCCGCCCTCCCCGACTGGCTGCGCGTGAAGCTCGAGCCGGGTATCCACCTGCACTGGTCGATGCCCGACGCCCTCACCCGCCAGCGCGCCGATGGCCGCTTCCCGGCGCTGCCGAACCGGTGGGTCGTGCGTCGCACGGGCGGCGGGCTCGGCGACCGCACCTGGCTGCTCGAGAGCGACGCGGTCCAGTTCGGGTCGGCGGTCCCGACCGGCGCGTGGCGCGGCGCAGCGATCCTGTCGGAGGACGGCGACCGCCTGGCCTGGCTGGGTCGGACGACGCCGCTCGGCCCCCGGGACCAGCCGTCGCCGGAACTTGCCGATGCGCTCCGGCCGTTCACGATCAACATCGGCGGCGAGATGACGTTCGCCGCCCTGTACCCCCGGTGCAGGGGCTCGTTCGGCCTCCACGACGGCGAGATCGGAGGCGATGTCCCGCCCGGCCTCCGCTATCTGGTCTACGGCTTCCACTCCCGCGTCGAAGACGACCCGTTGCGGTGGTCGTCGCAGGAGGAGTTGAAGTGGAAGGCATACGGCCCCGGTGCGATCGGGCAGATCCGGCGGTCGATGTTCGTGGCCGCGCTCGACTTCCCCGTCGGGACGCCGCGAGTCGCCGGTGCCGGGTCCTTCCCGGTCGAGGTCGCCCTGGGCGGGACGGCCGACGAAGCGCTGGGCGCGTTGGAGGCGCAGCACGACCCGGTCCTGGAGGAGGCCTTGGCCTCGATGGTGTTCCTGGCCGAGAGCAGGCGCACCGACACCGACCTCCAGCGGGCGCTCGCCGAGCATCGCCACACGTCCGGCTTCCACGCCACCGTCGGCGAGGCCCGATGGGTCCTGCGGCCGGTCGCCGGTGCGGCCCAGGACAGCCACGATGCGGCGAGCCGCGCGGGTCTGGTCGAGGCGTTCCGCACCCTCACGGAGCTCCAGCGTCGGTACGACGCGGGCCAGCGGCAGATCACTTCGCTCCGGCGACGCCTGTTCGACCAGTGGTGCCGGTACCTGCGCAACACCTACCCGATGCCGGGAACCCCCCTCGGCGACATCGAGGATGTGGACGATCTGCGCCAGGAGATCGAAGCCGACCTGCTCGGCCCACTCGCCGAGTTGGGCGAGCGCGTCGGTCGGGTCGTCTGGCCGACGGACGGCCACCGCGGCCCGGTGCAGCCACGTGTCGACCCCGCCCGTCCCGGCCTTCTCGCCCACGGCCTCGTCGAGGCGTGGCGGGCCGCGCATGACGCGCTGAGCGGCGCCTACGAGTTGGTGCTGGCGCCCGGAGCCCGCTACTGGCAGCCGCGCGAGCTGAGTGTCGCGCTGCGGGGCGAGGCGGTCGAACCGTCGAACCGTCACAACGCCGACGGCCGCCTCGACTCTGAGGGCAACCTGCTGTGCCCGTTCGCCAGCCTGCCGGGCCCGACCGCCGACGCCAAGGTCCGCGACGAGATCCTCGGCCTCCTCGACAACCTGTTCCGCAACTGGGCGCGCACCGAGGAGCCCTCCATCGGCTTCAGCCGGGTCCGGGCCGAGCCGTGGCACCCCCTGCTCCTCGACTGGGCCGTCGACCACGAGGCGCTGGGTTCGGATCGCTCGTACCCGCCGGCCTTCCTTACCGACAACTTCCGCCACGATTCGAGCCGGCCCGAGCTGGTCGGCACTTCCGCCGACACGACCCGGGGCAGGTCCGTCCCCTTGCGGGGGTGGTCGGTGCTGACCCGGGGCGCCCAGCGGACACTGAGCGCGGCGATCCGCCGGTACATCGCCGAGCTGGCACAGCACGCCGCGGAACCGCCTGGAGTCGTGTCCAGACTGGCGGCGGCGGCGGAGCGATTGGAAGCCGACCCCCCGGTGCTGTCGTGCACGCTAAACGGGCTCGACGACGCGTTGGCCGGCCGCCGTCGCGGCCCCCAGCTCCCGGTGCGCGACCCCTACGAACTGCCAGACTCGCAGTACTCCGACTTCGCCGCGCGGGTCGCGGCCGAGATCGGGCAGGGCGCTCGTCCCGGCTCGGCTGCCGACCCGAGCCTGGACCGGCGGATGCTGCGGACCGGGTTCCTGCGCGTCGACGGGCTGCGGGCAGTCGGGAACTTCGGCACCGTCCGCCCGCTGTACGGACCCGTCTACCTGCCGGTGCCGTTCCCCAAAGTCACCGGCGACGACCACGCGTTCCTCCCACCTCGCCTGCTGCGGCCCAGCCGGCTGCGGTTCCGATGGCTCGACGCATCGGTCCACAACGACACGGAGTCGACCGACCACCCGAGCACCAGCCCGGTGCAGGGCTGGCTGGTGCTCGACACGTTCGACGCCCGCATCCTGGCCTTCGACGGCACCGGCGCGCGACTCGGGGCACTCGAAGTCGACGGCGCGGGGGTCGTGTGGACCCCGACTGCGCCGTGGCCACCGCGGCCGGTGCTGGCCCGGGTGCTGGAGCGGATCCGAGCGGGGGCGGCCGCCGGGCTCAACGCCTTCGTGCAGACGATGCTCGACGGGCTCGACGCGGCAGACCCGATCGGGGCCTCTCGGCACCGGAGCTTGGCCCTGCTCGTCAGCCGGCCGATCGCGGTGACCTGCGCCCTGCTCGACCTCGAGTTCGCCCATACCGATACCGACGACGTCACCGGTGTGGGCGATGTCGCCGTTCCCGTCCGCCTCGGGGACCTGTCACCCGAGGACGGCCTGCTCGGTTACTGGGCCCACGGCAGCGAACAAATGCAGGCCCCGAAGGCGGCGACGTCTGACGCGCCGCCGGTTGTTGTCGTCACGGGGAACGGCGCACCGGTCGGTGTCACGATGCTGGTCGAGCCGGCCGGCCAGATCCACGCCGTCTCCGGCGTGCTGCCGACCAAGCGGCTGGCGCTCGACCCCGCCCATGTGGCTTCGGCGTTGGCTGACCTCCAGGTGTCGTTCCGCGCCGGCCCGATCCTCACCCGGCCCGGTCACATCGACCACGTCGAGCCGTCCGACCCCGAGCTGGGCTGGCGGTGGATCGACGACGACGCGTCGGCCAACGAGGTGACGATCGAACCGCTCCACAGCCAAGCACCCATACCGGCGGAGCTTGAGCTGCGGCGAGGCTTTCTGCGTCTCCTGAGGAGGCAGCCGTGACGACGATCGAACTCAAGCTCACCATCGAGGAGACGAAACTCGTCCTGCGGGCCTTGGGCGAGCTTCCGTGCCGGGATGTCCCCGCCCTGGTCGCCAACGTGCGGGCCCAGGACGAGCGCCAGGCCTTCGGCGGCGGCGGTGGCGAGACGGCGGGGGCATCGTGAGCGACAGGCTCGTCGACTTCTCCCTGACGGTTGACCGGGAGGCCGTGCTTCGAGCTGGACCTGGTCGCGTGGCGGAGCTGAGGATCCGCAACCCGGGCCGGTTCGGGCTCGTGCTGCCCCCGCGGTCGGGCCCCGTCGATTCCGGCAACCGCCACCTCGGTGTCTTCCTCCCGGCGGGAGTCCTTTCGGCCGTGTCGCTGTCGACCCTCGCCGCCGCGGGCGGTTGGGAACTCGCCCGGGGCGAACGGCGTGCTGGCGAACACCGCTGGGACGCGCTCTACCTCGCGGCCACGACGCCGGTGACGATCGCGCCCGGCGAGGAGGTCGTCGTCGCGCTGCGCGGCGTGGCGGCCGAAGCCAAGGGGTCATCGCGCTTCACGCGAGCCGTCATCGAGTACGACCTGGCCGCCGCAGGCCCGATGGTTGGTGGAGCGGTGCGAGGCAGTCGCAGCCTTCTCCTCGGAATCGAGCCGTGGACCGACGTCGGCGCGGATGTCCCGGTCCTTGCTGCACTGATGTCGGGAGGGTCCGTCGTCAACCGGGCCGCGGTCGCCAACCGGGTCATCGTTGGCCTGGGTGCGACCGCGGTGGGCCGCACGGTCCGGCTGCTCGGCGGCCGCACGGAGCTTCGCCTCAGCTGGGACGTCGGTCCCGCGGACACCCATTGGTGGGCGCTGTGCGACCGGGACCAGGCCGAGGCGTGCGAGGTGTCGGTGCGATGGGTGCGCGACGACCCGGACTCGGTCCGCCCTGACCTCGACCCCCAGGTGGGGGTGTCGGGTTCCGCCGCCATGTGGCGGGCGGTCGTTCCGGAAGACATCGACCTTTGGGAGGGTGAGGGGCTGGCCCTCGCCATCGACGGCCTCGTCACCTCACACCCGTCCGGCCCCGCGAACCTGTATGTGACCGTCGCCGGCGTCGACGGGCGGGGCACGGCGCGGTTCGTGCTGAAGCTGGCCAAGCAGCCCCTGGCCTGGGGCGACGGGGGCGGCTTCGTCCCCTACGCCGGTGACGCCGACGAGCTGGTGTCAGTTCGGGGCGAGTTCGGCCAGCGCGCGGCGGTGCTGGCTCGCGAGGGCCCTGGGTTCAACCTCGACGTGTACGCCGCCGACGGCATCCAGGTCGGTGCCCGGCTCAGCTCAGCCGGCCGGTCGTTCGTCGCGAGCCAAGGGTTCGACATCTCCGGCAGCCTCCGGATTGGCTCGCCGTCGGACGGGCACGTGTACTCAATCGAAACCGAGGACGGTGGGGACCGGCTGCGCTTCGACGGATCGACGGCAACGAGCGGCTCGGCTGCGGTCGATCACGGACTCACGGTCGGCGGGCCGGCCCACCTCGCCGCCGGGCTCAGCGTGGACGGCCCGCTCCGAGCCGAGGCCCGGCAGCTGCTTGAGGTGGTCAAGTTTCGCTACCGGTTCGCCGAGTTCCCCACCGGCCGTCGCGTCGCACAATGGACACCGCTCATCATCGGCGAGCGCGACGTCCGGCTGACCAACCGCCGCACCCTCGAGACCGTTGTCGGAAAGATGACCCTCGTGGCCCGCGACGGGGAGTGGCTCGTCGTGCTGGAGAGACACCTCGGGTTGCCGCTCGACACGCCGGACGTGGTCGACGGTGACGCGCTGCTCACCGTCCTGTTCATCAACCAGGCACTCCTGCGCTGACTTCCAACGAGAACGACCTCCTGCCGACCTGACGAGCGCGACCACGCCGAGGTGGCCGAGGTCACCCACCTGGTGGACCTGTCCGGCTGGCCGGAGGGGGTCATCTGAGTAACGGCGTCAAAGTGGCCAACAATGCTTCCACTGTGTGTCCTGAAAGGAGAGTGTGGGCGAGGTAGAAGACCGCCAGCACGATCCGTGCTGTGCCAGTGATGGAGGCAGACCCTCCGGGCTCGCCGTGCAGGCGGGGAGCCCAAACCGCCGCAGTGTCATGTCGGTCAAGGGGTACCCTACTCCCGGCCGAGCAGTCGTAGCAGCCCGAACACCATGTCGCTGTAGCCCCCGGTGTCGCCGACGATCACCTCGGGCCGCCGGCCCGCCTCCTGGCGGTAGATGAGGTCGATGAGATGGAGC
>Ga0187893_10010569_pt1 | contig 13693 bp, 11 predicted proteins | sample MA1701074metaG_FD_139574 | JGI IMG/M metagenome (GOLD analysis project Ga0187893, IMG submission 139574) | White microbial mat communities from a basaltic lava cave in the Kipuka Kanohina Cave System on the Island of Hawaii, USA - MA170107-4 metaG ...
CAGCAGATCGAAGGATTTGTCCAGGATACTTCCCCGGATGCCTACAGAGAGCTAATTGACGATTTACTTTCGTCTCCGCATTACGGCGAACGTTGGGGCCGCTTTTGGCTGGATGTGGCGCGGTATGCGGATAGCGGAGGGTTTGAAACCGACATCTACTACCGTAATGCCTGGCGGTATCGCGATTATGTGGTGAAGTCGTTTAATGATGACAAGCCTTATGATCGATTTCTCCAGGAGCAGATTGCCGCCGATGAACTCTGGCCAGACAATTTAGACCTGGAAGGCAGCTACAAGATCCCCCCCAGAAAGCTGGAGCATCTGGAAGCCCGCATTGGCACTGGTCTGTACACACTGGGGCCTGAAATCCACGAATCGAACATGGACGCCAAAAAGCTATTGAACGAGAAGCTGACGGACGCGGTCGACACGACCGGCGCTGTCTTCTTGGGTCTAACTCTCGGCTGTGCCCGCTGCCATGACCACAAGTTCGATCCGATTTCCCAGCGAGACTATTATCGGTTTCAAGCCATCTTCGCCGAAAGCACCGAGGTGGAAATCCCGGTGGTCATGGGGATGTCGGTGGCCGACTTCAAGCAGCACTACCCGGGAGTCATCGCAGCAGACGAAGCAAGAGTTGCCTATCGCCTTTTTGAGGCGAAGGTGAAGAACAGGGTTATTCAGGCGAAGAAGGCAGAGTTTACCGCTGAGACCGTTGAAGCGTACGAAGTTCCGGAAGACAAACGCACTCCGGAGCAAAAAGATCTGGCTGAACCTTTGGTCAAAGCCATCCGCGAGATCAAGATCGAGAAAGAGTTCAGCCCCGAGGAACAGCAGGATGCCAAGAAGCTGCTCGAAGGAATAGCCAAAGCTGTTCTGGCACTTCCCGAAAAGGATGCTCAGGGCTTCCCCTTTGATGGAATCATGGAACGCCCAACTGCAACCGTGCTGGGTCACTTGGAGCCTGTGTTGATTCCTGACGTGTATGTTCTGAATCGTGGCGACTTGGGCCAGGACAAAGAGAAAGTGCGTCCGGGTCTTCCCGCAGTTCTCAGTGATGAGGGTGCTTTCTTTGCGGAGCCAGCGGCCCCGCGGTCTGCACCGAGGAGTCGAGGCCAATTAGCCCTCTGGCTTAGTCAGCCGGATCACCCTTTGACTGCACGCGTCATGGTCAACCGGATCTGGCAAGGGCATTTTGGACGAGGTATCGTCAGCACGCCGAACGATTATGGCCGGCAGGGGCAATTACCCACTCATCCGGAGTTGCTGGATTGGCTGGCAACACAGTTCTGTGCCGGTGGTTGGAGCATTAAGTCCATGCATCGGATAATGATGCTCTCGAACACCTATCAGATGTCGAGCCAGCACGCGAATCCGGACAACGCTCGCATGGATCCGGATAACCGTTACTTATCGAGGATGAATCGGCGACGGTTGGAAGGCGAGGCCCAGTGGGACAGCATCCATGCGATCGCTGGTACACTTAATTTGAAGATGGGTGGGCGCCCAGTAGCTCCTCCGCTGTCCCCGGACGAGTTGGCTGCGTTGGGCGGTGGCAGACAATGGTCCGTGTCTGCCGATCCGGCTCAACACAACCGACGTGGCATCTACATCGTGAATCGTCGTAACTTCCCGTACCCGATGTTTGAAGCCTTCGACAGTCCTGAGAATGCCATCAGTTGCCCGGAGCGAGATGTGACCACAGTGACGCCTCAAGTTCTCTGGTTCCTGAATAATCAACAGGTATTTCGACAGGCTGGGCAGTTTGCAGCGAGATTGGTCAACGAAAAGGGAGATGATCCTGAGGGCTGGATTGACCGTGCCTGGCGCCTGGCCTTGGGGCGATCCCCTTCAAACCAGGAACTGCGAGAGGCGCTCGAACTCCTGGAGTCCTTGGCCCAAGAAACCCCGGAAGCGACCGAATGGTCCGACCTTCCTGCTGCCCTGAACAAGATCCCGCTCGCTCGAGCGGCAGCCTTGGCGAAGCTTTGTCTGTCAGTCTTTAATCTGAGCGAGTTTGCCTATATTGACTAGACGTGCTCAGTCAGATTAGCGGCAGAGCTTCTTGTGTGACACGGATAAATCGAAGTGAGGATAGAATTGCTGGGTTATCGATCCATCGAAGTGTGGCGATTCACTAGAAGAGGAGAGCTATTTCTGTGGTTTCGGTCATGGCGAAAGGCGAGCGTCAGGCCCTAGCCACGTAGGGAGTGAGATTTCAATGAACACGGCAAGCTGCAATCGCTTTGAAAAAGTGGCGTCCCGGCGGGAATTCCTGGAAAGATCGGCATTCGGTTTTGGTGCCCTGGCCTTGGCGCACCTCCTCGAGAAGGAATCCGTTTTCGGATCGGTTTTTCCTGGCAACCAGACTGCTGCCGCCGTAAATCCCTTGACGGCCAAGCCTCCGTCGCGAGCTGCCAAAGCGAAAAGTGTCGTTTTGATTTTCCTGCAAGGCGGACCGAGCCACATGGACACTTTTGATCCCAAGCCAGTCCTGAATCGACTCGATGGGCAGCTCCTGCCACCGAGCTTTCAAGCGGAAGGTCTGAGCCTGCAGAACCTCAAGGCTTCTGAAGCCAAGCTCATGGGCTCGCGATTTCCTTTCAAGAGGTACGGGAAGTCGGGTCTGGAGATTTCCGATCTTTTTCAGAATGTCGGTCAGCACGCCGATGAGCTGGTTGTCATTCGTTCCTGTTACCATGACTTGTTCATTCACGGTCCGGCACTCAATCTCCTCTATACGGGCTCTAATCTGGAAGGTCATCCCAGTATAGGGTCCTGGATTCTTTATGGACTGGGAAGCGAAAGTGAAAACTTGCCCGCTTTCATGGTCATCACCGAAGGCAGTCTGGGTGGCAGAAGCCGGAAATCCTTCCGTTCCGGGTTTTTGCCCGCGGTATTTCAAGGCACTCCAGTCCGGGCTGAGGGGTCGCCTATTATGAACCTGGCCCCGCCGTCCCAGATCAAGGCCGGCGAACAGCGCAAGATGTTGGACCAAATTAGTGCCTGGAATCGAGGCCACCTGGAAAGTCGGCCCGATGATAGTCGTTTGGCAGCCCGTATTTCCAACTATGAGCTGGCGTTTCGGATGCAAACAGCGGCTCCCGAGCTTATCGATATCTCCAAGGAGCCAGGACATGTCAGAGATATGTATGGACTGGATGAACGCCCCACGGCCGAATTCGGTCGTATCTGTTTGTTAGGTCGGCGCATGGTCGAACGTGGCGTTCGATTTGTGCAGCTAATCAGCACAGACTGGGATGGACATTCGGAATGTGACAAGAACCATCTGCAGAATGCCCAGAAAATAGACAAACCGATCGCCGCACTAATTAAAGATTTGAAACAGCGGGGGCTCTTGGAGAGCACACTGATTGTTTGCGTCGGTGAGTTCGGCCGAACTCCGGTGATGCAAGGGAAATCCGGACGAGATCACAGCCCCTACGGGTTCACCGCGGTGCTGGCGGGCGGTGGAATTCGAGGCGGCAAGGTAATCGGAGCCACTGACGAGCTCGGTTTCCGAGCCGTTGAAGACAAAGTACACGTGCATGATCTGCATGCGACAATGCTGTCATTGCTCGGTCTCGATCACAAGAGGCTCACCTATTTCTTCCAGGGTCGGCACCGCCGCCTGACTGACGTCGGAGGGGAAAACGACCTGGCGGAACGCCTGATTCGGGCCTGAGGAAATCGGATGCGAACCAGCAGCTGGACCTCGCGGCCAGAGGCTAGGGTCATGGCATCTCCAACAGAATGTCTGCGTTCGTACTCGGTCTATACCGCCCGGTATCGGAAGCGCAGTCACCCCTTGCTTCCAATTGGTTTCAAAAGCTGCCGAGCTTCAGGAATGACTCATCTCGAGCTGACCCTTACCCACCGAAAATCAGCGGATGCCAGAAATCTTAACTCAAAGCGAAATCAGAATTGAAGGCTATCGACGGCTAGGCGTGATTCGCGAGCAGATGCGTGAGACGAAGCTGGACGCATTGCTAATCTACTCTCAAAGACGGGGTCATGTGGCCTACGTTTCGGGATACATACCTAACTATCACACAAACTCAGCCGTTGTAATCCTGCCTGCCGACGGGGAGCCGGTGCTCTTGATCAGGTTTGGGTTCGACATGCCACGGGCCAAAACTCTGAGCTGGTTCAAGGACATCCGCACCGCGGACGCGGACCATCCTGGCGGCTTCCTGCGGCAATGTCTACAGACTATGGCTGAGATGAAACTAGACAAGGCCCAGATCGGATTGGTTGCTGGTGATGAGACAGTCGATGAAATAGGTCTCTCCCTCACACGATCAATACATCAGGAACTTTCCGGTGCCCACGTCCGGCACGTAGCCGAACTGATTACCCGGATGCGGCTAGCCAAGCAACCCGGAGAGATCCAGAAGCTGCAGCGGTCTGCAGGACTGGCTGAACTGGCAGCGGCCGCCCTCAAGAATTCCCTCATTCCCGGAAACGATGATTTCGAGGCCATGGGCGCTGCGGCGCATGCGGCGATTCGTGGCGGAGCTGACCGGTGCGACGCCATCATCTCCACGAGGCCTGCTCATCTCGCTCTGCCCCCGTCGCACAAGCGATTCGAACAGGGTAACCCTGTCAGTGTTGAATTGACGGTTCTCTGTGAAGGTTACTGGGTCCAGATTTGCCGGACCTATTCCATGGGGCAGCCCTCTCCGTACCAGAAGAATCTGTTCAAAGCATGTCTTGAAGCCTATCAATCTGCTTTGGATGTGGCTCGACCGGGAACCCCCGTAAGTGAGTTGGCTCGGGCTGCGATGGATCCGCTCAATAAGTCTGGTTTTGAGGGTTGTGTTAAATATGGATTGGGTCACGGAGTAGGACTGGACCTCCCGGAACCTTACGAAGTCGAGCTCCACTCGCACGACATCTTGCCTGACAAGATGGTTCTGGTTGTGCACGTCGGGGCTTGGGCTGCCAACGGACAGGCCGCTGCCTTCGTTGGTGGGCCGATTCTCATCAATCCGCAGGGCGCCTCACAGCTCGACCAACCTCAAACGGACATTGTCGAAGTTTGATCGTCACGCGACTCCACCTTAGACAAAGTTAGCAAGGTAGATTCGCATTATTAAGCGCGCTTCCTGGAAATGACTCCTGCGACTCAGATCGACCAGCTGAAGCAGTTCTCAGCTTGCCAGTTCTCGGACGCCTTGGGTCCAATCTGCCTGGTTGAGAATGCACTCAATCCGGTGGACTGCAAGTTCCGCATCTGCGGACGAGCCTTTACGGTGAAGCGCGCTCCTATCGACAATCTAACACTACACCACGCGGTGCACTTGGCCGAGCCCTTGGATGTTCTTTTGGTCGAGAGTGGAAACGGGTGCGATTTTAGCACTCTGGGGAGAGTTATCAGTCTCTGCGACAACTCGGAGGCTTGCAGGACCCGTTATTGACTGGGCAGGCGGGGACTGTGTGAAGATCCAGGAGATTGGTTATGCGGTGTTCGCCCGCCGATTCGCCGTTCGAAAAACTCGAAAGGAACGGTCCGGTGCGATTCAGCGTTCGGTTCGCTGTGGCCAGCTCACCGTCAATCCTAGGGACATGCTTCTGACGGACGCAGATGGCATCCTCGTTATTTCTCCGGAGATGCTTGAGGATTCGTTGGTCTTGACCATTTAGACCCTGACATCAACTCCCAGATTGAATCAGGAACATCGATCCTCGAGATCTTGGAACTGAGCCGCTATCTTCCAAAGGCCACGGGTTCGCCGATTCCGTCCCATGCCCCAGGGCCAAAGCCACATCGCTCTGTTACCTATGTATACAGCACTAAATAAATGCCTAAATTGGCGGAGAGAAGTGGGATTCGTTTTACCGCTGTGTCTTTAGAATCTGTAAGATACTGATTCTACAAAGTTATCAAAGCAACAAAAATCTGAAAAATAAAAATGTATGTACGTATCTTGTACACGGCGTTCGATTGGGAATGCATCCTGGATTGGTCTCAGGTCTGCGTACGTGTGGCCTGTGCAGCAAGAACTGCGAAATGGGCATCGATGTCCGTGCCTACGCCCAGGCTAACACCAGTTTCACCCGCGCGTCCTGTGTCGGCTGTGGGCTCTGCGCCGAGGTCTGTCCGCGTGGGGTCCTCCGCCTGGAAAACCTTTCCCATCCAGCACCGCAGGAGCAGCTGGTGCAGATCACCGGCATCAGATACTGAGTCTAGACCGGTCGGCGGTGTCCTCGGATGAACAAGTCGGCAAGCCCTATGCTACTTTTCCGTCCTCAGCTCCTCGGCGCTTTCCCAGCTTCTCAATGCAGGGCACGAAGAACATCCTCGGCTTCCACCGACAGATGCTGGTGGAGTCAAGCGAGACCCGCTGGCATCCTCTCCGGCGTTGATCATTTGTTCAGCCTGGATTCTAATTTAGTTAGCTTAGCTAGTTGAGCGCCAATGCTATTTTTCGCTGACGGAGCTGCTTCTCAATCTCCTGTGAGAGAGGGCTCCCTTCGAGGCTGCCATCACGCACGGCCTTGGCGAGCGCGCGATCCAGCCTCGGGTCCGTCAGACCAACAAGCGAACGAAGCGCCGCTGCTCGCGCCTCTTGGGGCGCATCCCCGTCAGCCAGCAAAGAGGCCAGCAGATCCCGAACATCGTTGGCCTGGGCACCGGGAAGCGCAAGCAGTTTTCCGGCAGCTTGGGCGCTTCCCGCGGCAATTTCGGTGTTTCTAGAGCTAACACCCTCGCGAACTCTAGCCAGCGCACCGATTTCCTTCAGATCTCCCAGGGCAGTCAGGGCCGCCGCAGCCAATGGATGCTTGAGATCCTCGATTATCTCCAGGAATCGTGGCGCCCAAGCCTTTTCGCCCATTCGACCCAGTGCCAGCACTGCTGCCGCTTTCCAGGCGGGGTCGTTGCTGTTCTCAAAAATCCCGCGAAGATCCTCGGGCGCCTGGGGATTGCGAATGGCGGCCAGTGCTGCGATGGCTGGTTCCCGAAGAGACCGCTCGGACATGTGTTCAATGGCGAAGGCATAACCATCCCCGATACCGTGCCGCCCCAGAAATTCAGCCATTTCCAGCTTACGCTTCAGATTGGCCTCTTCCCCCAGGTGCGACTGAAGCGCTTGTGCAGCCTCAACCGTATCGATCTTTTTGAGCGCTTCCACGGCCTGCCACCGAATCTGCGGCTCTTGCGGATCAAGCATGTCCGCAAGCAGCGGCACTAGGCCCGGATCGGCGATCTCCAGACAGGTGGTGACCAGGCTGAGCTCTTCCGTCTGATCGAGGGGAAGCTGGGAAACCTGATTGAGTAAAGGAACAGCGACAGCGGCCGGCAACTCAGCGAAGGCCTGAATCTCGGGAAAGACCGGGAGCCCGGAAGTGGTTTTTCTGCTGATCTGAAGCTGAAGCCGCTTTCCTGCCTCATTCGGATCAAGCTGGGCAAGGGCGGCCCCGACCGCTTGCTGAATCGCCGGTGCCGTATCCAGCGGCAACTGATCCAGCCAAGCCAGTAGGGCTCCCTGCTGAGACTTGATTTTTAGCCGGCCGATGGCGCGGATCTGCGAGGATCGCTCGGCCAAAGTGCCGAGTGGCCAGAGAATGGACGCAAACGCTGCGGCTCGCGTCGCCGTGATTGATGCGCTGGCCGCTGGCTCTGCAGCGACAACAGACCACAGACGAGCTCGAGACTTGCTCGAAGTCACCCTCGCGCGCAAATGTAGTTTCTCAGTAGATACTGACAAAAACCGAAAGGTTGCTTGAACAGAACTCTATCAGCTACACGCCTAGATGCACTATCCGCTGGAGTGGTTCCGAGCAACGGATAGAATTGTTTGGAAGCGTAGGTAAGAAAATGTTCGGCCGTAGCGTCAAAGGAGTGTCGGCTGGGAAGAGGCGCCCCTGCCAGGCAGAGTTCGCTAAGAAGTTTCGGGCAGATCGAGCCAGGGAAGGACACGGCGACGTAGATGCTTATGAACCGGGTTCACCGGCAATGCAAGAAAACAAGCAGCATAACCGGAAGAGATTCAATCAGCTACGAAAGGGGCAAGACGATGAGCCGTACACTTCAATTTACAGACACCAATTTTGAGAGCGAAGTTCTCAAGAGCGCCAGCCCAGTGCTGGTGGATTTCTGGGCGTCTTGGTGCGGACCCTGCCGTGCGGTTGAGCCCACGATCAATGAGATTGCCGCGCAATATGAAGGAAGAGTCAAGGTCGGCAAGCTGAACTGTCCACCCAAAATAGAAATGACCTGTAGCACTGGTGGTTGATTAAGGTTGGGGCCGACGTCACACGACTGGAAGTGCTCAATAGGCTTTGGGTCCAAGCCAAGGCAAGCACTTTTGAGATGTCTGCAATCCAGCAGACCTTCTTCTCCAAGTTTCACTCCGATCCCAATTTTGCTTAAATCTGGAGGAAGGGATGTTCGTGGCCGCGATATTGAAGGTATTGATCCAGACGGTGCCGGTGTTGAGGCCGTTGTTCGGCCACCCTGGTGTGCCCGAGAAAACTCTCGTCAATCGTCACTGACGGTTGAACTCCTTCGAAAACCGTCTTAAGGAAGCATCCCTTTTACAAACCCTGCTGATCTGCAGCCTCCCAGGTGGAGCCGGGCGCCCTCCGGTGTCGGTTGATCCCGTAAGCTAGAAATCAACCAGACATCCATCACAAGGCCTGCCTTAGACTCAAGTAGTCTGGAGTTCCGCTTGAACCAAGACTGCTTTGCTATTCACCCGCTCCGCTGGTAAGAACTTCACTACCCTGCTCGGTAATAACGAAGGTGCAGCTGGTTCCTGCAGCGTACTTGCCGAGGACACGCATCGTCAGCGGAGCGTGAAAAACCATGCCGGATTCGAGCGGAGACGGATTGTTCGTCTTGAGATAAAAGTGCGAGTCCTCCAACCAGTGAGGAGGGAAACTGATTCCCAGGGAATAGCCGAAGTTGTAGTGGAACTCGATGCGTTGTTCAATGGGCTGGATCACCCGGAGAGCAGCTTGCGCCACTTCGCAAGCCGGCACACCAGGCCGGGCGACCCGAATAATCGTTTCCGCAGTCTCGTGGGCCACATCGAAGAGTTCCTTCCATTCGCTGGGAGGACTTCCGAGCGTGGTCGTGAACATGAGTGGAGCGGAGTAGTGCCGGCAACAACCACTCAGCTCGACAAACACGGCATCCCCTGGGCGAACCGCAATGTGACCGTGTGCGCTGTGAGAAAGCCCGCTCCGATAACCCACCGCCACCGTCGGCATCATCACAAAATTGTCGCTCCCCTGCCGGAGCATTTCGTGAACAGCAGCCGCCGCAATCTCATGGTCAAACACTCCCTCGCGAATCAATCGCCCGGCAGCCTGCATCCCTGCGAGGGTGAAACGAGCTGCCTGTCGGATACACTGTAGCTCTTCTGAAGATTTTCTCAGGCGAACACGCTCCACAAGCCCGTCGACCGGTATCCAACAGACGGCCCCCAGCGTCTCCTTCAGTCGTTGCCACTCCGCCAGGTTCAGCTGGGACCGGCTCTGCTCAACCCCGAGGGGTTCTCCGCCCAGACCCAAGTCAGCGATCAGCTTCGCCAAGGACGCCATGGGATCGGCACCAGGACCATGGAAGCAAGCCTCTTTCAACCAGGAACTCGCCAGAAAGCGCCCTCGCTCAAAACTGTACAAGAGCAACACAGGATCCTGCTCCTGTGTGATGATCATCGCGCGGAACTCCCAGGAATCAATGCTGTGGTGTCCGGTTAAGTAGCACGCGTTTTCTGGAGAAAAGAAGACGGCACCTCGCAGGTTGCGCTCATCCAGAGCGGCACGAACGGCCGTTAGCCGGCGCTGGTACTCGTTCTGGCTGAACCAGCCTTCCTTGGGGACCAAGGTATCGGAATTGACCATAGTCATGTCGTCTGAGAAACGTGTTACCCCGCTATGTGGGACGCGCCGGCGAAATCCTGCGTAGCTCTTTGAGAGCATCCTTCGCTGCGTCGAGCGTCTCTCGAATGTCACTTTGGCTGTGGGCTGCTGAGAGAAACCAAGTCCCCCGGGGCGTCAGTCTAAAACCGCGGTTCTGCATCAGTTGAATGAAAAGGGATTGCGTCGCCGTGTCGCGCTGGGCATAGTCTCGATAATGCCGGACATTTGGTGGATCGCCAAACCACGTGTTGAAGACGGTGCCCAGCCCTTGGACTCTAAAGGGCAAGCCGGTTTCGTCAGCGAGTGCGGACAAGCCGGCCATCAGTTCCCGACCTCGGTCTTCCATGACCGAGTAAATTGCTCCGCCCTCGGCTGAAAGCACCTCCAGAGTTGCCAGAGCCGCGGAGCAGGAAACAGTGTTGGAATTGTAAGTCCCGCCATGCATCACCTGGCCAGAGCCGAAGAGTTCCATCAGATCCCTTCTGCCCGCCAGGCAACTGATCGGGAATCCTCCCCCAAAAGCCTTGGCAAATACCGCCAGGTCCGGTGTTACACCCAGAAGTCCCTGGGCACCATTGAGCGCCACCCGAAATCCCGTAATCACCTCGTCGAAAATTAACACCACGCCGTGCTCCGTGCATAACTCCCGTACGCGTTCGAGATAACCCGGTTCGGGAAGAATGACGCAGGTGTTACACAAGATCGGTTCCATAATGATCCCCGCGACCTGTTCCCTGTTTGCTAACAAATACCTGTCCAGTACCTCCAGATCATTCCAGGGCAGGGTGACTACATTTTTCAGGCTGGCCGCATCCTGTCCCATGCTTGCCGGCACCGTATTCGGAGCGGCATAGGGCCCCGACTGCGTGAGGGCGGGATGAACGCTGGCAAAAAGGTTGTCGAACCAACCGTGGTAGTGCCCCTCGAACTTCACCACTTTGGATCGCCCAGTCTTAGCTCGGGCCACACGCACGGCTGCTTGATCCACTTCAGAACCTGACATGCCAAACCGGACCAGTTCAGCGCAAGGGACCAGTTCACTGATGCGTCGAGCCAGGCGAACCTCCATCGCGTGCTGGCCTGCATAGAGTTGACCGCGGCTCAGGGTGCTGGCCACAGAGTCCATCACCGCTTGGGGAGCATGCCCGAGAACGCAGGGTCCCATTCCCAGTGCATAGTCGAGATAAACGTTCCCATCGACGTCATACAAACGGGAGCCGCTGGCTCGCTCGAAAAACAGAGGGGCTGGTTTTCCACCGAGTCGGAAATTGCTACTTACCCCACCGGCCAGGTATCGACAAGCCTCGGCATGGAGGGCGATGGATTGGTCGTATCTCATGTCGGTAAGAGGCTCCATTTCGGCCATCCGATTCGGATCCTATCCTAGTACTGCTTCAACAACATCCCGCGGCCTGACACTGCAGTAGCGACTCCGGCAAGCCGCAGAGAGTGCCACACTGAGGCGGCGGGAGCACTTATGACCGGCTTCTGAAGCTCCTTTTCCAGGTCGTGAAGAATCGGCGCCGTGCGAATGCCGGAGCATGCCAGTAGCACAGCATCCGCTTCTGTCCGGTTGACCTCTCGGGCCAGAGCTGCCCAAACGGATGGAAGCGAGTTGCCAATCTGCCACTCCGTTGTAAGTCCCAAGGAACGAGTACTGGTAATCTTAAACCCACTTTGCTCAAGGTAGGCGGCAAGTTGGGCCGTAACCTCACTCGAATAGGGCGCTCCCACCGCAACCTGGCTTACTCCGAGGGTGCGCAGAGCCTGGATTTGGGAATCGGTCACGCTGGTGGCCAAGCTATCGGCGGCTTCGGCAATCACGTTGCGAATCTTTCGATCACCGACCGGTCCATGAACGAAACTACACGAATTACACGCGAACAAGGTGACCTGGGGCCGGGTTATTCGGAGGGTCAGGGCCGCATCCCGAATGATTTCCAGATCGCCGTAGGCAGACACCATCGCGACACTGATTGGATCAAATCGCTGCGGTGTTCGAAACCTCGTCCACAACAAGGTCACACCTGGAGGCAGGTACTCATTGTACTCGTCATCGTTGATGCCATCATCCGGCGAAACAACGCCGATTCGTGTCGTCAATCCTTGCTTGCTCGTACTCATCTCCATTGGAGGGCAACTCACATTGGCGCGACGGGAGTTCATGACCGGGTTTCCGCTACGGCACAACGGCCCTCGGGGCCGGAGGGATCCCGCAAGTCAGGCATGGGGCGCGTCAACCTTCCGCCCCTCGGGCAGCTTGTGCGGCTCGCTCAGAATGATAGACCCACTGTAAGGCGGCTGGACCGGAGTTTTTTCCTAGGCCAGAAAACAGAGTTCCTCCCAGAACAGTTGTCACACACCCTACAACCGGATACCAAGTGAACGACAAATCACTCCAGAAGTTGACGTAGGTCGTGACCAGCAGCCCCAGGCAACTCCCAAAGCAGGCGCCGGATGCGTTCGCTCGTTTGCTGAACATGCCCAGCAGGAAAAGCCCCAGTAGAGGACCCGTGAAACCATCGATGACCCGCAGAGCAATCTCGATGATGGTACCGAGACGCCCCACAAAACATGCCAGAAACGTAGCGAGGCCCCCGGTCAGTAGACTGATGCGACGTGCCAGCCGGACCTGCGCCGTTCGCTGCTCGTTAGGCGATCCAGAGGATTTTCCGAACAGACGCCGGTAGAAGTCCAGATCGACGGCCGTCGTGATCGCATTGATGCCGGAGGACAAACTCGACATGGTCGCCGCACAAATCGCGGCGATGAGAAGACCGGACAACCCGACCGGAAACCGGCTGGCCACAAAATAGGGAAACACTTTGTCGTCGGTCATGCCTGCAGGAAGCTCTCCTGGATGAATCCGATAAAAACTGAACAGGGCCAGCCCTAACAGAGCGAGTGGCAGCACCACCACCCAAGTGCCAGCACTGGAGAGGATGATCGACCGCCGGGCGTCTTGAAAGGAACGCGCCGTCAGGTATCGCTGCACGACGACTTGATCCACACCCAGATACGCGAGATTGGCGAAACTGCCCCCCAGCACAGCGCCCCATAGCGTCATCCGTACTCTGGGATCCCAGGACAAATTCAACCATTCCGTCCTTCCGGCGGCGGCAGCAGTCTGCCAGATCGTCGTCAGCCCTCCTTCCAGGCGCGAAGCGATGAGTCCGATAGCCAGGATTGTGCCGCCGAACATCACAAAGAACTGCACGACGTCGGTCCAGATGACTCCCTCGATCCCCCCCAAGGTCGTGTAGAGCGTTGTGAGAGATCCCAAGACCACGATGGTGTAGAGCATTGGTGCTCCCGTCACAGCCGAAAAAGCCAGGGCAGGAACGTAAACGATCATGGCGATCCAAACCAGTCTCCAGAGCACAAACATAGCGCTGGCCAGACACCGAACCCGCACGTCGAAACGCTTCTCAAGGTACTCATACGCCGAGGTCACTTGAAGCTGCTGATAAAAAGGAAGGAATATGCGCAGCGCAAATGGAACAGCGAAGAAGATGGACAGCGGCAGGAAGAGAAAAGCCAGACCGTGGCCGCGAACCTCGGAAGGCAAACCCAAATAGGTATTGCCACTGATGAGAGCGGCTACGGTCGACAGGCCGACCGGAATCCACGACATGCTGCGGCCGGCGAGATAGTAGTCTTTGGTCTGGTGAGTTTTCCTGGAGTATCGACTACCCAGCAATACCATGCCGATTAAGTACAAGGCCAGGATTGCCCAGTCCCAGCCCCCCAGCCCCAGAAACTTCATGACCTCGCTTCCTCAGCTAGATATTAATTCTCTTAATAAATAGACAATAGAATC
>Ga0187893_10010571_pt1 | contig 13693 bp, 8 predicted proteins | sample MA1701074metaG_FD_139574 | JGI IMG/M metagenome (GOLD analysis project Ga0187893, IMG submission 139574) | White microbial mat communities from a basaltic lava cave in the Kipuka Kanohina Cave System on the Island of Hawaii, USA - MA170107-4 metaG ...
ACGCATATCCCGAGGGCTGTGCCGCGGTGCTCCTGGGCCGAGTGTTGAAGTTGCCAGTGGTGGTGAAGTGCCACGGAAGCGACCTGGAACGGGTGACCCAGCATCGCATGGTCAGACGCCAACTCGAGCTCTTGCTGCCTCGCGCGGGCGCGGTGGTGGCGGTCAGCGAGCACCTGGCCGCCCGCGCGCGGGCCCTCGGTGTCCGAGAGGGGCGCGTGCACGTCGTGTACAACGGAATCGAGCACCAACGCTTTCGTCCGATGGTCAAGAGCGAAGCCAGGCGGCGCCTATCGCTGCCGCCGGATCGAGAAATGGTGCTGTTCATGGGGCACCTGGAGGAGCACAAGGGCGTCTACGATCTGCTTCGGGCCACGCCAATGCTGCGGAATAGGAGGCCGCGGGCGATGATCGTATTCGTGGGTAGCGGTCCGCTCACGCAGGCGGTGCAGGTGGCGGCGGCCGATGACGCCCGAGGGCCGACCGGGATCCGGCTGTCGGGCCCGGTTCCGCACGACGAGGTTCCGTCCTGGATGGCGGCGGCGGACGTGGTGTGCTTGCCCAGCTGGAACGAAGGCCTGCCGAACGTCATCCGCGAAGCTCATGCGTGCGGGCGTCCGGTGGTCGCCACGCGGGTCGGAGGTATCCCCGAGGCCGTGCACTCCGCCGACCTCGGTATCCTCGTCCCACCCCGGCAACCCGAAGCCCTCGCCGAGGCGGTGGCGCGGCAACTGGAACGACCGCCGGTGGATCCCGATGCGCTTGCGCAACTCGCCTCGGTCCCGACCTGGGAGGAGAGCGCGAAAGCTCTCCACGACGTCCTGGATCGCGTCATCCGGGAAAGCTGAAACCCTTCCGAGGTCAGTCGGGCTTCACGTACTCCAGGGCCCCAATGTCGAGTCGGCCCGCGGTGGGCCGCGCCTCACTTCTGGCCTTGTGGACGTACTGGGCCGTCGGGCTCAAGCTCATCTCATTGGCGCTGCCCGGATCGCGCCCGGCGTCGATGGCCGGCGAGGTTGACACCAAGTGGTAGTCGAAGTTCGCGCGATCGCGCAGGCCAGGATCCCGCGTGGCAAGATTGCTCCGTGTGTCACCCGGCCCGTCCAGTAGTGTTCCCGCGCCGGCGAAAATATTATTCACCACCTGGACGATCGCCGGGCGCCCGCGGACCTGGATGAAGGCTCCATCCCCTCGGTCGTTGACGATGGTGTTGTTGACGACATAGAGCTGGTTGTCCGAGTGGGACAGCCCTTCCGCGCCGTACGAGACTATCGCGGGGTTCTCGGCCAGGCGGCCGTGCTGGATCAGGTTACCGATGAGGTAGGCCCGGCCCCCGCTGGGGATGTCTACCGCGTAGCTCGAGTTGCCATCCGCCTCATCCATGATTCGATTGTAGAGAACCAAGGTTTCCCGAGCCCGACTCTTGACGTTGTGGCCGACCTGCGCGTGATGAACGTAGCTGAAACGGATCGTAAACTTCTTGACCGCGCCGATGTACATGTTGTGGCTCTTGCCGTCCGGGAAGCCGTGATGAGAAAACTCCGAGTATTCGACGAGGATCTCACTGTCCGGGTCGGCCCCGGTGAGGATGCCCTCTTGGCTGTGATGGAAGTGACAGTAGCGGACGGTCAGGCCGCGCCCCTCTTGGCGAATGGCCGCACCATTCCCGTCGTCCACCGCCGCTCCGGAGAACTCGATGTTCTCGATGGTGGTGTGGTGGCCCTTGATCACCCAGATCCCTTTACCTTCCGCGGTGGCCCCGGCCGCGTCGAGGTGCGGGCGTCCTCCGACACCCCGGATGGTAAGGTTACTCTGCGTCCACACCGCCACGTCTCCCGAATAGGTAGCCGCGTCGATCTCGATCGTGTCTCCATCCTTCGCGCAGCGCGCGGCCCAGCTGGGCAGGGGAAGCGGCCGGCCCGGCCCGACTTTCAGGTGTGGGCCAGCCGGACAAATCGAGTTGCCCGGCCATGGCGGCGGGGCGGACCGAGAAGCAGCGACATTGGCCCCGTGGGTGCTCGAGAAGCGAAATGCCCACGTACGCTGGCCCGATCGGAGGTCGGTCAGGAATACGAACACATTGTTGACCGGGTCGTAGTCGAGGGCATGGAAGGCGACAGTTCCCACTCGTGGTTCCGGGGGAGCCGCTTCGATGCGCCGGCTGACCCACGTACGAGAGCGCGGTGAGTACGCATAGAAGATTCCGTCTCGGACACCGCCGCCGATGATCTTTTCCGCCGAGTCGTACGCGAACCCAGTCTCTCGAAGGGTTGGAATGTCACCGGTGATGCCGGTGACACGAGTGATCACGGACTTGGCAAAGTCCTTTCGATCGAGAGTTACCTCGAAGACCGCGGCCCCGTCGGCGATGTAGTACATCCGGTCGTTCGGCGGGAAGTACACCAGATTCTTGCCGTACGAGACCGGGCTTTTGTGCTCGAAGTGCCGCTTCTTCTCCTGCGTGTCGGGGTCGTAGGTCCAGAGGAAGTGGCTGTCGATGACCACCACCTTCCGGGAAACCGGGTCCCATTCAGCCGCCGCGGTCGGCTCCCACTCTCCGCCCGAGGCTCGGCTATATGACCAGCGCCTGGTCGAAGGATCGTAGGCGGCGACTCTTCCCTCGAGGCGATAGGGGTCGGGAGCTCCCGCCGGTTGTCGTTCGACGCAGCCGCCGGACCCCGTGACGGCGTTGAGTAAGAGCAATCGCACCGGCCGGTCCACCATCACCATCATGTCGTGGGTGTGGCGCGCGAGCGGATGGCCGGTCGACCGCCACGCGCCCGTGTCGCGGTCGATATTGGCGAGCCGCATGCCCGAACACGGCGTGGAGGCGTAGGCGCTCTTCCAGGTCAGCGTCTGGAAGCTGAAGACATCCACATCCGTCCTTTGTGTCGCGGCGTAGCCGCCGCCGAACATCAGCAATTGCTGGTTGCTGTGATCGTAGACGAATCGACCGTAATCGGTGATCTGTGCGCAGTCGCGGGAATTGTCCGGGGGCTGGCCACACTGGTAGCGACCGAGGTCGACCGCGGTGTTTGGTGCCAGCTGGGCCAGCCTGGGGTGGGGCGTCTGGGCCGAGGCCGCGGACGAGAAAAAGAACAGCGCGACCAGGGCTCCCGCCCACCACGGAGCTGCGCCGTGACGTCGGGTCATTCCGGGCGGTCGACCGACTGGAAGTCGGCGTGGCGCGAGGGTTGCCTGGGCATCGCCAACGCGTCGAAACACTCCGCGAGGCTCTGGGCCTGGACATGCCGTGCATGGCGAGTCACCGCGACTTCGTTCGGTTGTGGATGGGCGTCCGTGCGCACCCCTTCGAGGAATCCGGGGAGGACTCGGCGGATCGCTTCCTCGTCGAGCAGATCCACGATGGTCCCGCCCCCCGCTTCGGCGAGCACCCGGGCGGTGTCTCCCGCCAGGTCGGTCAGCGCCAGGATGGGTCTCCGGAGTCGAAGGTACTCATAGAGCTTCGCCGGAATCTGGTGGTTGCACGAGGGGCCCTGGAGCAGCAGCAGGCCGTCGGCGTCGCTGCACTCCTGCAACACTTGACGGTACGGAATTCCGGGCAGGAGCTCGACCAGGTCGGCGATGCCGAGGTCGGCCAGAAGATCGCGGTAGCGACCTTCCGACCCGGAGGCGCGGAGTTCCACCCGGAGAGTGTCCGCCCCGACCAGGCCGTCACGCTTGAGGCCGGCAAGCGCGCGGAAAAACGGGACGGGGTCACGCTCCTCCGGATAGATGACTCCTGCGTGAATCAGACGTACGATCCGAGACCTAACGGGCCTCGAGGGTCCGGGGACGAGATGGGCAAAGTCAGACTCGTCGTAGCCGTTGGAGATGACCAGACACCGCTCCGGCGCGAGGCGAGGATACCGAGCCAGATACATGGCCCGCGTGGAAGGCGCGGTAAAAACCAGGCGCGTGGCATGCGCGACGACCCGTCGCTCGATCGCAAGGTACGCCAGCCGGGTGAATCGGTCCCGGGGATACCCCGGCTCGGTCATCGAATCACGGAAATCGGCTATCCAAGGAAGTCCCGTGAGCCGATAGAGCGCTAGCCCGATCAAGTGAGCGGTCGCGATCGGATACGTCGACCAGAGCACGGCCGGCCGATGGCGCCGGATCAGCCGCAGTCCCGCCGGTACGGCGCCAAACGACCAGCTGACCCAGCGATCCGGGAGACTCATCACGCGTAGGCTCGACCCTTTGATTGCCAAATGACGCGACGTGTCGAGGGCGAAGGCCCGGGTCACGTGGGCGTCGGGCGGGATGTCGGCTAGCTGATCGCCGTTGGTCTCCGCGTAGGCGCGAGGATGCGCGGTAAGGACGATCGGCCGCCAGCCCGAATCCGGCAGGTAGCGGGACAGCTTCAGGGTCCGTTGGATTCCGCTGCTCCCAAAGCAGGGAGGATAGTGAAACGCAACCATCAGGGCCGCCTTCATGACGTCGCTATCATCTCCTCGCGAAGCACCCCCGCGATCATCGTCGGCAACTCCTCGGTCGTGAGACTCTGGTGGCCGGTGCAGAAGATCAGCGGCCAAAGTTTCCGGTCGCGGTCATGAGAAGCGTAGCGCCGGGTCGCCGCGGCGGCGAATCTCCTGAGCTCGACCTCGCTCGACGAGAATCTCGGCCGGAGTGGGGTGGCTGAGGAAGTGGATCGGGCTCGCGGTGAGACCATAGGCGCCCGATTGAAAAATCCCGACCAGATCGTTCACGTCCACGGCGGGCAAGTGGACGTCACGCCCGAGTGTGTCGAGAGGCGTGCACAGGGGCCCGACGACGTCGGTCGGCTCCCCACCGTCCCTGTCGATCTTGTTGAGAATGGCTATCGGAAACGATCGTTTGATCACCTGGCCGAGGTTGCCCGAGGCCGCAAGGTGATGATTCATCCCGCCGTCCACGATGACGAACGTCTTGCCCCGAGACACCTTGACGTCGACTACTCGGGCCACATAGATCCCCGCTTCGCCCACCAGGTAGCGGCCGGGTTCGATCACAAAGCGCGTATCTCGGAGTAACTGATCGCCTTGCCCTTCCGCCAACAGTTGGTCCAGTCCGCTCTGAAGGGCGCCCATGTCGAGCTCACGTTCGGCCGGAAAGTAGGGAATGCCGAGGCCCCCGCCGAAGTCCAATGTGGTCAGTGGCCGGGACACCTGCTGGGACACTGCGCGGGCGAGCTCGATCCCCTTGCGGTACTGGCGCAAGAGGACCTCGTGATTCAGGATCTGGGTACCGGCAAAGAGATGCAGGCCCCGAAGGTCGAGGGCCGGGTCGGACATCACTTTGTCCACGGCCTCACCCAGACACTCCTCATCGATGCCAAAGGGGGCGGGCTTCCCGCCCATGCGCATGGCCCCACCCTGGGCGTCGGCAACCGGATTGACTCTCAGCGCCACCGGCGCTTTTATCCCCAGGCGTCCGGCAATCGAGCTGACCCTCGTGGCCTCCATGAGGGACTCGACATGAATCTCCCCGATGCGCTCGATCAGCGCGTGCTCGAGCTCGGCGTCCGTCTTGCCAGGTCCGGCAAATAGGATCTCGGCCGCTGGGCACCCGGCGGCCCGCGCCAACGCGATCTCGCCGGAGGAAGCCACCTCGAGACCGCAACCTTTCGACACGAAGCGCTGCACGAGCGCCAGATTCGGGTTGGCCTTGACCGAGTAGCTGATGCCGAACCGGGCGGGAAAGCTGCGCCTGAGGACCGCCCACGTCCGGTCCAATACGTCTCCCGCGTAGACGAACAGGGGCGTGCCGAACTCGGCGACGATCTGAGTGATCGGCACACCCGCGACCTGCAGTTCCCCGCCCACTGCGCTGAAGTTCCGGCCAACCAGACGGGAGACCTGCTCCATTTCTCAGAGACCTTCCCGCTTGCGAAGGGCAGGGTAGTTCACCTTGCCGCTGGTCGTCTTGGGAAGCTCGTCGAGCACCTCGATCGCCTTCGGAACCATATGTCGCGGCATCTTCCGAGCGCAGAACTCGAGTAGCTCGGCAACGGCCACCGCGTCCCCATCGCGGGCACTGACGAAGGCCTTGACCGTCTGCCCGAGAACATCGTCGGGCACCCCGATCACGGCCGCCCCCTTCACCAAGCCACTCTGGAACAGCACCTCTTCGACCTCGGTGGGGCTGACTCGAAAACCAGACGTCTTGATCATGGTGTCGCGACGACCCACGAAATACAGGAACCCCTCCTCGTCCATCGTCACGTAGTCCCCCGAATAGCAGACCAGCTCACCTTCGCCGAGCTCCGGCTGGCGCAGAGGGTGGGGGCGCAGGACGCGAGCGGTGAGGTCGGGTGCGCCCCAATAGCCCAGCGAGACAGTGGGGCCCCGGTGCACGAGCTCACCGACCTCGCCGGGGCCACACAGCTTGCCGTCCTCGTTGATGACCAGAATCTCGGTGTCCGGAATCGCCTTCCCCATGGACGTCGGACGCCGGTCGAGCTCCTCCGGAGGGAGGTACGTCGAGCGGAAGGCCTCGGTGAGTCCATACATGAGGAAGATTCGCGACGTGGGAAGGGCTTGCCGAAGAGCGCCGAGGACCGGCTGGGGCATGGCCCCACCGGTGTTGGTGATGTAACGGAGGTCGGGAAGCGGCTGCTTTGCCAGCGACGAGCTCGGCTGCGCCAGGAGGCTCCAGAGCGTCGGGACGCCGGCGAGACCGGTGATCCGCTCGCTCAGCAAGGTCCGAACGATCTCACGCGCGAAGACAAACGTCATCAGCACGATGGTCGCGCCCTGCTGGAACGCGGTCATGACCTGGTTGAGGCCAGCGTCGAAGCTGAACGGGAGCAGGGCCAGAATGCGCTCCCTTTCGCTGATCTCGAGATAGTCGGACACGATCGACGCACCCGCGCAGACGTTCGAATGAGAGAGCATCACTCCCTTCGGCTTGCCCGTCGAGCCCGAGGTATACAGAATTGCGCCGAGATCCTTGTCGATCGCGCGGTCAGACGAAGCGGCGAGGCCAGGAAGGCCGCAGAGGTCTTCGAAATCTCCGACCGGCAACGACGCCGAGTCGGGGACCTCCGCGTCCGACACGACGATCAGAAACTCGAGAGACGGCAAGTCCTTCAGGATCGGGCCCAGCGTACCCAGCTTGCTGGCCGCCGTGATCAACCCCTTCATCTGACAGTCTCGCGCGATGTGGCCGACCTGCTCCGGGAAGAGAAGGCTATTGATCGGAACGAACACGCCGCCGGCCCGGGAGATAGCGAAGATCGACAAGGTCTGGGGAATCGAGGTGTCGAGGAAAATACCGACCCTCTCGCCACGCTTGAGGCCCGACCGAGTCAACCCTTCGGCGAGGCCTTCGACACGGCTCCACACCTCTCGGTACGTCAGCCGGCGATCCAGGTGGACGAGGGCCTCCTTGTCCGGAAACCGGCGGGCACTGGCCCGCAGCATATGGTGGATCAGATAGTCCATGAAGGCTCCCTGTCAGCGCCGCCCTGGCTGCTAGGCGGTGCTGGTCCGCTTCTGCTCGACGAAGGCGGTCAGCCGGTCGAGGGTTTCAAAGTGCTCCGGAAGCAGGTCGTCATCGGCAACTGTGATACCAAACTCCCTCTCGAGGTAGGCGACGAGGTCGAGTATACCGAGAGAATCCAGGACCCCGTTCTCCAGAAGAGACTCGGCCCCGCCCAGGGACTGGGAGCGCGCGCTCGGAAAGTGCTCGAGGAGAAAGGCCTTGATTCGTGCCGCGGTGGAGGAGACGGAGAGGGGATTCGTGGACACTAGCTGTCCCGATCCCCCTGGGTCAGAAGGCACCGTGTAGGCGCGACGCGAAGCACATCGGAAGCCCCGACCCGAGGAGCGTGGAAGATGACCGGGTGCGTCTCCCGGGGCCGGAACCCTTCCGCCAAGAGCGCGGGAACCCATGGATGAGACTCGAGAACCGTTACGGTCAGCGCCCTCGCATGCCGACCGCGGGCGAGCGTAACCGCGGCCGAGGCCACCGCGGTGACCGCACTGGGCTCCAGAGGCCCGAAGAGATCCACGATTGCCGGGTAGTGGGCATCCGCCGCTAGGACCGCATAGGCCACCAGCTCTCCACGCTCCCGGGCCGTAAGGATCTCGTGGCGCTGGAACGGGTTGTCGAGAAAGCGCCAGTTGAGATACTCGGCAGAGCGGCGGACGGAAACCCCATGTTCGACTCCGTGTCGGGCCGCGAGCGCCGAGAACTCCGCGCCACAGCGGCCCGGCAGGAGAGAGAATGTGAACCGCCGATTCCTCCGACGGCACCGCGCGCGGAGATCGAGGAGCGCGTTTCCCCCCACGCGGATGCCCTGCCGAACCAGCGGCGGCAAGGGCAGCGCCTCGGCTTGGGCATCGATACGGAGCGGGTAGACCAAGCGCCTCATCTGGCCGAACGGCTCGATTCGCAGACGCTTGTACACCGCCATCATCCCGGGTCCTGGAAAGTCATAGCAGAGGGAGCTCCTCTCGCCCGCCGGCGCGCCGAGACAAGCACGCTGGAGCTGGAGAGCCGGTCCGAGCGCCCGGTAGGCGTCCGCTACGCAAAAGTCACCGAGCACTCGCGCGAGAACCGGCCCCTGGTCCACGTGTATCCACCGAGGGACCGCGGCAGCCGTCCCCACGAGCTCGCCGGTGACGGCATTGAACGCGAGCCATGCCTGTGCCACCCCATCCGGATTCCGACGATACAGCCAGTCGAAGCGGGCACGGTCGTAGCGAGGATTGACGTACGCGGCCAGGAGCTTCACGATCTGATCCGCCTCGGCTTCAAGGTCGGCGGGACGAACGGTGGTGCTCATTTGCGGCCAAGAGCCCAGGCACACGCTCGCCCCAGGGGCTTCCCGGGCAAAACACTCCGCCGGCTCATGGCGTCGGCCCCGGCTGGGGTGCGCTGGACGGGATCTGATCGACGAAGAGTCGATGCCAGAGCTCCAGAATCATGAGGGCCCAGATCTGATGAGGGTGCTCCTGAAGGCGCTGCTGATGTCGCGTCCACAGCGCCCGCACCTGATCGGGATTGAAGTAGCCCCGACCCAGAGCACGATCGGACAACAAGAGGTCTTCCGCGGTCGAACGGAGGTCGCCCCGGAGCCAGGCGCCCAGCGGGATCGAGAATCCCTTCTTCGGGCGGCGAACCACCGAGGCCGGCACCCACTGCTCTGTGTATCGCTTCAACAGGTACTTGGCGGTCCGGCCGCGAAACTTCATGTCCGAGGGCAGACGGGCAGCGAATTCGACCACCTCTTGGTCGAGGAACGGCGAACGCACCTCCAGCGAGCTCGCCATCGCCATGCGATCCATCTTCACCAGAATGTCATTCGCGAGATACGTCTTGAAATCCACATAGAGGATCCGGCTGAGGTGATCGAGACCCCGGACCTGATCGAAGTGCCGCCGGAACGTGGCGAAAGGGCTGTAACCACTCAGCGACCGTTGAAATCCGTCACTCAGCAACGAGCGTTTGTCGCCGGGCGTGAAGAGACTCATGTCGTGAAAATAAGCGTCCTCCGGATCCCGGCTCACATTTCGGAGAAAGAACTTCCACCGAAGGGCGCGCGGCAGATGATCTCCCTTGGGCCAGACCCTCGAGGCCGGGCCGAGGAGTCCGCGCCGAAACCCGCGCGGAATCGCCTGGCGAACGCGCGACTCCAGCAGATTCAACCCATACCGCCACTCGTAGCCGGCGAACAGCTCGTCCGCGCCGTCTCCAGAGAGCGCCACGGTCACGCGCTCACGAGCGGCCCGCGCGACATAGTAAGAGGGCACCGCCGACGAGTCCGCGAAGGGCTCGTCGAGGTGCCAGACCAGCGTGGGTAGGATGTCGACCGCGTGGGCCTCGACCGCGACCTCGCGGTGATCGGTGTTGAGCGTCTCCGCGACGGTACGCGCATAGGGCGCCTCGTTGAACGAGCTTTCCGAGAACGTGATGGTCGTGGTGGCCACTCGCCGCTCCGACTCGCGGGCCATCGCGGCCACCACCGCCGTGGAATCGACGCCCCCGCTGAGAAACGCGCCCAGTGGAACATCGCTGATCATCCGAAGCCGTACCGCCTCACTGAAGATTGCGTGGAACTCCTCGAGATACTCGGCCTCGGTGCGGGCGGGCGGGCGGCCGTAGAGGAGATCCCAGTACTCGACGATCCGGATCTTCCCATCCTCCCAGGTGAGGTAGTGGGCGGGCGGCAGCTGCTGGATGCCCTGGTAGATCGTCCGGGGAGCGGGCACGGAGCCGAATGTGAGGTAGTCGTCGAGGGCCTCGACGCTGAGGGCCCGCTTGACCGAAGGGTCCAACAGGAGGGCCTTCAGCTCAGAGGCAAACAGCAGTCGTTCGTCGTCGTGGAGGTAGTACAGGGGCTTCTTGCCGACCCGATCGCGGGCCAGGAGCAGCCGGCGCCGGGTGACGTCCCATAGAGCAATGGCAAACATCCCCCGAAAGCGGCTGACGCACGCGTCCCCGTACTCTTCCCAGGCGTGAACGATGACCTCGGTGTCGGAAGCGGTCGCAAATCGATGACCACGCTGCTCGAGATCCGCCCGAAGCGAGCGGAAGTTGTAGATCTCCCCATTGAAGACCACCGCTTTCGTGCGGTCTTCGTTATAGATCGGCTGATCGCCCGTGGATAGGTCGATGATGCTCAGACGACGATGGCCGAGCGCGACGCCGGCGCCGAAGAGAAAGCCATCTGCGTCAGGCCCGCGATGGGCCAAGGTGCCCGTCAACCGCCGGACGAGGTCCCGGTCGACTGGCTGCGCAGGATTGCGGTAAACCAGCCCGCTGATGCCGCACATGGCTAAGCCCCCCGTGCCCCCCGTCCGCCGAGGACGGTGTCATAGAGGTCTCCGTACGCCCGTGCCATCACGGCCAGGTCGAACCGCTCCACCGCGCGCTGGCGAGCCGCCTTGCCGTGAAGGGCACGGAGGTGAGCGTCGTCGAGGTAGCCGTCGATGGCGGCGGCCAACCCGGTGATGTCCAGCGGAGGAATCAGCCGGCCAGTGAGGCCGTCTTCGATGAGCTCAGGATTTCCCCCGATCCTGGTCGCCACCACCGGCAGTCCCGTCGCCATCGCTTCCAGCACGGTATTCGACATGCCTTCCGCGATCGAGGGCAGCACGAACAGATCCATCGCCGCCATCAGCTCGGGGATGTCCTGCCGCTCGCCCAGCAGGAGCACATGGCTCTCGAGCCCTAGGCCGCTGACGAGCCGGGTCAACTCCGGACGGCAAGGACCATCCCCGACGATGACGAGCACCGCGCCGGGACGAGCCGGGCGCAGCGCGGCGAAGGCTTTCACGAGAGACGCCTGACCCTTCACTGGATCGAGGCGCCCCACGGTCCCCACGACCACATGGTCAGCCGGAATCCCCAGCCGACGCCGGGCATCGGCCCGACCGACCCCACCAAATCGCGTCGAGTCGACGCCATTCGGGATGGTAGTCACCTTGCGCGCGGGAATCGATACCTTCAGGGTGAGCCAGTGGCGGAGGTCGTCGGACACCGCGACGTAGCGATCGACCAGCGGCGAAAACGCCCGCCGGAGCCGATTCCGCCGCCGGTTCTCGCCGGCGGGATCCGTGATGTCGCGCCCGTGCTCGCCGTGAACGATCGCCGGGACCCCCGCCATCCAGGCCGCCGGGATCGCGTCAAAAGTGGCCCAGTTGCGCGAGTGAACGATCGCGGGCCTCAGCCTTCGGAGGAGCACGACCAGCCGCACGAACGCTCGCACATCGCGACCCGGCTTCTTGTGCATGGCGAAAATGTCCACGCTCGGCTGGACGCGCTGTCGGAAAGCGCCCTCGGTCGTCATGCAGATCACCGCGTGCCGGAATCTCGGTTCCGTGTGGTTCACGAGATTCACCACGCCGTTCTCGAGACCTCCGGTAGCCAGCGAGTTGACCACATGCGCAATCAGCGGCTTCACCCTCATCGCTGCCACCAGGTGCGGCACCACAACTCGAAGCAGATGATCGCCCACAGCCGCGCCGAGTGGTCACGGCGCCCCTCGAGATGACTTTCGAGAAGCCGATCGACGCGCTCCGGCTGCAAGATCCCCCGCTGCCGGGTACGGGGGTCGGCCAGCAGATCGCGGGTGAAGTCTCTGAGGTCCTTCCTGAACCATACGCTCAAAGGAACACCAAAACCCATCTTGCGCCGGGAGAGGATGTCCCCCGGCAGATGGGCGCGCATCGTCTGCTTGAAGATGTACTTCCCGACTCCTCCTCGAAGCTTCAGGGTCGAAGGAATCGTGGCCGCGTGCTCCATAACGAGATGGTCCAGAAGAGGCACGCGGGCCTCGAGCGAGCTCAGCATCGTGGTGCGATCGACCTTGGTGAGGATATCCTCCGGCAGGTAGTGCCGGACATCCACGTACTGCAAGACGGAGAGGTAATCGTCGCTGCCCGCCTCGGCGGCGAGGCGGTGAAAGACCTCGGGGCCGATCCGCGGCGACACCGCGGTTCGCATCTCCGGGGCGAGAAGCGCCCAGAGCGCCGCCTCGCGCTGAGACGTCATCTCCTTATGATACCGGGCAAGCGGAGAAAGCCCCAACACTTCCAGGAACTCGGCCCCGCGGGCGCCGGGCGGGTACATCCCAGAGATCGCACGGAGGAGTGGCTTCCCCAAAGCGAGCGGGGGAGAATCCATTCGCTGGTGAAGCGTCATGGCCTCGGCGTAGCGTCGATAGCCGGCGAAATTCTCATCCCCCCCGTCGCCGGAGAGGGCTACCGTGACGTGCTCGCGGGTCATCTTGGCGACGCAGTACGTTGGCACGGCCGACGCATCGGCGAATGGCTCATCGAATTGCCGGGCCAGGTGTGGCAGGACACCCATGACGTCCGGCTTGAGGATCATCTCGACGTGATCGGTTCCATACCGGGCGGCGACCTGACGCGCGTAGGCCAATTCGTCGAAGTCGGCCTCGTCGAAGCCGATGGCGAAGGTCTTGACGCGGGCCGACGAAGTCTGCGCCATGTATGCCACCACGCTGCTCGAGTCGAGGCCGCCGCTGAGGAACGCCCCCACCGGCACGTCACTGACCAGGTGGCTGGCGACCGATTCCCGCAACACGCGGTCCAGCGACTCCGTCCAGTCGGACTCCGTCAGGCGGTGGTCGGGGGTCATCCGAAGATCCCAGTACCGTCGGATGACGGGATCGCCGTCGTCCAGCGACCACAGGAGATAGCACGCCGGTGGAAGCTTGTGGATGTCCCGGAAGATCGTGCGGGGCGCCGGGACATACTGGTACGTGAAGTACTCCTGCAGGGCGTCCTGGTCCAGCTCCCGCGGCACGCTCGGATCCGCAAGCATGGCTTTGACCTCCGACGCAAAGTGCAGCCCGCGCTCGTCCCACCGGTAAACAAGCGGCTTTATGCCCACCCGGTCACGTGCGAGGAAGAGGCGCCTTCTCCGGGCGTCCCAAATGCCAAACGCGAACATGCCACGCAGCCGCGTCACACACTCTGCTCCCCAGGCGATGTACGCGGTCAGTACCACCTCGGTATCCGAGGCCGTTCGAAACCGATGCCCAAGAGCGGACAGCTCAGCGCGCAGCTGCTTGAAGTTGTAGACCTCACCGTTGTAGGTGATCCACGTTGACCCGTCCTCGGAGGCCATCGGCTGGACGCCTCCCTGCAGGTCGATGATGGAGAGCCGGCGGTGCCCAAGGCCGACCGGTCCTTCGATGTGGAATCCCTCCCCGTCCGGGCCGCGGTGGGTCAGACTGTCC
>Ga0187893_10010572_pt1 | contig 13692 bp, 9 predicted proteins | sample MA1701074metaG_FD_139574 | JGI IMG/M metagenome (GOLD analysis project Ga0187893, IMG submission 139574) | White microbial mat communities from a basaltic lava cave in the Kipuka Kanohina Cave System on the Island of Hawaii, USA - MA170107-4 metaG ...
GAGACAGCCGGCATCATAGATTTCCTTGCCGGTGCTGAGCTGCAACTCGCCGCTTTTCATGGTCTGGGAGAAAAGCAGGGGTGTTGACAGCCACAGGGTGATTGTAAGAAGACGGGTGATCACGACCTGGTAATGTAAGGGACAGATCGCGCCCGGCTTGGTGGCATCAAACAGTTTTCAATCACTATGGTCAGTCCATCATAATCTAACGACGACAAGCCTTGCGTCATCACACTGGATGAGAGGATTCAATTTGCTGCGTTGCTCCGGCTTAGGCATTTCCGAGGAAATATCACGCGGAGCGCTAACTTCATTCGCCACGGATCATAGACCTACAGCTATGTGATGTTACAATGCTTTCCTGGTCTGAAGGCATCGCCACCGATTCATGCTCACTCAATGGATTAAGAAGACTCACATGTATCTCGGGCTGTTGAATCTGTCAATCCTGCTCGTCTTTGGCATCGCGGGTTTGAAGGCCACTATCCGCTTTCAGGGTGGCGGAATGCCAGCCAGAACCGGCCAGCAGTACGCAAGCTTCCGGATGCCAGCCGGGATCACCGGTGACCGGGAAGCAGCCGAAGCGGTACGCGCCCATTTGCATATTCCGGCGGTGGAGTTCAATGTAGGGCGCGATAGCAACAACAACCTTCGCTGCTCTTTTTACACGCCCAACGGTCCGTACTATGTGACGGCGCTGGAAAAAGAGAACCGGCTCGAGATCGCGGTTCACCGTTCCGGTATGTTGAGTTTCTTCGACAACATTCACGCCATGTCGAGCCGAAGTGCAAGAGACTGGAGGGTACGGCTATGGGCGGCCTATAACGAGTTCTCCATCTGGTCGCTGACTGCCATGTCATTGAGCGGTGTTTATCTGTGGCTGGCCTCCCGGCCACGGTTCCGGTGGGCTCAGATCTTCTTCGTAACCGGCTCTGCCAGTTTCTTGACTCTGTATTATTTCTCGAGGTAATCCCATGTACCACTGGCTTCGCAACACGCACTTATTTTTCGGGTCGTTCTGTTTTCTGTCCGTTCTGATGTACAGCGTCAGCTCCATCGAGATGGCGCATGGCTCCTGGTTCCATGGCGAGCCGGTGGTAACAAGTTACCGCTTTTCCATTTCGCCAGAAAACGCCGGTTCCGTGCGCGCGGTGGCGCGGGAATTGATGGACCGTCATGGGCTCCATGGTGAACTCCGGCAAGGCAACCCTTCACTCGAAGGCTACCAGTTCAACATCGTCCGGCCCGGGACGGGGTTTGTCATTCGATACAACCGCGCGACTGGCACGGCCGAGGTCGAGAAGCGCGAGTGGGGCTTCATGCGGATGCTAGTCCGTATCCACGAAACCAGCGCGCTCTACAACAACCACTGGGTGTCGAATATGTGGGGAGCATTCACCGGAATCGCCTCTGTGGGTCTTATTACCCTGGCACTCACAGGGATTTACCTCTGGTTCAGGATCCACAAGGAACGGAAGATCGGCGCCGTGCTGCTGATCTTAAGCCTAGGCTACAGCCTGACGGCGATGGTGCTTCTGCGGCTCGCCTGATTGCGGGTCCTGAAGGCGCAGCATGGTCCGTAGCGCGCAGCTTAGTACGACACCTTCAGCCCCAACTGCATGATGCGCCGGCCGCTGGCGCTGGTCACGTTGCCGAAATCGGCGCTGCCGAGCACTCTCCCCGGCATCTGCCACGCCGGTGTATTCGTCATGTTGAGGACCTCCCAGCGGAACTGGGCCCGCCACCTCTCGCGAATGGTGAAGGTCTTGGCGAGCATGGTGTCGAAGTTCGCTAATCCCGGCCCAAAAATCCCGGGAAGGGTCCGAGCGGCATTCCCATAGGTGAATCGGGCAGGAATGCCGAACGCCGAAGTATCGAACCACTGCAGGCCTCGAATGCCGACTGCGGATGCGCCCTGAGTTACCAGGTTGGGAGTGCCAATCAGGTTCGGGCGTAGAGTTTGTGTGGTGTCACCCAGGTACAGATTCCCTCCGTTCAACACCGTGACACCAAAAGGTCCTCCGCTTTGGAGGGTTGCGATCGTTGAGAGCTGCCAACCGCCGAAGATACCATTCAGAACACCGCCGTAGTTCAGCCACCGTCGACCTTTCCCGAATGGCAATTGATAAATCGGCGATAGCACCAGACGGTGCGGGTAGGACCCCGTGGAGCGTGACTTTTCATTCTTGAGGTCGCGGAAATTCTGGATCGCTTCGTTGGAGGGTGAAACGTTGCCGCCCCCCCAGAAATGCACGTTGTCAATCCACGTGGTGAACGTGTAGGCAACCAGCCAACCCAGACCGTTCGAGAAGCGGCGCTCAGATTTGAAAATGAAGGCGTGATAGTTGGAAGTAAAGGATCCTGCGCCCTGAAGAGTGACTTGGCCCGTATCGCCCGCAAGAACCGTCACGGGCCGCCGCAAACGTTGATTCACGTTGGTTTGGGAAAGCAGCTCGGCCGGAATGGTGTTGATATTGAAACCTGGGGCGACCGCATGACGGGTCAGGTTACCGATGTAGCTGATCTCAAACGCCATACTTTTCCACTGGCGCTCAACGGTCAGGTTGTAATTCATGCTGTAGTTCGGCTGGAGGTAGGGATCGACGATAGCGAAGTTAGCCTGGGCGAACTTTGTGCCCCTCTGTCCCCAAGTCGGGGTCCAATCCGCGGCGATGGGCGGGGACACCCAGGTAGCTGGTAGGCCGTCTCTCAACGAGAAGGGAACCGGATACGACAGGCTGAACGTTTGGCCGAACGGCGCGTTGCCGTTCTCCACTTGAGCGCCGGTGAAGGGAATGCCGTAATAAATTCCGAAGCCACCTCGAACCACGGTGTTCCCGGAATCCGTCAGCCGGTACGCGAAGCCGACACGCGGGCTGAAGTTCTTCTTGCTCCACCTGTACAGATACTTCCCGTTGCCATTGCGGTTCTGGAACAACGTCAAGCCTAAAGCGCCCGCAGGAATGTCGCCGGCGCCGGCCAGTGGGTTCGGCAGCCAGGGATTGAAACTGGAGAAATAGTCATTGACCCCAGTAGAGGGGGTTTCGGTCTCCCAGCGCAGGCCGAGGTTCAGCATCAGCCGCCGGGTCACCCGCCAGTCATCCTGAACATAGGCGCTGTAGCCCTGGATCCGCTTGCCGATGGTCGGAATCTGTTCGGCCATCACGCTCTCGAGCCTTCCCAGCATGAAGTCGGCGAAGTTAATGCCGGTATTGGCAATCTGCGTTCCCGCGGCATTATAGCCGGCGGTGAACCTATTCGAGAATGAGTATGTGCCGGCGCTTGGAATGACGCGCACGTTTCCGTTATAGCGGGAGTACTGGCCGCCGAAAGTGATTGTCTGATTGCCGACGATCTTAGTAAAATTACCCAGATAATCGGTGGTGGTGAACGCCGCGAAGCGAATCGCCCGCTGGTAGCCAATATTGTTTACCGGAACGGCGCCGCCGGCCAGTCCGGTAAACTGCGGGAAACCAAAAGGTGGCGCATTCGGGATACCCAGGAGCCTGGCGTAATCCTCCTTCTCGGGCGCGCCGCTGATGTTGGTCGGGCGCGTCCGGTTGAATCCAGCCGTGGCAGTGGCGAAAAAAGTTGGCGAAAAGATGTGCGAGATGTTGAGCGACGCGTTCTGGTGCTTGTCGGGGACCGAGCCCTGGCTGGTGTCGGCGTCTCCCCATCCTGGCAGCGGCGGCGTCTCGGTCCTGTCGGGTGTGGCAAGAATGTGACGGTAGAAGATCTTGGTGTTGGCGGTCAATTCATGATCCACACGCCCGATCCAGAAATCCCGAATGGCTTTACTCACATTGTTCAACTGCCAGTTGCCTGCCTGAGTGAAGGGGTTGTCCGGCGGCCGGTTCGGATTCGGGATGAACTGGACGGCCTTCAACGCCACTGGGTCGAGCCGCGCAGTTGGGATGATATTACCCGGGAAAGGCTGCGAATTGACGGGTGCGAGCGGCGTGCCGGTTCCGGTGCTCGGATCGTAGGTGATCTGAGGCACCCCGGTCGTGCCTTGTTGCCGCGTCGCTTTCGAGAAATCTCCGGCTTTCCACTCGGGCAGACCCACGTTGCGCGTGGCCACCGTCCCTGAGTTCTGCCGAAGCCCGTCCCAGTTGAAGAAGAAGAATGTGCGGTTCCTGATGATCGGCCCACCGGCCGTGGCGCCGTAGTTATTGCGGCGCAGAGAAGGCTTCCGGTCGTTACCCCACCCGTTGGCATCGAACTTGTCATTGCGAATGTACTCATAAAAACTGCCATGGAAGGTGTTTGTACCGCTGCGGGTTACGGCGGTAATTTGTCCGTTGGAGCTGCGGCCGGAGGCAGCCGAGTAGCTGGTGAGTTCGACCTTGAATTCCTGCATCGAGTCGAGCGGTGGTGTCATTTCAATGTTTCCAATGCCCAGGCCGCTACGGGAGTTGTCGATGCCGTCGATGGTATTGCCCACGCTCCAGCCACGGCTGCCGGCTACGTAAACAGGCGTGCCTGCCGCCTGACCGGTGGCGTTGCTGAGCGTGGCACCTGGCACCATGGCGACCAACCGGTACAGGTTGCGGTCCGCCATGGCCATCTCCTGCACGTGGCTCAGCGAAACCGTGGTACCGACTTCTCCCGACGCCGTCTCCACCAGGTTGGTTTGTGCGGTCACTTTCACCGATTCGGTCACGACACCGACCTCGAGTATGAGGTCCTGCGTGTGAGTGCTGTCAACGTTCAGCGTGAGGTTGGTGATGTCCAGCCTCTTGAATCCCGGCTGCTCGGCGGAAATCGTATAGGTCCCCGGCTGAAGCTGGGGTGTACGATACCCGCCGTCGTTAAGAGACTTGACTGTGACTCGCGAACCGGTGTTCTGGTTCACCACGGTCACACTGGCGCCAGGAATTATGGCTGCGGTACTATCCTTCACGATTCCCGTGATTGTTCCTAGGCCCTGAGCGAAGAGGCCCGCAGGCACAACCAAGGCCAAGTACCGCAAAATGCATCTCAACGACCACAAGCTCAGCATTTGTTTCCCTCTCTTTCCGTTACGGGTCTGATCCGCCGACCCTAAAGCACTGAAACCGGGATTCGCATTTGAAGCCGTGAACGCGAACGATTGTACAATACACCGTCGCGTTTGAGAAGCGCCTGCTTCTAGGTGATTCTAGGTTTGGATGGGCTCGCCAGCCGGCGAAGGGATGTATACTGATCGGCAACCTGGAGCCAAAATGGGGATTTCGGACGACACATCTGGCGTCGACCGACTGATCGTGCTCGAAGCGAAGGGGCGTGGATCCATGTTATTACGCAGGTTTGTAATCGGCCGGAGTTCCGCGGCCATTTTCCTGACACTGCTGCTACCTGTTTGTTCATGGGCACGGGGCGCACGCGGACGAATCACCGGTGTGGTGAAAGATGCCACCGGTGCGGTGGTTCCGAATGTTGCGGTGACTGTGACGCCAACAGCAACAGGCGTCATCTTTATCGTGGAGTCACAGGCGAACGGCGCCTATCTCGTACCCAACCTTCCGCCTGGCACTTACAGTGTTTCGGCCGGGACGACAGGATTTAAGAGAACGACAATTGAGGACTTGAAGGTGGACGCCGCCGGCACCCTGACTCAGGACGTCACGCTGCAGGTCGGACACGTAACCGAGACCGTGGAGGTGAGCGGGCAGACCAACCTGGTGGAAACGACCTCGGGATCGGTCGGCACGACGGTGGATGTCACCCAGGTTCTGCAACTGGCCATGGCCGAACGGAACACATTCGCCTTGGTGAACCTATCGCCTGCGTCGTGGCTACAGGGACAGGAACGCGGAACGCAGGTTTCCCTCGGCGGCGGACGCAGTCAGTCACAGCGGGCGACTATCGACGGCATCGACAACACCCGCGGCGGTGTCGGTGTTCAGAACGTCGAGATGAATATGCCGGTGGATGCGGTACAGGAGTTCAGGGTCCAGACCAACAACATGTCAGCCGAATATGGCCTCGCGACGGGAGGGGTACTGAACGTGGTGACCAAGAGCGGCACCAATTCTTTCCATGGCAGCCTCTATGAGTTCATTCGCAACGACAAGTTCGACGCTAATGGGTGGCGCAACAGTTCAAAACAGAAACTGCGGCGCAACAACTATGGCTTGATGGTCGGCGGACCGATCATCAGGAACCGCACATTCTTCTTCGTCAACTGGGACAAGCTGAAGAACGTCACGGCGAACCAGGCGACCGCCGATGTGGGCCTTCTGGAATGGCGCACGGGCAACTTCTCACGGCCGTGCGCGACGCGGGCGGACGCGCCGAGTTTTTCCCCATCTACGGATGACCGGTTCAGCAATTTCGATCCATATCAGGTGAGCCCGCTGGCCGGAACAGGAGACATCCCGCCGGTGCCCTGGGTGCGATGACGTATCAGAACAAGTTCGGCAAGGGCACGTACTTGTGGGACTGGCAAAAAAACCATCTCGCCAAGGTTTGGTTTCGCCTGGCGTTTGTTCGGCACCAACGAGACGGTTCTCCGCGGCGGATACGGGATCTTCTTCGGCAGTCCCATGACCGCTGGCTCGGACGGCGCCGGAGTTTCCGGGGTGAACGCCGGTGGGATGCTCGGGTATGGCTGAATTGGAGCGTCGGCGATCCGGTGCCTTCCGGCTTCGGGACGGCGCTCCCCTGGGGGTGATCGTTCCTCCGCCGGACTCGGAATTGACGCCGGCTTTCGGTCAGCGTGGGGCGATCTTTTACTACGACCCGCACCCTACCTATCCGTACACCATGAATTTCAACCTGACCTTACAACATCAGTGGAAGGGCACCCTGTTCGAGGTTGCTTACTTCGGTGACCTGGGCCGCCACGCCCCGGGCTACGCAGTGAACCGGAACCGGATCCCGCCCAGTCTGCTCTCGCGCACCGACATCCCCGAACGGTTGAAGAGACCTTTCACGGTCTTTGCCGGCAGCGCGCCGAACGTCACCGACGCCGAGCCCAGGTGGAGGATATCGAACTACAACGCCTTTACGCTCCGATTGGAGCGCCGCTTCCACAACGGCCTGAGTTACACTCTCGCTTACACCTTCTCGAAGCTGATTGACGACATCGACGTTCAGACTGCCTTTGCGTCTACCTGGGGAGATAACAATGGCCGCAGAACGTTTACGACCGGCGCAATGAGCGGTCGCAATCCACGATCAGCATTCCGCAATGCTGGTGGTGGCGCCGGTGTACGAACTGCCGGCCGGAAAAGGCCGGCGCTGGCTGAATCAGGGCGGAGTAGTGAGCTACCTTGTGGGCGGTTGGTAGATTTCAACGGTCGGCGCGCTACGGTCGGGTGCGCCCTTCGGCCCCCTTGTGTTGAATGGGGGGCGGGATCTGCTGGGGGATCAATCTTCACTCCTGCGGCCCAATCTGATTGGCGATCCAAACTCTCCCAACAAGGGACAGCCCGCGGTGGGTGTGCGCGGGCTCCAGTGGCTGAATTTGGCCTTGTTCGCAGCCCCGGCGCCGTTCACGCACGGGAATCAGTCCCGCACGCTTCCGGGTATCCTGACGCCCGGCATCGTGAACTTCGACATGGTGATTGCGAAGAACTTTCGTTTTAGTTAGGGAGCACTACCGAGTGCAGTTCCATTGGCAAATGCTGGACGCCTTCAATACGCCGGCGTTCGACAACATCGGGCGGTTCCCGTCTCCGGGTCAGCTCCTGGGCGCCGGGAACTTCGGTCTGGTCACCGAGGCGAATGCGAACAGCCGTCGCATCATGCAATTTGGCCTGAAGCTGTACTGGTAACTCGTGTGTGTAGTCACGCCCATCGGGCGCGAGTCAGCCGCCTGGGTCTGAGACTACGGCAACCACCGAACTTCGATCGGAACTGCGCGAATGCGAAACGGTAGCAGCAGCAGGAGAAGAAACGACGTCACGCAGTGATCCCCGGCAAAAGCCGGCTGGCGGTCGGAAAGCTGTCCAGGCTCGTGCCCAACACCCGGTTCGCGAGAGTCAGGTACAGATCTCCGATCGTGCCCGTCATCTTGCTATGACGGCCCGTCATCAGCCCACCGGCGTGACCCGCGAGGATGAGCGCCAAACCACTGTTCTTGTGGTCGTTCGCTTCGGCGTGCTCATGGACGTACAGCAGGCAACTGTGATCCAGGAGGGTTCCGTCACCTTCCGGAATCGACTTCATCTTCGCGAGGAAGTAGGCAAACTCTTCGGTGTGCCAGCGGCAGATGTCCCGCATCACTTCCTGCTGTTGCGCCGAGCCTCCCTCCAAATGGCTGTAATCGTGATGCCGCGACGAGCCAAGCCCCAGCCACGGAAATCGGGAGAGGCCCTGGCACTTCGTCAACATATAGGTAGCTACCCGAGTCTGGCCGGAGGCAAAAGCATGAACGAGGAGGTCGGACTGAAGCTTTGCGAGCTTGGGCCAGTCCTTGGGATCGGCATCCGCGTCCGGCGGATCAACCCGGGCGTATTCGCGCGGCAATTGCACGATGGCTCGCTCGATGTCGCGAACCGAAGTGAGATACTCGTCGACCCTGCGGGTATCTTCGCCGCCAAGCGATTTCTGAAGGCGCGTCCCGTCCTTGTACACCGCGTCCAGCACGCTCTTCTTGCGCTGGACCCATCCGTAGTCGCGAGTTCCGAACAGACGATCAAAGAGTTTGTGGGGGATCATCTCCGGCGGCAACGGACGGTCGCGCCCCGCCCAGCTCAGGTTGCGCTGAATACTGTGACCAAACGATTCCTGGCAGACGCCGATTTCGAGCGACCGGAACCTCGTTTCGGCGCCGATCCGAGCGGCAAGCACCTGGTCGATGGACGGGCCTCCGGCCCCAGCTCCTGTGAAGCGTTCGCCTGTGACCAAGGCGCTCATCGACCGCATGTGTTCATTGCCAGGACCCGGCATTCGCGCGTTGGGGCTGTCCAGCCCGGAGATGGTATGGATGTCCTTTCGATGAGGTGCGAGCGGAGTGAGGCAGGGTGTCAACTGGAAACCAGGCCCGGTCTCGAGCGGAATCCAGAACTTCTCCGGAATGCCGTTGCCGTTGAACCAAAGCAGAAAGCGCGTGGGAATTGGTCCACTAGCGGCGTACGATGTCCCATGCGGGTTGAACATCACCGCTAGAGGAGGCAGGGCGAGACGAATCGTCGAGCCGGTGATGCCTACACCGCGGAGAAACGTCCTGCGAGAGATAGGGCGATGTGAAAGCATCATTGAACCCTCCGAAATGTCCCGGACTTCATGAGCGAGACAACCATTTCCTGAAAACGGAACTCGGAGCGCCGGAAATCTTCGAATACGCGATCCAGATCCGCCCGGTCGTTCGTGGTCTCTCGCCGTCCGAAGGCGAAGCGGAACCACTGCCGGACGACACACTTCTGGCACCCTGGATCCCGGGCCAGAATTCGTCCCAGTTCTCTCGCCGAAGAAAACCCGGAGTTCGGCATGCCCACGATACTCGCTCTCGTGTCGAGCTCGAGTTCGTGATGCTGCGGCTTCACCGTTTTCCGCTGGTCTTTTGTCGGAAAGATCGTCAACTGCTGTTTCTGATGCCACCGTCCGACTGTGTCGAACCGTTCCAATCCGAAGCCGATCGGATCGATGATATGGTGACATCCGGCGCAACTGGTATTGGCGAGGTGGACCGTAGTCATCCGCTCGCGGTTGGTCATCGGTTTTGAGTCGATCAGAAACGGCGGAAGCGTAGAGTTCACGCCCGGCGGCGGGGGCGGCACGTCCTGGCACAGGAAGTGCTCGCGGATGAAGAGGCCGCGTTCGGTCGGAGAGCTCTCTTCCGGTTTGCCCGTTTGCGCCAGAAACAGACCGTGGCCAAGGACTCCGGCCCGCTCGGAGTCTGGCGGGTACTTGACCAGTCCGAACGGCTGGGCGGGCGCGGAGAACTCGTACAGGTTGGCGAGATCGGCATTCGCGAACGTATAGTCCGCGGAGAAAAACTCCATGAAGCTCCGGTCATTCCAGACGAGGTGATAGGCCAGGCGCCGTGTTTCTTCGGCCATCGCTTCGGCCAACGATGGCACGAAATCGGTGTACAGGCGGCGATCCTTCACACTAGAGAACAGCCGGTCGAAGCGCATCCACTGTGAGATGAACTCGTTCAGTGCTTCGCGCGCGAAAGCACTTTGTAGCATCCGGCGCGCTTGTGTTTCGATTTCTTCGGGCGTGCGCAACTCGCCGGCCGTCGCGCTCCGGAAAAGCTCCTCGTCGGGCATCGTGTCCCACAGCGCGTAGGATAGACGCGATGCGATCTCGAACGGTCCGGAACTACGATCGATACGGAATAGAAAGTTGGGGGACTGGAGCATGGCCTCGACGACGATTTGCGCTCCAGCAAGAAACTGCCCAGCCCGACGGGCTTCCTTCAACAGGAGTGCAATGAACTCCGCTTCTTCCTCCTGCGACAAAGGCCTTCGAAACGCGCGCTGGCCGAATCGCCGGACAAAGTCTTTCGCGCATGAAGCATCGGTTGCCGCCGACGGACGACATGGGATCAGTTCACGGCGATCGCCAAACCGAAATGCGTTTCGCGCCAGCTTTTCAGCGGCTCCAGAATAGGCCTCGGCCAGTAGCGGCGAAATGGTCTGGGCTTGCCTCTGGCCCTTGAATCCATCGACGAAATCTTCCGCGGGGAAGTGCAGCGCGGGCTTCGTGCGATCACCAAGCAGATCCCGGACAGTATTGTTGTACTGGCTGTGAGTGAGCCGCCTAACGTCGGCGCACCACAAGGAGGCAGCCGCGAATACCAGGAAAGAAGCTCGCATCGCCGACAACAAAATCATATCATCAGGTCATTTACTGGGTCATACCGACGACTCTTAGTGCGCCGTTCTGCCGCATCAAGTTCTGCGTTTCGCGATTAGCAACCTTCACACCGGAGAGGTCCAGCATTCGTAACTGTTTCATTTGTGCGATCGCGCCAAGCGCTGAGTCGTCCAAACGATCGATGTGAGCTAGGCTGAGGCGATCCAGACGCGGCAGCTCTGAAAGGCTGCGCAGGCCTCGCGCGGTGATCCGCGAACGCGTCAAGTCGAGAGATCGAAGGCACTCGATCTGCTTTAGCATTTCGACGCCAAGATCCGTGATCCGGAGCGTCGCGACTTCGCGAATTCCGCCATCGGGAATCGTGGCCATCCCAGCGAGCTCGGAAGCCGCCAGGTTCAGTGACTCCAAACCCTTCAGCGTTGCGACGGTCTGGATGTTCAGGTCCGACAGCGCCACCGACCAGATCCCATCGTCCGTCAACTGCGCTCCGCTGAGATCGAGATGCTTCAAACCGGGCAGCGCCTGCAGGTGTATAAGGCCAAATCCCGCGATCCGATTCCCGCCAATTGCTAGATGCTCCAGTCTGGTGAGCGATTCCAAATGTTCCAAGGCGCCGTCAGTGATCTGGGTGCATCGGAGGTTGAGGGAGCGAAGATTCGCCAAGGACGTCAGTGAATTCACACCAGAGTCGGTGATCTTGGCGCCTTCTAGAACAAGCCGCTCAAGGTTTTTCGCGTCGCGCAATCGCGCCAAGCCGGCATCGGTTATGTGCTCGGCGTAGGTGAGATCGAGATCGATAAGAGCGGGCAGGTCCTTCAAGACCTCCAGGGCGCGATCGCTGATGTGCGTAAGTGAGAGGTCGAGCCTGCGCAGCTTCGGAAAGCTGCTGAGCCGGGCCAGCTCAGAATCCGGGACCCACGCCGATCGCAGGGAAACTTCGGTGACATTGCCGTCCCGATCCTTGGTCGCGGAGCCGCCAAAGCCCGCCACCCAGGAGTCGGAGCCACTGGCGAGTCCCAGAAAAAGCAAGAAGATGCAAGTCGGCCCTAGCATTCGATTATCCTCGCCGCCGGTTTGGCAAGATGGAGTCCTTGTCCCAGATAATCTCGCAATTCGGAAAAATCGTCTTCAACTTCTTGTAACCTTCCTCAGTCACCAGCGTGTGGTAAAGATTGAGCACTTGGAGGCCCGACAAATCCTGAAGGCTGGCGACGGACTGGTCACTGACATCGGTGCTGTCAAGCCGAAGCTCGGTCAAATTCTTGAGCGTCCTCAACCCGTTGAGACCTGCGTCGCCGATCTGAGTGTAGTCGAGATTCAGATAAGTGAGACTGCTAATCTTCCCAAGAGTGCCTAAGCCGGCGTTAGATACACGGGTCTTTACCAGGTCGAGACGTTTGAGCGAGCGTAGGCCTTTCAAGCGCTCTAAACCCGCATCGGTGACGTTGGTATAGCTCAGGGAAAGCTCTTCCAGACTCTTGAGCGCGCCAAGGTGAGCTAGGCCAGCGTCGGTAATCGCGGTGCCAATGAGATCGAGATGCTTTAGACTTTCGAGAGCGCTGATGGATTGAAGAGCTGGGTCTCGAACATCTGAATAGCCGAGCGACAAACTTTCCAGGGACTTCCAATGCTCGGCGGCCAGAGCCTTGAGCGGAAGCCCTTTCAAATCGAGGCGCTTCATTTGCCCGAGCACCCGCAAGTGGGCCAGTCCGGGCCCTTCTACAAGCGAGTAGCTAAGGTTGAGCCGCTCCAGCACAACGAGCTTGGCCAGATGCCGGAGGCCGGCGTCGGAGATCAATGTATTGCTGAGATTCAGTTCCTTCAAAGTGGTGAGCTTCGCCACGGATTCGGCGCCGAGATCGCCGACCTCAGTTGTACTCAGGTCGACCCGTTTGAGCTCCTTGATAGACACCAGGTTCGGGATATCCTGATCCCGAACGGCCGTGCCAGACAAGTCGATAGAATCGCCTTCCGATTTCAGTATCCGAGGCGGCGTCACGGGCGAAGTACTCTCTTGCGACAGCACGATCCGGCAGTTTGGAAGAGCACCGCGCAGTACAGCGGCTCCGCCGGGCGTCGCACGTGTATAGCGCAGATCGATCTCGCGCAGCTTCGCCAAGCTTTTCAAGTGTACGAGACCTGCGTTGCTGACCTTGGTCCGGTATAAACTCAGTTCCTCAAGTTCGCCTAGTACAGCCAGATGCGCCAGCCCGGCATCCGTCACCTCGGTTCCAAGAAGGCTTAGCCGGCGTAGCGAACGCAAGTCGGCGAGGTGAGCAAGCCCTGAATCAGTGATCGCCGTTGCGTCTAGTTCGAGATCCGTCAGTTTCGCCAGCGGTTTGAGCTGCTTGAGCCCATCATCCGTGACCCGCGTTTCGCTCAGGTAAAGCAGCGAAAGCTCCGGCATTCCGGAGAGGGCACCCAGACCTGCGTCGTTGATGTCTGTGTGAGTGAGATCAAGCCGTCGCAGTTTGCGGAATGGAGCGAGCTTCGCTCCAGTCACCCGAGTCAATTTCAGGCGCAGTTCGGTGAGATTTTCGAGCGGCGCGAGGCGGTCTAAACCACCATCGAAGATTCGGATCTCTTGATTGAAGGTATGACCGAAGTGGATCTTTTCGAGCGAGGTAATCTCCCGGAGATGTGCCAGCTCAGCACTGGCATCTCGCCTGTCGCCCGCCGCAGGATTCCACATCGGCCCGGGCAGAAATAGCGCCCTCAGGCGCCTCAGGCGGCTCAGGTGAGCGAGGTCGGACGGCTCGATGATTGTGCCCAAAAGATCCACGGTATCGATGCGAAAATCCTCCGTGGGCAGATCCACCGCTGAGCGGATCATGTTGGGATCGCCCTGAACGGTCAGCCGTCCGCCAGCCTTGAATACCCATTCCGCGGCGCGCCGGTCAGCAGATTGGGCCTCCAGTAGCGAGGCCGCTGCGAAGGCCA